>ERZ773142.153-NODE-153-length-88550-cov-8.9135_pt1 | contig 88550 bp, 84 predicted proteins | sample MGYA00580853_ERZ773142 | MGnify/ENA primary metagenome ERZ773142 (study PRJEB29015, sample SAMEA2737862) | human gut metagenome | biome: human gut; feature: human-associated habitat; material: faeces | place: China | collected 2012 ...
TCGTTCTGGCTGCGTTATTCATTATCGTAGAATAGTCAGTAAAGCAGAAGTTTCGGGGAGGGCATACAGAATAAGCAGATGCATTGGAATTTTCTTGCATTGCATATCAAGAACGCGCCAGTGACGCGTTCGCAGATTCATGAGCGAGCATAGCGTTTCCCCGGAGACCACTGTCTGAACGAGCGCAGTGAGTGAGTTTGGGTCGCAGGGGAAACAATAGGCGGCGGAGCGAATGAAGTACAAAATTCCACCGCATCTGCGGTTCTGTAGGCCCTCCCCGGAACTTCGGACCCTTTCGTGCTATTCCCTTAAATTGCTATTTTTTTCAGGCAGTACAGGCATGTCGGCGCAATGTAGCAACAGGCGGCGATCCATGCTGTCTGGTCGGCAAAGCAGATCGCAGTGTAGCCGAAGGTTTCGACAAATCCCAGACTGACAATGGTCCTGGCAATCATCTCCATAACGCCGGAGAAAAAGGCTCTGCCGGAGTGACCAAGCCCCTGGGTCACCATACGGGTTACATTTAAGATGCCCAGGCTCCAGTAGAAATATCCCATGCAGCGCAGATATTTGGCGGAGGCATCCAGAACTCCGGAGGCATCTTTGCTTACGAAAATCATGGAAAGCGGACGTCCTGCAAAGATCAGGATCAGGCCGGCAAAGAGCCCGTAGCCGACTCCCACGGCAATGCCCTGGCGCAGCCCCTTATGGATTCGGTCAATTTTTCCGGCTCCGTAGTTCTGGCTGCAGAAAACGGAAACGGAAGTGGCAATGGCGTCAAATGGGCACATGGTAAACTGTTTTAATTTGGCCCCGGCTGTAAAAGCTGAGACATAATCACCGCCGAGTCCGTTGTTTGCGGACTGCATGACCATGCTTCCGATGGCAGTGATGGAAAACTGAAGTCCGGTCGGAAGTCCCATCTGAAGCAATTCCGTAATGGAATCACCGCGTACAACGCGGTTTTCTTTGGACAGCCATAAAACCTCCATCCGCCGGATGATCACGATGAGACACAGGATTCCGCTGATCGCCTGAGCGGCAATGGTTGCAAATGCAGCACCCGCGCATCCCCAGTCTGCAACGAGAATGAAAAACAGATCCAGGAAAATATTCAGGACAGCGGAGAATGCCAGAAACAGGAAAGGAGTCCGGCTGTCTCCGACTGCCCGCAGGATGCTGGAGAGGTAGTTGTACAGCAGGGTGAACGGAAGCCCCAGGAAAATGATCATCAGGTAGGAGTAGGCATTGGCATAGATATCACTTTGCACCGATAAAACCTGAAGGATCCACGGACAGAGGAGGGTGTAGAGTACGGTGATAATCACTGCGATGACTGCGGTAAGAACTGCACCGTTGAAGATGATATTTTTCATATGTTTCAGATCGCCGGCACCGAAATATTTGGCGACTGGAATGCCAAAGCCGGTACAGCTTCCCATACAGAAGCCGAGGACCAGAAACTGGACACTGGTGCTGGCACCGACGCTGGCAAGTGCCTGGGCTCCAAGGCTTTGACCGACAATGGCAGCATCAATGATGTTATAGGTCTGTTGGAGCAGGTTTCCTATCAGAAGCGGAAAAGCGAACTGCAGCATGACCTTCAGGGGATTGCCCTGCGTCATGGAATTTGACATAAATAAACCTTCTTTCCAAATTAAAAATAAACAGGATTATATTAGCACTGCAACGAAAAAACCGCAATCAGCAAATCACACTGGTTGCGGTTTTTCATCGGAGTGATCCGTTATTTATTTGGTTTCATTTTTTTTCAGTTCAGCCATCTTCATTGCGCGAACCTTAAGCGGCAGACCGAACAGGGTGATGAAGCCGTCTGCATCATGGTGATCATAAAGGTCGCCGGTGGTGAAGGATGCCAGGGACTCGCTGTATAAGGAGTACGGAGAGGTGGTACCGGCCTTGATGATGTTGCCCTTGTACAGTTTGAATTTGACTTCACCGGTTACATACTCCTGGGTGGAGGTTACGAATGCACGGATTGCATCGCACAGCGGGGTGAACCATTTGCCCTCGTAAACAACCTGCGCCAGCTTGTCGCCCATTTCTTTCTTGACTTCCATGGTAGCACGGTCAAGAACCAGCTCCTCTAACTGCTTGTGAGCCTCCATCAGGATGGTTCCGCCAGGGGTCTCGTAAACGCCGCGGGACTTCATGCCGACCACACGGTTCTCTACGATATCCACGATACCGATGCCGTGCTTACCGCCAAGGGTGTTTAACTTGCGGATGATATCAGCAACTTTCATCTTCTCGCCGTTTACGCTGGTCGGAACACCCTTTTCGAAGGTCATGGTAACATATTCACCCTCATCCGGTGCCTTCTCCGGGCTTACACCGAGAACTAAAAGATGATCGTAGTTTGGTTCATTTGCCGGATCCTCTAACTCCAGGCCCTCATGGCTGATGTGCCATAAGTTGCGGTCGCGGCTGTAGCTGCTGTCTGCCGCAAACGGAAGATCAATGCCGTGCTGCTTGCAGTACTCAATCTCGTCTTCGCGGGACTGCATGGTCCATACATCCGTCATACGCCACGGAGCGATGATCTTGATGTCCGGAGCCAGAGCCTTGATGCCCAGCTCAAAGCGGATCTGGTCGTTGCCCTTACCGGTAGCGCCGTGGCAGATAGCAACTGCTCCTTCTTTTCTTGCAATTTCAACGAGGCGCTTTGCGATAGCCGGACGAGCCATGGAAGTACCTAACAGATACTTGTTTTCATAGGTAGCGTTTGCCTGTACGCACGGAACAATGTAATTCTCAGCGAAATCATCTACCAGATCTTCAATGTATAATTTGGATGCGCCGGAGAGTTTTGCTCTCTCCTGTAAGCCATCCAGCTCACTGCCCTGGCCACAGTCGATGCAGCAGCATACAACATCGTAATCGAAATGCTCCTTTAACCACGGAATGATCGCGGTGGTATCCAGACCGCCGGAATATGCAAGAACTACTTTCTCTTTCATCTCAAAATCCTCCTTGAGTATTCTATAAAAATGGTTTTTCAAATTCACGTTGTCATGTGAGACTTCATAAATATACAATAGTTTTTTAGAATATGCAAGAGGAAATTGCATGTTTTTCAAAAAAACATTGCATAATATGCAAATGCGATGTATAATTATAAAATCCCGCGAAGCTGTGGATAACATTTTGTACATGGATTCCTGAGGGTATTTGGAAAAAGTTTTTTCCTGTAATGGAAAAGTACTTATAATGAAAATTAATCGTTAATATTATGAAACACAGGGAGGTACAGCCATGATTAAGGCCGGAATTATCGGTGCGACCGGTTACGCTGGAGCGGAACTGGCCCGTTTGTTACTTCAGAGAGATGATGTGGAAATCGTATGGTACGGTTCCAGAAGTTATGTAGGTGAGGATTTTGCTTCTATATATAGAAACACGGCACACGCAGTAAATGAGCCGTGCAAGGATGATGACATGGCAAAACTGGCAGAAATCGCGGACGTCATCTTTACCGCAACGCCGCAGGGCTTTTGTGCATCCCAGGTGACGGAGGATATCTTATCTAAGACAAAGATCATCGACTTAAGCGCTGACTTCCGTATCAAAGATGTGGACGTTTATGAGAAATGGTACAAGATCAAACATGCAACCCCGCAGTTTATCGGTGAAGCCGTTTACGGACTGCCGGAGATTAACCGCGAAAAGATCAAGGGCGCGAGACTCATCGCGAACCCGGGCTGTTATCCGACCTGCTCCTTCTTGAGTACCTATCCGCTGGTGAAGGAAGGCATCATCGATCCGGATACCATCATCATTGATGCCAAATCCGGCACCTCCGGTGCAGGCAGAAGCGCAAAGGTTTCCAGCCTGTTCTGCGAGGTTAATGAGAGCATGAAGGCTTACGGCGTTGCCGGACACCGCCATACACCGGAGATCGAGGAGCAGTTATCCTACGCGGCAGGAAAGCCGGTTACCATCAGCTTTACTCCGCATCTTGTCCCGATGAACCGCGGCATCCTGGTAACCGCGTACGCGTCCCTGGTAAAGGATGCGACCACGGAGGAAGTAAAGGCCATCTACGATAAATACTATCAGAATGAATATTTTGTCCGCGTTCTGGAGCCGGGACTTCCGCCGGAAACCCGCTGGGTAGAGGGCAGCAATTTCGCAGATGTATCCTTTAAGCTGGATCCGCGCACCAAACGCGTAGTCATGATGGGGGCGATCGATAATATGGTAAAAGGAGCAGCCGGACAGGCTATGCAGAACATGAACCTGCTGTTCGGACTGCCTGAGAATACAGGACTGAAGCAGGTGCCGGTATTCCCGTAGAGAGAAAGAAAGGAAGCAGCACATGGCAGGAACCATGAGTATTAATGTCCGTGAGATGACTCCGGATGATTATGATAAGGTATATGAGCTCTGGATGAGCATTCAGGGTTTTGGAATCCGTTCCATCGATGATTCCAGGGAAGGCGTGCAGCGCTTCTTAAAGCGCAATCCCACCACCAGCGTGGTAGCGGAGCAGAATGGCCGCATTGTAGGAGCCATCCTGTGCGGACATGACGGACGGACCGGATTTTTCTATCATGTGTGTGTGGCATCCGATTACCGTCAGCATGGCGTGGGACACCGCATGGTGCACTTTGCCATGAAGGCGCTCCAGGCTGAGGGCATCAACAAGGTGAGCCTCATTGCTTTTAAGTCCAATGAAGTCGGAAATGAGTTCTGGCATAATGTTGGATGGGTCGAACGAAGCGATGTAAACTATTATGATTTTGTCCTGAATGAGGAAAACATTACCAATTTTATTAAATAAAGAGGAAGACAGTATGTATACAGTAATCGAAGGCGGCGTGACCGCAGCAGCAGGATTTGAAACCGCATCTACGGCAGCAGGGATCAAATATAAAAACAGAAAAGACATGGCAATGATCTACAGTGAGAAGCCGTGTAGGGCAGCCGGTACCTTTACCACCAACATCGTAAAGGCAGCGCCGGTGAAATGGGACCAGAAGATTGTAAAAGAGTCTGAGTACGCACAGGCTGTTGTCATCAACGCCGGCATTGCAAATGCATGTACCGGCGCTGAGGGTATGGGCTACTGCGCAGAGACTGCACAGGCGGCTTCCGCGGCACTGAATGTTCCGGAGAGCGCAGTCCTGGTGGCATCCACCGGTGTTATCGGCATGCAGCTTCCGATGGATAAATTAAAAGCAGGCATCGAAGCTATGGCTCCGGAGCTTTCCGGCACCATCGAGAGTGGCACGGAAGCAGCCAAGTCCATTATGACCACCGATACCAAAAAGAAAGAGGTGGCTGTTCAGTTTGAGATCGGCGGCAAGACCATAACCGTAGGCGGCATGTGCAAGGGCTCCGGCATGATCCATCCGAACATGTGCACCATGCTTTCCTTTGTCACCACCGACATTGCCATCTCCAAAGAGCTTCTGCAGGAGGCACTGAGCGCAGATGTAAAGGATACCTACAACATGATCTCCGTGGATGGGGATACCTCCACCAACGATACCTGCCTGCTTTTGGCAAACGGAATGGCCGGCAACGCAGAGATTACCGAGAAGAACGCAGATTACGAGGCGTTCTGCAAGGCATTAAACTATGTCAATGAGACCCTGGCGAAGAAGATGGCAGGAGACGGCGAGGGTTGCACTGCCCTGTTTGAGGTGAAGGTGATTGGCGCGGAGAGCAAGGAACAGGCTGTGACCCTTTCCAAATCCATCATTACCTCCAGCCTGACAAAGGCAGCAATCTTCGGACATGACGCCAACTGGGGCCGTATCCTCTGCGCTATGGGTTACTCCGGAGCACAGTTTGATCCGGAAAAGGTAGACCTGTTCTTTGAGAGTGCGGCAGGCAGCATGCAGATCATAAGGGACGGTGTGGCTCTTGATTACAGTGAGGAGCAGGCAACGAAGATCCTCTCCGAGCCGAAGGTAACCGCCATTGCTGATGTGAAGATGGGCGATGCGTCCGCAACCGCATGGGGCTGCGATCTGACCTTTGATTATGTAAAGATTAATGCAGATTACCGTTCCTGATTACGGCAGATTCTGGCAGACAGGAACGAAACATACAGAGCAAGGTACGGACTGTGTCTGATTTTGCACAGCCCGGGGAGAGGAGACGATTATGAACAGTTCTGAGATTACAGAGTTACAGAAGGCGGAGGTCCTGATCGAGGCGCTTCCTTATATCCAGCGTTTTAACCGCAAGATCATTGTGGTCAAATACGGCGGCAGCGCCATGGTGGATGAGCATTTAAAACACCAGGTTATCCAGGATGTGGTACTGCTTAAGCTGGTTGGGTTCAAACCGATCATCGTGCATGGCGGAGGCAAGGAGATCAGTCGCTGGGTCAATAAAATAGGCATGGAGCCGCATTTTGTGAACGGCCTGCGCGTGACCGATGAGCCGACCATGGAGATTGCCGAGATGGTCCTGAACAAGGTCAATAAGAGCCTGGTACAGCTGGTCAATGAGCTGGGAGTAAAGGCTGTCGGCATCAGCGGCAAGGACGGCATGCTGCTGCGCTGTGAAAAAAAACTTTCCAAGGGCGAGGATATCGGCTTTGTAGGCGAGATTACCAAGGTGGATCCGCAGATCATTTATGATTTATTAGAGAAGGATTTTCTTCCGATCATCTGTCCGATCGGCTCTGATGAGCATTATGCAAGCTACAACATCAATGCGGACGACGCAGCCTGTGCCATTGCCCGTGCTGTCAATGCAGAGAAGCTGGCATTCCTCACAGATGTTGAGGGGGTTTACCGTGATTTTGAGGATAAGAGTTCCTTAATTTCCGAGATGACCGTAAAAGAGGCACAGAATTTTGTAAACAGCGGAAGCCTGGGCGGCGGCATGCTGCCGAAGCTGCAGAACTGCATCGACGCGATTGAAAATGGCGTATCCCGTGTCCATATTCTGGACGGACGCATTGCGCATTGCCTGCTTCTGGAGATCTTTACCAACCGTGGTATCGGTACTGCCATCTATAAGGATGGAGACGCGCGGTATTTCCACGAGGATGCAAAATAGAACCGGAGGCTGCGCAATGCAGCCGGAACAGGACAGCAATTTTGAATGGCGCATGAATGCCTGAAAAGAGGAGAAACAAATGGAAAAGCAGCAGTACATTGACCGTGCAGAGCACGCATTATATAAAGTTTACAATCGTTTTCCGGTGGTGTTTGACCACGGCGAGGGCGTAAAGCTGTATGATACAGACGGACAGGAATACCTGGATTTTGGTGCAGGTATTGCCGTGATGGGACTGGGCTACAGCTGTGACAAAGTGAAAAACGCAGTGAAGGAGCAGATGGAGAAGCTTCCGCACATCTCCAACCTGTTTTACAATGAGCCGGCCATTGCAGCAGGTGAGAAGCTTTTGGCGGTATCCCGGATGGAAAAGGTGTTCTTTACCAACAGCGGTACCGAAGCCATTGAGGGCGCGTTGAAGATCGCAAAGCGCTATGCCTACAATAAGGGCATGGCACCGGATTATGAGATCATTGCCATGAAGCATTCCTTTCACGGAAGAAGCCTGGGAGCCCTTTCCGTAACCGGAAATGACCACTATCAGGAGCCCTTTGCCCCGCTGATCCCGAATATCAGATTTGCGGAGTTTAACAATCTGGACAGTGTGAAAGCATTATTTTCCGATAAGACCTGCGCGGTCATCATGGAGACCATCCAGGGTGAGGGAGGTATTTATCCGGCAACCGAAGAGTTTATCAAAGGTGTACGTGCTCTCTGTGATGAGCATGATGCGCTTCTGATGCTGGATGAGATCCAGTGCGGCATGGGAAGAAGCGGTGCGATGTTCGCATGGCAGGACTACGGAGTGAAGCCGGAGGTCATGACGACTGCAAAGGCTCTTGGCAACGGAACTCCGATCGGAGCTTTTCTGGCATGCGGCAAAGCGGCAACCGCCATGGTGCCGGGGGACCATGGCACGACCTACGGCGGGAACCCGCTGGTATGTGCGGCAGCCAATGCGGTACTGGATGTGTTCAAAGAGAAGAACATTGTCGGTCATGTGCAGGAGATCGGAGCTTATCTCTGGGAAAAGCTGGAAGAAATCGTGGCAGAGTATGACTGTGTCATCGCACACCGGGGAAAAGGTCTGATCCAGGGACTGGAATTTAATACCGTGGTCGGTCCGGTTGTCAGCAACGCACTGATGGAGCAGCATCTGGTACTCATCAGCGCCGGAGCAAACATCATCCGTTTCGTTCCTCCGCTTGTCATTGAGAAGGCAGATGTGGATGAGATGGTTGTGAGACTGAAGGCAGCGATCAAAGCGACAGTGAAATAGAAAATCAGAAACGAGGGATCGGAGTTTACGATCAGGGAACCAGTATTTTCGGGATAATACATGTGTGATAGACCGGTAATACTGGTTTTTTTCTGTTCATAGGCCAGAAAAGGATATCAGAAATCTGGAGTGGCTTTACCAATGTAAATTGACAGGGTGGTGTGATTACATATATAATTCAGACAGAGCACATAAGAGAAAAAGGGGGAGATTATTTTGAAGATTGCGGCGTTTGAAGTGCGTCCGGACGAAAAGGCATCTTTTGCCCGTTGGGCCAGGGAATATCATGCAGAGATCGCAGAATACAGCGAAGTTCCGTCTCTGGCGAATACGGATCTGGTGTACGGCTGTGAGGGAGTTACCATACTGGGGCAGGGAAAAATTGACCGGGAGCTTTTGACAGAATATAAAAAACTTGGCGTGAAATGTATTTCCACCAGGACCATCGGCAGTGACCATATCGACCTGAATGCAGCAAAGGAGCTTGGCTTTCATGTCTGCAACGCAAATTATGCTCCGGATGGCGTGGCAGATTTTACCATCATGATGATACTCATGTGTCTGCGTCAGTATAAGCAGGCATTCTGGCGTGGCTATGTCAATGATTTTTCCCTGGCAGGACTGCAGGGCAGAAATCTGTGTGCCATGACGGTAGGCGTTATGGGGACCGGCCGCATTGGACAGCAGGTCATCCGTGATTTAAGGGGCTTTGGCTGCCGCATTCTGGCATACGATGTTTATCAGAATGCGGAGGTGGCAGAGATGGCGGAGTATGTCGATCTGGACACGCTGTATCGGGAGAGTGATATCATCACGCTTCATATGCCGCTGATTCCGACCACCCACCATGTGATCAACCATGAGAGCATTGCAAAAATGAAAAAAGGAGTGATCCTGGTGAATTGTGCCCGCGGAGGCCTGACCGATACCGAGGCATTGATCGATGGCATTGAATCTATGCAGATCGGCGCTCTGGGTATGGATACTGCAGAGGGCGAGGAAGGCATCATCCACTGTGACCGCAGAAGCGACATCATTGCAAACCGAAACTGGTTCTATCTTCATCAGTTCCGCAACGTCATCATGACCCAGCATATGGCATTCTATACTGAGCAGGCAGTAGACAGTATGGTACAGTGCGGCATTGAGGGAATTGTGAAAATGACAGAAGAGGGAGCGTATCCCACTATGCTGGCTTAATCGTCCATGCGATTGAAAGATAGAATAACTGATGGAGGATACCCATGGTTTACAATATGGATTTTCTGATTGCGGCAATGGTAATATTGCTGCTGATCCTGTGGGATTTTCTTGGGCAGAAAAGAGCAGATGATCTGAATAATCAGATATTTCTTTTCTTTGCAGTCCTTGGAATTCTGGATGTGGCAGCGGAACTGCTCAGCAATTATTATATTTCGTCGGGAGGTGGAGATTTCGGTCTGGCAGCGATGCTGACGACAACGGTCTTTTATCTGTTCCAGGCCCTGCTTCCCTTTACCCTGATCTGCTACATTGTGACGCTGCATGACAATAAGATGATTTCTGCAAAAAAAATGCTGCTGCCTGCTTTGCCCACATTTTTTCTGATCGGTCTTGTATTGCTCAACCCGTTTACGGAAAAGCTGTTTTATTTTGATCTGACAGAAGGATATGTGGAAGGCTCCTGGTATAAGCTGATGTATTACAGCGCCATCGGTCATATGGCAGCAGCCTTTATCCTCATTATTTTATGGAGCAGGAGAATGGGATACCGGAAGACCATGGTGCTCCTGGAAATTCTTGTGATCAGTGGAAGTGGTGTGGTGATCCAGTTTCTGGACCACTCGCTGCTGATGACAGGATTCGGATTAAGCCTTGGTATTCTCGCCCTGTTTATCACGATCAATAACCCAAATGTGAACACGGACAGTCTGACCGGTGTATACAATCATCTCTATCTAACCAGAAAATGCAAGGAACTGATCGCAACCGGAAAATCGTTTCATGTCATTACCGTATATCTTTACCAGTTAAAGCATATCAACAAGATCATCGGGATCCAGGGAGGCGACCGCTCGCTGCAGCTGACGGCGAACATGATCGGCGAATTATGCGGGAAGAAGGCTTACCGCATTACCGGAAAGCGGTTTTTGGTGGTGGCCGGTTCTATGAAGGAATATGAGTATTTTCTTACAAACCTGGAGCAGATGTTTGGTGCAGAGACGTCCATGAATGTGGACAGAAGAAAAATCAGCATGCCTGTGACCCTTAGTGGTATTACAGAGGCACAGGAACTTGGAGATTGCGGACTGATCCTGGAGTATGCAGAGTATCTGGAATCCCTGGCGGCCCAGAGCGGCCTCACTGAGGTGATCCAGAATGACAGGAAAAACCTGGATGGCTTTTTATACCAGAAAAAGGTGGAGCAGTATCTTCACACAGCCATTTCGGAGGATAGATTTGAACTGTATTATCAGCCGGTTTATTCCATTGCGGAAAAAAGGTTTATCACGCTGGAGGCCCTGAGCCGCCTGCATCATCCGGAGCTTGGCTGGATCACGCCGGATGTTTTTATCCAGATCGCGGAAAAGAATCATATGATCGAACAGATCACTGATCTGCAGTTCAGGCGCATCTGCAGGTTCATGAAGGAAAACTGCGCAGCACTCAGCGGGCTGTGGAATGTTAAGATGAATCTGTCTTCCCTGGATCTGATGAGGAGCGACTGCAGCAGTCATTTTATCCGCATTATGGATGAGTATGGAATCCCGCATGACTGGATCCAGTTTGAGATCACGGAAACCGTTGCGACAGAATATAACGGAAGCCTGAAAAAGGTTGCAGATGACTTTACGGCAGCCGGGATCCGTCTTTGCCTGGATGATTTCGGCTCCGGCTATGCGAACCTGAATACGGTTATGCGGCTTCCGTTCTCCTCGATCAAGCTTGACCGTTCTCTTCTTTTTGATATCTGCAGTGATGAAAAGCGGGCTCTGTTTTATCAGAGCGTGGTGGAAACCTTCCGGAGAATGAATTACAGGATTGTGGCAGAGGGCGTAGAAACGGAAGCGGAAATGAGACTGCTGAGCAGCTGGAATGTGGATATGATCCAGGGCTACTACTTCTCAAAACCGCTTCCGCAGAAAGAACTTCTGGAATTGTTAAAACAGAGTTATACTTAAGAATATTTGTTATTCTTTGAGTGCAGCAGCGGCTTCGCTCTGGATCTCGTCAGAAAGAATGGAGGTGCAGTGCGGGCAGCGGGTTGCTGTGATGGCAATCTTTGTTTTGCAGTACGGACATTCTTTTTCGGTCGGCTTTGCAGGCGGAGCCGGTTTCTTGTACAGCTTGTTTAACTGGCGGATGACAAGGAACACAACAAAGGCCATGATCAGGAAATTGATCAGCTGGGTGACGAACAGGCCGTAAGCGACAACGGAGGTCTGCTCCTTTGCGGCCTCCAGGGTTGCGTAGTGCTCGCCGTTTAAGGCAAAGAACATGTTGCTGAAGTCAATCTTTCCGGTGATCAGGCTTAGTGCCGGCATGACAACATTTTCAACCAGAGAGGTGATCAGGCTGTTGAACGCGCCGCCGATGATGACAGCGACAGCCATGTCGATCATGTTGCCTTTCAACGCGAAAGCCTTGAATTCTTCCAGAATCTTTTTCATAGGTACCCCCCCTTACGTTATTGATTAAAAACAGTATAGGATTTGCGGCAGAAAATGTCAAGATTGAGGAAACCTGGTTTCATATCTGCTTGACTCATATATGAAAATAATACTACAATAAGAGCAATGCTGTAAGGAGGAGAACGATGTGAAAACAAACACAGATTTATTTGAGAAGGCCCCGGTACCAAAAGCCGTGGCGACAATGGCAGTTCCGACGATGATTTCCATGCTTGTGGTGGTTATCTATAATATGGCGGATACTTTTTTTATCGGCCAGACAAAAGATCCGCTGCAGGTAGCTGCCGTTTCGCTGGCAACACCGGTATTTATGATTTTTATGGCCCTGGGCCATTTATTCGGAATTGGCGGCAGCTCCGCTATTTCAAGAGCACTGGGAGAACGAAGAAAAGACCGCGCCTGGCATATCAGTTCCTTCTGCTGTTATGGATCACTGGGACTTGGTGTCATGGTAGCCGTGATTTCCGTGCTTGGCATGGAACAGATCCTTCATCTGATCGGCGCCAGTGAGAATACCATAGGCTTTGCAAGACAGTATCTGACGATCATTTCCATCGGCGCGCCAACGATCATGTTTTCGACTGCGTTTGCGAATATTCTGCGCGGAGAGGGAGCATCCAGGGAATCCATGGTCGGAAATCTGCTGGGAACCATTGTGAATATCATTCTGGATCCGGTTATGATCCTTGGTCTTGGCTGGGGAGTGTCCGGAGCGGCACTTGCGACTATCATAGGAAATATTGCTGCCTGTTTCTTTTATATTTCCTATTATGTACGCGGAAAATCCATGCTGTCTATTCATGTGAAGGATTTCAGGATGGGAGAGGGAATCGCGGCTTCGGTAGCAGCGATCGGTATTCCGGCTTCCCTGAATAATATTCTGATGAGCTTTGCGAACATTATCCTGAATCAGGCCCTGGTTGGCTATGGAGACACACCGGTGGCGGCAATGGGTGTGGCGCTGAAATCCAATATGCTGGTGGTTCTGTTGCAGATTGGGCTTTGCGTGGGAATCCAGCCGTTGATCGGCTACAATTACGGTTCCGGCAATAAAAAACGCCTGATGCAGGTATTCAAATTTACCGGCGTGGTCTCTGTGATCATGGGAATGCTGCTGACTCTGTTTATGATCATTGCCAGAAAAACCATGATCCAGGTTTTCATCAATGACGCAGAGGTAGTTTCATACGGCATCCGCATGGTGGTTGCCCTGCAGCTTTCCGCACCGTTTATCGGGATCCTGTTTCTGTGTATTAATACGATCCAGGGTATGGGAAAGGCACTTCCTTCCCTAGTCCTTACCGTCTGTCGTCAGGGACTGATTTTTATTCCGCTGATCTTTATCCTGAATGCAATGCTTGGTCTGGATGGAGTGATCTATGCCCAGCCGGCAGCAGACTATCTGTCAATTCTGGTGGGCATCATGATCTGCATGCATTTATTCCGCTCTATGGAACACCGGGAACGTGAAAATTAAACAGGAAATTTTGAAAAAAGACTGGCCTTTGAGACCGGCCTTTTTTCATTTTATAGAAAGACAGAAGCAAAAAAGATATGATCTTGATAGTGAAATTCCGTCACGCCATGATAGCGCTGCGCAATGGAGCGGACCGAAGCGGTTCCGGTGCCGAAGCCTTCATGCTTGCTTGAGCGGAAACGGCCGTTTTCTTCCATGGGGGCGCGGCAGCAGGTATTGTCTACAGCCAGTGCAATATGCCCGCCTTCTTCCCGGGCACGAATGCGGATAAAAGGTGCGGTATCGGTACATTCCCTGCAGGCATCCAGTGCATTTTCCAGCAGATTTCCGAGAATGGAGCATAGCTCCGCTTCATTGATGGAAAGTTGCTTTGGCAGTTCAAGCCGGACGGAAAAGTCAATTCCGGCTTTGTGGGCTTCTTCCGCATAATAGCAGACAATGGTATTGACTGCATAATTTTCACACCAGGTCCGGGTAACATCCGGAGGCAATGTCATGCGGTACTGGCTGATATACGATTTCAGGTCTTCTGTTTTCCCGCTGCCCAGATAATGGTCGATCACATTTAAATGCTGGCGCAGGTCATGCCGTGCCTGCCGCACGGTCTCCATATGCCTGGAAAGCTGCTGATACTGTGTATGCTGGATAGCCAGAAGTGTTTCCTGCTGGTCAGCCCGTTCCCTGAGCATTGCCTGCTGCCGGATGATATCAAATGCTTCCAGAAGAATGGAATAGACCATGAACGTCATGACAAGCAGCCATATTCTTGTCAGAATAAAGCGTGGGGTGCGGACCACGTCAATGCTTAAGTCAAAATTGTAAACGCAGATAATAAAAGTACCTGAAAATGGGAGCAGCCAGGCTTTGTGCCAGAATGCCGGGCTCTCCACCTCAAAAATACGTTCCCTTGCATTTTCCATGAATCGGAGTCCGGGAGGAAGCGTGATCAGCAGAAATACAGAGGTAATCAGCATACTTTCATTGTGAAGCGAATAAAACGTGAGATCTGAACCGGAAAAAAACCAGCTTTCCAGGAAAAAACAGATTCCGCGCAGTGTAACGATATAATTGAAAATGAAAAAACACAGGAAAAGCAGTTTCCACGGATTGGCCTTTACGCATAGAAAATAGAGGCTTAGGCATACGATGGCAAAGAGGACATCTGTCATCCGGGTGGGCTTTGCATGCTCAACCAGATATAAGTAACAGGATGACTGAAACAGCTGTCCGAGGAAAATCAAAAAAGTAATATTTTTCAAAGGAAAACGCAGCTGGTTGCGGAATGGAAACAGCGCCAGTATAAAAAAAGGGATGGAGTACAGCGTTTCACAGAGAAATGCTTTTCCGAATACAGGCCAGTTCATAAAGTTCCTCCTTTCCGCAGACAATCAAACAGATATGCGGCAAAAGCTTCTTTGGTTTCCCGTTTTTTGCGGCGGCTGCAGAAGATGCATGCACCGTTTTTCAGGTGAATGGTGCCATCCTCATGAAAGTCAGCAACCTGTGAAAAATTGAGAAGAAGTCCTCGCCCGCTCATATAGAAGCGTCCGCTTTTGGGAAGCAGGGACAAAAGCTCTGTGAATGACAGGCGTGCAGCGATATCTTCTTTTGACGTATGGATGAGCAGACGGTGATTCCGTGTCTCTGCATACAGAAAATCGTCCAGAAAAATCCGTTTCGCTGAGGCCTGCCCCTGACCGAGGGATTCCTGGATCTCGATATAAGCCGGCTCGGCAAGAAATGTGCGGATTTCATCAAGACACCAGGACAGGGAGGCCGCGTCGACAGGTTTCAGCAGGTAATCAAGCGGGTGGACACGGTAACCCTCCAGGGAGTAATCACGTTCCGAGGTGATAAAAATAAGAGGAATCCGTTTTGCGAAGCTGCGCAGCTTTTCAGCAGTTTCTATGCCGTTTAAACCGGTCCTGTCCAGCATGATATCCATAAAAACAGCATGATAAAGGCCGGGGCGGAAGTGTGCCAGAAAGTCTTCTCCGTTTTCAAAGCAGTCAAAATCCGCTGTTTCATGATATTTCTCTAAATTCTCCTGGATCAGCCGGATCAGATGTTTCTGATCCATGACCAGGTCTTCTACAATTGCAAAATGCATCAAAGCAGAATCCTCCTCTGTGATCTGTAAATACGGAAAAGGTCAATGACCAATTTGGTCGAGGATTGACCGTTAACGTCGATGTGGTTTTCAGAAGTGTTCCAATTTAGTATGATTATAATACAAAATCCTCCAAAGAAAAAGTTAATGATATGACAATGAATGACATAAAAAACAGCGGAGGAGCGAAATAACCCAAAAGGCAGGTGGAGTGATGGTAAGGGTAGTGATATATGGAGAACGTTCGGAAGAGACAGAAGGACTGGAAGTGATGCTGCGTACGATCTTAACGGAAAAGCAACAATGGCCGGTCATCCACACCTATATCGGTGATCTGGAAAGCTATCTGCATTTTGTCCGGGGGAATCCATATCTGATCATGCTGGTTTGTGCAATGGGAGAAAAAGGAGCACAGATTGTTCGGAAAATCCGGGCTAATAACCCTTCTGCTGCGCTGATCTGGCTGTCAGATAAAGAAAATATACTGGAGTTCTGGAAGCTTCATGCAAATGCATTTGGAATCTTTCCGCCAGGGAAGGAGCAGCTGGAGGAATGCCTGACAGACTGCCTTTCGAATTTTTTCACCAAAAACCTAACCTTTAGTTAATGGTTATCCCGCAGGATCCACCGTACAATAACAGTACGGTGGATTTTTTATATGATAGGAAATTGCGTCCTATCATACAAAAACGCTCCGCGAGGATGCGCACTCGGCGCAAAGGTAGATGGTTGCCGAAGCAACCGCGCCTCGGCGCGAGAATGTGCCAAGGCACATTCTTTTTTATTAAACCAGCTTAGTGAATTAGGGAGGGATGACACATGAAGAAAAAAATGACGTATGTTCTGGCGGGAATGCTATTGACGGTCAGTCTGGTGTGCATGGCCTGCGGCAGTACACAGGAGACAACTGCATTACCGGATGATGCGGATGAAAGTCTCCAGGATGATGGAGATGAGAATCTGCAGAATGATCCGAACGACGGCCTGGGTGGGGATCTGAATGAGGACACAGTGAATGATTTCAGCGGCTTTGAGGGTATCTGGCTGGGAGAAGCGGACAACGACTACGATTATATGGAGTTTGACGGCGAGGGCAACTGGACGCTTTACCTTAGCGGAGAGGTCATGGATGAAGGGTATCTTCGCTATGAGCCGGAATGGGAGGCCATTTATGCCTACAGCAACCGGGATGACTCCGGCAGCCGGATTGCCATGGAAGAGGGGCAGCTTTACAGCGCAGCATATGGTTACTTTAACCCGGGCGAGGGGATGGAGTATCTATGGTATCAAGATGGAGGACAGCTTACGGAAGATGATGAGCCGGTTTCCTATGTGGAGAACGGATCGGGTGGAAGTGGAAATCAGAACGCACATCTGGATTCCTACTGGAGCTGGGACTCAGACCTTTGTCAGCGGAATGTCTCTGAATTTGAGGGTGTCTGGTATTACGACGGCGACCTCTCGGCGGAGATGTATGTCGTGATCGATGGCAATGGAAACTGGAGTTATTACCAGCGCGCTCCGGGTGCTGAGGCTGCAGAAATGGATCATGGCATCTTCACATACTCCACGGATGAAACAAGTACCTATTATGCGGATTCTACCGTATATGATGGCGCTTCCGGTGACGTGGCGGGCGATGACTGGCGGACCAGCGGCGTTGTGGCCGGAAGCGGAACCATTACCCACGACGGAAAAAGCGTGGATGTGTTGGTTATCGTGAGCGAGACCAGCGCGGCGTTCTATCGGGACGAATCGAAGCAGGTGCTCTATGACAGTGTCTTGTTTCCCATGCATATTCCGGATGCGGAGCAGACTTTTAACGCAATCTCGTTTGATGATATGGACGGTGATGGGGAAAGTGACGTGTTAGTCAGTTTCATTGATGAATACGGAGACAATACGGAGCTGATCTGGATCTGGGATCCGGTGGAGCGCTATGTGTTCCGGGAAGATCTTTCCACCATAACGATCGGTGATGATGCTCAGGATACCGGTGGGGAAATAGATCCTGTCATGAATCTGGCAGACTATGTTGGACTCTGGGAATATCAGGGCGAGAACCGCTGGCTGCGCATTCACGAGGATTCTACATGGGAATTTGTAAATGACCAGGATGATGTGATTGAATCCGGTGCGCTTGTGGTGGAAGAAAACGGTGTGACGCTTCACTTTGATGGAAGCGGTGATACTCTGCAGCTTGAGCTTACGGTCAGCGGCGATCTGATGGACCTTACCAATGGAGGAAGTCTGTTTCCGGTAGAAGCAATCCAGTCCAGCGTACCGTATTTTACCAGAAATGGCCTGGAAATGAATGCGGAAGTGGAGCTTGGCACGTTTCTGCTGACGAATGGTGCAAGCAGCTATTCCGGGGAAGGCAATGGCTACCGTCGGAGTGACTGCTATTGGGAGATCACAAAAAAGGCAGACGATATCCATGATGGCATCCGTGATCTGCACTTTGACGCGATCTGCTATATCCCGGAAAGCGCAATTTCAACTGCTGCGAACGGAACGGTCGTTGTGTCCAGCGAACTGTACGATGCCTATACGGGCATGTGGCTGACAGCGGGCTCCACATTTAACAACAGCAGCCGCGGCGACAACTATTATCTTCATACCGTCAGCTGGAGAGGAAACAGCTATCTGATCGAATTTACCTATTCCACAGACTGGGATTTCCAGGTAGGTGACTGGGGTGCGGTCCTGACTAAAAGCTATTCGGTCTATCTGCCGGCCGATTACGATGGCCTTGTGTTTGCAGCCCAGGCGGAACCGGATACTTATGAGAAAAGTGCCAGAAAGATGCAGCTGGACAGCATTTCTCCGGAGGCATGTGTCCTGGATCTTGACACATTAGACCCGTACAGCAGTCTGTATTTCAGCCTTTGTGACTGAGAGAGGGCAGACCTATGCACATAGAGAGATGATGATATAGATAAATATCTATAATAGATATAGAAAAGGATATGCTTCTTGCCGGAGGCTCAGAGCATATCCAGAAAAGCACTGACTACTTTTGGCATGTACCGGTTTCGTTTGTAATAGAAATTCACTTCCCGGAACGCATCCTGATGGCTCAGCTTATAGTATACCAGATGCTCCTCGTCCGGCACATGGCGGATCAGGGTGTCGGAACTGAAGGAAATGCCCATGCCCTGGCGGGAAAGGTTATAAGCTGTGATCTGCTGATCCAGCTCCAGACGCACCTTTGGAAGGAAGTGGGCATTGTGGAAGATTCGGTCAGCGCGTTCCCTTGTGTCGTTTCCGCCTTTTAACAGCAGAAAATTTTCATCCTGGAAATGTTCCAGGGAAACCGGAGGGATGCGGGAGTTTAAATGACGTTCTTCCCGGATGTCAGAGGCAGTCAGTGCATAGTTTTTCATGGTCTCATTCACTGCAAAGCGGGCAGGAACCGTGAGAAGCAGATGTTCTTCACAGAAGAAGCGTTTGCTGTAAACAGCCGGATCCATGCTGCGGTTATCGATCAGAAAATCCAGGGAGCCTGAGAAGAGCCGCTCGGTCAGTTCCGAGGTGGTGGCTTCCATCAGATTCAGGTGAACCTGGGGGTATTGTTCATTAAAGCGGGAGATCAGGGGCGGCAGAACATAGGAGGTAAACAGGTTCGTGCCGCCAATGGAAAGGGATCCGCTTTTTAACTCCCGCATATCGTTGATATAATTCTGAAATCCGTTCTCTACGTCCATAATGATCTCAATGGAGCGGATATATTCCTTTCCCAGATCGGTCAGCTGGATGGGATTGGAGCTGCGGTCAAAGATGGGGAAGCCAATTTGGGCTTCCTCTTTTTTTACTGCGGCACTCAAAGATGGCTGGCTGATAAACAGGTTGCGGGCGGCTTTGGAAAAGCTCATTTCTTTGTAGACTTCGTAAACATATCGCATTCCCTGAAACATCGCATCCTCCTAATATAGATTATAGTCTATAAAATGTATGATTTTATAAGTATTTGAAAATAGTTTAGTGCTAAATTATACTAAAGTCAAGAACTGTTACGAACAAACAATATCTTCCTGCGAAAATGCGGGACCGAGGCAGCAGATGAATCGCTGGATGTGGAAGCGTGCCTGGCTGCAGGAATATGGATGGATACAGGGGAGGAAAACGAAGATGAAGGAAGATGGAAAGAAATATCGTCTGGAGCATGATTCCATCGGGGAAAAAGAAGTGCCGGAGGATGCTTATTACGGAGTGCAGACTCTTCGGGCCTATGAGAACTTTAATATTACCGGACTGAAAATGCATCCGGAACTGATAAACAGCGTGGCGCAGATCAAGAAAGCAGCAGCCATCACCAACTTTGAAGTGGGTGAACTGGATAAGAAAAGAGCGGCAGCTATCACCCAGGCCTGCGACGAGATCATTGCGGGAAAGCTGCATGACCAGTTTATTGTAGATCCGATTCAGGGCGGTGCGGGAACTTCCTTAAATATGAACGCAAATGAGGTCATTGCAAATCGGGCTATTGAAATTCTTGGCGGACAGAAGGGGGATTACAAGCTGGTGAATCCGAATGACCACGTTAACTTTGGCCAGTCCACCAATGATGTATTTCCGTCCTGCGGAAAGATGGCAGCGTTGAAGCTTTTGGGGAATGCCCAGGAGCAGTTAAAACGACTGGAAGAGGCGCTGATGGCAAAGGCACAGGAGTTTGATTCTGTCATTAAGATGGGACGTACCCAGCTGCAGGATGCCGTGCCGATCCGCCTGGGACAGGAGTTCCACGCCTATGCATCGGCCATCCGCCGCGATATCCGCCGTTTTGACAACGCCAAGGAAGAAATCCGCTGCCTGAATCTGGGCGGTACCGCTATCGGAACCGGACTGAACGCAGATGTACAGTATTTTCACCGGGTAGTAAAAAATATGTCTACGCTGACCGGAGAGGAGCTGGTGCAGTCTTATGACATGATCGATGCAACACAAAATCTGGACAGTTATGCTTCCGTCTCAGGTATTGTGAAAAACTGTGCTGTGAATCTGTCAAAAATGTCCAATGACCTGCGGCTGATGTCTTCCGGACCGAGAACCGGTTTTGGTGAGATCAACCTTCCGGCAAGACAGAACGGTTCCTCCATCATGCCGGGCAAGATTAATCCGGTCATCCCGGAGGTTGTGAATCAGGTTGCGTTCAACATCATTGGAAACGATGTGACCATCACCATGGCAGCCGAGGCCGGACAGCTGGAACTGAATGCCTTTGAACCGATTATCTTCTACAATCTGTTTGAGTCTATCGAAACACTGACCTATGCGGTGAAAACCCTGGTAGATAATTGTATCACAGGTATTACCGCAAACAAAGAGCACTGCCGCAGCCAGGTGGAGAACAGCATCGGTGTTATCACTGCGATCTGCCCGTATGTAGGTTATGAGACCGCGGCAAATATCGCAAAAGAAGCGCTTCGTACCGGACGCCAGGTCAGAGACCTGATTCTGGAGAAAGGCCTGATGGATGAAGAACAGTTGGATACTGTTCTGGACCCGTACACCATGACTGAGCCGGGAATCCTCGGAAAAGATCCGATGGAACAGCTGCGCGGCTAAAGAGAAAAAAGAAGAACGCCAGTCCCTTCAGCAGGACTGGCGTTCTTCTTCGTCCTGTGTTATAATGTGACGAGCGCAAGAGAGCCGGAAACGTGCTTGCACGGTTACGGCGAACGGCGAGGAAATCAAGTTGTGGAAGGATGATTTTCTGATGATAGAAAAAGAATTAATGGGCCTCTGGCTGAATACGCTGGCCTCGAAATCACCCGTACCGGGCGGCGGCGGCGCTTCGGCCATCGGCGGTGCCCTGGCGGCAGCTTTGGGACAGATGGTTGCGAACTTAACAGTGGGAAAGAAAAAATATGCAGCTGTCGAGGAAACGATGCAGGAAGTACTTGGAAAGCTTCAGACATGTCAGGCAGATTTTCTGGATCTGGTGGATCAGGATGCAAAGGTCTTCGCACCTCTTGCAGCAGCTTACGCCCTTCCGACCTCTACGGAGGAAGAAAAGCAGGAAAAAGCGCGTATTATGGAAGAAAGACTTCTGGCAGCAAGTCTGGTGCCACTTCACATGATGGAAAAGGCAGCGGAAATGCTGGAATTTCTGGAAATCCTTGCGGAGAAGGGAAGCCGTATGGCGGTATCCGATGTGGGAGTTGCCGTACAGTTTGCCCGTACCGCGTTGACAGGAGCGATCATGAATGTTTATATCAATACCAAATCCATGAAGAACCGGGAAAAGGCAGAAGAACTGAATACAAAAGCAAACGACCTGATGAAACAGGGAATCAGACGGGCAGATGAAATCTATACGAGAGTGCTGGAGCAGCTTGCCTGAAAAAAGGGAGGAAATCCATGAGAGTATTAAAGGGCGCAGAGGTTTCTGTGAAAATGAAAGAAGAAGTGCAGGCGGCGCTTGCAAAATGCAAGGGGGAGTCTCCAAAGCTGGCGATTATCCGTGTGGGCGAGAATCCGGATGATATGTCCTATGAGCGCGGTGCTACCAAAAAAATGGAGAGCTTTGGCCTTCGGGTGCAGTCCTATGTATATCCGGAAGATATCACGGATTCGGATTTCAAGGCAGAGTTCACAAGGATTAACGAGGATCCGGACGTGACCGGAATCCTGATGCTGCGTCCGCTGCCAAAGCAGATCTGCGAGAAGGATATTGAGGGAATGATCGATCCTGAGAAGGATCTGGACGGCATCTCCCCGGTCAACATCGCAAAGGTATTTGCGGGCGATGACAGCGGATTTGCCCCGTGTACGGCAGAGGCAGTTGTGGAAGTGCTGAAAGCGGCAGAAATCCCGATGACCGGAAAACGTGTGACCATTGTAGGCCGCAGCATGGTTGTGGGTAAACCGCTTTCTATGTTAATGGTGAAGGAAAATGCGACCGTTACCATCTGCCACACCAGGACAAAAGATCTGGCTGGCACCTGCCGCAATGCGGAAATCCTTGTGGCTGCAGCCGGACGGGCAAAAATGCTGAATGGCGACTATGTAGGCCAGGACGCAGTGGTGATTGATGTGGGCATCAATGTGGATGAAAACGGAAAACTCTGCGGAGATGTGGATTACGATACCATTCAGGACAAAGCTCAGGCGGCAACTCCGGTGCCGGGCGGTGTCGGTGCGGTGACTACGGCGGTGCTGGCGAAGCATCTGGTAAGAGCTGCGGGACTGTAGGACAAATAGAAGGAGATATTCACATGGCAAAAGTATTACTGATTAACGGAAGTGGAAATGAGCATGGCTGTACCTTCACTGCATTGAGTGAGGTAGCAAAGGCATTAAATGAGGAAGGCGTGGAGACTGAGATCATCCAGCTTGGAAAAGATGCTATCCGTGACTGCATCGGCTGCGGTTCCTGCGGAAAGCTGGGCCGCTGTGTATTTGATGATGATCAGGTCAATCTTGTGGCTGCAAAAGCAAAAGAGGCAGACGGCTTCATTTTCGGAAGTCCGGTTTACTATGCGCATCCGAGCGGACGTGTACTGTCCTTCCTGGACCGCCTGTTTTATTCGGCAGGCAGTGCTTTTGCTTACAAGCCGGGGGCGGCAGTGCTTTCGGCAAGACGCGGCGGAACTACGGCATCCTTTGATGTGTTAAATAAATATTTTGGCATCAGCAACATGATGACGGTTGGTTCCCAGTACTGGAATATGGTGCATGGCAATAAGCCGGAGGAGGTTTTACAGGATCTGGAGGGCCTGCAGATCATGCGCACTCTGGGCCGCAACATGGCCTGGATGATCAAGTGTATTGAGGCAGGAAAGGCAGCAGGCATTACCCCGCCGGCCGGAAGAGAAGAGCGGGCCAGAACCAATTTTATCCGATAGGCTGCAGATACCGCTGATCCGGATCACAGCCGTGGAAAGCGGGGATGACAGAAAGCATGTTGGAATACAGGACGGGAAAGGACAGGAGCAGATGAAGATCAGAAATGCAGGACTGGAGGATCTGCCGGAGATTTTAAAACTTTATGAGGAAGCCCGGGCCTTTATGCAGGAGACCGGAAATGAAACCCAGTGGGGCACATCATATCCGCCGGTAGAGCGGGTAGAAGCTGATATCCGCGAAGGAAAAAGCTATGTCTGTGAGGCAGATGGTGTGCTGGCCGGAGTGTTCTATTTTTCAGAGGGACCGGATCCGGACTATGCAGAGATTTATGAGGGAAGCTGGATCGGGACCGGAGCCTACCATGTCATGCACCGGGTGGCAGCGCCGGGCCGTGTGAAGGGAGCCGGTTCCTTCAGTATCCGCTGGTGTGCGGAGCACAGTCAGGGTGACTTGCGGATCGATACCCACCGGAATAATCTTCCCATGCAGCATGTTCTGGGAAAGCTTGGCTTTGAAACATGCGGGATCATTCATCTGGCAGACGGAGATGAGCGGATCGCGTTTGAGATTTGTACATAATTACAGATTTTTGTCGGAAACGGTAGCTTTCTGTGGACAAACATGCTAAGATGGAAACACGGCATTGATACCGGAGAGGAGGCAGCAATTATGAGCAGAGTCATTACCATAAGCCGTGAGTTTGGAAGCGGCGGTCGTGAAGTGGGGTTTCGTCTGGCAGAAAAACTGGGCATTCCATTTTACGATAAAGAAATCATTTCCATGGCAGCGGAGGATACCAACATTTCTGAAGAGGTGTTCCACAGTCATGATGAAGTAATCGGAAAGAAAGAACGGATCGATCATGATTATGTATCAGTAGATCCGTTTTCCTTATATGAAGTTCCGGTATCGGATCAGGTATTTATGGCACAGTCGCAGATCATCAAAAAGCTGGCTCAGGAAGGTCCGTGCGTGATCATTGGCCGCTGTTCGGATATTCTGGTAGAGGACGGATTTCATGTATTTATCTGTGCCGGCATGAAGAAGCGCGTGGAGCGTATGCTGGCTTTAGAGCCACAGGAAACTGCAAAAAAGATGGAAAACCGTATGCGCCAGATCGATCAGAAACGCCGTGATTATTACCAGTATTACAGCGGAAATGAGTGGGGAAACCCGCGAAACTATCACTTAAGCTTGAACAGCGGAAAACTTGGGATAGAAAAGTGTGTTGATATGATCCTGGAGAGCTTGAAGCTGTATGAGCAGTAATCAGAATTTAAAAGAATATAATAAAATGGATTCAAAGAAGAATCAGACATCTGCGGTCAGCATGACAGAAGGATCCTTGTGGAAGAATATTTTTCTGTTCAGCTGCCCGCTGATTTTTTCCCAGCTGCTGGAGGTTATGTTTAATTTAAGCGATGTGGCTGTTGTAGGGCGCTTTGCGGATTACCGGGCACTGGGATCGGTGGGCTCCACAAGTCTTCTGGTGACGCTGTTTACCGGATTCCTTATTGGCATGGGCGCCGGAGTGAATGTCCGCGTGGCCCATGGCCTGGGAGCCGGAAACCAGAAAGAGACAGAGGAGACGATCCATTCCTCTTTTCTGATCTGCCTTGTGACCGGACTTCTGATCTGTGTGGTCGGCCTGACCAGCTCCAGAGCGTTCCTTGCTCTTCTGCATACGAAGGACGAGCTGATGGAGGGTGCGGTCAATTACCTTCAGATTTATTCTCTGGGTATGCCTGCCATGGGACTTTACAATTTCGGCAACGGCGTTATGAGTGCCAGGGGTGACACCAAACGGCCGCTGGTGTATCTGCTTATCGCAGGGGTCCTGAACGTGATCATGAACCTGATCTTTGTCATTGGGTTTCATATGGCAGCGGAAGGTGTAGCTATTGCCAGTGTCATGGCTCAGTATACATCGGCCGGTCTGGTTTTACATCATCTGTGGAGACGGCGGGATGTCTGCAGACTTCAGCTTCGCAAGGTGTGTTTTCACAGAGTGGCCGGTAAGGCTGTTTTAATGCTGGGAATTCCCGGGGGACTGCAGCAGGCAATCTTCGCGATCGCCAACCTGTTTGTACAGGCTGGCGTCAATTCCTTTGACGCAGTTACGGTTTCGGGAAATTCGGCGGCAGCCAACACCGATCCGCTGGTTTACAATTCCATGTTTGCCTTTTACACGGCCTGCGCAAGCTTTATGAGCCGCAACCTGGGTGCAGGAAAAAAGGAACGGGTATTGAAAAGCTATTTTATCTGTCTGACATATGCTTTTTTGATCGGAGCAGTTCTGGGTGGATGTTTCTTCTTATTTGGTGATGAGTTTTTATCTCTGTTTGCAACAGAGCCTGCTGTGATCCATGCGGGAAAGGAACGGCTTTCCATCATGGCCTTTTCGTATGCGATCTCGGCATTTATGGACTGTTCTATCGCAGCCTCCCGCGGAATCGGAAAGAGTGTCGCACCCACAGTGATCGTTATTCTTGGTTCCTGTGTATTCCGTGTGATCTGGGTATTTACGATCTTCGCCCACTTCCACACGCTGACATCCCTGTATTTGCTTTATGCATTTTCGTGGATCATTACAGGAGCGGCAGAGGTGGCATACTTCTGGAGAAGCTACAGAAGGATTCCCAATTTGTAATGTTTATTCTGCATATTCCCGCATCAGAGCAATCTCCTTCGCATATCCATCAAGCTCATTTGGTGTTTCCAGATAGAACGGCAGATCCTTCAGCGCCGGGTGCTGCACCACGCGGATGAGAGCTTCCTGTCCGATATGGCCTTCTCCGATCCGGGCATGGCGGTCCTTGTGGGCACCCAGGGGATTGAGACTGTCGTTTAAGTGAATGACGCGGAGGCGGTTCAAGCCGATCACGCGGTCAAATTCAGTGAGGACTTCATCCAGATGGTTCGCGATGTCATAGCCGCCGTCCCAGACATGGCAGGTGTCCAGGCAGACACCAAGGTGGCTGGAGAGCTCCACACGGTCAATGATCTCGCGCAGTTCTTCAAAGCGGCCGCCGACCTCGCTTCCTTTTCCGGCCATGGTTTCCAGAAGTACCGTGGTGGTCTGCTCTGGTTTTAAGATGGCATTCAGCATTTCTGAGATATAGGCAATGCCGGTCTCCATGCCCTGTTTTACATGGCTGCCAGGATGAAAATTGTAGCAGTTTCCCGGTGTATATTCCATGCGAAGCAGGTCATCGGCCATGGTGCGGCGGGCGAAGTCCCGGATTTTTTCGTCTGCGGAGCAGGCATTTAAGGTGTAGGGAGCATGGGCGAGAATACGGCTGATTCTGTGCTCTCTGGCGAAGGCAAGAAATGCGGTCACATCCTCCGGATCGATATCCTTTGCCTTTCCGCCCCGGGGATTGCGGGTGAAGAACTGGAATGTATTGGCGTTTATTTTTACAGCCTCTTTTCCCATGGCGAGGTAGCCGTGGGATGAGGAAAGATGGCATCCGATGGTAAGCATGATGAGGAGTCTCCTTTTTCTATGATATTGATGTAAGAGCGTTTCTGGCAACAACAGGCCGGATCCGTTCTTTTTTACTATAGAGGATAGTCGGGAAATTGTAAAGTTAGTCGAGACTTTTCAGGCAAACTGTGGTAGAATGATTCTGATTTTTTCATGGAGATAGCAGCACAGGCACATAGCAATTTGGAAGAGGTGCCAGAGTTACGGAGGAGAACAATTATGAAATTCGCAGAGAGAATGGACCGGTTTGGAGAGGGGATTTTCTCCAGGCTTGCAGAGCTTAAACGTCAGAAGCTGGAGGCAGGCGAGAATGTGGTGGATTTAAGCATCGGAGCGCCGAATATTCCGCCGGCACAGCACATTCTGGATGTGCTCTGTAAGGAAGCTGCTGATAAAAACAATTACATTTACGCTATCAATGACCAGAAGGACCTCTTGCAGGCTGTTTCTCAGTGGTATGAGCGCCGCTACGGCGTGAATCTGGATCCGGATACGGAGATTTGTTCCCTGCTCGGTTCCCAGGAGGGACTGGCCCACATTGCCATGTCCATTGTGGATGAGGGAGACCTTGTCCTGGTACCGGATCCGTGCTATCCGGTTTTTGCAGATGGTCCGCGTCTGGCGGGTGCAGAGCTTTACTATATGCCGCAGAAAAAAGAAAATGGTTACGTGATCCGTCTTTCTGATATTCCGGAGGAGGTGGCACATCGGGCGAAGTTCATGGTGGTTTCTTATCCGAATAACCCGACTGCGGTCATGGCGCCGGATTCTTTCTATGAGGAATTGATTGCTTTTGCGAAGAAATACGATATCATTGTGCTCCATGACAATGCCTACAGCGAGCTGGTGTTTGATGGAAGGCACTGCGGAAGCTTTTTACGCTTTCCGGGTGCGAAAGAGGTCGGTGTGGAATTCAATTCCCTGTCTAAGACCTATGGCCTGGCAGGTGCGAGAATTGGCTTCTGCGTAGGAAATCCGGAGGTTGTGAAGCATTTGAAGCTGTTGAAATCCAATATGGATTACGGAATGTTCCTGCCACTGCAGAAGGCAGCCATTGCGGCAATCACCGGAGACCAGGCCTGTGTGGAGACCACCCGTGCAGCTTATGAGAAACGCCGTGATGTGCTCTGCAACGGTCTCAATGCGATTGGCTGGAAGATTCCGAAGCCGGAGGCAACCATGTTTGTGTGGGCTCCGATTCCGGAATCCTTTACGAGTTCTGAGGCGTTTGCGGTGGAACTGGTAAAACGCAGCGGCGTTCTGGTAACACCGGGCAGCGCCTTTGGCCCGGCCGGAGAAGGCCATGTGCGCATGGCACTGGTGCAGGATGAGCCGGAATTGAAGCAGGGCATTGCAGCAATTGACGCCTGCGGAATCCTGAGATGATCTGATCGGCCATATCCGTAAGATCAAGTGTTCAAACCGGAGTTTGCCTGAAATCAGGAAATAGAGATGAAAATTGCTTCATGACAGTACCAGGGTAGCATCTGCTGCGGTCTGTGAATAAACAGCTGCGGTATGGGTACTGTCATGGGGCAATTATTATAGTTCACAAGTGCATGGCAGGCAGCAGGTAATTTTTTAAAGAGGAATAAAAAATAATGAGTCAGAATTATAAAATGATCATACAATATGAAGGCACCCGGTATGACGGATGGCAGAAGCAGGGCAATACTGAGAATACGATTCAGGGCAGGCTGGAAAAGGTGCTGGAGCGTATGGCCGGTTGTCCGGTGGAAGTGCATGGATCGGGCCGGACGGATGCGGGGGTGCATGCAATGGGGCAGGTTGCAAACTTTCACCTGCCGGATGGCTGCAGGCCGGATGCGGAATGGATCCGGACTTACCTGAATCAGTATCTTCCGGATGATATTGCCATAACGGAGCTGATCATGGTACCGGAGCGTTTTCACAGCCGCCTGAGTGCCGTAAAAAAGATCTACACTTACCAGATTGAGACCGGGATAAAGAAAAATGTATTTTCCAGAAGAACCTGCTACGGCCTGGGACAGCCCTTGAATGTGAAAGTCATGCAGACAGCAGCAAATCTCCTCTGCGGAACCCATGATTACAAAAGCTTCTGCGGCAATAAGAAAATGAAAAAGTCCACGGTGCGGACTATTTACCGCATTGCCGTGGAACAGGAAGCGGACAGCAGCCTGGTGAAGCTGGAGTTCGAGGGAACGGGCTTTTTACAGAATATGGTACGGATCCTGGTCGGTACGTTGATCGAGGTGGGGACCGGAAAGCGGGAGCCGGGCAGTATGCCGGAGATTCTTGCTGCATTGGACCGTCAGGCAGCAGGTTACACGGCACCGGCAGAAGGACTCTGCCTGCAGCAGGTATTTTATGAATAAGCAGTTTTTCGTGAGGAAGGTATGGCAAGCAATATGATGATGGATTTTCTGGTAAAACGGTTTATAAAAGATTATGAAAATGTGGAGAACGCGAAGGTACGGACAGCCTACGGCATGCTGGCAGGCATCACCGGAATCTGCTGCAATCTGTTACTGTTTGGAGGCAAGCTGTTTGCGGGACTTGTGGTAAACAGTATTTCTGTGATGGCAGATGCCTTTAACAATTTATCGGATGCTGCCTCCTCGATCATCGGTTTTGTCGGGGTGCGTATGGCAGAAAAGCCTGCAGATGAGGAACACCCATTCGGACATGGGCGAATGGAGTATATTGCGGCTTTTGTTGTGGCCTGTCTGGTCATTCAGGTGGGATTTTCTCTTTTAAAGACCGCGGTAGGAAAAATTCTGCACCCGGAGACTTTAAGCTTCAGCGCATACTCTGTTGGCATTCTGGTGTGTTCCGTGCTGGTCAAGCTGTGGATGGCTTCCTACAACCGGAAGCTTGGAAAGAAGATCAATTCCACGGTCATGATGGCAACCGCAGCTGATTCCCTGGGGGATGTCGGAGCAACTTCAGCAACCATTGTATCACTTCTGGTATTCCGTTTCCTCCATATCAATATAGATGGTGTGATTGGTCTGGTGGTTTCGGTGCTGGTGCTGATTGCCGGTGTGAACATCGCAAAGGATACGCTGGCTCCGCTTCTGGGGCAGGCCATTGAGCCGGAGGTTTACCATCGTATCTCGGAGTTTGTGGAGAGCTATGATGGCATTATTGGCAGTCATGACCTGATCGTGCACAATTATGGCCCGAGCCGCAGTATGGCATCGATCCATGCGGAAGTGCCGGCTAAAGTGGATATTGAAGATTCTCATACAGTAGTGGACCAGATTGAACGGGATGCGCTGGAAAAGCTTGGTATTTTTCTGGTCATCCATATGGATCCGGTAGAAACAGACAACGAGCAGGCAGCAATTTTAAAAGAAATGGTCATTGATGTGATCCTGCATCTGGATTCCCGTCTGACACTGCATGATTTCCGTATCGTGCAGAGCCAGGCCCACGTGAACCTGATCTTTGATCTGGTGGTGCCGCGGGAATACACAAAGCAGATGCGGGAGGAACTGACCCGGAAGGTGTGCGAGAAGGTGCGGGAGCGAGATAGCCGCTGCGCCTGCATAATCACGGTTGAAAACAGTTATCAGCAGGAAGAACATCAGAAATAGGCAGGATCTGCATCAACGATAAGGAAGGAAGCGCCGATTGAACCACGAAGAATTTTTGAAACAGGTAGCACTTGGTGACCGGGAAGCCTTTCACCAGCTTTATCTGGAGACGGGCAGGAGTGTTTACAGCTTTATTCTGTCTATCCTGAAAAATCCGCAGGATGCAGAAGAGGTTTTGCAGGAAACCTATCTGAAAATCTGGACCTCTGCCGGAAGCTATAAGCCACAGGGGAAACCCCTTGCCTGGATGTTTACCATTGCAAGGAATCTGTGTTATATGAAATTTCGGGATCAGAAACGCATGGCAGACGTGGGACTGGATGATCTTTCGGGGGGAGATGTTGGGGATCTTTGCCTTCCGCTGGAGCATATGACAGACAGCATGATGTTACAGACGGCGATGGAAATTTTGAAGGAAGATGAGCGGCAGATCGTGCTCCTGCATGTGTCTGCCGGGCTGAAGCACAGGGAAATTTCGGAAAACCTTGGGATTCCGCTGTCTACGGTGCTGTCAAAGTATAACCGTGCCATGAAAAAACTGCAGAACTATCTGCAGGGAGAGGCGTAAGCGTAAAATGAAAAAAAATAAATTTTTTAAAAAAAGTGCTTGACCAAAGAGAAACTATCGTATATAATAATCCTCGTTGCAGCAATGGGCTATCGCCAAATGGTAAGGCAACGGACTCTGACTCCGTCATTTCAAGGTTCGAATCCTTGTAGCCCAGTTTAAAAACTTCATATCCGATTTGATTATTGGGCTATCGCCAAATGGTAAGGCAACGGACTCTGACTCCGTCATTTCAAGGTTCGAATCCTTGTAGCCCAGCTGCAAAAAAGGCTTCCGAAATTCGGGAGCCTTTTTTGTATGATAGAAAATTGCATGGAACGGAAATCTGTTTTCCTGCATTCTTTTACGGAAAAACAGTTGTGAATCCTTACGGAATGTGAGATAATAAGAGGCGGTTTCTATTTTAAAGGGTTATTTATGATGGAACTGTAACAGGCGGTATGACCGAAAAGGAGGGCAAACCATGTATTCTTTTGACAGCAGAGTTCGTTACAGCGAGGTGGACGAAGACCGGAAGCTTTCCCTGACCGGAGTGATCAATTACATGCAGGACTGCTCCACGTTTCAGTCGGAGGACTTAAACATGGGAATTGATTATCTCGCAGAGAAGCACCGTGCATGGCTGTTATCTTCCTGGCAGATCGTTGTGGACCGTTATCCGAAGCTTGGAGAACGTATTGTGGTAAGCACCTGGCCCTATGATTTTAAGGGCATCTACGGATATCGTAATTTTACGATTCAGGATCCGGAGGGCAGTTATCTGGTGCGGGCCAATTCCAACTGGTTTTTCTTTGACACGGAGCACGGTGTTCCTGTGCGTGTTGGAGAAGAAGATATCCGGGGGTATGGCGTGGGAAAGGAAAATAAGCTTTCTATGGACTATGCGCCGAGAAGAATTCCGCTTCCGGATGAGTATGAGGAATTTCCGGCCATTGCGGTGGCGGCACACCACATTGATACCAACCATCATGTGAACAATGCCCAGTATGTAGAAATCGCGCGCGAGGTATTGCCGGCAGGACTGTTTATCCGGGAACTCCGGGTGGAATACAAAAAAGCAGCAATCCTCGGAGACCAGATCATTCCGCGTGTCAGCGCGGAGGCAGACTGCTATACAGTGGCTCTGTGTGATACAGAAGGAAGGCCTTATGCAGTTGTATGGCTGCGGACAGGCAGATAACCGGTTGTGAAGGAACGACCAGAAAGAGAGAACCAGATGATTGAATTAGGAAAGATACAGCTTCTTGTAGTTCAGAGAGAAAAAGAATTCGGAGTGTATCTTGGTGAGAAGAAAGAGGACAAGAACTCGGTACTTCTGCCGAAAAAACAGGTGCCGGAAGGCACAAAGGTAGGCGACAGCCTGGAAGTATTTGTATATAAGGATTCCCAGGACCGCCTCATTGCAACCACCAACCGTCCGAAGCTGCAGGTTGGGGAGACTGCCGTACTGACAGTCAAGGATGTGGCAAAGATCGGCGCTTTTTTGGATATGGGACTGGAAAAAGATCTGCTGCTTCCGTTTAAAGAGCAGAATCATAAGGTGCGTCAGGGAGAAAACTGCCTGGTGGCTCTTTATGTGGACAAGAGCCAGAGACTGGCTGCTACCATGAATGTGTATTCCTATATGAGCGCAGAATCTCCTTACAAGAAGGATGACAAGGTGCAGGGAACCATCTACGAGATGAATGAGAACCTCGGCGCGTTTGTGGCTGTAGATAACCGCTATTACGGACTGATTCCCAAGAAGGAACTTTACGGAGATTTCCGTCTGGGTGATGTGATCGAGGCCCGTGTGGTAAAAGTGAGAGATGACGGCAAGCTGGATCTGAGTCCGCGCCAGAAAGCTTATATGCAGATGGATGATGACGCAGAACTGGTGTTAAAGGTCATTGACGAGTTTGACGGTGTGCTGCCGTTCAATGATAAGGCAAGACCGGAGACCATCATGCGCGAATTCAAGCTGAGCAAGAATGCATTTAAGCGCGCAGTCGGCAAATTATTGAAAGAAAATAAAGTTCGTATTACAGAAAAAACGATAGAGAGAATATAGGAGGATAGTTTTGGACACGATAGAATACTATAATAAGTATGCATCGCGAATTTTTGAGGATACAGTAGACCGGGATATGGAGCCGCAGCGCGAGGAGTTTTTAGAGGAACTCCGGGAAATCGACGGCGACACCATTCTGGATCTCGGATGCGGTTCCGGCCGCGACAGTCTGGCTTTTTACGAGCAGGGCTTTGATGTGACCCCGCTGGATGCATCGGAGGAGATGTGCAAGCTGGCAGAGATCCACACCGGGCTGGAGGTACTGTGCATGGATTATGCGGACATGGAGTTTGATGATGCCTTTGACGGTATCTGGGGGAATGAAGCTCTCATCCATGTGCCGGAGGATGAACTGCCAGGTATCCTGGAAAAATTGACCGAGGCGCTGTGCCAGAACGGAATCTTATTCCTTTCCTTCCAGGAAGGGGACTTTGAGGGACAGAGAAGCGGCCGATATTTCTGTGAGTATACACGGGAAGAGCTGGAGCGCATTCTGACCGAGACCGGACGTCTGGAAATCTTGAAACTCTGGACTACAGAGGATGAAGACAGGGAAGAAGGAGACAAGCTCCTGAATGTACTTGCGAAAAAGATTTCCTGACCGAATACATGCACATCTGGCAAAGCGGAGGCCGGTTGCCAAATCGGCAGTGTTTCGCCGGTGTGATAAGGAGGTATTATGGGAGTCAGGGGAAGGTCACCGGTCCGGGATTACATTCTGATCCTGATCGGGGCATCAATTATGGGGTTTGCGATCAAAAACATTTATGATCCCATGGGGCTGGTTACGGGAGGTGCCTCTGGTGTAGCCATCATCTTAAAAAAGCAGTTTGGTGTGCCGCTGTGGCTGACGAATACAGCAATCAACGTTCCGCTGTTTGCGGCGGCAGCAAGGTTAAAGGGCTGGAAGTTTATCAGGCGTACGCTGGTGGCAACCGTTGCGCTTTCTGTATCGCTGTATGTGATCCCGGAAATACCGTTTCTGATGGATGATCTGTTTTTGACGGCACTGTTCGGAGGAATCATCACCGGGGCCGGGGCCGGCATTGTATTTGCCTGCCAGGCAACGACGGGCGGAACGGATATGCTGGCGGCGCTGATCCGCCGCTGGATGCCGCATTACACCATTGCCCAGATCATGCAGGTGCTGGATGCCATTATTGTTCTGATCGGAGCAGGAGTTTTTGGCATCACCTATGCCCTTTATGCTTTGATCGCAATTTATTCGGTTTCTAAGGTGTCAGACGGGATCATTGAAGGTATGAAATATTCCAAGGTGGCCTATATCATCTCGGATAAGAGTAAAGAAATCGCAGCAGCTATTTTAAAAGAGATGGATCGTGGTGTGACAGCCCTGGATGCAAGGGGAATGTACTCCGGAAACCGGAAAGATGTCCTGTTTTGTGTTGTATCGAGAAAAGAAATTGCACAATTAAAGGAGCTTATAGTTGGTCATGATGCACAAGCTTTTGTCATCGTAAGTGACGCGCGGGAGGTTTTGGGAGAAGGTTTTATTGAATATAGACAATAAAACCTTAAAAAAGGCAGGCAAGTATTGGATACTTGCTTGCTTTTTTCTGCGAGGTGCATTAAAATATACGATAAAGGTCCTTTCAAGTTTGTGCGATTTTACAAAACGGGGCGGTATTACGAAATTAGGATTAAGGAGTGAATATTATGATTTCAAACCAGATTCTTCAGACAACCATTGACGGACTGAAGGGGATCACCAGAATTGATCTGTGTATCTGTGATACGGAAGGAAAGGTGCTGGCTTCTACATTTCCAGAGGCAGAAGAGTATGAGAATTCCATTCTTTCCTTTGTGGAGTCACCGGCAGACAGCCAGGTGATCCAGGGATATCAGTTTTTCAAGGTGTTCGATGAGCATCAGTTAGAGTATATCCTGCTTGCCAAGGGCAGCAGCGATGATGTTTACATGGTAGGAAAGCTGGCAGCGTTCCAGATCCAGAATCTTCTGGTGGCTTACAAGGAGCGTTTCGACAAGGATAACTTCATCAAGAACCTGCTTCTTGATAATCTTTTGCTGGTAGACATTTACAACCGCGCAAAGAAGCTGCATATTGAGACGAATGTGCGCAGGGTTGTATTCCTCATTGAGACCAAGCAGGAGAAAGATATCAATGCGCTTGAGACAGTCCGCAGTCTGTTTGCCACCAAGACGAAAGATTTCATTACCGCGGTAGATGAGAAAAACATCATCCTGGTAAAGGAAGTAAAGCCGAATGAGGACTACGCAGATCTGGAGAAGACCGCCAGTGTCATCCTTGACATGTTAAGCTCTGAGGCTATGACCAAGGTGCGCGTGGCTTACGGTACTGTGGTCAACGACATCAAGGAAGTGTCCCGCTCTTATAAGGAAGCAAAGATGGCCCTGGATGTCGGCAAGATCTTTTACAATGGCAAGAATGTGGTTGCATATGGAACTCTGGGAATCGGCCGCCTGATCTATCAGCTGCCGCTGCCGCTGTGCCGCATGTTTATCCGCGAGATCTTCGATGGCAAATCTCCGGATGAGTTTGACGAGGAAACCTTAACCACCATCAACAAGTTCTTTGAGAACAGCTTAAATGTATCCGAAACATCCCGTCAGCTCTACATCCACAGAAATACCCTGGTGTACCGTCTTGACAAGCTGCAGAAGAGCACAGGACTGGACCTTCGTGTTTTTGAGGATGCGATTACATTCAAGATCGCACTTATGGTTGTAAAGTACATGAAATACATGGAGAACCTGGACTATTAATCATGATTGAAATTCGTAATATAAGCAAAACGTATGATAACGGAAGCAAGGCACTGAAGGATATCGACATCCGTATCCAGGACGGAGAATTTGTCTTTATCATGGGACGGAGCGGATCAGGAAAATCAACCCTGATCCGCCTTCTGCTGAAAGAGGCAGAACCTACGTCTGGACGCATCGTTGTAAACGATATGGATCTTCAGAAGATGCCGCGCCGTTATATTCCCAAATACCGCCGCCGTCTGGGCGTGGTGTTTCAGGATTTCCGGCTTTTAAAAGACCGGACCGTATTTGAAAATATAGCATTTGCCCAGCGCGTGGTAGGTGCCTCTCCGAGAAAAATCCGCGAAGAGGTTCCGCGCATGTTAAAACTGGTGGGACTTTCCTCCAAGTACAAGTCTTTCCCACACCAGCTTTCCGGCGGAGAGCAGCAGCGTGTAGCGATTGCCCGTGCGCTGATCAACCGTCCGGAGGTACTTCTGGCCGACGAGCCGACCGGAAATCTGGATCATGAGAATGCGGCAGAGATCATGAAGCTACTGGAACGGATCAACGCGCTTGGCACTACAGTTGTGGTCGTAACCCACAGTCAGGAAATGGTAGACCAGATGGGCAAACGTGTCATCACCCTGAACAAGGGACGTCTGGTAAGTGACGAGAGAAAGGGTGGATCGGACCGTGAAGATTAGTACATTCTGGTATTGCATAAAAGAGGGCATGAAGAATATATGCAGAAACATCTGGTTTTCGCTTGCTTCTGTGGCGACGATTTCTGCATGTATTTTTTTGTTTTGCCTGTTTTTTTCCATTATTGCCAATATCCGGTATATGGTGAAGCATGTGGAGAGCACGGTTGGAATTACAGTGCTGTTTGATGAAAATTTGACAGAGCAGGATATCCAGGGGCTTGGCGAGATCATCCACCAGCGGCCTGAAATCCGCGAGATGTATTATATTTCTGCGGAAGATGCCTGGAATTCTTTTAAGGAAGAGTATTTTGCAGGCCATGAGGAGCTGGCCGAGGGCTTTGCGGAAGACAATCCGCTGGCTGATTCTGCTTCTTATGAGATCTTTTTAAACGATATTTCCCAACAGGATGAGCTGGTTGCGTATTTACAGGGGCTGGATGGCGTTCGCCAGGTGAACTATTCCAACTCGGCGGTCGCCGGTTTTTCAGGCTTCAACCGTGTGATCGGTGTCCTGTCTTCCCTGATCATTGGTGTGCTTCTGGCGGTATCCCTGTTTTTGATCAACAACACTATTTCCGTAGCAGCGGCATTCCGCAGACAGGAGTGCCAGATCATGCGCCTGATCGGTGCTACAAATTTTATGATCCGTGCACCGTTTATCGTTGAGGGCGTGATGATCGGCCTTATTGGCGCGCTGATCCCGTTGACAGGAACCTATTTCCTCTATACAAAAGGAATTGTGTATCTGTCTGAGCGGTTTCATGTGCTCTCCAACCTGTTTTATTTTGTACCGGTTGGTGAAATCTATCCGCTGCTGATCGGGGCAGCACTGATCCTGGGTGTGGGAATCGGATTTTTTGGAAGCTTTTTCACCATTCGCAAGTATATGAAGGTGTAACGATGCATAAAAACAAATGGAAAAACATACAAAAACGTATGCTGGCAGCAATGCTGGGCACGATAATTGCCATGTCCTCATTCCAGACAGTTTACGCAACGAAGCAGGATGTGGAGGCGGCCAAAAAGAAGGTCAGCTCCATTGAAGAAGAAAAGAAAAAGGTACAGGCTACCATTAAAAATCTGGAAGGATTGAAAAACGACGCGGCCGCATACGTGAAGGAGCTGGATGGCAGTCTGACAAAACTGGAGGGAGAGCTGGATCAGCTTTCTGCCCAGATCGGGACCAAGGAACAGGAGATCTCCGATACCGGCGTGGCGCTGGAGCAGGCGAAGGAGACAGAAAATAAGCAGTATGCGGATATGAAGCTGCGCATCAAATACATGTATGAGCAGGGCAATACCAGCTATATCGATATGTTGTTTCAGTCCGCAGATATGGTACAGCTCATGAACCGCGCTGAATATATTAACAAAATTTCAGATTATGACCGCAAAAAGATGGACGAGTACGAGGAAACCCGCCAGACGATCGCGGACGAGGAACAGAAATTAAAGACTGACCGGGAAGCGCTTCTGACAATGCAGGAGCAGACAAAGGCAAAGCAGGAGTCTGTCAGGACGCTGCGTGCCCAGAAGAATAAAGAGATGCAGAATTATGCGAGTCAGATCGATACTGCCCAGGGCCAGGTAGACCAGTACAATGCGGATCTGTCAGCCCAGGAGAACAAGATTAAGCAGATCGAGGCAGAGATCAGGCGCAAGGAAGAAGAGGAGCGCAAGAAGGCAGAAGCAGCCCGGAAGGCAGAAGAAGAAGCCAGAAAGAAAGCAGAGGCGGCCGGAAAGAAGGTTTCTGCCACTGATAAGGCAGCTTCGTATAATGTTGCCAGTCTTGGGAATATTAGCTTTAAGTGGCCGTGTCCATCCAGCAGCCGGATTTCTTCCGGTTTCGGAGGCAGAACTTCACCGACCAAGGGAGCATCCAGCAACCATCAGGGTATTGATATTCCTGCATCTACCGGTGCGGCGATCACGGCAGCGGCGTCCGGTACCGTTGTGGTGTCTACCTACAGCTATTCCGCGGGAAATTACATTATGATCAGTCATGGCGGTGGTGTATACACCGTATATATGCATTGTTCCCAGCTGCTGGCATCGGAAGGCCAGACGGTAAAACAGGGACAGACGATTGCAAAAGTCGGCTCTACCGGCTATTCTACCGGCTCACATCTGCATTTCGGTATCCGCTCCGGCGGACGCTATGTGAATCCGCAGTCTTACGTAAGCCCGTAAAGATTCAGAAACAGACGAGGTGACATCATTGGAGAAAGAAAATAAGGGCAAGTCAAAATTTTGGAAAGGCGTTTTAGCAGGTTCCCTTGTAACTGCTCTGGCAGGCTTTGGTATCGTAGGTGTGGCAACCGGCATATCCGTGATCGGGCGCACTGTGATCGAAAATCAGGCACAGAATACGACAGCAGCGGGCTCCGGCAGCGATGCCGTGCGTACCCAGGTGAATTTAAAGCAGGTTGATGCGAAAGTTTCCGTGCTGCAGCAGATCATCGATCGGTATTTTCTGTTTGATGAGGATGCGGAGCAGATGGAGACCGGCATCTATAAAGGCATGCTGGCCGGTCTGGGTGACCCGTACACGGTTTATTACACTCCGGATGAGTACAGCTCTTTAACGGAGGAAACCAGCGGCGTGTATTGTGGCATTGGTGTTCTGGTCAGCAAAAATGTGCAGACCGGAATTGTAACAGCACTCCGTGTATTCCCGGGATCTCCGGCAGAGGAAGCGGGGATGCAGAAGGGGGATATCATTTATAAGGTAAAAGACATATCTGCGGCAGAAGCGGAGCTGGATATTCTGGTCCAGGAGTATATCCGCGGTGAGGAAGGCTCCTATGTGGATGTTACTGTTCTGCGGGGGAGCGAGGAAATACCGCTTCATATTCAGCGGCGTATGGTGGAGGTTGCTACCGTAGAGCACCAGATGCTGCCGGATAAGACCGGATATGTGGAAGTAACGCAGTTTGATACGGTGACTGCTGAGCAGTTTATTTCAGCAGTGTCTGATCTGGAAAAGCAGGGTATGGAGCGCCTGGTCATCGACCTGCGCGATAATCCGGGTGGCGTGGTAACCTCCTGTGTGGAGATGGCAGCTTATATTCTGCCGGAAAATCAGCATAACGGAACGATTCTTTCCACGGCCACCAAAACCGGTCAGGAGGAACGTTATTATTGTCAGGCTGGCGAGACCAGGCATGAGGTGCGCGGGACAGATACCAAAGACGGCGAGTTCCCGAAGACGGATGATCATGAACTGAATGTGCCGATCGCAGTGCTCATCAACGGCCAGTCTGCCAGTGCGGCAGAGGTATTTGCAGGTGCCCTGCAGGATTACGGTGCAGCAACACTGGTGGGAACTACATCCTTCGGAAAAGGAATTGTACAGAGCCTGATTCCGTTAACGGACGGTTCAGCAGTCAAGATCACCACCGCCCACTACTATACTCCGGCCGGACATGATCTTCATAAAAAAGGTCTGACCCCGGATGTAACGGTGGAACAGAAGCTGGATGAGGATCTCATCGGGCAGTACGATGTTCCGCTGGAGCGGGATAATCAGGTGCAGGCAGCGATCGAAGTGCTGGAAAAGTAGAAGCCAATTTGGTAACCAAAAAAGAATATAATCTGATACTTGCCGCATGCATAGAATAAAATGCATGCGGCTTTTTTTGTTCTGTCCTATAATTACAATGATCTTTAGTGGCAGCTGTGCTCGCCGCAGCTGTGTTCGCCGCAGGCATGTCCTTCACCTTCATGGTCATGATGGCTGCAGTGTACGTTCGGGTTATAGCCGAGGGTTCCGGTTAACAGTGCATTTACGGCTTCGTCTGCGTTTCCGCTTACGCCGCCGTACAGCTGGATGCCGGCCTGGGCGAGTGCGTTCTGGGCACCGCCGCCGATGCCTCCGCAGATCAGAGTGTCGACGTTATGTTCCAGCAGAAAACCGGCAAGAGCTCCATGTCCGCTTCCGTTGGTATCGACAACTTCGACAGCAGTTATGGTTCCGTTCTCTACCGTGTAGAGCTTAAACTGCTCTGTGTGTCCAAAATGCTGAAAAATTTCTCCGTTCTCATAAGTAACTGCAATTTTCATAATACCTTCTCCTTTGTTGTGTTGTAGATGGAAAACAGGAAAACTGTGTTCTGCCGTGGCCATGTGGCACATGCATTGCCCGCAGCGGGGATATTCCCGCCCTTCGCAGATTCGGTAATTTCCGCCGGAAATGATGAGCCGTTTCCCGTTTACGATGCACTGTGCAAGCTTATAACGGGCACTTTCATAAATTTCCGTGACCGTTGTGCGGGAAACATCCATCTGCGCGGAGCATTGTTCATGGGTTTTCTTTTCCAGGTCAACCAGACGGATCACTTCATATTCATCCAGTGTAAGTGTGATCGTGTCATCGGTCTGGCTGTTTTCCGGATAAAATGAATCGTACTGCGGTATAAAGCAGATCCTCCTGCATTTTTGGGGTCTCGGCATCTGAAATCCTCCTTGTTTTCGACATATGTCGATTATAACTCATAAATAACAAAAGTCAATACGAAAACCACTATTAACCTGGGAACTTCGGGATATAAAGATTGACAGATCTGCCTGATTAGGGTACCATCCAATAGGAACGATACACTGTGTTCCGCCGGTTGCGGAAAATGCGGAACATAGCGGACATACTATAGAAGAGGTGAGAATCACATGTTAAAGGTAGACAACCTCACGTTTGAGGTGAATGAAGAGGGCAGAAAACGCTGTCTGGTCAATCATGTCAGTTTTCAGGTTGCGGATGGTGAAATGTTAGTGATTACCGGGCCGAATGGCGGCGGTAAGTCTACGCTGGCCAAGGTGCTGGCAGGCATTGAAAAAGCGGATGAGGGTCGGATTTTCCTGGATGAAGAGGATATTTCCGGTTACGATATCGATCATCGTGCCAATGCGGGAATTGGCTATGCATTCCAGCAGCCGCCGCGCTTTAAGGGCATGACTGTAGCTAGAATGCTGTCTCTTGCGGCTGGAAAGGATCTGACGGAGGCAGAAAGCTGTAAGCTGCTTTCTGCAGTAGGACTTTGTTCTGCCGACTATCTGAACCGACAGATGGACGGCACACTTTCCGGAGGCGAGATGAAGCGTCTGGAAATTGCAACGGTACTGGCGAAACCGCACAAGGTCAGCATTTTTGATGAGCCGGAGGCCGGTATTGATCTTTGGAGCTTTTCTATGCTGATCAAACGGTTTGAGGAGATCCACAAAGAGAAAAAGGAAAGCCTGATCCTGATTTCCCATCAGGAGCGGATCATCCGTATGGCAGACAAGATCATGGTGATCGAAGATGGTGAAGTGAAACAATACGGCAGCCGTGAGGAAGTCCTGCCAACTCTGTTTACACAGGAGGGCTGCGGCAAGTGTGCGAATGGACTGGAAGGAGGTGTCTGCTGATGGCACAGATCAATGAGACCACCCAGGGGGTTCTGGATCAGATCAGCGAAGGATTTGCGCAGAAAGGTGCTTATAATCTTCGCCAGAATGGCGTATCGATCTGTCATGGAGACAGCGAGCACATCAAGATCCGTAAGAAAGAAGATAAGCCGGGGATCGATATCCTGATTGACGGTGATACAAAGGGTGAAAAAGTGTTCATCCCGGTTGTAGTCAGTGTTTCCGGCATGACGGATCTGGTTTATAATGATTTCTATATCGCGGATGGTGCGGATGTGACCATCGTGGCAGGCTGCGGCATCCACAACAGCGGCTGCAATGAGAGCCGTCATGATGGTATTCATACCTTCCATGTAGGAAAGAATGCCAATGTCCGTTATGAAGAAAAGCATTACGGAGAGGGCAACGGAACCGGAAGCCGTATCTTAAATCCGGTGACGAACATTGAGGTAGGCGAGAATTCTGTTTTTACCCTGGATACCGTTCAGATCAAAGGTGTGGATTCCACAGTGCGCAGAACCAATGTTTCCATGGAGGCAGGCTCCAGGCTTTATGTGGTGGAGCGTATCATGACAGACGGAACACAGCATGCGGAGTCAGATATGGAGGTCTGCATGAATGGAAGCGGCTCCTCAGCTCAGATCGTTTCCCGTTCTGTAGGCAAGGGGGAGTCTTCCCAGGTATTCCATCCGAAGGCAGTCGGAAACACCAAATGTCATGCTCATATCCAGTGTGATTCTATCATCATGGATCATGCAAAAGTTGGTTCAATTCCGGAGATTCAGGCCAATCATGTGGATGCTGCGATCGTTCACGAAGCAGCCATCGGACGAATCAATGATGAGCAGCTGTTGAAGCTCAGAACCCTTGGCATGACCGAGGCAGAAGCTGAGAATGTGATCATTGAAAACTTTTTAAGTTAATATTCTGTGATAGGAACAGGAATGAAGGATCTGCAGCAGCGGATTTTTCATTCCTGTTTTGCTTGCCTGAAAAATAACATATTCCTTTCGTAGAAAATCCCGGAATCTTATGTTATACTTAAAGGCAAATCGTGTAAGGAGGTGTCTCTTTTTATGATGCAGCGAATCTGTCCGGTCTGTGACCAGGTTATGAAGGATGCCCACTACTGCAGCGCATGTCACTCCTGGGTGAAGGACCCGTTGTATATGAATGTCACGTATTATCTGAATGAGCGCCACCCGAAAAACGAGGCGCACTGCAGTTACCATAATGCAGAAGAGGAGCATACGAATGCCGGAGCCGAAAGGCGGAAGGCAGTGCGATCATCTTCCGGCAGAGAGCGAAGCGTGAAAACAGAGCGGGCGGTCCGAACCACAGAAAAAGGCGCGTCAGGGCAGTCGAAGACGGTTATCGAAAAGAAAAATCCGGTTCGAAAACTAATTCTTTTGTATATTTTCCTGATGGTTGTGATATGGCTGTTCAGGCTGCTGAGCGGTATGGCTGGTTCATTCTCTGATATTACCGGAAGCATATTTGACAGTATCAGCGGGTCTGATTTCCGGGAACTGACGGATGAAGAAGCAAGAGCTTACGGCGGTCCCTGCACGGATGAACCGCATTTTGAAGTCACGATCGAAGCTCTTAAGAGTCCGATCCGGGAACTGTTTGATACCTGTCAGATTCCGCTGGCCGGAACAGATACCTATTCCCACAACACGGTATATTCCGATGAGACTACCTGGTTTTCTTCCACAGAAACCTATTATATGGAAGCAGAGGACACGTATGCCTATGTGGATTTTGACTACGACACAGCTACAGGTCAGCTCCATCAGATTTATCTGTCTGTCCCGGAACGAGATTCCATCACGGTTCTGACGAAGCAGTTTCTGCTGATGTTAAACGATGCGGATGCATGGGATATGGAACAGAAACATCGTTCTGATGCGGCAGACCTGGATGAGCTGTATGCCCGGATGATGGAACCCGGTGTGAACCAAACAGAGGGGGTCTGGTGCGGAGCCGGTATCAATGCTGAATTTCCGGATGCGGAAGATGAAAACTGCAGTGTGTGGATCTATCCTGACAGAAGCAGCGACAGCTACAGTTATGGAGAGCATACCGATAGTCTGTAAATGCCAAAATGTATGATGTGCCTGAGGTACAAAACAGTTATGAAATCATAAATATGAGAGGAACAGTACGTATGAAAATCAGAGATATTCTTGCAAAAAACGAACCAACACTTTCCTTTGAGGTATTCCCGCCAAAGACAGAGGATAAATACGAGTCTGTAGAAATGGCTGCTTCCGAGATCGCGAAGCTGAATCCGGCATTCATGAGCGTGACCTACGGCGCAGGCGGCGGTACCAGCCAGTATACGGTTGATATCGCAGCATCCTTAAAGGCAAAGGGGGTTACTCCGTTAGCGCATCTGACCTGCGTTTCATCCACCAGAGAAAAGGTACATTCGGTTCTGGAGCAGTTAAAGGCAGAGGGGATTGAGAATGTACTGGCTCTGCGCGGTGACATTCCAAAGGACGGAAAAGTTGAGAACGACTATCGCTATGCATCGGAACTCATTGCAGAGATCAAGGCATCCGGCGATTTCTGCATCGGTGCAGCCTGCTATCCGGAGGGGCATGTGGAGTCTATCAATAAGACGGAGGATATCCAGCATCTGAAAGAAAAAGTAGAGGCCGGCTGTGACTTCGTGACTACCCAGATGTTCTTTGACAACAACATCCTATACAATTATCTGTACCGCGTGCGTGAAAAGGGCATTACGGTTCCGGTGATCGCAGGCATCATGCCGGTGACCAATGTAGCCCAGATCAAGCGCATCTGCTCTATGTCCGGAACCTATCTTCCGGCGCGCTTTAAAGCCATTGTTGACCGTTTTGGTGATAATCCTGCGGCTATGAAGCAGGCCGGCATTGCCTATGCAACGGAACAGATCATTGACCTGATCGCGAATCATGTGAACGGAATTCATGTATATTCCATGAATAAGCCGGATGTGGCAGCACAGATTAAGGGCAGCCTTTCCGAAATCATCCGGTAGCAGAAAAGGCCCGGCGTACAAAGCCGGAAGGCCGGGGCAGAAAAACGGAGAGAACAGGATTCATGAAAGAGATATTTCACTGGAACGACAGGGAACTGCTGCGCTATCTGGGCTGCAAAAATGGAACGGTCCCGGATCAGAATCTTACGGATCTGATCGCACAGTGCAAACAGGAGCTGGAGCAGGCGGCTTCTCCCAGAGTGATATGGCGGGAGTATCCGCTCTGCATTCAGGATCACAGCATTGATATGACATGTCTGCAGACGCAGAGCAAAAGCCTGGAACGCAATTTGAAGGATTGCGAACGGGTACTTTTGTTTGCGGCAACACTCGGAAGCCGGGTAGATGTGCTGCTTCACCGCTACAACATGATCCAGATGAGTAAGGCCGTGGTGATGCAGGCTGCCTCGGTGGCTATGCTGGAGACCTTCTGCGATGAACAGAATCAGAAGCTGAAAGAGGAATACGAAGAAAAGGGCTGGTATCTGCGCCCTCGCTTCAGTCCCGGATACGGAGATTTCTCCCTGGAGTGCCAGCGGCAGATAGCTCCGGCGCTGGAGTTGAATAAAAGGATCGGTGTAACACTGACAGACAGCCTTCTCATGGCACCGTCCAAGTCGGTGACGGCAGTGATCGGTGTGAGCCGTCTGCCCAGAAACTGTACGGTGCAGGGCTGTGAGGCCTGCGCAAAGCGGGACTGTGCATACCGCAGATAAGGAAAAGGAAGAACGAAAAGCAGACAGAAACTGTGATGGACGCAGAAAAGCTGCGAGGAAAAACGCGAAGGAGATATTGGTTAAACATGGATATATTACAGGAATTACAGAACCGGATCTTATTCTGTGATGGAGGAATGGGAAGTCTTTTGCAGGAGGCAGGATTAAAGCCGGGCGAACTTCCGGGAACCTGGAACATCACACATCCGGAGGAGCTTGTGAAGATCCACAGAGCATATCTGGAAGCCGGTGCAGATATTGTGACCACAAACACCTTCGGGGTAGACCGGTTAAAGTACAATGATAGCACGGAATTTCAGTTAGAGCCGGTTATCCGTGCAGCAGTGGCAAACGCGAAGGAAGCAATCCGCCAGAGCGGAAAGCAGGCCTGGATCGGCCTGGATATGGGACCGACCGGAAAGCTGTTAAAGCCAATGGGGGATCTGGCCTTTGAGGACTGCTGTGCCATCTACCGGGAGGTGGTGGAGATCGGCGCGGATGCCGGCGCGGATTTCATCCTCATCGAGACCATGAGTGACAGCTATGAGACTAAGGCGGCTGTCCTGGCGGCCAAAGAGGGCTGCAGTCTTCCGGTCTTTGTTACGGTTACCTTTGATGAGCGGGGCAAGCTTTTAACCGGCGGCAGTCCGGCCTCCATTGTAGCAATGTTAGAGGGCCTGGGCGTGGATGTACTGGGTATGAACTGCGGACTCGGTCCGGTACAGATGAAAGAGATCTTGAAAAATATCCTGGAGGTTTCCTCCATTCCGGTCATGATCAATCCAAATGCAGGTCTGCCGAGAAGTGAGAATGGAAAGACGGTTTACGATATTGATGCGGCTCATTTTGCAAAGACCGAGGAAGAAATCGTGGATATGGGCGCCCGGATCGTGGGCGGCTGCTGCGGCACCACGCCGGAGCACATCCGCATGGTGGCAGAGCTCTGCAGGGATAAAAAGCCGGTGCCGGTGACCAGGAAAAACCGCACCGTGGTTTCCTCCTTTGCGCAGGCAGTTGAGATCGGAAGGGACCCGGTTATCATCGGTGAGCGCATCAACCCGACAGGTAAATCAAAGTTTAAGCAGGCTCTGCGGGATCACAATCTGGAATACATTTTAAGAGAGGGCGTGACCCAGCAGGATCACGGTGCCCATGTTCTGGATGTAAACGTAGGACTTCCGGAGATCGATGAGCCGGCCATGCTGGAGGAGGTAGTTCGGGAGCTGCAGAGCATCATCGACCTGCCGCTTCAGCTGGACACCACGGATCCGGTGGCTATGGAGCGGGCAATGCGTGTATACAACGGCAAGCCTCTCATCAACTCCGTAAACGGAAAGGAAGAGTCCATGCGCACGGTATTTCCGCTGGTACAGAAGTACGGAGGCGTTGTAGTGGCGCTGGCGCTGGATGAGGGCGGTATCCCGGAGACAGCTGAGGGCCGTATCCGGGTGGCGGAGAAGATTTATAAGACCGCGGCAGAGTACGGCATTGGGCCGGAAGACATCATCATCGATGCCCTGTGCCTGACGGTAAGCTCCGACAGCCGGGGCGCCATCACCACACTGGAAACTCTGCGGAGAGTAAGGGATGAGCTTCACGGAAAGACCATTCTTGGTGTGTCCAACATTTCCTTCGGACTGCCGCAGCGTGAAATCATTAATGCTGCGTTCTTTACCATGGCAATGCAGAACGGGTTAAGTGCAGCCATCATCAATCCGAATTCCGAAGCCATGATGCGTGCATACTACAGTTTCCGCGCACTGATGAATTTAGATCCGCAGTGCAGCGAGTATATTTCTGTTTACAGCGGTCAGGTGGCCAGCCTTGGACAGAGCGCAGTGACCGGAAATGGCGGTGCGTCTGCCGGCAGTGCATCCGGAGCAACGGACGGACAGGGAACGTCAGACCTGCATGCCAGTATTGTAAAAGGACTGAAGGATCAGGCTGTGCATGCGGCAAAGGAATTGCTGACGGTTCAGGACGCACTGGATGTGATCAACAGCCAGATCATCCCGGCACTGGATGTGGTCGGAAAGGGCTTTGAGAAGGGAACCATGTTCCTGCCGCAGCTTCTGATGAGCGCAGAGGCAGCAAAGGGCGCCTTTGAGGTAATCAAAGAGAAGATGGATGCCAGCGGACAGAAGCAGGAGAAGAAGGGGACCATCATCCTGGCAACGGTAAAGGGAGATATTCATGATATCGGAAAGAATATCGTCAAGGTTCTTCTGGAAAACTACAGCTATGATGTGCTGGATCTTGGCAAGGATGTTCCGCCTGAGACCATCGTGGAGACGGCAGTGGAGAAACACATTCAGCTGGTAGGACTGTCTGCGCTAATGACCACCACCGTGCCGAGCATGGAAGAAACCATTGTGCAGCTTCGCAAGGCAGCGCCGTGGGCCAGGGTCATGGTAGGCGGCGCCGTGCTGACTCAGGAATATGCCGATACCATGGGGGCAGACCAGTACTGCCGTGATGCCATGGCCTCTGTAAATTACGCGGAGCAGGTGTTCGGCCTTACAAAATAGTAAGAAATTTTTAAAGGAATAGAAATTGAATCTCCACTCTGTCTGAATTACACTAAGATACATGGACTGAAGCAATCAGATAGAAGGGAGATTTTTTTTGATGTTATTTCATAAGAACAGTACAGGAAAACGTCTGGCGGCGCTCACACTCTGCGGGCTTTTTGTTCTGCAGACTCCGGCGGTACCGGCCATGGCGGCAGAAACGCTGACGGTGCAGGAACAGGGCTTTTACCGCAGTGACGGAACGAAGCTTGAGGGAGCTGTGGCCAAGGGCGTAACCATTTCCAAATATCAGAATCAGGCGGGAGCCATTGACTGGGATGCCGTGAAGGCAGACGGAGTAACCTTTGCCATGATCCGGATCGGATATCTGAATGATCCGGATCCTTATTTCCGGGAGAATATGGAAGGAGCCATCAGTCACGGAATCCGTGTGGGTGTCTTCCTTTACTCCATGGCACTAGATGAGGAAACAGCCCGGCAGGAGGCACAGTTTGTGCTGGAGCAGATCCGTGGATACAAGATTTCCTACCCGGTGGCCTATGATGTGGAATCCAAATATCTGCTGGATAACGGAAAGACTCCGCAGGAGCTGGCAAACCAGACCAATGTCTTCTGCAAGGCCATTGCAGCTGCCGGATACCGGCCGATGCTCTATGGCAACAATCAGTGGCTGACGAATTACGTGGATGTTTCCCAGGTGCCGTATGATATCTGGTATGCACGCTATGGAACAAACGGCGAGTTCCAGAACCGCAAGATCTGGCAGTTTACGGAGACCGGTTCTGTAGCCGGTATAACCGGAAATGTCTGCATTGAGGCTTCCTACTATGATTATCCGGAGCTGGCAGCAGGCAATAACGGAAGCGCAACCTATACGGTTGGTTCTTATGTGAATGCAGGTCCGGGGGTAGGTGTTCCGGCTTCGTCAGCAACCCGGGAAACACCGGAAGCAGGAGCGTCGACCGATACCAGGCCAGGTCCGTCTGCACAGGAAGAACAGCAGCAAAAGAGCAGTGAATCTCCGGTTCAGACAGCCGGACAGGATGAAAGCCAGCTGACGAAATCTCCATCAGAGCAGTAAAAATGGTAAGATCCATAAAAGAAAAACGGCAGAACAGCGCAACAGCTCTCTGCCGTTTTTCTTGAAATACCGCTTGTATTTACGTAAGCCTTTCGGTAGAATAGAGCTAGGCTGAATCTGGGATTCTCTTTGGAAACGGAGAGATGAACATGAAGAATAAACAATCTGTAATTTTTAAATGGCTGATGCTGCTGTTTGGTCTGCTGGCAGCAGGAGCCTTTTACAGCTGCAGCAGTCGGGATACAGGGCAGAAAGCCGTTGCTGCACAGGAAAACAGGGCATTTCAGGCGGAGAGCGCGCCGGATATGGCCGGAGACCGGACAGAAACATCAGCGTGCGCGGCAATGGCCGGAGAAGGTGAATCGGAACAAAGCGCAGAGTCTGGGAATGATATGGAAACAGCTGCTTTGTCTGAGCCGGAAGTCTGCTATGTATATGTCTGCGGAGAGGTCTTTTCTCCGGGGGTATACATAGTCTCAGAGGGCGCGCGGATCTATGAGGCGGTCGATCTTGCAGGCGGTTTTACGCAGCAGGCCGCAGAATCATGGCTGAATCTGGCAGAGCCTGTCATAGATGGCATGAAGCTGGAGATCCCATCCAGAGCTCAGGTGAAGGACCCTTCCTGGCTGGCGCAGCATCCATATGGCAGAACGGCCGGGAGCGGGACAGTAAACGGATCGGGAACCAGATCCGCTGCATCGCCGGAGGCGGCCCTGGTCAACATCAATACGGCATCTCTGGAAGAGCTGATGACGTTAAAGGGAATTGGATCATCCAGGGCAGAGGACATCATCCGGTACCGGGAGGAGGCCGGCGGTTTTACGAAAATTGAAGATATCATGAAAGTGCCGGGAATCAAGAATACGGCCTTTCAGAAAATAAAAGAAAACATTACAGTATAGGGAATAGGTGAGAACATGGCAAAGATTCTGGTGGTTGATGATGAAAAACTGATCGTGAAAGGCATCCGTTTCAGTCTGGAACAGGACGGAATGGAAGTAGACTGCGCGTTTGACGGCGAAGAGGCGATCAATCTTGCAAAGCAGACGGAGTACGACGTAGTCCTTCTGGATGTCATGCTTCCAAAGCATGACGGATTTGAGGTCTGTCAGGCAATCCGGGAGTTTTCAGAGATGCCAATCATCATGCTGACTGCCAAGGGCGGAGACATGGACAAAATCCTGGGTCTGGAATACGGCGCGGACGATTATGTGACTAAGCCGTTTAATATTCTGGAGGTAAAGGCACGCATCAAGGCCATCATGCGCAGAAACTCGAAGAAATCTGCCAGGGCTAAAGAGGCAGAAAACAAGATGGTAACGGCCGGAGACTTAAAGCTTGACCGGGAGGGCCGCCGGGTCTTTATCGGAGAGAAGGAGATCAACCTGACGGCAAAAGAGTTCGACCTTCTTGAACTGCTGGTATGCAATCCGAATAAGGTCTACTCCAGAGAGAGCCTGCTGACCTTTGTTTGGGGCAATAAGGCATCGGAGTCCGGTGATGTCCGGACCGTGGACGTCCACGTAAGACGCCTTCGTGAAAAGATCGAGCCGAGCCCGAGCGATCCAAAATATGTACACACAAAATGGGGGGTCGGCTATTACTTCCGGGCATAAGACAGAAACGCTGTGGTTTTAAGAAAGTAAACTGCGGTATGAGAGGTGGAGCATCATGGGACAGAGCAGATGGAAGAACCGGTGGAGAAGGCTGGACAATACAGCCAAGATATTCCCGGTGATCGCAAATGAAAATGTAAGTCAGGTATTTCGGATTTCCGCAACTTTGAAAGAACCGGTAAATCCGGAACTCCTTAGTAGGGCGCTGGAGGAAATCCTGCCGGAGATCCGCAATTTCCGGGTGAAGCTGCGCAGGGGACTTTTCTGGTATTATTTTGAGGAAAATGACCGGATCCCGCAGGTAAAGCGTGAGAATACGTATCCATGCCGTTTTATCGATCCGCATGGAAATCAGCGCTTTTTGTTCCGGGTCACGTATTATGAGAAACGGATCAATCTGGAGGTATTCCATGCGCTGACAGACGGTCTCGGCGCGGTGAATTTTTTAAAGTGCCTGATCAGGCAGTACCTGCGGCTGGCAGCCGGTGTATCGGAAGGAATGACGCAGGACGATGAAAAAGCCAGAAACCAGGAGGTCTTCCATGTTCAGGACAGTTATCTGGAGCATGGTGAGGATGGAAAGCCGCGCAGCTACAGCTCGAAACCGGCATACCAGCTGGAGGGACATTATCTTCCGCTGGGAAGTGGTCAGGTCCTGCATGGTTATGTGCCGGTGAGCCGGCTGAAGACTGTTTGCAAACAGCATGGAGTCAGTATTACCAAGTATCTGGCAGCAGCACTGATCTGGGCAATCTGGCAGGAGTATCTGGGCGGAAGAAGCAGCAGGCGGGCCGTAGTCCTGAATCTGCCGATCAATCTGCGCGCCTTCTTCGGCTCTGATACGATGGCGAATTTCTTTGCGGTTACCATGATCGGCTGGCTGTTTCGTAATCCGGACATTCCGTTTGAGGTGCTGCTTAAGAAGGTGAGCAGTCAGATGGACAGCAAGATTGACAAGGATAAGCTGGCAGAAAGCATTGCCTACAATGTTTCCAATGAGAAAAAATGGTATCTGCGGGCAATCCCGCTGTTCCTGAAAGTACCGGCGCTTTCTCTGGTGTTCCGCTTAAAGGACCGTGCCTATACCATGACACTATCCAATATCGGGCTGGTTCAGATGGAGCCGGAGTATGCGGACCTCATCGAGAGGTTCCACTTAATGATCGGTGTATCCAGGCGCCAGCCGGTGAAGTGTGCGGTCTGTGCGTACAAAGATGAGATGGTCATTACCTTTACTTCTGTCTTTGCGGACAGCCGTCTGCAAAAGCAGTTTTTCCGAAAATTAAAGGCGGACGGTGTGCCGGTGCGCTTCGAGGGAAATGAGCTTTCTGCTGCGGCAAAGCGGGATATCTATCCGCGTGTCCGTAAGGTACTGATCCGGCGCGGAGGCGCAGAGGAGAAGGCAACCCGCATGGCAAAGCAGGTAGGAAATACCGGTATGGGAGCCGCAAAGGGAATCCGCGATTATGTAAGCGGACGCAGAAGCTGGAGGGAAGAATTAAGACGGCGGCTGCATATCTGAAAAAATGAACAAACCGTTCATGCAAAGCATGAGCTGCAACAGACAGGACTTAAGACGGAGGATGATTACTTGAAGAACAGAGAAGTGAGTCTGCGGGGAAAACTGGTGCGGGATATGATGAAGAACATGATGGATTCTGCCATGGGTCACAAGATCCAGACCGGGGAATACCGGATGGACCCGAAGGAACCTGCATGGATCTGTCCGCCGGATTATGAATATGAGATCGTGGGGATGGAGCATTTTAAAATGGAATATCTGCGTCCGGCCGGAGTCTGTACAGGCCGTGTGATTCTCCAGCTTCACGGTGGCGGCTACATCGGCCCTATGAAAAATATTTACCGGGATTTTGCGATTCAGTACTGTCGCAGGAGCTTTGGCGGTGATGTGCTGACCGTCGATTATCGTGTAGCTCCGGAGCATCCGTATCCGGCAGCCCTGGAGGATGCAGTGGCAGCTTATCAGTGGCTGATCGGGGAAAAGCACTATGAAGCAGACAAGATCGTGATCGCAGGGGATTCCGCCGGCGGTGGCCTGGCTCTTGCCCTGGTCATGTATCTGCGGGATCATGGTATGGATCTGCCGGCAGGGGTACTGGTGATGTCTCCCTGGACGGATCTGACCAACAGCGGGAAATCTTATCAGACCAATTTTAACCGCGATCCGCAGTTTGGAGGTACTACAGACAATATGCTGTTTCACAGTACCTACATTGGAGATGCAGACCCGGAGAATCCGTATATTTCTCCTCTGTTTGGAAGCTTTGAACAGTTTCCGCCCATTTTATTTCAGGTAGGAAGCGAGGAAGTGCTGTTAGATGATACCTTAAGGGTGGCCGAGAAGGTCCGCAAAACTCACGGAAAGCTGCGGGTCACCGTATACGAGGGCATGTTCCATGTTTTTCAGATGGCGCTGCGTCTGATCCCGGAGAGCAGAGAGGCATGGGATGAGGTCAGCCATTTTCTGGAGATCATCTACTGCATTGAGCGAAAGAAAGAGGGAAAAACCGTAAAACGGGTAAAGTCCGGAAGGGAAAGAAGCAGGAGAGAGCCATGAAAATTACACTGGTAACGGTAGGAAAAATAAAAGAAAAGTTTTACACAGATGCCATTGCGGAATACGCGAAGCGTCTGAGCCGGTACTGCAAGCTGGAGATCATCCAGGTGGCAGATGAGAAAACACCGGATAAGGCCAGCGAAGCAGAAGAACTGCAGATCAAAGATAAGGAAGGAAAGCGGATCCTGGAGCAGATCAAGGACGGCGCGTTTGTGATTGCCCTGGCAATCAACGGAAATATGCTGGATTCAGTGGAACTGGCAGAACGGATTGACAAGCTTGGCATAGGCGGAGTCAGCCAGCTGGTCTTTGTGATCGGAGGCTCTCTGGGGCTTTCCGAGGCCGTGCTGAGCCGTGCTGATTACAAACTGAGTTTTTCCAGAATGACATTTCCGCATCAGCTGATGCGAGTAATCCTGTTAGAACAGATTTATCGCAGCTACCGGATCATTCATAAAGAGCCGTATCACAAATAAAATAAATTCAGATAGGAGGGTGTTTTATTTTGAAGAACTGGAAAAAGAAAATTGCACTGATTTTGACAGCTGGTCTTTTGTCTGCAGCAGGGGCGGTAACAGCTCTGGCAGCATCCAGGACCAGACTGGACACGGTATCCGATGTTTACTGGGGAGATGACGGTACCACTGCAAACTGGGATGCAGTAGATGACGCCTACCAGTATGAAATCCGGCTTTTCTGCAATGACAGCCAGATGGATACGGTGAAAACCAAAAAGGACTATTACGACATGGAAAAGAAAATGACAAAAGAGGGTGATTACACATTCAAGGTGCGCGCTCTTGCAAAGTCTGGTTCCAAGGAGTTCAGTGATGGCTACTGGTCGGAAGAGTCAGAGACAACCTATATTTCTGAGAGCTTTGCAGAGATGATCAGAAACGGCGGAAGTACTTCCGGGCTGAAAAACGGAGGTCCGGGAGCCGGAAACGGTTCTGCGGCAGAAACGGAAAAAGAAGCCTCTGTCGTGATCCAGGCGAAATGGATCCGGGAAGAAAGCACGGGCCGCTGGTGGTACCGGAATTCAGATGGCAGCTATCCGAAGGGCGGCTGGTGGCAGGATCCGGCAAGCGGAATCTGGTATTTCTTTGATGAGCAGGGCTACATGCAGACTGGCTGGATCGACTGGAACGAAAAGCGCTACTACTGCACGGAGAGTGGTGCCATGGCGATAGGTGAGTACACTATTGAAGGCATGCAGTACCGGTTTGATGCTTCCGGCGCGTTGCAGCAGTGACGAAATGCAATTTTCTCTAAAATGAATAAAAAACACCCCTTCCCTCATATATATTATGCAGGGGAGGGGTGTTTTTTGGATAAGCGGGAAGAACTGATCAAGATTTTTTCCAAAGATATCCGTGAGATCTTAAAGCAGGTCACGGTAGATTTCGAACAGGTACAGGAGATACGGCTGCGGGTCCATGCCCCGCTTCTGATGATCTACAGCAACCGTGAGTATTATATCACACGGGAAGGAAATCTGAGCATGCGCGCGGAAGAAGCATATCTGGTGACAAGGGATGCGTTAAAGGAAACGCTGGATTACATGAGCAGCTATTCCCTCTATGCCTTCGAGGAAGAAATCAGGCAGGGGTTTATTACGATCCAGGGTGGACACCGCATCGGTATCGCCGGAAAGATCATCACAGACGGTCACGGGATTCGCAGCATGAAGTTCATTTCCTTCATCAATGTTCGTCTGTCCCACCAGGTGAAAGGGTGTGCAGGGACGGTGCTTCCATATCTGTATGACCGGGACATGATCTTTCATACGCTCATCGTATCGCCGCCGCGATGTGGAAAAACCACACTTTTGCGGGATATTATCCGGCAGGTGTCAAATGGCAGCAGGGAGCATGCGGGGCTGACCATCGGGGTGATCGATGAGCGTTCGGAGATTGGAGCCTGTTACCAGGGGATTCCGCAGAATGAGCTGGGGATCCGGACGGATATTCTGGACTGCTGCCCCAAGGCTCAGGGAATGATGATGCTGATCCGGACTATGTCACCTCAGGTGATCGCGGTGGACGAGATTGGAAGCCGGGAAGATCTGGAGGCGATCGAGTATGTGATGAACTGCGGCTGCAAGCTGGTAGCCACGGTGCATGGAAATTCAATGGAGGACATCAGACAGAAACCGGTGCTGAGAAAGATGGTGCTGGAAAAGTGGTTTGAGCGGTATGTAATTTTAAATAACAGGGGAAAAGTGGGCAATATCGGGGAAATCTACGATTCCAGGGGATGCAGGCTTTACCCGGTGGGAGGTGAGTGCTTTTGAACATGCAGGGATGGATGAAGCTGTCTGGTGCAGTCTGTATTCTGTGTGGAGCGGCCGGAACCGGCATCTGGTTTGCCGGGCGGTACCGTCAGCGGATTCTGGAGCTGGAGCAGTTAAAGCAGATGGTATTTCTTTTAAAAGGACAGATTCTGTATGCCGGCGCACCTCTTCCGGAAGCTTTCGGGACGGTGGGCAAACGGGTGGCCGGAACTCTGGGAAACCTGTTTCAGGAAACGGCAGCTCTGCTGGAGGCACAGCCCGGAGAGCCATTTCCGACAGTATGGAGGAATGTGGTTTCCGGGATGGAGGGGAAGACGGCACTTTCAAAGTCGGACAGGCAGATGCTGGAGTCTCTGGGCGAGCATCTTGGCTTTTTAGATCGGGAGACCCAGGAGAGGACATTGCTCCTGTATCTGGAACAGGTGGATACAGAGCTTCTGGTTTTGCGGGAACACAAACAGGAACGCTGCAGGCTGTATACCAGTCTCGGTGTCATGGGCGGTCTGTTTCTTGCGGTGATCCTGGTCTGATGGAGGGTACATATGGGCGTGAATCTGATTTTTCGCATTGCCGCGGTGGGAATCCTGGTATCTGTGATCTGTCAGGTACTGCGGCATAGCGGACGGGAGGAACAGGCATTTCTGACCAGTCTGGCGGGGCTGGTGCTTGTTCTGTTCTGGCTTGTGCCATATATTTATGAGCTGTTTGAAACTATGAAAAATCTGTTTGCATTGTAGGGGACGGTATGACAGTAGTAACAGTGGGAATCATTGGGATCATGACAGTGCTGATGGCAGTCCAGCTAAAAAGCCTGAAAGGAGAGTATGGCCTGTATCTGGTGCTGGCAGCAGCCTGTGTCATTTTTTTTTATGGGACGCTGCGGCTGAAAGGAATTCTGGATGGTCTGCAGAAAATCCAGGATATGATCCGTATCAATCCGGTTTATCTGAATACGCTGCTGAAAATGACAGGCATCACTTATATCGTGGAATTTGCTTCCGGAATTTGCAGGGATGCCGGGTACGCGGCATTGGGCACCCAGATTGAAATTTTTGGAAAGCTTTCTATTCTGGCAGTCAGTATTCCGGTTATTCTGGCACTGCTGGATACGCTGCAGGGATTTCTGGCATGAGGCGGGGGAGAAGATGGCTGGTCTCGTTTGCTGCCGGCTTTTTTTTATTCTGTATATTCTGCCGGTTCTGGCCCGAAGACAGAGTATGGGCCATGGATACAGCTGCGGTGGAGTCTGTACTTTCAGGGGACGGGCTTTCCGGCATTGGGGATATTGAGGATTATCTGAAACAGGAGCTGGGCAGCTCCGGCCATCGTATTTGTTTCGCGGATCTGATGCGGGCATTGGCGTCCGGAAATCTGAAGGAAGCGTCATCGCTGTGTCTGGAGGGACTTCGTCAGGCGGCTTTGGGAGAACTGCAGGGAAAAAATCGCATGGCGGGACGTCTTCTGGCGCTTGGTTTGTTTGGAGCTCTGTTTGCCGGATTTTCTGAAGTCTTTTCCGTGGGCCCTGTGGCGGAAACCGGATTTTTCCTGACCTATCTGATGATGTTCGCGATTTTGGCGGCTGTTTTCGGGGAAAGTGCGGGAGCCGCGGCACAGGTGCTGGAACGTCAGATCCAGTTTATGAAGGTACTGCTTCCCTCGTATTTTACCGCGGTGGTCTGGTCCGGCGCAGGATTTTCTTCCGCGGCGTGGTATGAAGCAGCCCTGTTTCTGATCGCAGGGGTACAGAAGCTTTATGCCGGGCTTCTGCTTTCACTCGTACGGATCTATTTTCTGGCAGTATTGGCAGGATCCATGGTGAAAGAGGATATGTTTTCACGGATGACGGAACTTTTAAGATCCGGGATCAGCTGGGGAAGCCGATCACTGATCGGGATCGTGTTGGGATTTCAGCTGATCCAGGGCATGGTGCTTCCATATGCAGATTCTGTGAAGAATGCCGGAATGCAGCGGCTTTTACAGGCAATTCCCGGAATCGGAGACGGGGCGGGAGCGGTGACAAAGCTGATGATGGGATCCGGCGTGCTCATTAAAAATACCATGGGCGCAGCGGCTGTTCTGCTGCTGTTTGTGCTTTCTATCCTGCCACTGGCAAGGATTCTGGTTCTGTATCTGCTTTACCGAGGGGTGGCAGCTGTGCTGCAGCCGGTAGCAGATAATCGTCTGACAGCCTGTCTGAGCGGTGCGGCCCAGGCTCAGGCAATGCTGCTGAGAGTGGCAGCGTCAGGATTTTTGCTTTTTGCAGTTACCATTGCACTGATCTGTCAGGGAACGAATGCGGCTTACCTGTCATCGTAGAGAAGAAGGCCTGGTATGCGGGAACGTGTGCCTGAACCAAAGTGTTGTGGAAAAGGGAGGTGGCTGTGTGACGGCGGTATACGAATGGATCCGAAACCTGGTGGCATTCTTCCTGTTTTTGTCGGTGATGGAAAATCTGCTTCCGGGGCAGAAATACGGAAAGTATATCCGGCTGTTTGCAGGTATGGTACTGATCCTTCTGGTGGCGGAGCCATTTACCTCCGGATTTGACCTGGAAGAAGTGCTGGCACGCAGTTACGAGAATCTGGTGCTCCGCTGGGAGGCCGGAGAACTGCAGGATGATCTGGGAGCGGAAGAGCAGGAATATCTGGGCCGGGTACTTTCCGAGTATGAGGAAGCGGTCAGCCAGGATATACAGGAACTGGCCAGGTCCTGCGGCCTGGATTTGTCAGAATGCAGCGTTCACATTGAGAACAATGAAAACAGTCCGCAATTTGGGACGGTGCAGAGCATTTTTGCGGTTTTGCCGCAACAGTCTGGAGAAACGGAAAAAGAGAAGCTGTCAAATAAGATTCAGGAATATTATGGTCTGGAGGAGCGGTATGTGGAAATTGAAATTGCCGGAGGGGAAGGACCGGTGGATTTTTCTTCTGACGGTGGGGGTGATCCTGTGTATTCTGGCATTCCCGGTGGGAAGTAAGAGCAGCAGAGGAACTCTGCCGCTATCCCGGATGGAAGCTGAAAACGTAACGGCTTCTGCGCCAGGCAGCCAGGATGCGGCGGCCTATGAACAGAAGCTGGAAAAGCGGGTGCGGGAAATCCTGCGGGGTGTTTCCGGCGTGGGGGAAGTGGATGTGATGATCGTACTAAAATCCTCTGTGGAAAAGGTGATCCAGGTGGACAACAGCAGCTCGAAGTCAGTGACCACAGAAAAGGGGAGCGGAACAGACCGTTCTGTGGAAACGATGGATCAGGAGCACAATACGGTGCTGACAGGGAGCGGAAGCGGTCAGGAACCTGTGGTGGCAAAGGAGGTTTATCCGGAGATTGCCGGAATTATCATCAGCGCCTCAGGGGGAGGAAATGCATCGGTCCAGGCAGAGATTTCCGGGGCTATGGAGGCATTATTCGGACTTCCGGCGAATAAAATAAAAGTGTTAAAGCGGGTGGAGTGAAAGAAGGAGCGTCGGTATGAAGCTGAAACGGGAAGGAACACCAAAACAGGACATCAATATGAAAAAACTGTTTCGAAGGAACCAGATCATCATTACAACTCTGGCCATCATGATCGCGGCTGCCGGATATCTGAATTATGCCGGAAAAAGGGATCTGGCAGCCAGTACCGGAGAAGACATCTATCAGGCCGGAACCTTTGATATTTCGGAAGAGGATCTGCTGGCGGAAAACCAGAAAAAGGGACAGGAGGATACCGCCATGATCGAGGAAGCACAGCCACAGGCGGAAGGAACAAAGCTTCAGGCGGAAGCATCGCAGGATGGAAGTTTTCTGGCAGAGGCAGATGCGGGAACGGACCAGGCTGTGATTGACAGCTGGGACGGCGGTGAGGAAGCCGGCATGGAAAATCCGGGCGAAGCGGTACTGACCAGCGGGCTTACTGTATCAGATTACATAGCCGGCGTGCAGTTAAACCGGGAGCAGATCCGCGCAAGAAATAAGGAAACTTTAAATTCCATCATTAACAGCACGAACATTGATGAGGCTGCCAAGCAGGAGGCAATCCAGAACATGATCGCCATGACGGCGGTGGCAGAAAAGGAGAATGCTGCGGAGACGCTTTTGCAGGCCCGGGGCTTTGCAGATCCGGTGGTGAGCCTGACGGACGGCAAGGTAGACGTTGTGATTCATGCACCTTCCATCACGGACCAGCAGCGCGCACAGATCGAGGATATTGTAAAGCGGAAAACAGAAGTCGGGGCTGAAAACATCATTATCACACTCCTGAATCTTGAGGACTAAACGGAAAATGCCCCTTTGCAAATCATGGCAGATTTGTTATACTATAGAAAACATGGATTTCTGGTGAAAGCTATGGAATCTGTCTGATCTGAGGAGGGAATACTGTGGCAGAGTTAGAAGGAAGAAATACACATAAATTATATGAAAAAGAGATGATGGGCGAGGTGCGTATTGCGGATGAAGTGGTAGCTATCATTGCGGGCCTGGCAGCAACAGAGGTAGATGGTGTGGATTCCATGGCCGGCAACATTACCAATGAACTGGTAGGAAAGCTTGGTATGAAGAATCTGTCTAAGGGTGTAAAAGTGGACGTAACCGAGGAGCATGTGTCTGTAGATCTGTCTTTAAACATCAAGTATGGCTACAATATCCCTGATGTGAGCGAACGTGTTCAGGACCGTGTGAAGTCCGCTATTGAGAACATGACCGGCCTTACTGTGCTGGATGTCAATATCCGCATTGCAGGCGTCAACATCAACGAGCAGTAAAACAGAATACAAAGCAGGAAAGCCGGACGGGGAAAAGGGCCGGCTTTTTTGTATGATAGGAAATTGCGTTCTGTGAAGCTTCAATCTGCGGATGCCTTGCGAAAAATATGACAATAAAATATCGATGGTTACATTTTGGTGAGAATGGTGTTATAATCATGCATGATTTTCAAAAAGAACAATTTGGATTGCTGTCTGGGATTGGGAGAACAAAGGAGGAAATAGTGATGAATCTTGCATTTTGCATTCCATTTGCAGGACTGCTGCTTTGCATCGCGGTGCTTCCGCTCATCAAAGCAGAGTGGTGGGAGACACATCAGCCGCATGCGGTTATATTCTGGTCTCTGCTGTTTGTGCTGCCTTTTGCATTTGTGTACGGACCGGGACAGGCGTTTGAGAAGGTGCTTGAGTGTATCGTGGATGATTATCTGACCTTTATCATTCTGCTGTTTGGTTTGTTCTGCGTGTCTGGTAATATTACCCTGGAGGGGGATCTGGCCGGATCCCCGCGCATTAACGTGGGACTTCTTCTGATCGGCACCATGCTATCCAGCTGGATCGGTACGACGGGGGCCAGTATGCTGATGGTGCGCCCGGTCATCAAGATGAATGCCTGGAGAAAACGGAGAAGCCACATCATGGTGTTCTTCATTTTTCTGATCTCCAATATTGGCGGCTGCCTGACTCCGATCGGAGATCCGCCGCTGCTGATGGGATTTATGCGCGGCATTCCTTTTTTCTGGAGCCTGCATCTCTTGCCGGTTCTGCTGTTTAATGCAGTCATTCTGCTGACCATTTTTTATTTTCTGGACCGCAGGGCTTACCGCAGGGATATCGCGGATGGTTTAAAGCCGGATATCAGTAAACCGGGTACGGAGGTCCACATTCTGGGACTCCATAACCTGATCTTTCTGGTCATGATCGTGGCGGCTGTCATCTTAAGCGGAACTCTTCCTGGGATGGAAGCATTCCGGGATGCAGAGGGTGCAGTGCGCGGAATCCGGCTGTTTGGTGAAGTGACCTTAACCTATCCGGCTCTGATCGAGATTGTGATGATTCTTGTGGCGGCCTTTCTGTCTTTTAAAACGACAAATGTGGAAATCCGCCGGAAGAACCACTTTACCTGGGGGGCTATCCACGAGGTTGCAGTACTTTTTATCGGCATCTTTATTACCATGCAGCCGGCACTCATGATCTTAAAGGCAAATGGCGCAAGCCTTGGTTTAAGCAAACCTTTTGAGATGTTCTGGGCTACGGGATGTCTGTCCAGCTTCCTCGATAACACGCCGACCTATCTGGTATTTCTGACCACAGCCGGGGCCCTTGGCTTTACCGAAGGTATGACGACCATTTTGGGAACGGTTCCGATCGCTATGCTTGAGGCTATTTCCTGCGGTGCTGTATTTATGGGAGCAAATACCTATATCGGCAATGCTCCGAACTTTATGGTCAAATCCATTTCTGACGAGAATGGTATCCGGATGCCTTCGTTTTTTGGCTATCTGCTCTGGTCTGTTACATTTTTGATTCCGGTATTTTTGCTGGACACGCTGGTATTCTTTTTATAAGGAGGAGAACAGACTATGGAATATACACAGGAAAGTCTCCGCGAGCTTGCGGAGCGGATCTACGACCTGGATGCAGAAGTTTATACCCGTCTTGGTTCTTCCCTGGGCCGTGTGTTCAACCGGGACCGGGAACGCTGCGTGACGGAGATCGTCCAGCTGATGATGCAGCGTGACAGCGGTCATCAGCTTCGAAGCGAGCTGGCCCTGATCAGCAATATGGCCCGCACCATCCCGGATAAGGAAAGCCGTTCCATGATCATGCGGGAATACATGGGCATTCTGCATGAGGTGATGGCATTGCCTACCAGTTTTGGCGATGGAGATGTACTGGATCAGAGGATGGCCAGCTTAAATGCACTGAATCTGGAAAACCGTTTCACCGGCAAGGACCATCTGATCATCTGCATCAGCCGTACCTATGCCTGTGGCGGCAACGAGATCGGATTTACCCTGGCAGACCGTCTGCGGATCAATTACTATGATGCGGAAATCTTTTCTGCGGTGTTAAAACGCCTGGAGGCAGAAAAAGACCATGTAAAGGATCTGAGCAGTTATCCGGGAAAAACTCTGGACATGGCAAATCAGGAAACTGCTTTCGCGAAGCCGCAGAAGATGACGCTGAAAACCTGGGCTGCCGAATTCAGCCGGTATCACGGTTTAAGTAAACGGGATGCAATCTTTTTTAACCAGAGTGACCTGATCTGCGAGATGGCGCGACATGAAGATTTTATTGTGATGGGCCGCTGTGCCGATGTGATCCTGACCAACAATCATATTCCGCACATCAGTATTTTTATTACGGCACCATTTGAGCAGCGTCTGCGTCGTGCTATGAAAATCCACCCGGATTTCAGTGAGAAGAAGACAAAGCACCTGCTCAGGAAGCTGGACCGGGATCATCAGAATTATTACCATTTCTTTACCGGAAGAAAATGGGGCAATGCTTCTAACTATGATCTGTGTTTAAATAGTGCTGCTTATGGAATTGATGGTTCTGTGGATTTTATTCTGCGTATGCTGGACCGGGAGGGAAGGCTGAATTTCCCACAGTAATTCAGCAGTGGAACAGAATGATCCCACCGATAGCGATCAGTGCCCCGATTACCTTTTGCCATTCAAATGATGCTTTTTCCACGCCGAAGCATCCGAACAGCTCGATCAGATAAGCCACAATGATCTGGGTCACTACAATAAAGAGCGTGGCTTTTGCGGGTCCGAGTCTATCCATACTGCGTATGACGGTCCAGGTGATGAAGGCACCCAGAACCCCGCCGATGGCCATGTACCGGGGCCGTACAGAGAGCAGGGAGGAAATAGGGGTCCGCTCGGAAAACAGCCAGAGAACCACACAGGTGAAAAAGGCGCTGATCTGGACCCAGCCTGCAGAAAGCCAGATGCCGGTCTGCCGGGTCAGCCCGGTGTTTAAGACACCCTGAATGCTCATGAGGGCACCAGATATCAGGGCAATCAGAAATCCAAACATAAAAATATCTCCTTTCATAAGAAAATAAAACTTTGCCGCATAAGATGTTTTTTAGTGTGTCTTCTGCGGCAGTTTTTATACCAGGTGAAGGCGGCTGGACTTGTGAAACAGAAAAAAGTATGCTATGATAATGCGTAAGATTGAATAACTGTGCGGAAGACACTGAACAGTTACATCAGGAGGAAGAAAGACAGATGACCAGAAGAGAGATGCGTGAGCATTGTTTTAAGATCCTGTTTGGAGTGGAATTCTACCCGACAGAGGAAATAAAGACCCAGGTGGAGCAGTATTTTGACGCTCCGGAAGAGGATGACGTTGCAGAAAACGGAACAGAAGAGATTGTCCACAATGTGGAGATGAAAGAGGTTGACCGCACATTCCTGACTGACCGTGTGGAGGGAATTGTCGGAAAGATCCCGGAACTGGATGCCCGCATCGACGAAGTAGCTCAGGGCTGGAAGACCAGCCGCATGGGAAAGGTAGAGCTTACCATCCTGCGCCAGGCTGTTTATGAGATGCAGTATGACAGCGAGGTGCCTTCCAAGGTGGCCATCAATGAGGCGGTAAATCTTGCGAAGAAATTTGGCGGAAAGGATTCACCGGCATTTATCAACGGTGTTCTGGCGAAGTTAGTGACCGAGGAATAATATGGCAAGTGTGTATTCTGTTTCCCAGGTGAATTCCTATATTAAGAATATGTTTGCCCAGGACTTTGCCCTCAGCCGTATTACGGTGCGGGGCGAGGTATCAAACTGCAAGTACCATACATCAGGACATATATATTTTACGCTGAAGGACGGGACCGGAACTCTGGCGGCAGTCATGTTTGCCGGCCAGAGGAAAGGTCTCTCTTTTCAGTTACAGGAAGGACAGCAGGTGGTAGTGACCGGTTCGATCGATATCTACGAACGGGATGGAAAGTACCAGCTGTATGCCAGAAAGATCGAGCAGGAGGGCCGCGGCGATTTATACCAGCGTTTTATAAAGCTTCGGGATGATCTGGAGGAGATGGGCATGTTTGCCCAGGAGTATAAACAGCCCATTCCACGGTACGCAAAGGCGGTGGGTGTTGTGACGGCTTCTACCGGCGCGGCCATCCGCGATATTATGAACATCACGAACCGGAGAAATCCCTATGTTCAGCTGATCCTGTATCCGGCTCTGGTACAGGGGAACGGGGCAGCTGCTTCTATTGCAGCCGGAATCCGTACCCTGGATAAATTGGGACTGGATGTGCTGATCGTGGGGAGGGGCGGCGGTTCCATTGAAGATCTGTGGGCGTTCAATGAGGAAATTGTGGCGCGTGCGATCTTTGACTGCATTACCCCGGTGATTTCTGCTGTAGGGCATGAGACTGATGTGACTATTGCCGATTATGTGGCAGATCTTCGGGCACCGACTCCGTCTGCGGCGGCAGAGCTTGCTGTATTTGATTACCGTCAGTTTGAGGCGGCGCGTCTTTCTTATCAGGCGTTATTTAACCAGGCAATGGAGCGAAAAATAGAGACAGCCCGTTCCCGTGCGGAGCAGTACCGGCTGCGGTTAAAGCTGCATGACCCACAGAGAAATCTGCGAGAACAGAGACAGCACCTTGCAGACATGGAAGAAAATTTAAAGCGTGCCATGGAGCAGAGGCTGACCGGAGCACGTCACAGGCTGGCACTTCTTGGCGGACAGCTGCATGGGGCCTCACCGCTGTCAAAAATCAGCAACGGTTATGGCTTTGTGACGGATGCGGAAGGAAAGCGTCTGTCCAGTATCTCTCAGGCAGCATCGGGAGAAGAAATCAGCCTGCGCATTTCCGATGGAAGAATCCGGGCGCAGGTGATTGAAACGATACCGTACTAGAAAACGCTGGACCTCAGACAGGAAAGCAATGATTGAGACAGAAGAGATGGTATGTTTCAGAAACAGGGCAGGTGAGCAGAAGGAGCAGATATGGAAAAATCAATAGAGCAGACCTTTACGGAGCTGGAGGAACTCCTGGAAAAGCTGGAGTCTCCGGATACCACACTGGAGGAATCCTTTGCCTGTTACGAGGCAGGCATGAAGCTGGTAAAGGCCTGTAATGACAAGATCGATAAAGTAGAAAAGCAGATGATCATCCTGCAGGGAGGTGCAGAGGAAGATGGAGATGCGTGAAGAACTGAAGAAGCGGACCGGAGAGGTTGAGAGCATTGTAGACAGCTACCTTCCGGCTGAAGAAGGATATCAGAAGACAATTTTTGAGGCTATGAATTACAGTGTGCGGGCTGGCGGAAAACGCCTGCGCCCCATGCTCATGGAAGAAACTTATCATCTGTTTGGCGGTACGGAGAAAGCTGTGGAACCCTTCATGGCAGCCATGGAGATGATCCACACCTCATCGCTTATTCATGATGATCTCCCCTGCATGGACAATGACGAGCTTCGCCGCGGCCTTCCTACTACCTGGAAGAAATTCGGCTACGATATGGCAGTTCTGGCGGGCGATGCCCTCATGATCTATGCATTCGAGACAGCATCCCGGGCCTTTGCCATGACTAGGTACCCGGACCGGGCAGCAAGAGCCATTCAGGTGCTGGCAGAAAAGACCGGTATTTACGGCATGATCGGTGGTCAGGTCGTGGATGTGCAACTGACCGGAAAGCCGGTTCCGCAGGAAAAGCTGGATTTTATCTACCGGTTAAAGACAGGGGCGCTCTTAGAGGCTTCCATGATGATCGGAGCCATTTTGGGCGGCGCTTCGGCGGATGAAGTAAAGTGTGTGGAAGAAATCGCTTCCGCAGTCGGGCTGGCCTTCCAGATCCAGGATGATATTCTGGATGTGACCAGCACCAGTGAAGCACTGGGCAAACCGGTCTTAAGCGATGAAAAAAATCAGAAAACAACCTACGTGACACTGGTGGGACTGGAGCAGGCAAAGAAGAATGTAGAAGAGATATCTGCCCGTGCAGTCAGTCTGTTAAAGGAGCTTCCGGGGAATAATGCATTTCTGGAAAATCTGATCGCCATGCTGGTGGAACGTAAAAAATAGGAGAAAACCTTAGGAAATACGGGGGCTGCAAGAACATGATTCTGGAACACATAGAAGGTCCATGGGACGTGAAAAATTTAAGCCCGGAGGAATTAAAGACACTGGCTGCGGAGATCCGTCAGTTCCTGATCGAAAAGATCAGTGTGACCGGCGGGCATCTGGCTTCCAACCTGGGTGTTGTAGAGCTGACCATTGCCCTGTACCTGGCCTTTGATCTGCCGAGAGATAAGGTAATCTGGGATGTGGGACATCAGTCCTATACCCATAAGATATTAAGCGGACGCAGGGAAATGTTTGATGAACTGCGGCAATATGGCGGCATGAGCGGGTTTCCGAAACGCAAGGAAAGCCCTTACGATTCTTTTGACACAGGACACAGCTCCACTTCCATTTCAGCCGGGCTCGGCATTGCACAGGGCCGAGATCTTTTGGGAGAGGATTATGCAGTCATTTCTGTTATCGGGGACGGTGCGCTGACCGGCGGAATGGCCTACGAGGCATTAAATAACGCAGCCCATCTGAAAAAGAATTTTATCATTATACTGAACGACAATAACATGTCTATTTCAGAAAATGTCGGCGGCATGTCCAAATATTTAAGCAGCCTGCGTTCCGGCGCAGGATATAATGAACTGAAACGCCGGGTATCAGAAACTCTGCTCAAAATTCCGGTAGTGGGCGCCGGACTGGTCGAGAAGATCAGCCGTACCAAGGACAGCATCAAGCAGCTGGTGATTCCGGGAATGCTTTTTGAAAATATGGGTGTGACATATCTGGGGCCGGTAGACGGACACGATATCAAAGCCATGGTCAAAACGTTAAAAGAAGCACGCCGGATGGATCATGCGGTGCTTGTCCATGTGCTGACCAAAAAGGGAAAGGGCTATGCTCCGGCAGAGAAGAACCCATCCCGGTTTCATGGGATTGATCCGTTTGATATTGCCACCGGCAAGTCATTAAAAGAAAAGATATATCCGACTTATACGGATGTGTTTTCCAAAGAAATCTGCAGGCTGGCAGAAACGGAAAATCGTCTGGTGGCTGTCACGGCGGCCATGCCGGACGGAACCGGATTAAAGGCCTTTTCCAGATATTTTCCGGACCGGTTCTTTGACGTGGGAATTGCGGAGCAGCATGCGGTAACTTCTGCGGCAGGGATGGCTGCGGCCGGCTTAAAGCCGGTGGTAGCGGTTTATTCGTCCTTCCTGCAGCGGGGATTTGACCAGGTACTTCACGATGTCTGCATTCAGAATCTGCCGGTAATCTTCGCACTGGACCGGGCCGGACTGGTGGGAAGTGACGGAGAAACCCATCAGGGTATTTTTGATCTGTCGTATTTAAGCTGCATTCCGAACATGAGCATCATGGCTCCGAAAAATCTGTGGGAGTTGAGACAGGAACTGGAATTTGCAGTATGCCATTATGACGGACCGATCGCTATTCGATATCCGCGGGGACAGGCATACCGTGGATTAAAGGAATTTGATGCACCCATCGAATATGGAAAGGGAGAGCTTCTTTATGAGGGAAGCCGCATCGCCCTGCTGGCGGTGGGAAGCATGGTGAGTACCGCAGAACATGTGCGGGAAAAATTAAAATCTGCAGGCTTTCATTGTACCCTGGCAAACGGCAGGTTTATTAAGCCGGTAGACTATGAACTGGCAGACCGGCTGGCACAGGCTCATGAGCTTATGGTGATTCTGGAGGAAAATGTGCTTCAGGGGGGATACGGTTTACAGGTTAAAGCATATGTGCAGGAGCATTATCCGCATGTGCATGTGCTGACGATCGCGTTGCCGGACGCTTACGTGGAGCATGGCAATGTATCGGTGCTTCGACAGACACTTGGGATTGACAGTGATTCCGTGATCCGCACCATGCGGATGGCATGGGGGCCGCTGGATAAGAGCATGAATGCCATGGAAACAGCCGCAAACGAAGAACAGAAAGAGGAAAAAGCATGAAGGAAAGACTGGATATCCTGATCGTGAACAAGGGACTTGCCGCTTCCAGAGAGAAAGCAAAAGCCATCATCATGTCAGGAATCGTTTATGTAGACGGACAGAAGGAAGACAAGGCTGGTTCCATGTTCGAGGAGACAGCTAATATTGAAGTGCGCGGCGCAACCCTGAAATATGTCAGCCGCGGCGGCCTGAAATTAGAGAAGGCAATGACTCATTTTGGCGTCCAATTAAAAGATAAGATCTGTATGGATGTAGGTTCTTCTACCGGCGGATTTACCGACTGCATGCTGCAGAACGGCGCGGTGAAGGTATACGCGGTCGATGTCGGGCATGGACAGCTGGACTGGAAGCTTCGCAATGACCCCCGCGTGGTCTGTATGGAAAAGACCAATATCCGCTATGTAACTTCGGAGGATATCACCGATCGGATCAATTTTTCTTCCATTGATGTGTCCTTCATTTCGCTGACCAAAGTACTGGGACCAGTAAAGGCGCTTCTGGCCGATGACGGACAGATCGTCTGTCTGATCAAACCGCAGTTTGAGGCAGGACGGGAGAAGGTCGGCAAGAAAGGTGTGGTGCGTGAGAAGAGCACTCACCTGGAAGTGATCGAGAAGGTGATCGAGTTTGCGGTGAGTATCGGATTTGAAATCTTGAATCTGGAGTATTCCCCGATCAAGGGACCGGAGGGCAATATCGAATATCTCCTCTATCTCCAGAATCATGTTGATGGAAAGATTTATCCGGAGTACCAGGTGAATGCGAAAGCAATCGTGGATGCAGCTCATGGGGAACTGGATAAATAACAGGAGACTTTATGAAACATTTTTATCTGATCGCCAATCCTTCCAAGCCGGGGGCCCTGGGTATGGCGGAAAAACTTGAGGCAGAATTTTTACGGCGAGGGGCAGCCTGCATGCATACGAGGGGATATACCAGACCGGATCAGATTCCGACAGATACAGAGTGTATCATCACGCTTGGAGGAGACGGAACCCTGATCCAGGCATCAAGAGATCTGATCAGCCTGGAGCTTCCCATGATGGGCATCAACATGGGGCATCTGGGATATCTGACCCAGGTATCGGGGGAGGAATTCATGGATCCGGTGCTGGATGCGCTTTTAAATGATTCCTTTACGCTGGAAAAACGCATGATGCTGGAAGGCAGCGTGGTAGGAGCGCAGAAAACGGTAAAGGGCATTGCCTTAAATGAGATTGTCCTGACCAGGCAGGATGTGCTTCAGATGCTGCATTTCCAGGTTTACTTAAACGATACATTTTTCAACGAGTATATGGCAGATGGTATCATCGCGGCCACGCCAACCGGATCCACCGCATATAATTTATCGGCAGGTGGGCCGATCGTGGCTCCTGGAGCTCAGCTGATGCTGCTGACACCCATCTGTTCTCATTCCATAAGCGCGCGAAGTATTGTACTTTCACCGGAGGACCGCATCAGTATCCGTCTGGTGAAGTGGTCCGGCGGCAAATCCTACTCGGCTGTATTTGACGGGGATCAGGTATTCCCGCTTCACTATGGAGAAAAGCTTGAAATCTGCAGGGCGCCGAAATATACCACCCTTATTCAGCTGAAAAACGTATCATTTCTTGAAAATATCAGGCAGAAAATGAACCGTATTTAAAACGGAGGTAACCGATGAAACTGGAACGTCACAGCAAAATTGTAGAACTGATAGGTAAATATGAGATTGAGACCCAGGAGGAACTGGCAGAGCATCTGAAGCAGGCTGGCTATAAGGTTACGCAGGCTACGGTTTCCCGGGATATCCGGGAACTGAAGCTGACGAAGGTGCAGTCGGAAAATGGGCGCCAGCGTTACATGGTCATGCAGAACCAGACCGCCTTCAGTGATAAGTATATCCGTATTTTAAAGGACGGGTATGTATCTATGGATATGGCGCAGAATATCCTTGTGATCAAGACTGTGTCCGGCATGGCTATGGCTGTTGCCGCGGCACTGGACGAGATCCATTTTCATGAGATTGTAGGCTGTATTGCAGGAGATGATACCATCATGTGCGCAGTGCGCAGCGTGGATGATACGATTCTTCTGATGGATAAATTAAAAAAACTGATCTCTGCCAGATAGGCAAAAGGAGGTGCAGCAATGCTTTTGGAACTGCATGTGAAAAATCTGGCTCTGATCGAAACGGCGGATGTGGAGCTGGAGGACGGACTGAATATCCTTACCGGTGAGACCGGAGCCGGTAAGTCTATCATGATCGGCTCGGTCAATCTGGCATTGGGGCAGAAAGCTTCCAAAGAGATGATCCGAAACGGAGCTGAGTATGCTTATGTAGAGCTGGTCTTCTCTGTGGATCCGGAAAAGGAGGATGCGCTGCGGGCTCTGGATGTGATGCCGGATGAAAACGGAACGCTGATCATCAGCCGCAAGATTATGCCATCCCGCAGTCTGAGCCGTATCAATGATGAGGCGGTTACTGCGGCCAGATTAAAACAGGTTACTTCTCTTTTGATCGATATTCATGGACAGCATGAGCATCAGTCATTGCTTCATGCTTCAAAACATCTGGAAATTCTGGATACCTATGCCAAATCCCGGGTACAGCAGTTGAAAATTCAGACAGCATCTCTTTATGCGGAGTATATCAGTCTGGAAAAGCAGTTAAGCCAGCTTGATACAGACAATGAGAGCCGAAGAAGAGAGGCAGACTTCCTGCGCTTTGAGATTGAGGAAATTGAAAACGCGCAGCTGAAAGCCGGAGAAGAAGAATGTCTGGCGGCCTGCTGCAGAAAATATGGAAATGCAAGGCGGATCATGGAAAATCTGTCCGCGGCCTATCGGGCAGTAGATACTGAAGCGGTGGGCAATGCCCTGCATCAGGTATGTGAGGTGGCAGAGTTTGATCCGGAATTAAAGGCTATCCAGGATCAGCTGTACGATGCGGAAGCAGTATTATCGGATGCTCATCATGCCATTGGAGAATATCTCGAACAGCTTGACTTTGATGAACAGGCATACCGGGAAGCACAGGACCGGCTGGATCTGATCCGCGGACTGGAGGCCAAATACGGCGCAGGTGTGGAACAGATCGAAAAAGCCCTGGAAGAAAAGAAAAATCGTCTGGAACAGCTGGAGCATTTTGATGAGTACCGCATGCAGCTGGAACAGCAGTATCAAAAGGCAGAAAAAGCACTGGAGGCTGTAAGTGCAGAGCTTTCTGCGGTCCGTCAGGAAGAAGCAAAAAAGCTGGCGGAGAAGATCCGGGCAGGTCTGATCGATTTGAATTTTCTGGATGTCCGGTTTTCTATGGAATTCCGGCGGCTGTCTCATTACACGGCCTCCGGTTTTGATGAGGCAGAGTTTGTCATTTCCACGAACCCGGGTGAGCCGGAGCGTTCCCTGGGCCAGGTGGCATCAGGTGGTGAGCTTTCCCGTATTATGCTGGCAATAAAAACCGTGCTGGCTGACAGTGATGACATTCCAACCCTGATCTTCGATGAGATCGACACCGGCATCAGCGGTCGCACAGCTCAGAGGGTGGCAGAAAAGCTGGCAGTGATCGCCCGGAATCATCAGGTCATCTGTATCACGCACCTGCCGCAGATTGCTTCCATGGCAGACTGTCATTTTGAAATTAAAAAATCCACAGACGGAGCCAGTACAAAAACCAGGATCACCCGTTTAAAAGAAGATGAGGTGGTTGCAGAGCTTGCAAGACTTTTGGGAGGCGCACAGATTACGGATGCAGTGCTTCAGAATGCAAGGGAGATGAAAGAACTGGCCTGGCAGACAAAAACTCACAACTAAAAACTGACAGTGTGATTTTGATATTCCGCACACATACTAGAAAGGAGCTTGAAAAAGGCTCCTTTTTCATTGCTTGTATTTGACCGGAGAATGTGCCGCGCGGCGCGTCAGATGGTACTTTCAGAACAGGAGGAAAGCGGGATGAAAAAAACATGCAGGTCAGGAAAATATTTTTACCGGATCCTTGCGGCAATATTCTGGATGAGCCTGATCTTTACGGCAGGTTATGGCTGGTATTATGCAAAACACCAGATTCCGGAGCATTTCAGCGTTGCGGAGGGCGAGGAAACATCATTTTCTCTGGATCTGCCGCTTTACACCACGCTGCTGAGCGAAAGCGAGGAAGTGGTATTGAAAGGGGATTCCGGCATTCCACAGGATGAGATACGCATCCGGCCAGATCAGACATTTTCTCTGTATGCCAGAAAGGATGGCAGCTTTCGCCTGGGACTGAAGCTGTTCGGTACCATTCCATTTAAAGAAATTAGCGTGGATGTGGAGGATGTCTGCTATGCAGTTCCATGCGGTATGCCGGTGGGAATCTATTTAAAATCCAGGGGAGTTATGGTTATCGGGACCGGAAAGGTGACGGATGAAAATGGAGGTGAGGCGGAGCCCGCATATGGAATTTTGCAGTCCGGAGATTACATTGAGGCGATCAACGGCCAGCCTCTTTCTGATAAAGAATCGCTGATTACCAGCCTGAACAGCATGGGAGAGAGTGAAGCACTTTTGCGGGTGAGGCGGGCCGGAAAAGAACTGGATCTTTCTGTAGATACAGTAAAAACAGAGGACGGAAGCCGGAAGCTTGGCGCCTGGGTACGGGATGATACGCAGGGGATCGGTACCATGACTTACGTAAAGCCGGATGGCACCTTCGGAGCATTGGGACATGGGATCAGTGACAGTGACACCGGACGCGTAGTGGAGATCGAGGATGGTGCTCTGTATGAAACAGAGATTTTTGGAATTGAGAAGGGAAGTGCCGGAAATCCGGGAGTAATGGCAGGGGTGATCTACTATGGGCCGGGTTCCCGCCTGGGCAGTGTCAAATCCAATACCGGATGCGGCGTTTTCGGAACGGTGGAGCAGGCTTTCTGGGATACGGTGAAGCAGCCGGCCGCAGAGGTGGGACACCGGCAGGATGTAAAGCGGGGCACAGCCTGGATCCGCAGCTATGTTTCCGGGAAAGCCTGTGATTATGAAATTGAGATCCAGCGGGTAGATTACAGTCCGTCACGGGAGAATAAAAGCCTGGTGTTTCAGGTAACAGATGAGCGCCTTTTGCGGCTGACCGGAGGAATTGTACAGGGGATGAGCGGCAGTCCCATTCTGCAGAATGGAAAGCTTGTCGGTGCGGTGACTCATGTGTTTGTACAGGATTCGACCCGCGGCTACGGGATTTTTGTGGAAGATATGATAAAAAAATAATTTTTTTCAAAATGACGTTATATTCGCCATCTTCCATTCGTTATGAATAAGTGAAAGCCTGAAATGCAGAGGCAAAGCACTGGCTGGCTGCGCTGAGGCCCGCATAGTTTGTCGAATCGTGCGCAGTACGTCGAACAGTGCGGGAGATGCAGATTGATGCCCTGCAAAGACGGCGAGTATAATACAAATTATGTAACAGTCCGGCAGACACAAAAAAAGAATGTCGGATCTGGAAACAGGAGGATTGGATCATGGCTGAATTAAAAATTGTGATTGCAGAAGATAACCCGCTGATGATGGAACTGCTGAGCAGCATACTGGAAGAGGAAGATGGATTTGTTGTGGTAGGAAAGGCAGACAATGGGGAAGATGCTTATCAGATGATCATGGAGAAGGGTCCGGATCTTGTGCTTCTGGATGTGATTATGCCGAAATTGGACGGGATTTCCGTACTGGAGAAGGTTCGTGCCGCTCGCAGCGGCAAGAACATGCCGGCGGTAATTATCGTAAGTGCGGCCGGCAATGAGACAGTGGCATCGGCAGCCTTCCGGAATGGCGCAAGCTACTATATTTTAAAGCCGTTTGACCGGGAAATCCTGCTTGATAAGATTCATCTGGTGGCAGAAGAGAGAATCCGTACAAAAACGGTGTCTGTTGTGCGGGAAAAACCGACAGAGACATATTTTGCCAAGGGAGATTACATACGCCAGAACCTGGAGGATGATGTTACGCAGCTTCTTCATGAGATCGGAATCCCGGCGCATATCAAGGGCTATCAGTATCTGCGGGATGCCATCACCATTTCGGTGGAAGAAAAGGAAATGCTGGTGTCGGTTACCAAGGTACTGTATCCTACCATTGCCAAGAAGCATGGCACCACCTCAAGCCGTGTGGAACGAGCCATTCGTCATGCGATCGAGGTGGCGTGGAGCCGCGGACAGCTGGAGATGATTCATGAGATTTTTGGATATACAGTAAACAGCGGCAAGGGAAAACCGACAAACTCGGAATTTATTGCACTGATTACGGATAAGATCCGTCTGGATTATAAACGGGCACTCTGATATTCACAATCGTCTGCTTCAAAATCGAAGTTTCATAAAGATTTTACTTCCTAAAATGTCAGAAATCATGTATACTGATAATTAAGACAGTCAGCTTGGGGCAGACTGGTGCAGAGGAGGGGTTCGTATGAAGAACATTTTATTTGTCGCATCAGAAGCAGTTCCGTTTATCAAGACCGGAGGTCTTGCTGATGTGGTAGGTTCTTTGCCAAAGTGCTTTGACAAGGAGTATTTTGATGTCAGGGTTATGATACCGAAATATCTGTGCATCCCGGAAAAATGGCGCAATGAGATGACCTATATCGATCATTTCTACATGGATTATCTGGGACAAAGCCGTTATGTGGGAATCATGGAATATATCTACGATGGGATTACCTTTTATTTTATCGATAATGAATCCTATTTCAGTGGACCAAAACCATACGGAGACTGGCTGTATGATCTGGAAAAATTCTCTTTTTTCTGTAACGCAGCTTTATCTGCGCTTCCGGTCATCGGTTTTAAACCGGATGTGGTACATTGCCATGACTGGCAGACAGGACTGATACCGGTTTATTTAAAAGACCGGTTCCGCGGCGGCGAGTTCTTCGCGAACATGAAGTCTGTTATGACCATACACAACCTGAAATTCCAGGGTGTCTGGGATGTGAAGACGATCCAGCGTTTTTCCATGCTGCCGGATTATTACTTTACGCCGGATAAGCTGGAAGCTTACAAAGATGGAAATATGTTAAAGGGAGGCATTGTTTTTGCAGATGCCATCACTACTGTCAGCCAGACATACGCAGAGGAAATCAAAATGCCGTTCTACGGGGAGGGACTTGATGGCCTGATGCGCGCACGTGCCGGAGATCTGCGAGGTATAGTCAATGGTATTGACTATGACGAGTTTAATCCGGAGACAGATAAGCTCATTGCGCAGCCGTACAATGCAAGGAATTTCCGTAAGGAAAAGGGAAAAAATAAAAAACAACTCCAGGCACAGCTTGGCCTTCCGGTAGATGAAAAGAAATTCATGGTGGGAATCGTTTCCCGTCTGACCGACCAGAAGGGACTGGATCTGGTGCAGTGTGTTATGGACGAACTCTGCAGCGATGATATGCAGCTGGTAGTACTGGGAACCGGAGATGAGAAATATGAGAACATGTTCCGGCACTATGACTGGAAGTATCATGACCGGGTTTCCGCCCAGATCTATTATTCCAACGAGATGTCTCACAAGATCTATGCAGGCTGTGATGCATTCCTGATGCCTTCCCTTTTTGAGCCATGCGGCTTAAGCCAGCTGATGGCTCTGCGTTATGGCAGCGTGCCGATTGTGCGTGAGACCGGCGGACTGAAGGATACGGTTGAGCCTTATAACGAGTACGAGAGCCGCGGAACCGGCTTCTCTTTCTCCAATTATAATGCACATGAGATGCTGGATACCATTCGTTATGCCAAACATGTATACTATGACAGGAAACGTGAATGGAACAAGATCATTGACCGGGCTATGTCAGCAGATTTCTCCTGGCAGCAGTCTGCCGGTAAGTACCAGGAGCTTTACGACTGGCTGATCGGATATTAATTCCTAGAAAGCAGGATATTACAACATGGGATTTTGGGACAAGCTTCTGAGTAACGAAGTACTGGTCAGCGCCGTTGTGGGCTGGACAGTTGCTCAGGTTTTAAAAACACTCATCGATTTCGGTCTGAACAAGAGCTTTACACCGGAACGTCTTGTGGGCTCCGGCGGCATGCCAAGTTCTCACTCTGCTACGGTTTGCGGGCTTACCGTGGCATCGGGACTCTGTTACGGGGTAGATTCGTTTCAGTTTGCCATCAGCTTTATACTGGCAGCTGTAGTCATGTATGATGCCATCGGTGTCCGTCAGGAAACCGGAAAGCAGGCAAAACTCTTAAATCTGATTATGGAGCAGGACTGGTTTAACTTAAACAACCAGGAAATCCAGCAGAGGTTAAAAGAGTTTGTGGGACACACACCGCTTCAGGTGGCAGCAGGCGCTGCATTGGGAATCATACTTGCACTGATCGTACACCAGTGTTACTGATCATTCAGGCTGCGGACCTTGTCTTTGGACATTGACCAGAACGGGGCTGTGTGAGCAGTGCGATTCGGCAGTGTGATTCAAAAAACAGGTTGACATGGATAACCGGGTATGCTATCATATTCTGGTGTGAGTTAACGCCGGGACCCAGTCTTTTGGATACTCCAACCAAAGACCTGGTTTGCGGTGAGTATAAAAATTTAAGGAGGAAATCAACATGATTTCAAAGGAAAAGAAAGCAGCTATTATCGCTGAGTACGGCAGAAAAGCAGGAGATACCGGTTCACCGGAGGTTCAGATCGCAATCCTTACTGCAAGAATCGCAGAGCTGACTGAGCATTTAAAGAGCAATCAGAAGGATCATCATTCCAGACGTGGTCTGTTAAAGATGGTAGGTCAGAGACGTGGTCTTCTTGACTACTTAAAGAAAACTGACCTGGAAGGCTATCGTGCTCTGATTGAAAAGTTAGGCATCAGAAAGTAATTAGGACGTTAGGGTGGAGAGGTCATCTCCACCCTTTTGTTTTTTCCGTACTTTGCAAAAACCTGATATTTTCTGGAAGGCGTATCCCGAAGCCGCTGCTGTATACACAAAATGTGCGGGCGGATAAGACTGAGAATCATTTTCGGTCTCGCGTGATCTTTTGTGTACAGAGCAGTAGTTTCGGAGCCTTCTGTGAATATATAGAAAATAGATAGAGAAAAGGAGACAAACCATGTACAAAAGTTTTAGTATGGAACTTGCCGGAAGAACTCTGACTGTTGATGTAAACAGAGTGGCAAAGCAGGCAAACGGCGCAGCATTCATGCACTATGGCGACACCACCGTATTATCTACCGCTACCGCATCTGACAAACCGAGAGACGGTATCGATTTCTTCCCGTTAAGCGTGGAATATGAAGAAAAGTTATATTCCGTAGGAAAGATTCCGGGAGGCTTCAACAAGAGAGAGGGCAAGGCATCTGAGAATGCGATCCTTACTTCCCGTGTGATCGACCGTCCGATGCGTCCGCTGTTCCCGAAAGACTATCGTAACGATGTGACCTTAAATAACATGGTCATGAGTGTTGACCCGGAGTGCCGTCCGGAGTTAGTTGCGATGCTGGGCGCGGCAATCGCAACCTGCATTTCTGATATTCCGTTTGACGGTCCGTGTGCTATGACACAGGTTGGTATGATTGACGGCGAATTTATCATCAATCCGTCCCAGGCACAGTGGAAGCAGGGCGATTTAAACTTAACTGTAGCATCTACCCGTGAGAAAGTCATCATGATCGAGGCCGGAGCAAATGAGATTCCTGAAGCTAAGATGATCGAGGCGATCTATAAAGCTCACGAAGTGAACCAGGAGATTATCCGGTTTATCGATACCATTGTGGCAGAGTGCGGCAAGGAAAAACACGGCTATGAGAGCTGTGCGATTCCGGAGGAACTGTTTGCGGCCATCAGGGAGATCGTAACTCCGGAGCAGATGGAAGAGGCAGTATTCACGGATGATAAGCAGACCCGTGAGGAGAATATCCGTCAGATTACCGAGAAACTGGAAGAGGCTTTTGCAGATAATGAGGAGTGGCTGGCAGTTCTTGGTGAGGCTGTATACCAGTACCAGAAGAAGACCGTCCGCAAGATGATCTTAAAAGACCACAAGAGACCGGATGGCCGTGAGATTACCCAGATCCGTCCGCTGGCAGCAGAGATTGACTTGATCCCGCGCGTACATGGCTCTGCAATGTTCACCCGTGGACAGACTCAGATCTGCAATGTCTGCACTCTGGCTCCGCTGTCTGAGCAGCAGAAGTTAGATGGCCTGGATGAAAACGAGGTATCCAAGCGTTACATGCATCATTATAACTTCCCGTCTTACTCTGTAGGCGAGACCAAACCGTCCAGAGGACCGGGACGCCGTGAGATCGGTCACGGAGCACTGGCTGAGCGTGCACTGATTCCGGTATTGCCGTCGGAGGAAGAGTTCCCATACGCAATCCGTACGGTATCTGAGACCTTTGAGTCTAACGGTTCCACCTCCATGGCATCTACCTGTGCGTCCTGTATGTCCTTAATGGCTGCAGGCGTTCCGATCAAAAAGATGGTTGCAGGTATTTCCTGTGGTCTGGTTACCGGTGATTCTGACGACGATTTCGTTCTGTTAACCGATATCCAGGGCCTGGAGGACTTCTTTGGCGATATGGACTTTAAGGTAACCGGTACGACCGATGGCATCACCGCAATCCAGATGGATATCAAGATCCATGGCCTGACCAGACCGATCGTAGAGGGCGCTATCGCAAGATGCCGTGAGGCAAGACTCTTCATCATGGATACCTGCATGAAGCCGGCTATCTCTGAGCCGAGAAAAGAAGTTGGCCAGTACGCTCCGAAGATCGATCAGATCAGCATCGACCCGCAGAAGATTGGTGATGTGGTTGGCAAGCAGGGCTGCGTGATCAACAAGATCATCGAGGAGACCGGTGTGAAGATCGACATTTCTGAGGAAGGAAATGTAGCAATCTGCGGTACTGACAAAGAGATGATCGAGAAAGCAAAGAGCATCATCAAGAATATCGTAACCGACATTGAGCCGGGTCAGATCATTACCGGTAAGGTTGTCCGCATTATGCCGTTCGGTGCTTTTGTAGAGCTGAAACCGAAAAAGGATGGTATGATCCACATCTCCAGACTCTCCGACAAGCGTGTGGAGAAGGTTGAGGATGTTGTCAATATCGGAGATATGGTAACCGTAAAGGTTCTCGATGTAGATAAAATGGGCAAGATCAGCCTGAGCATGAAGCCGGGTGACCTTGCAAAAAAGGAAAGTGAAAACTAATTTATGAACTGTAAAAGATATTTTACAGGTGCTCTGGCTGCCTTTATGGTAGCCAGTAGTGCTTTTATGGCTTATGCCGACGGACCGGTGGCCAATGGAGCTGACCCGGCAGGACTTACATCAGCACCGGGAACAGGAAATGAGACGGCAGGTGTAGCAGCGGCAGAAACCACCGCGCCGGCACCTGCAGCAGAAACACAGGGCAGTGCATCCGGGATTGTAACAGTCGGAGAAAATACTTCTGCCGGAACAGTGGATGCCGGGGAAGGCAAAGTCTTGGCGGGAGGCAATACCATAACCGCAGGAGGACTGGCCGGACCATCTGCAGCCGGTGCTTCAGGGACCATCACTGTGGGAAGCGGCATGACCTCAGGTGCATTTTCCGGTCCCGGAGGTGTTTCTACCTCATCTGGCGTAACAATTCCGGCTGTCGTCGGAACGGGAAATATCTCTTTCGCCGGTCAGCTGACGGATCCGATCGTAAAAGTTACAGACAAATACAGCTATGACCAGATGAGCCGTGATATCAGCAGCCTGAAATCACGCTACGGCAGCCATTTGCAGGTGAAAACCATCGGGACCAGCCTGGATGGAAGAAGTCTTTATGAGATGATTATTGGCAATCCGAACGCATCCAAGCAGATCCTGATCCATGCAGGTATTCATGCACGGGAATATATGACACCTCTCCTCGTCATGAAACAGGCAGAGCATCTTCTGGCTTTTTATGACAGCGGAAGCTATCAGGGACGAAAGCTTTCGGATATCCTTGCGGGAGTAGCCATTCATATTGTGCCGATGGTCAATCCGGATGGGGTTACTATCAGCCAGTTTGGTGTGTCTGCCCTTCGTTCCGCTGATCTGCGCCAGATTGTCAACCAGTGTTATGCGCAGGACCAGGCAGACGGACGTACTACCCAGGACTTTGAGCGCTACCAGGCTTTGTGGAAGGCCAATGGACGAGGTGTGGATCTAAACCAGAATTTTCCGGCCCTGTGGGATTCCATTACCACCGGACCGTCTCATGCTTCCTATGCAAATTACAAGGGAACCGGCGCACTTTCTGAGCCGGAGAGTAAGGCCCTTGCCAATCTGGCTAATTCCAGAAACTGGACGATGACCATCAGCTATCACAGCATGGGCAATCTGGTGTACTGGGATTTTGCCGGAAATAAGGTTGCGGAACAGTCCAAAGCGATTGCTGAGCTGGTAACCGGCATTACCGGATACCGTACCAACGGAAGCAGCGGCAAAGGCGGATTCAAAGATTATGTCCAGATTAAGGACAGCCCGATCCCGAGCCTGACCATTGAGGTGGGAAGTGTGGCCTGCCCGATGCCGGCCAGTGAATTCGGCAATGTCTGGAACAGCAACCAGGCCATTCTGGCAGCACTTGCTGACTACGCAGCAGATCATTAACAAAAATTGAACAAAATTCGTTGAGAATGCCCGCCACGGTACTTGTGACGGGCGTTTTTACATACTATTTACCCAAAATTTGCCTAAATTTTAAAATCGGTTGAAAATGGAAGAAGTGGTATGGTATGATTAATTTGTTTGCGGACTGAAGAGAATAGAGAGAAAGAGTACGCGAGACGAGGAGGAGAGTATGTCAATCAGCGACATTTCAAACGGGTTTGGTTTCCTGGGCGGTCTTGGTATGTTCCTTTACGGCATGAATATCATGGCGGACGGCATGCAGAAGACGGCAGGAAGCAAGATGAGCAGTTTCCTTGGGATGCTTACCAACAACCGGTTCCTGGCGGTTGCATTGGGTGCATTGATCACAGCGATCATCCAGTCCAGTGGAGCTACAACGGTCATGGTAGTCGGTTTTGTAAGTGCAGGCGTATTGAACCTGTCCCAGGCGGTCGGCGTGATCATGGGTGCTAACATTGGTACCACCATCACCGCATGGATCGTATCCATGAGCCAGCTGGGTGATGCCTTTGAGGTTATGAAACCAGGCTTTTATGCACCGGCTATCATCGGTATTGGCGCACTGCTGCTGGTTTTTGCCAAGAGCCAGAAAAAGAAGACCATTGGTGAGATCCTGATCGGTCTGGGCCTTTTGTTTATTGGTCTTGATTTTATGTCAGGGTCGATCAATCCCTACACGGATGCACCGATTTTTGCGAAAGCCTTTGAAATATTAGGAGGTAATCCGCTTCTGGGCATGATCATCGGTGCGCTGGTTACCGCGCTTTTGCAGAGTTCCTCTGCTTCCGTTGGTATCCTGCAGACTTTGGCCATGAACGGCATTGTAACCACAAATGCGGCTATCTATATTACACTGGGCCAGAATATTGGTTCCTGTGTGACTGCCATGCTTTCCAGTATGGGCGGATCCCGCACGGCCAAGCGTGCGGCTGTCATGCATCTGACCTTTAACGTCATTGGTGCGATTGTGTTCGGATCGATCGGATTTATCTTTTTCAGCCTGCGTCCGGCCTTTGCGGCCTCCAATATTAACGCAGTGCAGATTTCCATCTTCCACACGATTTTCAACCTGTCTATGACCACATTACTGTTCCCGTTCGCGGATGTGCTGGTTAAGATTTCCGGCATGGTTGTGAAGGAGAAGGCGGAGGAGGAGCCGGTAGCAGAGGATGCGGAAACTGCTGCCACCCTCAAACATCTGGACGAGCGTATCTTTGAGTCTCCTGCATTTGCGGTGGAGACAGCAGCCCTTGAGGTTGTCCATATGGGCCAGATCACCTATGAGAATGTGGTCCGTGCCATTGATTCGGTCCTGACTGTAAACTCCGATGAGGTGGAAACGGTATTCAAGACCGAGCAGACCATCAATAATATGGAGAAGATGCTGACCGAGTACCTTATTAAGGTAGATAACCTTTCCCTGACCGAGAAACAAAAGAAGGTTGTAAACAACCTGTTCTACAGTGTCAGCGATATCGAGCGTATTGGTGACCATGCGGAAAACCTGGCGGAGCAGGCACAGTACATGGTTGAGCACGGACTTCAGTTTTCCACTACCGGTATGGATGACTTAAAGTCCATCAGCGACAGTGTGTTAAAATCCTTCCAGTATGCCATCGATGCCAGACAGAACGGCAATATGGAGGCTGTGCGCAAGGTCAGCCAGTATGAGGACGATGTCGACAGCCAGGAAGAGGAGCTTCGTGAGAAGCACATTGAGCGTCTTTCGGCGGGAGAGTGCAAGGCATCGGCCGGTGTGGTATTCCTGGATATCATCAGTAATCTGGAGCGTGTATCCGATCATGCCTATAATCTGGCAGGCTATGTCAAGGACGAGATGTAGTAATTGACATAATTATGAACGGAATGACATGTTCTGCATGGATTCTGTATACAAAGCACAAAAAGAAGCCCTTCGGAGTATGCCTCCGGAGGGCTTCTTTGACAAAAACAAGACGATAATCAATGGGTTTTTGTCAATATGGCAAAAAAAGGCTTGCTATTTTGCAGGTTATTAGGTACAATAAGAGCAAGGTTGATGAGTTTTTAACAAACATCATATTTTTAACAATCTAGGAGGAATGAATCATGGCAGTTAAAGTAGCAATCAATGGTTTTGGTCGTATCGGCCGTCTGGCATTCAGACAGATGTTTGGCGCAGAGGGTTATGAGGTAGTAGCAATCAACGATTTAACCGATCCGAAGATGTTAGCTCACTTATTAAAATATGATACCGCACAGGGCGGATACGCAGGCCATATCGGTGAGGGCAAGCACACTGTAGAGGCTGGCGAGGATTCCATCACTGTTGACGGCAAGAAGATCACCATCTACAAAGAGGCTAAGGCTGCTGACCTTCCGTGGGGCGAGATTGGCGTAGACGTAGTATTAGAGTGTACTGGTTTCTACACTTCCAAAGAAAAAGCACAGGCACACATTGATGCAGGTGCAAAGAAGGTAGTTATCTCCGCTCCGGCAGGCAACGACTTAAAGACAATCGTATACAGCGTAAACGAGAATACTCTGACTGCAGATGATACCATCATTTCCGCAGCATCCTGCACCACCAACTGCTTAGCACCTATGGCAAAGGCTTTGAATGACTACGCTCCGATCCAGTCCGGTATCATGAGCACCATTCACGCTTACACCGGCGACCAGATGATCCTGGACGGCCCGCACAGAAAAGGTGATTTAAGAAGAGCAAGAGCAGGCGCTGCAAACATCGTTCCGAACTCCACCGGTGCTGCAAAAGCAATCGGTCTTGTTATTCCGGAGTTAAACGGCAAACTCATCGGTTCCGCACAGCGTGTTCCGGTACCGACCGGTTCTACCACCATCTTAACCGCAGTTGTTAAGAAAGCCGGCGTTACCAAAGAGGACATCAATGCAGCTATGAAGGCAGCAGCTAGCGAGTCCTTCGGTTACAACGAGGATCCGATCGTTTCTTCCGATGTTATCGGCATGAGATATGGTTCTCTGTTTGATGCAACCCAGACCATGGTGGCTCAGATCGCAGATGATCTGTACGAGGTTCAGGTTGTTTCATGGTATGACAACGAGAACTCCTACACCAGCCAGATGGTTCGCACCATTAAGTACTTCGCAGAGCTGGCATAAGTGTAAAACTTACAAAAGACTCCATAAGGGTCCGGTCACGTGTGGACCGGGCCCTTTTCTGTACAATTATTATGTAAATGTGGAAAGGGGATAACCTCTATGTTAAACAAAAAAAGTGTTGATGATCTGAAAAATTTAAAAGGAAAAAGAGTTCTCGTTCGCTGTGATTTCAATGTACCGTTAAAAAACGGCGTCATCACCGATGAGACCCGTATCGTGGCTGCATTGCCGACCATCCAGAAGCTGATCAGTGAAGGTGCAAAAGTCATTCTTTGTTCCCATCTGGGCAAAGTGAAGAATGGCCCGAACGAGGGTGAGTCCCTGGCTCCGGTTGCAGTACGCCTGTCCGAGAAGCTGGGTAAGGATGTAGTATTTGTAGCAGATTACAATGTAACCGGTGAGGCAGCTACAAAGGCAGTTGAGGCTATGAAAGACGGTGATGTTGTTCTGCTTCAGAATACCCGTTTCCGCGGCGCAGAGGAGACCAAGAACGGAGAGCAGTTTAGCAAAGAGCTGGCTGACCTGGCAGATGACTATGTATGCGATGCATTCGGTTCTTCCCACAGAGCTCATGCTTCCGTTGAGGGCGTAACCAAATTCATCACTGCAAAGGGAGGCACCAACGCAGTAGGATATCTGATGCAGAAAGAAATTGACTTCCTGGGCAATGCAGTAGAAAATCCGGTAAGACCGTTTGTAGCGATCCTGGGCGGAGCAAAGGTAGCAGACAAGTTAAATGTAATCTCCAATCTGCTTGAAAAATGTGATACCCTCATTATCGGCGGCGGCATGGCATTCACCTTCTTAAAAGCAGAGGGCAAAGAGATTGGTAAGTCCCTGGTAGACGATACCAAGTTAGATTACTGCAAGGAGATGCTTGCGAAGGCTGAGAAGCTTGGCAAGAAGTTACTGCTTCCGGTAGACGCAGCAGTGGCAGCATCCTTCCCGGACCCGATCGATGCACCGATCGAGGTTCAGAATGTAGCGGCAGACCAGATCCCGGCAGATCAGATGGGCCTGGATATCGGCACTGAGACCGCAAAACTGTATGCAGAGGCTGTTAAGAGTGCCAAAACGGTTGTATGGAACGGACCGATGGGTGTATTCGAGAACCCGACTCTGGCGGCAGGTACCATTGCGGTAGCAAAAGCACTGGCAGAGACCGACGCAACCACCATCATCGGCGGTGGTGATTCCGCAGCAGCAGTAAACCAGCTCGGCTTCGCTGATAAGATGAGTCACATTTCCACCGGCGGCGGCGCATCCCTGGAGTTCTTAGAGGGTAAATCTCTTCCGGGCGTAGCAGCAGCAGATGATAAGTAAGAACTTAGTGCGTGCGAGCCGTAGGCGAAGCACAAACTTAGTACGAACTTACTTCCCCACACTTAGCGAGAACAAGCCGCAGGCGCAGCTTCGAGCTTAGTAAGGGGAAGTTTCCATAAGTAAACATTGAGGAGGAACTCAAAATGTCCAGAAAAAAAATTATCGCAGGCAACTGGAAGATGAACATGACACCTTCTGAAGCAGTTGCCCTGATCAATACGTTAAAACCACTTGTACAGAACGATGAGGTTGATGTTCTGCTCTGCGTTCCGGCTATCGACATTATCCCGGCTATGGAAGCAGCAAAGGGAACCAACATCCAGATCGGTGCCGAGAATATGTACTTTGAGGAAAAAGGCGCCTACACCGGCGAAATCTCTCCGAATATGCTGGTGGATGCAGGTGTAAAATATGTGATCATCGGTCACTCTGAGAGAAGAGAGTATTTCGCAGAGACCAACGAAACTGTAAATAAGAAAGTTCTTAAAGCATTTGAGCACGGTATTACCCCGATCATCTGCTGTGGTGAAAGTCTGACTCAGAGAGAGCAGGGCATTACCATCGACTGGATCCGTCAGCAGATCAAGATTGCCTTCTTAAACGTAACCGCAGATCAGGCAAAGACCGCAGTCATCGCATATGAGCCGATCTGGGCAATCGGAACTGGAAAAGTAGCTACGACCGAGCAGGCACAGGAAGTATGTGCAGCCATCCGCGCATGCATTGGCGAGATCTACGATGAGGCAACTGCAGCAGCTATCCGTATCCAGTATGGCGGTTCTGTATCCGCTGCAAGCGCACCGGAGCTGTTTGCACAGGCAGATATCGATGGCGGCCTGGTTGGCGGTGCATCCCTGAAACCGGATTTCGGCGCAATTGTGAATTATAACAAATAGAATGCCGTAAAGGGATTGTTAAGGAATTTCATCCGGTATTTCAAAAACTATACATGCTAATCTTTTTAGTGTAAAATAAATGGGAACGGATTTTTTCCGTTCCCATTTTTTGATCTTCGGGGGAAGTATCATGAGTGAAACAGTAAAACAGAAAAACAACAGAGAAAAACAGAAAAAAACAGAAAAAGAACATTTAAATATGAAAACAGTCATTCTGCACAATGTGTCGGTGACTCTTCTGATCATGGGAATCTCTACTGTTATGGCACAGGCCTTTTTCCATTTCAGCAGGAACTCTACCAGTGTGGCAATTATCTATGTGCTGGCGGTCATGCTGGTGGCACGTTATACCACCGGTTACATTACCGGCATCATTACCTCATTGTTTGGCGTGTTTTTTGTAAACTATGTATTTACTTATCCATATATGAATTTTAATTTTTCCCTGGATGGATATCCGGTAACTTTTATTGGCATGATGCTGGTATCTTCGATTACCAGTACTACAACAACTCGTTTTAAGAAGCAGAGCAGGCTTCTTAATCAGCGGGAGAAAATGCTGGTGGAGGCTGAGAAGGAGACTATGCGGGCAAATCTGCTGCGGGCGGTATCTCATGATCTGAGAACTCCGTTAACCAGCATTATCGGTTTGGCAGACACAGCGCTGAGTGACAGCCCGAAACTGACGGAAGAAAAGCGCAGGGAGCTTTTAGCGGGAATCCGGGAGGATGCCAACTGGCTGTTAAATATGGTAGAAAACCTGTTATCTGTGACCAGGATCCGGGTGGAAGATACCCATGTGAATACTTCGCCGGAGCCTCTTGAGGAGGTGGTGGCAGAGGCTGTGCAGCGTTTCCGCAAGCGTCTTCCGCAGGGAAAGGTGGATGTGAGAGTTCCGGATGAATTTCTGATGGTACCGATGGATGCGACCCTGATTGAACAGGTGATCATCAATCTTCTGGAAAATGCAGTATATCATTCCGGAACGGATGAACCAATTGAGTTTTATGTAGAAAAGAGAAATGATTGTGTGGCCTTTCATATCCGGGACTACGGAAAAGGAATCGATCCGGAACGCCTGAAAACGATTTTTGACGGTGCGGGAATTGAACCAAACGCGAGTGGCGATTCCCATAAGGGAATGGGAATTGGCCTGACCATCTGCAAGACGATTATCAATGCCCATAACGGAACCATTGAGGCAGCAAACCGTTTAAAAGGTGCTGAATTTATTTTTACATTACCATTAGAAGAGGATGAAGAATATGACAAATAAACAGGTGATTCTGATCATTGAGGATGAGAAAAATATTGGAAATTACATTGAAACGATCGTGATATCAAATGGTTACAAGGCTCTGCGTGCCATGAATGGGATGTCCGGACTTTCTCTGTGTACTTCTCATCATCCGGATCTGATCCTTCTGGATCTGGGTCTGCCGGATATTGACGGAGGTGAGGTCCTTGAGCGTGTGAGAGGCTTTTCGGCAGTTCCGGTTATTGTGATTTCAGCCAGAACCCAGGAGGGAGAAAAAGTCCAGGCACTTGACAAGGGAGCAGATGATTACATAACAAAGCCGTTCGGATCTGAAGAACTTCTGGCCCGTATCCGTACTGCTCTGCGGCACAGTGCTCAGATTGCAAGTACCGGACCGCGCGAGACAGTTTATTCCCGGGATGGCTTGGTCATCGATTTTGACAAACGGGTGGTAATGTTAAATGGAGAAGATATCCATCTGACCCAGATTGAGTATAAGCTGGTATCCCTGCTTGCAAAGAATGCAGGAAAAGTACTGACCTATGATTTTATCCTGAAGGAAATCTGGGGACCGTATGCTGATACCGATAACCAGATTCTTCGCGTAAATATGGCCAATATCCGCCGAAAACTGGAAAGCAACCCGGCAGAGCCGCATTATATTTTCACAGAGATCGGAGTAGGATACCGGATGAAGGAATAAAAATATTGAGACGGAACCACTAAAAGGTCCGAAGTTCCGGAAACCGCGTACA
>ERZ773142.157-NODE-157-length-85979-cov-14.9841_pt1 | contig 85979 bp, 70 predicted proteins | sample MGYA00580853_ERZ773142 | MGnify/ENA primary metagenome ERZ773142 (study PRJEB29015, sample SAMEA2737862) | human gut metagenome | biome: human gut; feature: human-associated habitat; material: faeces | place: China | collected 2012 ...
TGTCATTTTTCAGCGTTCAACTCACTTCATAAATTACAAAAATATTTTCAATATTCTAAAATTTTATTTTTTTTATAAATTGAGAGATGCAACAGCTTTTTTAATATATAATCTATTTTGGAGGAAAATAAAAACAATGAAAAATGTTTTAAGAATACTTATCCTTATAATAGTAGGTGTTACATCTCTTACTGTATTTTCTCTTACAAGAAAAACAGAATATAATCAGACTGTTGAAATAAGAAAAGGACAGAGTATTTCAAAATCTTTGAAAGATCTTCCTGTATCAGAGGAATTTATGTTTAAGCTTTACCTTAAGTTTAAAAATCAGGGGAAAAATATTAAGGCTGGATACTATGAACTTAAGGGAGAATATTCTATAATCTCTCTTGTTGAGGTATTAGAATCTGGAAAAGACAAAGTATATAGATTTACAATTCCTGAAGGATATTCCCTTGAACAGATTGTTAATAAACTTACAGCAGAGGGAAAAATAAATAAAGAAAAATTTTATGAGGAACTTAATAATATAAAAGATTTTCCTTATCCTGTTCCAAAAGGAAATTTTGAAGGATATTTCTATCCTGAAACATATAATTTTTCAGAATATTTTGAAGAAAAAGATATTATAAAAACGATACTTGGAGAATTTTTAAAGAAATTCCCTCCTGAAAAATATCCTGATAAAGAGGAATTTTATAAAAAACTTATTATGGCGTCAATAATAGAAAAAGAGGCAGTGAAAGCAGATGAAAAACCTGTGATTGCTTCAGCTTTTTATAACAGAATGAAAAAAGGAATGACTCTTTCATCAGATGCAACAGTAAATTATCTTTTTAACTACTCAAAAAGAAGAATTTATTATAAAGATTTGGAAATAGATTCTCCTTACAATACATACAAAAATAAGGGACTTCCTCCTGCTCCTATAGCAAATCCTGATATAAAATCAGTTGAAGCAGCTTATAATCCTGCTGACACAGATTATCTTTTCTTTGTGGCAAAAGGAGATGGATATCATTATTTCAGCAGAACATACAAGGAACATCTGGAATTTCAGAGAAACAACAGGAAAAAATAGGTGATATATATGTGTAAAAATATGCTTGTAGGTATAAACAGTAAGTATGTTCATACTAATCTTGCTGTAAGATATTTAAAAAGATTTACAGAAGCATACAGTGATGAAAAAATTGAAATTTATGAAAGCAATATAAATAATAATCTTATGAAAATGGTAAGAGATATAGGAGAAAAAGAACCTGAAAAAATATTCTTTTCAACATATATCTGGAATAAAGAGATTATTTTTAAAATAACAAAGGAATTAAGAAAGGTTCTTAAAGATACTCTTATTATTTTAGGAGGTCCTGAAGTAAGTTATAATCCTTGTGAGATTATGGAAGAAAATCCTGAAATAGATGGAGTGATAATAGGAGAGGGAGAAAAAATTCTTCTTAACTATCTTACAAAAGATATAAAAGATGTTAAGGGGATATATTACAGAGAGGACGGCAAGATTAAGTTTAACGGCTATGAAGAACTTATAGAAAATCTTGATATAATTCCCTTTCCTTACACAGATGAAGAAGTAAGTGACATTCATAAAATAATGTATTATGAATCATCAAGAGGGTGTCCTTTCAGCTGTTCTTACTGTATGTCTTCAATAGATAAGACAGTTAGATATTTTTCAGTTGAAAGAACAAAAAAAGATTTAAAAAGATTTATAGATGCAGGGACAAAGCTTGTTAAATTTGTTGATAGAACTTTTAATCTTAGAAAAGAAAGATATCTTGAAATATGGAAGTTTCTTCTAGAAAACTACAGAGAAAATATAACCTTCCATTTTGAGATAAATGCTAATATTTTTGATGATGAAGTCCTTGAATTTTTAAAGAAAGTTCCTAGAAAGTTCTTTCAGTTTGAAATAGGTGTTCAGACAATTAATCCCAAAAGTATGGAAAATATAAAGAGAAATAATATTTTAGATAAACTTTCTCACAATGTAAAATTTATAAATAAAAATATTCATCTTCACTTAGATTTAATTGCAGGACTTCCTTATGAGGACTATGAATCTTTTGGAAAATCCTTTGACTATGTATATGACACTGGGTGTGAAATGATACAGCTTGGTTTCCTTAAAATTTTAAAAGGAACAGAGATGGTGAATAATGTAGAAAAATTTAATTATAAATTTTTAGATTTTCCTCCTTATGAAGTTCTTTCAAATGAATTTATATCATATAAAGAGATATGTAGATTAAAAGATATTGAAGAAGCTGTTGATTTATACTATAATTCAAATAAATTTAAACATTCTGTGAAATTTATAGTTGATAATTTTTATGAAAGTCCATTTAAGTTTTTTGAAGCAGTGGGAGATTATTACAAAGAAAAAGGATATTTTGACATAGGAAACAGAGAGACAGCAGTGTTTAATTATCTTGTTGATTTTTACAGAGAAAAGGGATTTGAAAAAGAAAAAATGTTTTTTGAATGTTTAAAAATGGATTACCTTCTTCTTGGAAAGCCAGGATTCTATCCTGAGTGGATTGATAGTTTTAAAGATAAAGAAAAATATAAAAATGCTCTTGAAAAGATGAATTTTAGAACTTTAAGAGAAGCATATAAAAATACAGAGATAGAAAGATTTAATTATAATTTCTTGGAAAATAAAGAAGAGGAAACAGATATTATTTTTATCTATGAAAAAGGAGAAACTAAATATTTTTCCTTATAAACTACATTTGTGATATAATACTTCTCATAGGAGTGATTATGGATATATTGGAAAGAGTTATAAAAAAAATAAAAGATAAAAATTTAATAGAAAAAAATGATAGAATTGTTATAGGCTGTTCAGGAGGCCCTGATTCAGTCTTTCTTTTAGATGTGCTGCTTAAAATAAAGGATGAATATAATTTAGAGATTTTTCCAGTGCATATAAATCATCTTTACAGGGGGGAAGAAGCCTTAAGAGATGAAAACTTTGTAAAAGAGCTTGGAAAAAAATATAATCTTTCAGTTTTTGTAAAAAGAAAAAGCATGGAAGAAATGGCAAAAGAGGAAAAAATAACTCTTGAAGAAGCTGGAAGAGAGATAAGATATTCTTTTTTTGATGAGGTTATGGAAAAGGTAAAGGGAAATAAAATAGCCTTAGCACACAATCTTGATGATCAGATAGAAACTTTTCTTTTCAGGCTTATTAGAGGAACTTCTCTTGAGGGACTTGAAGGAATAAATGATACAAGAGATAATAAAAAGTATATAAGACCTATAAATGAAATATACAAAAAAGATATTATGGATTATCTTGATGAAAATAATATTCCTTATATGACAGATTCTACAAATCTTGAAAATGAGTATACAAGAAATAGTATAAGACTTGACCTTATACCTTTTATAGAAAAAAGATATAATCCTAAATTTAAAGAAAAAATAGAAAATCTTTTAAAAGAGATAAGGGAAGTAAATGAGATTCTAGAACCTGACTATTCAAAATATATAACTGAAGATAATATTTTAAAGGCTTGTGAGCTTAATAAAGAAAAAAGTGATTATATAAAAGGGAAAATTATAAATTATTATCTTAATAAAAATAATATAGAAACAACAAGAAGAAAAATTGAGGGAGTAATAAAAATACTTTTCTCAGGAGGAAGCAAAAAAATAAAATTAGACAAAGACTGTACTCTGATAAAAGAGTATGATAAAATATTTGTTGTGAATAGCAAAAAGCCTCAAAAAGAAGTCAAAGAAGTAAAGATGATTATACCGGGGGAATGTGAATTCGGGGAATATATCATAAGTGCTTTTAAAGAAAAAAAATCAGGGAACGGCACAAAATACGAATTTGTTACTAATCTTAACGAAGGGGACGAACTTTTTATAAGAAGCAGAAAAGAAGGGGACAGAATTCTTCCTTCAGGAATGGAAAACTATAAAAAGTTAAAAGATATAATGATAAATTCAAAAGTTCCTAAAGAAGAAAGAGACAGAGTTCCTGTTATACTCCACAACGAAGAAATAGTATGGGCAGGAGGAATCAGAAAAAGCAGAAAATTCATTTCTGACAACGAGAGCGAAAATGTAGTACTAAGAATAAGGAGGAAATATAGTGTCTAATAGCGTAGATAAAGATAAGGACCAACTAAATGAAAAGGACACAAATTTAAGTGTTTCTGAAGAAAAGAAAAATGAAGAAATCAAAGGTGAAAAAGAAACAATAAACGAAGAAAACAAAACAGAAAATAAACCTGAAGAAAAGAAAGAAGAAAAACAGGAAAATAAAGAAAATCATGAAAAAGAAAATGAAGAAAAACCTTTTTCTGATAATGAAATAGAAGAAGAGAGCAAGAAAGAAAAAACTCCTGAAGAAAAAAGAGAGGAGCTTAAATCAAGACTTTCTTCTGGAATGAGAATGCAGTTTAAAGAAGGAAAAGGAAAATTCAGCTTTAAAGGTTTTGTAATGCTGATATTTGTTCTTACAGTTCTTCTATCACTTCCTACAATGCTTGCAGATGTAGAGAAAATTCCTTCAAAGGAAGTATCTTATACAGAGTTTATTAAAATGTCTGAAAACAAGCAGATAGCAAAAGTTGAAGAAAAAGAGGGATATGTATATGGATTTATAGGAGAAGGGGAAAACTTAAAGAGCTTTAAAACAAGAATGATTACAGACAGACTTGGAAATGATCCTAATCTTGTAAAAGTTCTTGAAAATTCAGATATCACTATTAAGTCAGTTCCACCTCAGGAGCTTCCTTTCTTAGTGAGCCTTCTTGTATCATGGTTCCCAATGCTTCTTCTTATAGGAGTATGGTTCTTCATGCTTAACAGAATGAATAAAGGCGGAGGGGGAGGACCTCAAATTTTCAATATGGGGAAATCTAAAGCCAAAGAAAATGGAGAAGAAATTTCAAATACAACATTTAAAGATGTTGCAGGTATAGATGAAGCTAAACACGAACTTCAGGAAGTTGTTGAATTTTTAAAAGAGCCTGAAAAGTTTAAAAAACTTGGAGCAAAAATTCCTAAAGGGGTTCTTCTTTTAGGAAGTCCTGGAACAGGTAAAACTCTTCTTGCAAAAGCAGTTGCAGGGGAAGCAAAAGTTCCTTTCTTCAGCATGTCAGGTTCTGAGTTCGTTGAAATGTTCGTAGGGGTAGGAGCTTCAAGAGTTAGAGACCTTTTTGCAAGAGCAAGAAAAAATGCACCATGTATTGTATTTATTGACGAAATAGATGCTGTAGGTAGAAAAAGAGGTTCTGGACAAGGGGGAGGAAACGATGAAAGAGAGCAAACTCTTAACCAACTTCTTGTTGAAATGGACGGATTTGGAAATGAAGAAACTATAATTGTTATTGCTGCTACAAACAGACCTGATGTTCTTGACAGAGCTCTTAGAAGACCTGGAAGATTTGACAGACAAGTATTTGTAGACAGACCTGATATAAAAGGAAGAAAAGAAATCCTTGAAGTTCATGCAAGAGGAAAGAAATTTGCAGAAGATGTAAACTTTGAAACTGTTGCAAGAAAAACAGTTGGACTTGTAGGGGCAGACCTTGCAAATATCTTAAACGAAGCTGCAATCCTTGCTGCAAGAGCAGGAAGAACAGAAATAACAATGGCAGATCTTGAAGAAGCTTCTGAAAAGGTTGAAATGGGACCTGAAAAGAAATCAAAAGTTGTAACTGAAGCTGAAAAATTAAAAACAGCTTACCATGAGGCAGGACATGCTGTAATAAACTACTTATATCTAAATGACACAGATCCTGTGCATAAGGTAACAATCATTCCTAGAGGAATGGCAGGAGGATATACAATGTCTCTTCCTAATGAAGACAGATATTTCTATTCAAAAGAATGGTTTATAAATAGAATGAAAATGGCTTACGGAGGAAGAGCTGCTGACGAACTTGTATCAGGAGAACTTAATACAGGAGCAAGCAGTGATATTCAACATGCAACATCTATTGCTCATAGCATTGTAACAAGATATGGAATGAACGAAAAATTTGGACCAATCCTTCTTGATGGTACAAATGAAGGGGATATGTTCCAGAGCAAATATTACAGTGATGTAACAGGTAAAGAAGTAGATGAAGAGATTATAAAACTTGTAAAAACTACTTATGCTGAAACAATAGAGGCTTTAAAAGCTAACAGAGACAAACTTGACAGACTTGCTCATGCTCTTTGTGAAAGAGAGACAATAATGCAGGAAGAATTTGAAATGCTTATGGAAGGAAAAGAACTTCCTCCTTTAACTCTTGCAAAAGATAAGACTCCTTCTCAGGAAGAAGTAGTTTCAGAAGAAAAAGAAGAAGTGAAAACAGAGGAAAAAGAAAGCACTGAAGTTTCTGAAAAAGAAGAAAAATAAAAGTATAAAAAGCTTTACAAAAGATAAAATAAATGATATACTAATTTGGAAATTTAATCTAGGTTACAGGAGTAGCCGCCTGTTTCTTGGACTAAATAATATTAACTAGGAGGAAAGGCTAAATGAAAACTAAACAACAAATCATTGCTGAATTCGGTAAAAACGAAAAAGATACTGGATCAACAGAAGTACAAATCGCAATCTTAACTGAGGAAATCAACCACTTAACAGAACACTTAAAAGTTCACAAAAAAGACTTCCACTCAAGATTAGGACTTCTTAAAAAAGTAGGAAAAAGAAAAAGATTACTTAACTACTTAGCAGGAAGAGACATTGAAGAATACAGATCTTTAATCGCTAAATTAGGAATCAGAAAATAGTTAAAATTAAATCCCGTAACTTCCCAAGAGGTTATGGGATTTTTACTTTTAATAAAATAAATAAACTTGAAAGCGAGAGTGAAATAAAGTACAATATAAACTAGGGAAAATAACATCGGAGGAGAACAATGAAATTTGTTTTTTTTAGAAAACTTTCTCTTTCAAGAAAACTTATACTTGGATTTATGGGAGCAATTCTCATGGGAACACTGCTTCTGATGATGCCATTTTCATCTTCAGGAGAAGAGAACCTAAGTTTTCTTACAGCACTTTTTACAATAACATCTGCTGTATGTGTAACAGGTCTTAGTGTAATTGATGTAGGAAAAGAGCTTTCAACAGCTGGGCAGATTATTCTTTTAATATTTATTCAGCTGGGAGGTCTTGGTATAATGACTTTTTCCTCATTTATTCTTTTGCTTGTAGGGAAAAAGATAACATATGAAGAGAGAGAGCTTCTTAAAGAGGAAAGAAATCTTGAGAACAACGGAGGTATTTTGTGGTTCTTGAGAAAGATTTTTTTAACGGTAGTTATAATAGAAGGAATAGGAGCTTTATTCTTAGGCTTAAGATTTGCACAGGATATGCCTGTAAAAAAAGCTGTATATTATGGAATATTTCACAGTATTTCAGCTTTCTGTAATGCAGGTTTCAGTCTTTTCAGCAATAATCTTGAAGGATATGCAGGAAGTTTTACAATTATAATGACAACTGCTTATCTTATAATAATAGGAGGAATAGGGTTCACTGTTATTGATTCTATACTTCTTGCAACAAGAAAAAGGGTTACAAGATTTGATCTTACTTCAAAAGTGGCAATTCTTGTGTCAATGATTCTTGTTGTTGTGGGAACTGTTTTATTTTTCATTCTTGAATATAAAAACAAAGGAACTATAGGGGATATGAGTTTTTCTGAAAAACTTTTAGCTTCTTTTTTCCAAAGTGTAACTACAAGAACGGCAGGTTATAACAGTGTTCCATTTGCAAATCTAACTGAAGGATCTGTATTTTTATTCTGTATCCTTATGTTTATAGGAGCTTCTCCAGGTTCAACAGGAGGGGGAATAAAAACAACAACTTTTGGTGTGCTTATATTTTATGTTATAAGTGTTGTTAAAAAAAGAGAAAGCGTTGTAATTTTTAACAGAAGAATAGGCTGGGAAGTTCTTAACAGAGCCATAGCAGTTTTGGTGCTTTCTATTTTTTATGTGGGAATAATAACTCTTATAATAGTGAGCATTGAAGATTTTACACTGGAACAGGCAATATTTGAAGTTATTTCAGCTTTTGCTACAACAGGGCTTTCTCTAGGAATTACAGCAGATTTAGGAACAATATCAAGAATTCTTATAATATGCACTATGTTCCTTGGAAGACTTGGACCTATGACTTTTGCCCTTGCTCTTGGAGGATCAAATAAAGTTGAAAAGATTCAGTTTCCTAAGGAAAACATACTTGTAGGATAAGATGAAAAGAAATAAACGAATATATTTTAAGGAGATGTAATGAAACAATATCTTGTAATAGGACTTGGAAGCTTCGGTTCTACTGTTGCAAAAACTCTTTATGAAGCAGGAGAAGAGGTTGTAGGTATAGATGTACAGGATTGTGTTGTACAGGAACTTATAAATGCAAATACCCTTGAAAACGGGCTTATACTTGATGCTGCAGATGATACTCAGCTTAGAAAAATCGGAGTAAGAAATTTTGATACGGTTTTTGTATGTGTTGGAGCAGTTGAGCCAAGTATGATGATATGCCTTAATCTTAAAGAACTTGGAGTGCAGAATATAATAGTTAAAGCTTCATCTAAAAAGCACAGAAAACTTCTTGAAAAAATAGGTGCAAGTCAGGTAATTTATCCTGAAGAATATGTAGGTAAAAGAACTGCTCTTATAGCAATGGAACCTAATATGATAGAGCACCTTAGATTCTCACAGGATTTTCTTATTGTAGAGGTGAAAGCTCCTACAATTTTCTGGGATAAAACACTTATGGAATCAGAAATAAGAAAAAAATATAATACCAATGTTGTGGGAATAAAAAAATATAATGGTAGATTTATACCAAATCCAAATCCAAATGAAAAAATAGAAGAAAATGATATACTTATAGTGATAACAGACTCTAAAACTGCAAATACTCTTAATGGGCTTGTGAAAAAAGAGTTTAATGAAGACTAGGGGGAATAAAATAAAATGCAGGAATTTGATGTAATAGTAGTAGGAGCAGGTCATGCAGGTTGTGAAGCAGCTCTTGCTCCAGCAAGAATGGGACTTAAGACAGCGATATTTACAATAAGTCTTGATAAAATAGGATACCTTTCATGTAATCCGTCTATAGGAGGGCCAGCTAAATCACATCTTGCAAGAGAAATTGATGCTCTTGGAGGAGAAATAGGAAGAAATATAGATAAGACTTTTATTCAGATAAGAGTTTTAAATACTAAAAAAGGACCAGCTGTAAGATCTTTAAGAGCACAGGCAGATAAGCCTAAATATCATATTGAAATGAAAAAAACTCTTGAAAATACAGAAAATCTTGAAGTTATTCAAGGAATGGTTACAGAAATTATAACAGAAGGAAATAAGGCTGTAGGAATAAGAACAAAAGAAGGTGTTGAATACAGAGCTAAAACTGTTGTAATAGCTACAGGAACATTTATGAGAGGGCTTATCCATGTGGGAGAAACACATTTCAGTGGAGGAAGAATGGGAGAACTTTCATCTGAAGAACTTCCTGCTTCTCTTGAAAAGCTTGGTATAAAACTTGGAAGATTTAAAACAGGAACACCTCCAAGAATAGATGCAAGAACAATAGATTATTCAAAAACAGAAGAACAGCCAGGAGATACACAGATTTTAAAATTCTCAAATAGAACTTCAGATGAAGAAGTGAGAACTAGAAAACAAATACCATGTCATATTTTATTTACAAATAAAAATGTTCATGAAATTATAAGAAGCAACAGAGAGAGATCTCCTCTTTTCAATGGAACAATTCAAGGTGTAGGGCCTCGTTATTGCCCTTCAATAGAAGATAAAATATTTAGATATCCTGATAAGGAAAGACACCATCTTTTCCTTGAAAAAGAAGGATATGACACTAATGAAGTCTATGTAAGTGGATTTTCTTCATCACTTCCAAGTGATGTTCAATATAAAATGCTTAATGCAATTGAAGGACTTGAACATGCAAAAATAATGAGATATGCCTATGCAATAGAATATGATTATGTTCTTACTGAAGAAATAGGATATTCTCTTGAAAGTAAAAAAATAGAAAATCTTTTCACAGCAGGACAGATAAATGGAACTTCTGGATATGAGGAAGCTGCTGCACAGGGAATAATGGCAGGAATAAATGCTGCAAGAAAGGTTCAAGGTAAAGAACCAGTAGTTCTTGACAGAGCAGATTCATATATAGGAACTCTTATAGATGACATTGTATCAAAAGGAACAAATGAACCTTATAGAATGTTTACTGCAAGAAGTGAATACAGACTTATTTTAAGAGAGGACAATGCAGATTTAAGACTTTCAAAAATAGGTTATGATATAGGACTTCTTCCAAAAGAGGAATATGACAAAGTTCTTTATAAGGAAAAAGTTGTAAAAGAAATAATTGAAAAATTAGAAAAGCAACATATAGGAAGCAGTAATCCAAGAGTAAACGAAGTACTTGAAAAATGTGGTGAAGAACCAGTTAAAAACGGAATTACTTTATTTGAATTTTTAAGAAGACCAAATGTAACATATGATGATGTTAAATATGTGGCTGAGCTTATAGATGGCTTTGAGCTTGGAAACTATATTTCAGATATAGAATATCAGGTAGAAGTACAGGTGAAATATTCAGGATATATTGAAAGATCACTTAGAATGATAGAGAGACATAAAGGGCTTGAAGAGAAAAAAATCCCAGCAGATATTGACTATGACAGCCTTGAAAATATTCCAAAAGAAGCGAAAGATAAGTTAAAACTTATAAGACCTATGAACATAGGACAGGCTTCAAGAATTTCAGGAGTGTCTCCAGCAGATATCCAAGTACTTCTTATCTATTTAAAAATGAGAGGACATAATTAATGAGAGAATATTTAAAAGAAGGTATAAAAAGAATAGGTGTGGAAATAGATGATGAGAAGATAGATAAGCTTATGGAATATCTTAAACTTCTTATGGAATATAATTCACATACAAACCTTACTGCAATAAGAGATGAAGAAGGAATAATAGAAAAACATTTTCTAGATTCAATTCTTCTTATGAAATATATGAAATGCAGTGAAGGAAAAGCACTTGATATAGGAACAGGAGCAGGATTTCCTGGAATGGTTCTTGCTATATGTAACCCAAATATACAGTTTACTCTTATTGACTCTGTTGGAAAAAAAATAAATTTTTTAAAACAAGTTAAGGAAAAATTGAATCTAACTAATGCAGATCCTGTTAATGTAAGAGCGGAGGAGTATATAAATGATGATAACCGTGAATCTTATGATTTAGGTTTCTGCAGAGGGGTATCTAAGCTTAATACAATTCTTGAATATGTTATTCCATTTTTAAAAGTGGAAGGAAGATTTCTTCCTCAGAAAATGGAAGGTACAAACGAAGAAAAAGAAAGTCAGTCAGCTCTTAAAATACTGAAATCAGAAATTACCGATATATATGAAGAGGAACTTCCATACTGTAAAGATAAAAGAATTATAGTTGAAGTTCTTAAAAAAGGAAAGACAGATAAAAAATATCCAAGAAGAGTGGGTATTCCATTAAAAAAACCGTTATAAAATAAGCTGAGAGGAGGGAATATGAAAAATAATATTTTTATGAAAAATAAAAAAATATTACTTGTTTTCCTTCCTCTTTTTTTAATTGTTTATTTGGTATATCTTGCAGTATTTCAACTGAATGTTTTAGTATCTCTTGGAGTAAGAATTTTTACTCACGGGACAATGAAAATAGAAAAAGTTGAATTTAAAAAAGGAAGCAGTTTAAAAGAAGGAAGAATAGAAATTTTAAATTCTAAATTATATGATAAAAAACTTCTTATAGCTGACACTCCAAAAATAATAATAGATTATAAAGATTGGAAGATAGACAGAATAAACCTATATAGTCCAAAGGCAGTTTTTGTAAGAAAGGGAAGCGATATTAATTTCGTTACTGTTTTTACAGGAAAGAATGAAGATAGTGAAACTGAAGAAAAAGGCAAAGAAAAGAAGAAGGAAAACAAAAGTGTTCCTATTTTAAAAAGAATAAATGTATATGATGCAGACCTTAATTATGTGGATATGTCATATAGTGAGAAAATCTCTAAAAATCTTGAAAATGTTAATGGTTATGTAGCTTTTGAAAATGGCTATAAAACAGATTTAAAGTTTACAGGAGAGAATGGAGATGAAAAATACAGCTATACTTTCAGCAATGTTGAAAAATCATATGATATGAGAATACAGCTTTCTAATATAAATGCTGAAGATACTCTTGTTCAGTATGGATATGACAGTGAAGGGGATATTTCAGATGTAACAGGAGTTATGAATCTTGATTTAAGAATCAATGATGATGGATTTTTCGGGGAAGGAAAACTTTCACAGGGAAGACTTATTTATAAAGATTTGGGAGTTCCTGTGGAAGATGTTACTCTTGACCTTCAGTTTCTTGGAAAAAAAATAGTTATTGATGGAGATTATCTGTTTTTTAAGAAAAAGGGAAAATTTTATGTTGAATACAATGATGGTAAAGGTGTAGATGTAGGTTTTAAACTTAAAAATATTTTATATAGTGAAGCTGCAAATTATAAAATTCTTAAAGATTCAGGAGTGCAGATAGAGGATTTTAATATTGATGAAGTTGATATAAACCTTTCAGTAAAAAATACTTTCAAAGCACAGGTTGATTTTAAAAGCTCCAATGGATTTAAAAAAGAGGTTATTGCCCTTAAAGATATATCAGGTCAGCTTGTATATGAAAATGGGGAACTGAAGGTAAATAACATTCATACAGATGTTATGCTTGACAGAGAAGGAAAAACAATTGAAAGAGAAATAACAGGAAATCTTCGTTATAAAGGGGATACAGGAAGAGTAAATCTTAATGCTAAAGCAAAGGAAGAGGGTTTTCTTTCTGATGTAAACCTTGATTTTCTTTTTAGTGCAGGAAAAGAAAAATTTAAGTTTAAAGTTGATTCTGATATAATGAACTTTGAAGGAAGATATGAATATAAAAAGGATATGCTTTTTATAAATCAAGATAAAAACTTTGAATTTAAATACAATATAAAAGATAAAAAGATAGATTTACTTAAAGGATATCTTATGTCAAAACTTGATAAATATTCAGTGAAAACAGATTTAAAATGCACAGATGGATATCATGTAACAGTAAATTCTAAAATGAAAGATGAAAATGATGAAATAAGAGGAAGTCTTGAAGGGTATGCAAATATAAAAGAAGCAGCTTATGATTTAAAAATAAAAGCTAAAGATATAAATCTTTCAGATGAATCTGGATATATTTCAGGAAGTGTTGATGGATATATAAAAGGTGAAGGAGAAAACCTTGAAGGAGAATTTCTTTTAGATGGCTTTGGTGCAGGAATAACAGCTCAGAAAATAGAAGTTTCTGATATTCTTGGAGTGGTAAATCTTAAGAAAAATGGAAGTCTCTCTGTTATATTTCAAGGAGAAGCAGGGAAAACAAAGATTGATACAATTGAAATAAACGGACTGAAAATAAGTGTAAAATACTCTGACAGCCTTTTGGAAATTATGAATGTTTCCAATAAATTTTTGACATTAAGCGGGAATTACAGTATAATTAATTCAAAAATAGAACTTTCTGCAAAGGGACGAGATATAAATAAAGATGTAATAGATATCAGCGGACTTAATTATGAAATCAGTGAAATAGATGGTTCTTTATCAGGAAAAATAAATGACTTAAATGGTAAATTTACAATAAAAAATGGAAGTATAGATTTAGGTGAAGAAAGATATATAAACTTTGGGGGAGATATAAATTACCTAAAGGATAAAATCTATGCAGAGAATTTTAAAGTAAATGAAAATAAAGTAAATTTTGAATACTATCCTGAAAAAAAAGAGGGAAGTTATAAAGCAGATATATTTGAAAGTATGCTTGGAGAATTTGTTCCAGGAGCAAAATTCAGAATAATAGGTGTAACTTCAGGAACAATTAAAGAAAATAAAATAAATGGAGATTTTAAAGGCTCTGTAAATGAAGTTTACTACAAAGGAAGCAGAATACCAAATGTGCTTTTTGCAGGAAACTATGATAACAGTATAATTAACTTTAAAACTCTGGATATTTTATCTAATGATGATAAAAAAAGTGTAGTAAAAACAGAAGGGCTTGTAAATATAAAAGATAAGTTCCTAAGTTTTAAAATACCAAAACAAAATGTTCCTCTTGGAGAAATAATAAAAAAAGAGGGAATTAAAGGAAGCATAAATCTTGAAGGTAAGGCAGAGGGGCTTTTTGAAGATATAGAATATTATGTAAAGGCCTCAGAGGGAAAGGTATCATATAATGATATAACTGTTGATAAAATAGGAATTGATATTTCAGGAAATAAAGAAAAAGCAGTTCTTAATAATTTTTCAGCAGGATATTTAAATAACAGCTTAAAAGCACAAGGAGAATATAATATCACTGAAAATAAATATAGATTTAATGTTAATTCTTCAGATATAGATATGAAACTTCTTACTCTTTTCCTTGAGCCTTATGGAATAGATAAAGTTTCAGGAAAAGGAAAATTAAATCTTGTATTTACAGATATAGTTCCTCAGGGAGAAATAGTTCTTAACAACTTTAATATAAGCTCAAAAAAATATGGAATTGACATGAATAACCTAAATGGTGACATGATATTTGACAAAGGAATTTTAAGCATAAAAAAATTTGCAGGAATTTTAAATGGTGGTTCTATAAATATCAAGGGTTATCTTGAAGCTGAGAAAGCAATCAATCATTTATTGGGTGAAAATTTTGACAAAATAGATTATAATTTAGTATTAGATGGAAGAAATGTAAATTATTCTTTTGAAGATTATTTCAGCCTGAACTTTAATACAAGGTTATCTTTCAGAAATAATGCTGTTTTTGGAAATATAACAGTAAATGAAGGGGATATACAAAAAATTCTTAATCATGATTTTGGAATAGTTACTGTTGTTAAAAATTTCCTTAAAGATTTCTTTAACAGAAATAAATCTGAAAAAATATTTATGGAAAATACAAGAACTTTTTCAGGAGCAGAGAGAAATGTTTCAGACCTTAGAATAAATATAGGATTTAACATTGATAAGGGTATAAAAATAGATGTTGACAGAGTGACAAGTTTCCTTACAAATGTAAAAGGAACAATACTTGGACAAGGAAGACTTACAGGAAGTTTAGGAAGGTTAAACTTTTTGGGAGAAAATAGCATCAAAGATGGTGAATTTATTTTAAATGGAAATAAATTTACTGTGGACAGAGCAATAGTTCTTTTCAATAACAGAGAAGAATATATCCCAGATGTTAATCCAAATATAACATTTTCAACAAGCTCTATAATAAACAATAAGAATCTTGAAATATCTCTTGACGGACCAGTAAGAAATATGACTTTCACAGTAAGAAGTGGAAATGAAGTGTCAGTAAATACTCTTGACAGTGTCTTAAGTGGAAATGGAGGAAACGGAGAGGGAAGCAATGACCTTTCAATTCTTCTGACAAACATAATAGGAGGACAGATAACAGATATTGTTCTTAATCCTCTTGTAAATGTTTTAAGAGCTGTTGGATTTTCAAATTTAAGAGTAAGATCAAGCATACTTGCTGAAGAAAGAAAAAGAGATATGCAGGATGAATCAACAATGGCATTTGGAGCATATATAGAAGCTGAAAGTCCTATTTATAAGGATAAACTTTTCTGGAAAGTAAAAGCTAACTTCATGAATGATCCTGCTAACAGAGAGGGAGCAGAGGGAAATAATTATAACTATGGAGTAGCTGATTACGATATAAATCTGTATCACAGATTGAATAATAACATTTCGTGGGGAGTTGGTGTGCAGAAACTGAGAGAAAACTTAGAAACAAAGAAGCGTGACATGAATTACTATATAGAATTAAAGTTTGAAAAGAAATTTGATTTTTAAGATGGAGGATTAGAATGAGAAAACAGCTAACGATTTTATTAAGTTTTCTTCTGCTGGTATTTGCTTATGGTGCTGATGCTAACAGCTACAAAATTGAAAAAATTGTAGTTGAAAACATTCAGGAAATACCTGAAGCTTCAATACTTAGCATAATGAAAGAAAAAGTCGGAGACAAATATTCTGCTAAAGATATGATAGCAGACTACCAAAAAATCAAAGAACTTGATTATGTTGGAAGTGTTTCAATATATCCACAGTATTACAACGAAGGTGTAAAACTTGTTGTGGATATAAGAGAAAAGAGAGATACAAAAGATTTACTGACAAAAAATGGAATCATTCCAATGTCTGAAAGAGACAAAATAGACAAAACGGTTATTGTAAAAGGCGTTGAAGTCTATGGAAACATCAGTATGAAAAAGAAAGATATATTAAAATATATTCCTGTTAAAACAGGAGGATATTTTTCTAAGAAAAAAGTTCTGGACGGATACAGAAGTCTTGGAGAATCAGGATACTTCTCACAAGTTGTGCCTGATGTAATAAAAGATGGAAACGGAGTTACAGTTGTTTACTATGTAACAGAAAACCCTACAATCACTGGAGTAAACATTATAGGAAACACAGTTTATTCAACAGATGAGCTGTTAGGATTATTGGAAACAAAACCTAACGAAACATTAAACTTTAATTCATTAAGAAAAGACAGAGAAGCAATAATACAAAAATATAGTAAAGATGGTTATGTTCTTGCCAGAGTAATAGATATTGGACTTAACAATAGTTATGGTCTTGATATTTATATTACAGAAGGTATAGTAAGAGATATAAAACTTCAAAAGATGGTTACAAAACAAAAAGGAAACAGAAGACAAGCTTCTGATACTCTTTTAAAAACAAAAGATTATGTAATAGAAAGAGAAATTGAATTTAAAGAAGGAGATATCTTTAATATCAACAGATATACTGATACAGAAAATAACTTAAAAAGACTTGGTTATATTAAAAATGTTAAGTATGAAGCAAGGGATATTTTAGGAGACTCTGACGGTAAAGAAATTGTCCTTTTAATAGATGAAGACAGAACAGCAAGACTTCAAGGAGCTATTTCTTATGGTTCTGAACTTGGACTTATGGGAATGCTTTCACTTGAAGAAACAAACTGGAAGGGTAAAGGACAGACTACATCATTTACTTATGAAAAATCAGATGAAGATTACAGCAGTATGTCAATCAGCTTCTCAGATCCATGGATAAAAGATACTGACAGAATTTCATGGGGATGGAGCTTATATAAAAATGACTATGAAAATGACGACAGTGAGGCATTCAGCAAAATTGACACTTATGGATTCAGAATCAATGTTGGAAAAGGTATTACAAGAAATGTAAGATTAGGACTTGGAACAAAAATTGAACATGTAACAACTGAACCTGATGACAATTTAAGTGCAGAATACATAAAAGCAGCTGGATATTATGATGATAAATATTATCTATGGAGTTTATTCCCTTCAATAACTTATGATACAAGAAACAGCTTCTTCAATCCTACAAGAGGAGAATATGCAAGATGGCAAGTTGAAGGAGGATATGCTTCAGGAGAAAATGCAGATTACTTCACTAATACAACTATTGAACTTAGAAAATATCATCAAGGATTCTTTAAAAAGAATACATTTGCTTATAGAGCAGTATTTGGTATCCAATCTGATACTACAAAAGAATCACAAAGATACTGGGTTGGAGGAAGCAGTACTTTAAGAGGATATGATGGTGGAACATTCAGAGGTACTAGAAAATTCACTGGTACAATAGAAAACAGAACTGAGTTTAATGATGTTCTTGGAGGAGTATTATTCTTTGACTTTGGTAGAGCATGGGATTACGATGGTATAGACAGAGGATACCACAGAGATGAAAAAATGCCTGACGGTATAGCTATGGCAGCAGGTGTTGGACTTAGAATCAACACTCCAATGGGACCACTTAGATTTGACTTTGGTTGGCCAATAAGAGATGACGAAGAAAGCGGAATGCAGTTCTACTTCAATATGGGACAATCATTCTAATACAATATAAAATTACCGGAGGAATAATATGAAAAAATTATCAGTTTTAGCATTAGCAGCTGTTATGTCAGCATCAGCTTTTGCAGCAAAAGTAGGAGTAGTAAATACTCAGGAATTATTCTACAAATATTCTAAAACAAAAGTTATAGAACAAAACTTAAAGAAACAAGGAGCTTCTCTTGATAATACTTTAAACCAAAAGCAAGTTGAGCTTAAAAAACTTCAGCTTGAACTTCAAGCAAAAGGAAGTAAAGTAACTGATGCTGAGAAAAAAGCTTTTGAAGATAAAGTAAAAGCTCTTGATAAATTTGTAAGAGATGCACAAATGAAGCTTGAAAAAGAAAGAAATACAAGACTTCAAGAAGTTGAAAACACAATGAAAAATGCTATCAACAAAGTTGCAAAAGCAGATAAATATGATTATGTTTTAGAAGCAGGAGCAGTAAAATTTGGTGGAACTGATATTACTGCAAAAGTTTTACAAGAAATGGAAAAATCTAAATAATAATCACTAGAAAAAATACAGGAGGGATTAGCTGTGAGCTATAAAATAAGTGAAATAGCTAGTCTTCTTGAAAGTGAAATTAAAGGAGACAAAAATCTTGTTGTAAGAGGTCTGTCTCCTTTTTTTCAAGCTAAAGAAGATGAGCTTACATTTGCATCAGATGAAAAATTTCTGCATAAATTAAATGAAACAAAGGCGAAGGTAATTATTGTTCCTGATATACCTCTTCCTGAAAATATAGGAAAAACATATATAGTAGCAAAAATTGATCCTAGAAAACTTATGCCTAAACTTTTAGCATATTTTAAAAAGCCTTTGAAAAAAATGGAAAAACCTATTGAAGATTCAGCTGTAATAGCTGCTTCTGCTGAAATAGCTCCTCATGTTTATATAGGACATGATGTAAAAATAGGAGAAAATACAATAATTTATCCAAATGTAACAATCTGTGAAGGAGTTACAATAGGTGATAACTGTGTAATTTATCCAAATGTAACAATAAGAGAATTTTGTGAAATTGGAAACAGAGTTGTTATTCAGCCAGGAGCTGTAATTGGAGCTGATGGATTTGGATTTGTTAAAGTAAATGGAAATAACCAAAAGATAGATCAGATAGGAAGAGTTATTTTAGAAGATGATGTTGAAGTAGGAGCAAATACAACTATTGACAGGGGAGCAATAGGAGATACTGTTGTTAAGAAATTTGCAAAATTTGACAATTTAATTCAGATAGGACACAATGTTATAATAGGTGAAAACTTCCTTATGGCTTCTCAGTCAGGAATAGCAGGAAGTACAGAAGTTGGAAACAATGTAACAATCGGAGGACAGGTTGGAATAGGTGGGCATATCAAGATAGGAAATAATATTATGGTTGCTGCTAAATCAGGAATAACAGGAAATGTTAAAGATAACCAAGTCCTTGGAGGACATCCTATAGTACCTCTTCAAGAAAGTCTAAAAATTCAGGCAGGACTTAAAAAACTTCCTGAACTTTTAAAAAGAGTTAAAAAGCTTGAACAAGAAATAAATGACAAAGAAAAATAATAAAATTAATTAAAATAAAAGAGGGCTGTTGCAAATTTATAAAAATAAAATTTTATTTTTATAATCTAAAAAATGCAACAACCCTTTTTTTATTAAAAAAGTTAAGGAAAAATAAGTTTTTTTTTATTATTTCTATTTAATAAATTCTTATTCCGTGATACAATAGATAGTATCAAAAGACGAAAGAGGATTAAGATGAAGAAGAGATTGTTTTTTAACAAGTACGAAGAAATGAAATATATTTCTCACTTAGACCTTTTGAGATTTATGGACAGAATTTTGAGAAAGAGCGGAATACCTGTGAAATACAGTCAGGGATTTCACCCAAGACCAAAAATCTCTTTGGGAAATCCTATCTCTTTGGGAACAGATGCTTTTAATGAGGCAATGGATATTGAATTGAGAGAAGATATGACAAATGAAGAGTTATTCAGAAGACTGAATAATAAATGTGTCATAGGATTTGAGTTTACCAAAGTGATGGATATTGATGGAAAAACATCAATAGCTGAGGAATATAAAGAGATGAAATTTGAAATTCAGGGACCAGGCTCCTCCATAGAGAAAATAGAAAATCTTTTATCACAGGATGAAATAATCCTTACAAAAGAGAAAAAAGGAAAAATAGAAAGTAAAGATTTAAAACCAAGAATTAAAAAATATGAGATAGATAAAGAAAATCAAAAAATTACAATGATACTTGAAAATATGTCACCTAACTCACTTTTAAATATATGTGGTGTTAAGGCTGAGGAAGTATCAATAAAAAAATATGGAATGATTGAAATATAATTAAGGGGGAATAAATATGTTAGACTTAAAATTTATGCGTGAAAATAGAGAACAAGTGGAGAAATGGCTTAAACAAAGAGGAAGCGACCTTACTCTTGATGAATTTGCAAAATTAGACGAAGAAAGAAGAGTTATCCTTGGAGAAGTTGAAGCTTTAAAAAATAAAAGAAATAATGAATCAGCTGAAATAGCAAGACTTAAAAAAGCTAAAGAAGATGCTTCTGAACTTATAAAAGCTATGGGAGAAGTTTCTGCTAAAATAAAAGAATTAGATGAAAAATTAGCTGAAGTTGATGAAAAAATAAAATATATCCAAATGACAATCCCTAACAAATTAAGTGAAACTACACCAATCGGTAAAGATGAAGATGAAAATGTTGAAATCAGAAGATGGGGAGAACCTAGAAAATTTGATTTTGAACCAAAATCTCACTGGGAAATTGGAGAAAAATTAGGAATATTAGATTTTGAAAGAGGAGCTAAATTATCTGGATCAAGATTCGTATTATACAGAGGAGGAGCTGCAAGAGTTGAAAGAGCATTAATAAACTTCATGCTAGATCTTCATACTGAAAAACACGGATATACAGAACACATTACTCCATTCTTAGTAAACAGAGAAATTTGTGAAGGAACAGGACAATTACCTAAATTTGAAGAAGATATGTATAGAACAGATGATGATATGTTCTTAATTTCTACTTCAGAAATTACAATGACAAACATCCACAGAAAAGAAATTTTAGATGAAAAAGATTTACCTAAATATTATACAGCATACTCTCCTTGTTTCAGAAGAGAAGCTGGATCTTATGGTAAAGATGTTAAAGGTATAATAAGAGTTCACCAATTCAACAAAGTAGAAATGGTTAAACTTGCTACTCCTGAAACTTCATATGATGAATTAGAAAAAATGGTAGACAATGCTGAAGATGTTTTAAGAATTTTAGGACTTCCATACAGAGTAATTGCTCTTTGCAGCGGAGATATTGGATTTGGATCTGCTAAAACTTATGATGTTGAAGTTTGGTTACCTTCTCAAAACAAATACAGAGAAATTTCTTCTTGTTCAAACTGTGAAGATTTCCAAGCTAGAAGAATGGGACTTAAATACAGACCAAACGGAAGCAATAAAAGTGAATTCGTTCATACATTAAACGGATCAGGACTTGCAGTAGGAAGAACATTAGTTGCAATAATGGAAAACTACCAACAAGAAGATGGATCATTCTTAATTCCTGATGCATTAGTGCCTTATATGAACGGAGTAAAAGTTGTTACTAAATAGTATACTGACTGTATTATTTTTAACAAGTATAATATTAGATGATATAAGAGTTATAGGAACAGTTTTCATTTTGGAACTGTTCCTTAATATTATTCTCAACAAAAATCTAAAGAACAATATAAAAAAACTGAGAATACTTATATATATTTATTTGGGAACTTTTATAATTCAGATTCTTTCTGTGCAGGAAGGAGAAGTTTTATTTAAAGTATTTAATATATATATAACTAAAACAGCTGTTCTTAATTTTGCTGTAAATTTTATGAGAATAATAAATCTTATTATGCTGTCATGGCTTCTGAACAAAAAATGCTCAATTTTTGACCATTTTGGAGAGTACAAAAGAGTCATTGAGAATGTCATTGAACTTGTGCCTGAGGTCTTCGTAATGTTTCGTAAAAGAATGAGATTGAAAAGTTTTTTCAGACATATTTTTAAAAAAATTAAAATATAATTTTTAATAGATTGATTTTATTTGCAATTTTTGGTAAAATTGAAGTGGGTAAAAATTATTCACAGGAGGAAGAAAATATGGCTTACAATTATAAAGACCTAGGTCTTGTAAACACAAAAGAAATGTTTAAAAAAGCAAACGAAAATGGTTATGCTGTACCAGCATTCAACTTCAACAACATGGAGCAAGCTATGGCTATCGTTGAAGCTTGTGCTGAAATGGGTTCTCCAGTAATCCTTCAATGTTCAAAAGGAGCTATGGAGTACATGGGATCTTACATGGTACCAATGATTGCTAAAGCAGCTGCTGACTATGTAAAATTATCAGGATCTGATATCCCTGTAGCTTTACACCTTGACCATGGACCAAGTTTTGAAGTTGCTAAAAAATGTATAGACTGCGGATTCTCATCTGTAATGATAGACGGTTCTCATCACCCTTATGATGAAAATATTGCTGAATCTAAAAAAGTTGTTGAGTATGCTCACTCTAAAGATGTAACAGTAGAAGCTGAATTAGGAGTTTTAGCAGGAATTGAAGATGATGTTAAAGCTGCTGACCACATCTACACAAACCCAGATGAAGTTGAAGACTTCGTAAGTAAAACAGGAGTTGACTCTTTAGCAATAGCTATCGGAACTTCTCACGGAGCTCATAAATTCAAACCAGGTGATGATCCTAAATTAAGACTTGACATATTAGAAGAAATAGAAAGAAGAATACCAGGATTCCCAATCGTATTACACGGTTCATCAGCTGTTCCAGGACAATATGTTGAAATGATAAAACAATATGGTGGAACAATAAAAGACGCTATCGGAATTCCTGATTCTGAATTAAGAAAAGCTACTAAATCAGCAGTTGCTAAAATCAATGTTGATACAGACGGAAGACTTGCTTTCACTGCTGCTTTAAGAAAAGTTTTAGCTGAAAAACCAGGAGAATTTGACTTAAGAAAATACTTAGGACCAGCTAAAGAAGAAATGAAAGCTTACTACAAAACTAAAATAGTTGATGTATTTGGTTCTGAAGGAGCTTACAAAAAAGCTGTTAATCCTGTAAAATAATAAAGTACAGGAAACTGTGAAAAAATGGTAAATAAAGAAAAACCCTTAAAAAATTTTTTAAGGGTTTTTTTAATTTTACTTGAAAAATTTCAATAATTTAAGTATTATATATATTATTAAATAAATTAAAGAAGGAGAGGAAGATATGGTTAAAAAAGAGTTAGTGGAATTATATATGAAGTACAAAAAAATGCACATTTACACTGAAGCAAAAAAAGAGGTTGAAGATTTCATAGAAGTTATGAAGTTAGCTCTTGAAAGAGACGAAACTCTTATATTAAGAGACTTTGGAACTTTTGAAATAAAAGAGACAAAGAGAAAAATGGCTTTCAACCCAAGAACAGGGGAAGAAGTGGCATGTACTCCTAAAAAATATATAAAATTCAGAGTTGGTAAAGAACTTGAAGCCAGAATAAATGTTCCTAAAAGAAGAGGAAGAAAGAAAATGGTTACAATCCCTAATAAATAATAAATATTTTTATAATAAAAAACCTCTTTCATTAAGAAAGAGGTTTTTTAATTTTTCATGCTGGTTATTTATCAATTATAGATATTTAGCTTCAGTATCTCTTATTAATTTAGCAACAGCTTGAACTTTTTCCATATCTTCAGGGAAAAGGTTTGCAAAAGGTGCTGCAACTCCACCGATGTTTAAGTTGTGGTTAATACGAAGAGTTTCTTTTATTACAGCATACATTTGTCCTTTGCAAGAACATAATCCTGCTATGATATCGTTTACTGCATATTGAATTTCTCTTGCTAATTCAAGGTTTGCAGGAGTTCCTGCTTTATATAATTCATGCATTTTAAGGAATAATCCAGGCATTGCACTGTAAGTTCCTCCAATTCCACCGTCTGCTCCCATTAATAATCCACCGATGAATTGTTCATCAGGACCATTAAATACAACACTGTCTTTTCCAGCTATTGATTTAAATGTTTGGATATCTTGTATTGGCATAGATGAGTTTTTAACACCAATAACTCTAGGATTTTTTAACATTTCTTTTAATAGAGAAGGTGTTAAAGCAACACCAGCTAATTGAGGAATGTTGTAAATTATAAAGTCTGTATTAGGTGCAGCACTTGATATATCGTTCCAGTATTTAGCGATAGCATGTTCTGGTAAACGGAAATAGATAGGAGGAATAGCAGCTATAGCATCTACTCCAAGAGATTCAGCATGTCTAGCTAGTTCCATACTTTCTTTAGTACTGTTACATGCAACATGGGCTATTATTGTTAAACGACCTTTAGCTTCGTCAACAACATTTTCTAAAACTAATTTTCTGTCTGCAACAGTTTGATAGATACATTCTCCAGAAGATCCACCAACATATGCTCCTTTAACACCGCTTTCAATTAGGTAACGAGTGAAAGCACGAACACGCTCAGGGCTTACATTTCCTTCGTCATCATAGCAAGCATAGAAAGCAGGAATTACTCCATGAAATTTTTCTAAATCTCTCATCTTAAAATCACTCCTTTATTTTTATTTTTTTTCATTCAGTCTGTATTTAAAACACTTGTTTGTTACTTACAATGATATGATACTAAAAAAAATAAAATGTCAATATTCTTTCTAAAAAAAATAAAATTTTATTTTTTATTATTAAAAATTTAAAATAAATTTTTATTTTTACAAAAAAGTGTTATAATTGAATAAAATATTGCAAAGAGACGAACTATTTGCTATATTTATTATAATAGTATGGTGCTGAAGGCACTTAAGCCTTAAGCAGAAAGGATAAAAAATGATTTCAGCAAACAAAGATAATGTTTTAACACAGATTACAAATGAATATCTTAGTTTAAGCAAACCTTTAAAGAGGATAGCAGACTATATTCTTTCAAATATATCAGAACCTCAGTATCTATCTATATATCAACTTGCTGCTGCCTGTGAAGTAAGTGAATCTACTGTTTTCCGTTTTTGTCAGATTCTTGGATTTAAAGGGTATAAAGAATTTAAATATGCTCTTGCAGAGGCAAACAGTGCAAAGCTTATTGATGGAGAGATAGATGCTTATGAAGAAATTCTTCCTGAAGATTCTTTTATGGATATGGCAAAAAAGCTTTTCGCTTATAATATGACTTCTGTAAATCAAACACTTCAGCTTATAGATAAAGAGGCTTATTGTAAAGCAGCTAAGTATTTAAAAGATGCAAAACATATATATTGTTTTGGTCAGGGAAGCAGTGGAATAATGGCACAGGAGTTATGGGGAAGATTTGTAACTGTTTCAAGCAATTTTTCATATATACCTGATTCTCATTTTCAGACTATAATAGTTTCAAACTGCAGCAAGGAAGATGTAGTTGTCCTGTTTTCATATTCAGGGGCTACAGAAGATGGGCCTAAACTTTTAGAGCAGGCTAAGAAGAGAGGGGCAAAAACAATTCTTATAACACATCACAGAAATAGTTTTGCAGGAGAATTTGCAGATATAATTCTTTTATGTGGATCAAGAGAAAGCCCTAAACAAACAGGAAGCATAGCTGCCAGAATGGCACAGCTTTTTGTAATAGATCTTTTATTCAATGAGTTTTACAGACTTGACAGAGAGGCAGCTGAAGAGGCTATAAACAGAACTTCAGAAGCTATGGAGAAAAAACTTCTTACATATAAATAAAAAGTGGGAATGTTGCAAATCTATAAAAATAAAATTTTATTTTTATAAATTAGAAAATGCAACATCCCCATTTTTTTAATTAAGGATTTATTAGAAGCCTATTTTGAAAGTATTTTATTTACTTTATCAGCAAATTCAACAGGGTTTTCCATAGGGAATCCTTCAATCATTAAAGATTGATTATAAAGAATGTATATTAAATCTTTAAGAGTTTCATCATCACTGTTTTTTATCTTTTCAAACATAGGATGATTTGGATTAAGTTCAAGTATTTTTTCAGCTTTTATATTTTCATTTCCTGGGATTTCAGAAAGAGTTCTTTCCATTTCAAGAGAGATTTCTCCTTTAGCTGAAAGTCCAGCAGCACCACTTCCAAGCCCATTGTTTAATTTTACTTCTGCAATTTTTTCTCCAAGAAGATTTTTTATTCTTTCAAGAAGAGGTTTGTTTTCTTTAGCAAGATTTTCTTTTTCTTCTTTAGTTTTTTCATCATCAAGTTCAAAATCAGAAGCGTTGATAGACTTAAATTGTTTTTCATCATATTCCATAAGTGCTTTTATTGTAAATTCATCAATTCTGTCTGTAAGATATAGAACTTCAAGTCCTTTATCTTTAAGCACCTTCATTTTTGGAAGAGATTTTAAAACTTCAATATTTTCTCCTGAAACATAAAGGATTTCTTTTTGATCTTCTTTCATTCTCTCAACATATTCTTTAAGAGTTACATATTTATCTTCAAAAGAAGATTTGAAGATAAGAAGATCTTTTAATTTTCCTTTATAAATTCCATACATATCTTGTACACCAAATTTTATAGATCTTCCAAATGCTTCCCAAAGAGTTATATATTTTTCTCTGTCTTCTTTTATTAATTTTTGAAGCTCAGTTGTTATTTTCTTTTCAATATTTTTAGAGATTTTTTCAAGTTCGTCATTTTGTTGTAAAATTTCTCTTGAAATATTAAGAGAAAGGTTATCTGTATCAACTATACCTTTCATAAAGCTAAAGTATTCAGGTATAAGTTTTTCAGCTTTATCCATTATGAATACATTTTTGCTGTAAAGTTGAAGTCCTCTTTTATAGTCTCTTGAATAGAAGTCCATAGGTGTTCTTTTTGGAACATAGATAAGAGCTGTATATTCAAGAGAACCTTGTACTTTAAAATGAAAGTGAAGAAGAGGATCTTCAAAGTCATAGAAAGTATGTTTATAAAATTCATTATATTGTTCTTCAGTTATATCTTTTTTATCCATTTTCCATAGAGGTTTCTCATCGTTTAATTTTTCTTCTCCCATGAAGATTGGATATTTAATTGAGTTTGAATGTTTTTTGATAAGTGAAGAAATTTTATAATCTTCAAGGAAATCAAGAGCATCTTCTTTCATATGAAGAATGATTTTTGTTCCTCTTTTTAAATCGTCACTGTTTTCAGTTTCTTCAATGTTATATGAACCATCTCCATTTGATGACCATAAAACAGTAAGCTCACTTAAAGGTGATTTTGTTAAAAGAGTAATTTTGTCAGCAACCATAAATGCTGAATAGAAACCTACTCCGAACTGTCCTATAATATCAATTTCTGAATTTTCTTTAGCTTCTTTAAATTTTTCTATAAAAGCTTTTGAACCAGATTTAGCAATAGTACCAATGTTTTCATTTACTTCGTCAAAAGTCATACCTATACCGTTATCACAGATAGTAAGAGTTTTATTTTCTTTGTCTGCAGCTATTGTGATTTTAAAATCGCTTCCATCTTTTAAAAGTTCAGTATCTGTAAGAGCTCTGAATCTAAGTTTGTCAATGGCATCACTTGCATTTGATACAAGTTCTCTTAGGAATATTTCTTTATTTGTATAAATTGAATTTACCATTAAGTTTAAAAGTTCTTTTGTTTCAGCTTGAAAGTTTTCAGTCTGTTTTCTCATTTTAAAAATAACCTCCTATTTTTTTAGCACTCATATTACTTAGCTGCTAATATAAAAATATCATAAATTCTTGAAACTGTCAATAAAATTTATAACTTTAAATTAATAAAAATATATAGTATAATGAATAAGAAATAATAGAAACTGAAAAAAGGCAGAGATAAAAGGAGATAACTTTGAATATAAAGCAGAGAGTGATTTCATTAATAACAGAAGTTGATAATGGAAAATATTCTAATATAGCCCTTAATGAATATTTTAAAGAAAATAGACTTGATAAGAAAGAAAGAGGGTTTATAACAGAAGTTTTTTATGGGGTAATAAGAAATAAAATATTTATAGATGAGATGATTAATAAAAGAGCCAAGGAAATAAAAAAAGATTGGCTGAGAAATCTTCTTAGAATTTCAATATATCAGATGACTTTTATGAAAAGTGATGAAAGAGGAGTTGTCTGGGAAGCAGCAGAACTTACAAAGAAAAAATTTAGTGTTCCTGTAAGCAGATTTGTAAACGGTGTACTAAGAGGATATGCAAGAGAAAAAGATGAAGGAATTGCAAAGCTTAAAGAAGAGGGAAGATACGATATACTTTATTCTTATCCACAGTGGTTTTTTGATAAAGTAAAAAAAGACTATGGAGATAAGGCAGAAGAAGTATTAAAATCTCTTAAAAAAATTCCTTATATGGCAGTAAGAGTAAACAGACTTACATATTCAGAGGAAAAATTTGAAAAACTTTTAAAGAAACTTGATATAAAAATAGTGAAAAAAGTTGATACCGTTTATTATCTTGATTCAGGTGCAGTTCTTTATCTTGATGAGTTTAAAGAGGGAAAAATAATTGCTCAGGACGGAGCATCTTATCTTTCTGTAAGAGTTTTAAATCCAAAACCAGAAGAACATGTACTTGATACATGTGCAGCTCCTGGAAGTAAAACAGTTCTTATGGCTGAGTTTATGGAAAATAAAGGGGAGATAATGGCTCTTGATATCTATCCTCACAAAATTAAACTGATAGAAGAAAACTGTGAAAAAATGGGAATAGATATAGTAAAAGCAGTGAAGATGGATGCAAGAAAACTTAAAGAACAAGGTAAAAAGTTTGATAAAATTTTAGTTGATGCTCCATGCAGTGGATATGGTGTAATAAGAAAGAAACCAGAAATTTTATATAGCAAAGGGCTGGAAAATGTTGAAGAATTATCAAAACTTCAGTATGAAATTCTTGAATCAGCAGCATGTATTTTAAAAGATGAAGGAGAGCTTGTATACAGCACTTGTACTATAACTTATGAAGAAAATACAGGAAATGTTAAGAGATTTTTAGAAAATAATCCACAGTTTGAAGTTGTTAAATTTGAAATTCCTCAAAATATAGGAGGAGATTTTGACCAGTTTGGTGGATTTACAATAAATTATAAAGAAGAAATTTTAGATAATTTCTATATGATTAAATTCAGAAAAAAAGGGGAATAAAATATAAATGCTGGAAGAATTAAAAGAAGCAAATGGTTATGTGACAGGAAAAATTAAAGAAAAAGATGAACTTATACTTGAAATGGAAAAATATGCAGCTGAAAACAATGTTCCTATTGTTACAAAAGAAGTAGCTGAATATCTTAAATTTATGGTTGATATGAACAGGAGCACAAATATCCTTGAAGTTGGAACTGCTATAGGTTATTCAGGTATTTTAATGGCAAAAGCCAGTGAAAAATATGGAGGAAAACTTACTACAATAGAGATTGATGAAGTAAGATATAAAGAGGCACTTGAGAATTTTAAAAAAGCAGGTCTTACTAATGTAAATGCAATTTTAGGAGATGCTTCTGAAGAAATAAAAAAACTTAATGAGGAATTTGATTTTGTGTTTATTGATGCTTCAAAAGGTCACTACAGAGAATTTTTTGATGACTCATATAAGCTTTTGAAAAAAAATGGAATAATATTTATTGATAATATTATGTTCAGAGGATATCTGTATAAAGAATACCCAAAAAGATTTAAGACAATAGTAAGAAAACTTGATGAATTTATAACTTGGCTTTATGAAGAGTTTGGAGAAAAGTTCGTCCTTCTTCCTTTCGGAGATGGAATTGGTCTTTTAAAAAAATAATAAATTTATCATAAGAGGAGCTGTTGCAAATTTATAAAATAAAATTTTATACTGTAAAAATATTTTTTATTTATATTGTTCGTTTCACTAAAAATGACAAACTCACTTCGTTCAGACAGTGTCATTTTTGGAGTTCAACTCATTTCATAAATAACAAAAATATTTTTAATGTTCTAAAATTTTATTTTTATAAATCAGAATTTGCAATAGTTCCTTTTATTTTTTCTTTATAAAAGTTTATTTTTTTTATTTTAAATGATATAATATATTTGCTGAAGTGCCTTTGTTACAGCCTTTGATACTTTAATAAAAAATATAATTTTTTATAACTGAAAAGGAAATAAATAAAAGCATCAGAATATATAAAAAAGAGCTAAAATTAAAATGCTCATAAAATATTAAGGGGGAAATATGAGTAAGTATATACTTTTATCACTTCTTGCATATTTCTGTGGGGCTATTCCCAGCGGAGTGTGGATAGGAAAAATATTTAAGGGAATTGATATAAGAACAGTAGGAAGCAGAAACTCGGGAGCAACTAATGCTTACAGAATATTAGGAGCAAAATGTGGAATAGCAACTCTTATTATGGATGCATTGAAAGGTTATCTGCCTTTATATATAGCAAGCCATTTTAATATATCAGATAAATATATAGTAGTATTAGGGCTTATTGCTATATTTGCCCATTCAATGTCATGTTTTCTTAACTTTAAAGGAGGAAAGGGAGTGGCTACAAGTCTTGGAGTATTCTTATTCCTTGCACCAAAAGCTGTTCTTGTGACATTCTTTGGATTTTTAATAGTTGTATATTTTACAAGATATGTTTCACTTTCATCAATTACAGGAGCAATTATTCTTCCTGTGATGGTTTTAATACTTCCTGCAAAGGAGGGAGTTGATAAAACAACTCTTGTGGTACTGTCTTTCATAATAGGAGCTTTTGTAATTTACAAACATAAAAGCAATATAGGAAGACTTTTAAATGGTACAGAATCAAAAATAACATTTGGAAAGAAAGGATAGGTAGTGATGAGAGATAAAATAGTAGTTGTAGGAGCAGGAAGCTGGGGGACAGCACTTGCACTGGTACTTGCAAATAAAGGCTGCTTTGATGTACATATGTGGGAATATGATAAAGAGCTTGCAGAAAAAATGGAAAGAGAAAGAGAAAATGCAAAACTTCTTCCAGGGGTAAAATTTCCTGATAATCTTCATGTTACAAATGAAGATAAAGACCTTCTTAAAAATGCAAAGGCAGTTGTATTTTCAATACCTTCACAAGTTTTAAGAGGTGTGGTTGCAAGATTTTCAGATCAGATGAGAAGTGATCTTCTTATTGTAAACACAGGAAAAGGAATTGAAATAAGTTCAGGACTTAGACTTTCAGAAGTAATAAAAGATGAAATTTTAGGAAAATATCATAATAATATAGTTGTTCTTTCAGGGCCTACACATGCTGAAGAAGTATGTAAGGGAATACCTACAACAATAGTTGCAGCAGGTAAACTTGATAAGGCAAAAGCTGTTCAGGAAATATTTAATTCTGAGGTCTTCAGAGTTTATGTAAATGAAGATATGGTAGGAGTTGAACTTGGTGCAGCAGTTAAAAACTGTCTTGCTCTTGGTGCAGGTATATCTGACGGACTTGGATTTGGAGATAACACAAAAGCTGCTCTTATAACAAGAGGTGTAGCTGAAATGATAAGATTTGGAGAAAAATGTGGAGCAAATCCAAAAACATTTTATGGATTAAGTGGTATAGGAGACCTTATAGTTACTTGTGCCAGCCAACACAGCAGAAACAGATATGTGGGAGAGAAACTTGGAAAAGGATATACTCTTAAAGAAATACTTGACGGAATGACAATGGTGGCAGAGGGAGTGCCTACTGTAAAAGCAGTTTATACAAAAGCACAGGAATTAAATGTAAGCATGCCAATAGTTGAGGCTGTATACAAAGTACTGTATGAAGATGAAAAAGCAGCTGTTATGGTTAAAGAACTGATGTCCCGTGATTTAAAAGAGGAGTTCTAATTCTTTATTAATTATTAAAACAGGGTGAGGTTGTACAGTATGGAAGAAAAAGATCTAGTTTCACTTTACTTGAATGATATAAGAAAATATGAGATTTTAGATAGAGAAGAGGAAGAAAAACTTCTGCTGAAAGTAAAAGAGGGAGACCTTGAGGCTAAAAATAAGCTGATTGTCTGCAACTTAAGACTTGTTATAAGTGTTGCCAAAAACTATATGAATAAGGGAATGACTCTTATTGACCTTATAAGCGAAGGAAATTTTGGACTGATCCGTGCTATTGATAAATTTGATATGGATAAGGGATTTAGATTTTCAACATATGCTGTATGGTGGATAAAACAGTCAATCACAAAAGCCCTTATGTGCAAAGGAAGAGAAATAAGAATACCTTCTTATAAATATGACTTGTTAAATAAGATAAATAAGATTGTAGTAGAAGAACTTATGAATACAGGGGATTATCCTTCAAATGAGTTTATAGGTGAAAAACTTAATATCTCTCCTGAAAAGATATCAAATATTATGATTGAATTTCAGGAAGTGATGTCTTTAAACGAGTCTGTAGGGGACAATATATATCTTGAAGATGTAATTTTAAATGAAAACTCTGAAAATCTTGAAAATGATATTATAAATGAGATTCACAGAGAAAAAATATATGAAATGCTTGATGACCTTGGAGACAGAGAAAAAGAAATTCTTATGAGAAGATATGGTTTGAGTGGATATGATATACATACACTTGAACATGTAGGAGAAGCATTTAATATTACCAGAGAAAGAGTAAGACAGATTGAGAAAAAAACTCTGGCAAAACTTAGAAAAAAATACGACAAAGAACTTAGCAATAGTTTATATGTTAAATAATCAGGAGGATTTTACATGATTGTAAAAGTAAATAGGGGAGAATTCTTAAAAAAATTAAGAACTGTTGAAAAAGCAGTTACAGAAAATAAAATAAAGCCAATAATTTCATGTGTATATCTTGAAGTTAAAGAAGACAATACTTTATTTTTCTGTGGAACTAATCTTGAGCTGACTATTACTTCAACTATGGAATGTGAAGCAGCAGCAAAAGGAAAGGTTGTTTTTCAGCCTCAGCTTATAGATGAATATGTAAAGGAACTTTCTGATGATGTAATCCTTTTAAAAGCAGAAGATTCTACACTTATTATAGAAACAGGAGATTCTTCTTCTGAGTTTTCTCTTATGAATGCAGATGAATTTCCAATGCTTGCAAACAGAAATAGTGAAGCTGCAAAACACTGCTTTACAATTTCAAGCAAAGAACTTTTAGAAACATTTGAAAAAGTTAAGTTTTCAGCAGCAGCAACAGCAGATAATCTTTCTCTTAACTGCATAAGACTTGATATGCAAGGAAAAATTGCAAGATTTGTTTCAACTGATACATACCGTCTGACTTATCTTGTAAAAGAGATAGAAACAGAAAGTGAAACACAGGTAAGTATACCTTTAAACACAGTTGAAGCTATAACAAAACTTCTTAAGAGTGAAGATTTAAAAGATATAAATATTTCTGTAAGAGAAAATCAAATTTACTTTATTTCAGACAATACTGAAATAGTGAGCAGAACAATAGAACTTCCTTTCCCTAATTATGGAGGAATTTTAGGAACTGCACAATATAATAAAAAAATGACAGTAAAAACAGATGACCTTATGAAAGTGTTAAGAAGAATACAGATTTTCGTAAGATCTAATATGGATTCAAAATATGGAGCTGTATTTGAATTTGGAAATGACACTATGCTTGTAAGAGGAGTGAGCAGTATTGCTAAAATAAAAGAGGAATTAGGTATAAACTACTCAGGAGATAATCTTAAAATATCTCTTAATGTAAAATTCCTTCTTGAGTTTTTACAAAATTTTGATAAAGAAAGTGATGTTGTAATAGAGCTTAAAGAATCAAACAGCTCTGTAAGAATTGCAAGTGTAAATGATGAAAATTACATATATGTTGTAATGCCACTTGCACTTAAAGATTTTTAATCATTTTCTGACTGATTACTAAAATAAATATTTATGTATAAAAATATCTGCACAGTTTATATAACAGAGAAAAAATTAAAATGCTTTAATTTTTATCTTTCTGAAGTGTAAACAGCAGATATTTTTTTTGAAAAAAATATTTGTTGATTTATTTTCATACCTTATTTTTTCGTTAATTGGACAATTCAGAAATTGAAATGGATATATAAATATGTTATAATGAAAATGCGTAATAATATATCTAAAGAGGTAAAAATAATGACCAATTTTTTATCAGGAAAACTTATTTACAGCTTTTTTTATCTGACATATATTCTCAATGAAAGATTTCTTAATGACCAAATTAAAAGGAATTACATGGCTGATAAATTTTTGGAATACAACAACAAACGGGTAATGAAAAAATTTAGAAGTTCTGTGCCTAAAAATATAGCACTCCTTCTTCCACACTGTATTCAGAACTACGACTGCCCTTTTAGAATTACTTCAGATATAGAAAACTGTAAAAAATGCGGAAAATGTAAAATAGGTGCAATCCTTAATCTTAAAGAAAAATATGGACTGGAAGTTAAGGTTGCAACTGGGGGAACTCTTGCAAGACTGTTTATAAAAGAAAAAAGACCTGAACTTATTATAGCAGTAGCATGTAAAAGAGATTTGGTGTCAGGAATTTATGATACATTTCCTATGAGTGTTTATGGAGTTTATAATAAAATAAAAAAATCTCCGTGTATCAACACAGATTTAGATATTGATGAAATAGAAAGTTTTCTTATTTCTCTTAAAAAGAATGAAAACATTTCTTAAACTTCATGATGTAAGCTGTTTTTAGGTTATATTAAAAATTAACCAGTAAATCAAGGAGTGATAATATTGTTCAAAAGAAAATTTTTATACATTGCATTAATCACTTTAAGTGCTAATCTGGCTTATGGAAATATGAAAGAAGATATAGCATTTTTAAATGAGTTGTACAAACAAGAAAGATATGATATGGCTGTATCAGAATCTGAAAAATTTATTTTAAATTATCCTGATTCTAAATATAATAAAAATATATGTGAAAGAATGGCAAAAGTATATTTTATACAAAAAGATTATAAAAAATCTGATATATATTTTCAAAAATTTTTAACAGAGTATAAATTAAAAAAAGATGAAAAGACAGAAGCTTATTCTTACCTTTATAAAATAAAAAAAGCTGAAGGAAACAGAGCAGAAGCAGAAAAATATGCTGTAAATCTAAAAGAAAATAAAAAAATATATGAAAAAACTCTTTATGACAGTGGTATAATTCTTCTTAATCAGGGAGATAACACAGAAGCTGTAAAAGAGTTTATGAATGTTGTAAGAATTCAGGGAGATTATTATGAATCTGCAGTTCTGTATCTTGCAATGGGGCTTTATAATAATGGGCAGTATGGAGATGCAGTAAAGTATCTTGATTTTTATAATAATCTTCAAAGCACAAGTAAGGATATTCCTCTTTTAACTTACCTTTATGGATCTTCTTATTATAAACTTAATGATTCTGATAAAGCTATAAGTTGTTTTGAAGAGGGGTTGAGAAGATATCCTAATGACAGCTATAGTAAAAAAGGAAGAATAACTCTTATAGAAATATATGCAAACAGAGAAGAAATAGATAAGGCTCTTATGATTTATTCTGAAATTGACAGAGAAAGAGATAAAAAAGCAGGAGCAAGGGTTTTAGCAGATTATTTTCTTGCAGAGAATGAATATAAAAGAGCAGTTAACTTTTATGACATAATGGGAGAGGAAAAACCTGACAGTGTAAGATATACTTATGCTTATTCTCATTATAAACTTGAAAACTATAAGAAGGCAGCACAAGAATTTGAAAAAATAAAAGATAAAAAATACCTTCTTAACAGCAGATATTATTCAGCACTTAGCTTTTATAATATGAAAGATTATAAAAAAGCTGTGTCTTTTGAAAAATATCTTCCTGAATATGAAACAGAAGGAAAAAAATATATAGATTTATGTACAGTATTTGGAAACTCTTATTATGAAATGGGAGATGCTTTAAAATCTTATAAGTATTATAAAGGTATATATAAAGATTATCCTACAGCAGAAAATCTTTACAGGGTGATAGTTCTTCAGACAAAAACTGATGATGAGACAGGGCTTTCAGAATCTTTTGAAAAATATAAAACTGAATTTCAAGAAGATAAAACTTATAAAAAAGACATTTATCTTGCAGCAGGAAATTATTTTTATAAAAAAGGAAAATCAGAGGAAGCTGAAAAGATTTACAAAGAATATATGAAATCAGGAAGCGATGTTGAGATAGGAAATAATCTTGTAAATCTTCTTGTAAATGAGAAAAAATATTCAGAAGTCATAGAATATTTGAATAAAATGGAAGAGACAAATGACAGTACCTATTTAAAAGGAATAGCTTATATGGGTGTGGGAGAATATGAAAAGGCAGATAGTCTGCTTTCTCCTCTTAAAAATAAAGAGAACATAGGAAAAGAGCTTAAAGAAAAAACAGCTTATAATATAATAAAAAATAATTTCCTATGGGAAAAATATGAAAAAGTTATAAAAGAAGGAGAAGAATATCTTAACGGGGCATATATTTATGGACTTGATGATATTGTTGACAGAATAGGACTTAGCTATTACAGACTAGGAAATTATGAAAAAGCAAGAGAATATTTTGCAAAACTTGCTGTTATTCCAGAGTACAGTGGTTATGCAAGATTCCAGACAGCTGACAGTTATTTTGCTGAAAAGAATTATGAGAAAGCAAAAGCTGAATATAAAATGGTATACAGTGAAAAAAGTGGAAAGAAATATGAAGAAGATGCAAAATATTGGGAACTTAACTGTGAACTTAATCTTGGAAAAGAAGATTCTTATCTTGCTGAAAGTGAAAAATTTCTTAAGGAATATCCTCACTCTTCATATTTAGTAAATATTCTTTCAATAAGAGGAAAAATTCTTTCTGACAAAGGAAAATCAGAGGAAGCTGTAAAAGAATATGAAAATCTATATGCAACATCAGTGCAGAACACAGAAAAAGATCAGACAGTAGAAAAGATAATAGAACTTTATGATAAAACAGAAAATATAGAAGCCAAAAGTCAGTGGATTGAAAAATTCTCTGATAAATATAAAAAAAGTTATTATAAATCTCTTGCTTATAGAGAAAAAGGAATGATAAAAGAGGCACAGGCAGAGGAGAAAATCCTTCTTGAAAGTAAAAAATACAGGGATTATGCTCTTATAAACAGTGCAAATGATTATTTCAATGAAAAGAAATATGCAGAAGCTGAGAAGAATTATAAAGAGATAAGAGAAATGGAAAGCACTCCATATAAAGATTTAGCAGTATTCCAAACAGGAAATATATATGCTCTTAAGGGAGAAAATGACAAAGCTGAAATAGAACTTTCAAAAGTTTTTGTTCTTTATCCACAAAGTATATATGTGATACCAGCAAAATTAAAACTGGCAGATGTATATGAGACTAAAGGAGATATGGCAAAAGCAAAAGAAGGTTATAAGGAACTTCTTCAAAATAAAAATGCCTCAGAATATAAAGAGTATCTAACAGAAAAAATGCTTTTTATATCTCTTAAGGAAAATAATAAAGAAGAGTCTCAAAAATATTATAAAGAACTTAAAAAACTTAATAAAGAAACAGCAGCAAAATATGATGAGTTTATGAAAGAGGAAACAGAAACTACCGTATCTGACACAAGTAAGGAGGAACAAAAATGAAGAAATTAGTTTTATGTCTTATGATTTTAGGTTCTCTTTCAGCATTTTCAGCAGAAAGTGTTGTAATTGACAAAGAAGTTACTGGTGTAAATAAAGAAACTATTGAAACTAGAGAAGTGGCAGACAAAAAAATAAATCTTGATCAAAAAGAAGTAGATGCAAGTGAAATAAAAACATCAAGTAAAAAAATAAAAGAAGGACAAGAAAGCCTTGAAGTAAAAAATAGTGATGATGAAATAAAAAAAGAACTTGCTTCTGATGTTTCAAAAGAGAGTTCAATTTGGAAATATGTTTTGGGAGTGCTTGGGGTAATAGCTATAGCTGTTGCTTTATAGGTTTACAACAGGAGGTTTTACGAAAATGTATTGGATAAAAAATGGTGGATTTTTAATGTACTTCATACTGCTTATGTCAGTTCTTGGTACAGGAGTTATAATTGAAAGATTTATTTATTTTAGAACAAGAGAGAAAAACAGATTTTCAGATATAAAGCCAGTTCTTAGAAAATATATAGAAGAAGATAATGTAAAAGGTGCAATAGGTTATCTTTCAAATTCAAAATCTTCAACAGGAATGGTTTTAAAAGAAGTTTTAAGCTTTTGGAACAAAACAAACACAACTAATATTGTGACACTTGAAGAAAAAGCAAGAGAAGCTGCTCTTTCACAAATTCCTCTTCTTGAGAGAAATATGTGGCTTTTAAGTATCGTTGCTCACACTACTCCTCTTATTGGACTTTTAGGAACTGTAACAGGAATGATAAAAGCCTTTCAGGCAGTTGCACTTCATGGTACAGGAGATGCTAAAATCCTTGCAGGAGGAATTTCAGAAGCATTATTCACAACAGCAGGAGGACTTTTTGTTGCTATTCCAGCTCTTATTATTTATAACTACTATAACAGAAAAATAGATGAAATTATAAATGATATGGAAAAAGGAAGCACAGAGGTTATCAACTACTTCAGGAGGTAAGTTTTATGAAACTGCAAAGATTAAAAAGAAGAAACAGTGGCAGTATTATTCTTGAAATGACTCCTCTTATAGATGTGGTATTCCTTCTTCTGATATTCTTTCTTGTGGCAACATCTTTTGAAGATATAAACAGTGGAATAAAAATAGATCTTCCACAATCTACAATAAGAGAGATAAAAGCAGTGAAAGAACTTCAGGTTGATATTACAAAAGGTAAAACTATCTATGTAAAATATCAGGAAGGAAATGAAAGAAAAAGTGTAAAAGTAACAAAGGACAGCTTGAAAAGAGTTCTTGCAGATAAACTTGAGAAATCTCAGGATAAAACTGTTATTATAAGTGGAGACAAGGCTCTTGACTATGGTTTTATAGTTGATATCATGACTATATCAAAAGAAGCAGGAGCATCAGAACTTGATATTGATACAATGCTTGAGAAATAGGAGTGGTAAAAATGGATATTAATAAAAGAGACAAACTCTCTTTTTCTCTGGCACTTATAATAAATCTGATAATAATTCTTCTTATTCCTGGATATAAAATAGAAGATGTAAAGGAAGGAAAATTAAAAGTCGGATTAGTTGCTCTTGAAAAAGAAAGGGTTTACTCGAAGGAACAGAAAAAAACTGTAACTGCTAAAAAACCTGTGGAAAAGAAAGAGCCTGTTAAGAAAAATACAGAAATTCCTGCTCCTAAAAAACAGGAAGCTAAAAAAGAAAAAAGTTTAAGTCTTGATTCTGTTTCAAAAACAATAAAAGCTCCTTCAATAAATGTAATAAGCAGTGTAAATCTAAGTGCAAGAAAAAAAAGTGATACTCTTGACGAGGCACTAAAGAGCACTAAAAAAGAGCTTAAATTTGAAAGAGAAGAAAAGCTTGGAATAAAAACAGAAGATATAAAATTTAATGATACTCTTGCTCTTGATGAAACAATTAAAGAAAGAGATACAAGCAATATCCTTATTGATAAAGATGAAAGTATATCAATTGAAAGCATAAAAGTTGAAGAGGGAAAAGTTGAAGGACTTCCTAGTGGATATAAACTTGGTGTAGAAGAAGGAGATATAGTTGCAAGATGGGACTCAGAAAATCAAGAGCCTGAATATCCTGAATCAGCTCAGTTAAAAGGGCTTCAAGGAAGTGTAAGAGTAAAAATAGATGTAAATGAAAAAGGGGAAGTTGTAAATCTTATAATTGATAAAGGAAGTGGGGTTCCTGAAATCAACAGTGCCATTGAATCCATAGGAAGAACATGGAAAATATACCTTAGCAGGCACGGTTTAAGTATAAAAGGAAGAGTTATTCTAGATTATACATTTAAACTTAAAGGTAATTAGAAAAAGAATGTTAAAGGGGGAATCAAATGACTTTTTTAGGATTTAGAGTGGAAAAGGATTTGAGAGAAGAACTGGAAGGGAATACAGAGCACGGACTTATATATGTAGAAGCAGTTGGTGATTTTATAGATCAGCTTAAAGAAAAAAATCATGACTGTGTTTTAATAGAAGAAAAAAATCTACCTGTGGAAACTCTTGTAAACCTTATAAAAAAAGTAAATGAATTTCAGCAAAAAACAGTAGTTATTGTTATAGGAGTAAGTTCAAACTTAAAAGTTGTAGCAGGAAGTATTAAAGCTGGGGCATATGATTATCTTTTAAAACCTATGCCGACTTCTGAAATACTGAGAGTGTGTGCAAAGGCTGTAAGAGACCATAAACTTATGGCTGAAAGAGTTGAAAGAAATAAAAATATAGGAGATAAACTTATAGGTCAGACTAAAGAAATAGTTCAAGTCTATAAAAAAATAGGAAAGGTTTCAGCAGGAAGAATGCCTGTTCTTGTATCTGGAGAAAAAGGAACAGGAAAGAAAAGTGTTGCTCTTGCAATACATCAGTTTGGTGATACTTCTAAAAAACCTTTTATAAGTATAAACTGCCTTTCATTCCCTCACTCTCTTCTTGAAAGAAGACTTTTTGGTTATGAAAAAGGTGCTTTTGAAGGAGCAATTTTCTCACAAGCAGGAGAGCTGGAAAAGGCAAATGGAGGAACACTTCATCTTGGAAATGTGGAAGCATTAAGTCTTGATGTTCAGTCAAAACTTCTTTATTTCCTTCAGGAAGGAGAATTTTTCAGACTAGGAGGAGCAGATCCTATTAAAACTGATATGAGAATAATAGCAACATCTTCTGTAGATCTTGGAAAAGAGGTACAGGCTGGCCGTTTCATAGAAGAACTTCTTGATACTTTAAAAGTTCTTGAAATAGTTATTCCTCCTCTTAGAAACAGAAAAGATGACATTCCTTTTATAATAGATAACTATTTAAGAGAATGTAACAGAGAACTTAATAAATCTGTAAAAGGTGTAAGCAAACCTGCTATGAAAAAAATTCTTAGATTTGACTGGCCTGGAAATGTAAATGAACTTAAAAATGCAATTAAATCTGCAGTTGCAATGTGCAGAGGAAATACAATAGTTATAGAAGATCTTCCAGCAGATGTTGCAGGAGTAAGAGCTTCAAGAAGAAATACAAACTATCAGACATGGATGCTTAATGAATGGATAGAAGATGAAATTAAAAATTATAAAAAATCAACTCATAAAGGTTCTTATTATACATATATAATGGGACAGGTTGAAAAAGAGCTTATAAAACAAGTTCTTGAGCAGACAAATGGAAAGAGAATTGAAACAGCTGAAGTTCTTGGAATAACAAGAAATACACTTAGAACTAAGATGATAAATTATGGGCTTGAGTAGGAGAAATTCATATGCATATAACATTATATAGAAAGTACAGACCAAAAGATTTCAGTGAAATCGCAGGAGAAGGGGATATTGTAAGAACTCTTAAAAATTCCCTTGATAACGACAGAATTTCTCATGCCTATCTTTTCAGTGGGCCAAGAGGGGTAGGAAAAACAACAAGTGCCAGACTTATAGCTAAAGGAGTAAACTGCCTTAAAAATGGAATAAGCAGTACACCATGCAATGAATGTGAGAACTGCCGTGAGATTGATAACGGAAATTTTATAGATCTTATTGAAATTGATGCTGCATCAAACAGAGGTATTGATGAAATAAGAGAACTGAAAGATAAAATAAATTATCAGCCTTCAAAAGGAAGAAAAAAAATATACATAATAGATGAGGTTCACATGCTTACAAAAGAGGCTTTTAATGCTCTTTTAAAAACATTGGAAGAACCTCCTGAACATGTAATTTTTATTCTTGCAACAACAGAACCAGATAAAATTCTTCCTACTATTATTTCAAGATGTCAGAGATATGATTTTCAGCCTCTTACATATGGAGAAGTTAAAGAAAAGCTTTCTGAAATATGCAGAGGAGAAAATGTAGAAATTGATGAAGGAAGCCTTGGGCTTATATATGAAAGTTCAGGGGGAAGTATGAGAGATGCTATATCAATTCTTGAAAGAGTTATAATAACATATCTCGGAGAAAAAATAGATGAAGATAAATGCAGTAAAGTTATAGGAGTTACATCTAAATCACTTTTAAAAGAATTTTTAGATATTATAAAAGGAGGAAGAGTTTCAGAAGGAGCAGTATTTTTAGATAAACTGTGGCTTGAATCTCTTGATATAGAAAAGTTTTTTAAAGACTTTGGAAAATATGTAAAAAATCTTGTCCTTGAAGGTAAACTTGAAGCAGAAGAGGGACTTGAAATAATAGGAAATATTTTTGATTCCCTTAACAAATTCAAAAGTGAAGAGGATAAAAGACTTCTTGGATATGTAGTTTTAAATAGTCTTATAAAGAAAATAAAACAGGAAGTAAAAGAAGTTGTAGTTGAAAAACAGGTTGTTTATAAAGAAGCTCCTAAAAAAATAGAAACTTCAGAAACTGCATCAAGAGAAGTTTTAGAAGAGACACCTGCTGTAAATATATCACTTGAGGATATAAAAAATAGATGGACAGAGATAGTAAGAGCAGCTAAAAATGAAAAAATGACTTTTTCAGCATTTCTTATGGATGCTGTTCCTTATAAAGTGGAAGAAAATATTCTTTATATAAGATTTAATTCAAATCTTTTTGCAAAAGAGCAGATGGAAACAGAATATTATAATACTATATTCCAAGATGTTGTTGAAAGAATAACAGGAGTAAAATTAAGAATAAAATATATATTTAAAGAAAATAAAAATGAAAAGGGAAAAAATCAAAGTGATTTTACATCACAGTTAATGACATATTTTTCAGAGGAGAATTAGTTTAATGGATAAAAAGATTTCAAAAAATAATTACAGTGATGTTTCAGGAATTCTCCTTGATGCTGTAATGTGCACAATTCTTTACAATCTTTCTATGCTTATGCCTGTTACAGGATTTGCACTTCTTATTTATAAGATAAAAAATGTGCCAATGTTTAAAATAAAAAAATGGCTTGGAGCAACAATTCTTTCAATGATTTTTATAGGGGGAATAAATTTTTATGTTTCTCCAGTTACATATAAATTTGCATTTGAATTCATGACTGCAGAAAGTCTTAAAAATTTAGCAGGGTATGTTCTTATATTTTTTCCTATAGAAATTTTATACTATCAGTTTAATGGGAAAAAATTTATGATTCCTGTATTTGACAGAATTATAATAACAAGCATAGTTACAACAGTAACAGCATTCTTTTATATAAAGCTGCTTAATATAAATGGAGAACTTTTAAAAGAGGTTGTAAAGGAGCTTAATAATATTGATCAGGCAAATATTGATATTATTTTTAAGTTTATAAAAAATAATGTATATTATATGATATATACTTATGTAGGTCTTATAACTTATCTTACATATTATTCTTTTGGAAGAAAAAGTTATCCTGTATGGAGAATATCATACTGGTGGCTTCTGTTCTATATAGTCCCATTCTTTATAATAAGATTTGGACATATTCAAAATGTATATTTGACAAATATCATGCTTATGGTTAAAATATCTTTTGTTGTATATGGGATAAAAATAGTATATAATCTTATAAGACTGAAAATTAAATCAGATTTAATATGTCAGTTATTGGCAGTTATAATAGGGCTTAATTTTCAAAATATAATCTTTATAATAGCCGGGCTTTTAAGTTTTGAAGCCGTAAAAATTACAATAATAAAAGACAACGGAGGAAAGTAATATGGCAAAAATACAAGTAATTTTAACACAAGATGTAGCAGGACAAGGAAGAAAAGGAGATTTAATAACTGTATCAGATGGTTATGCAAAAAACTTTATTCTTAATAAAAATAAAGGGATAATTGCTACAGCTGAAGCTTTACAAAAAATAGAAAATGATAAGAAAAAAGAAGCTAAAAGAAATGAAGATGAAAAAAATAAAGCCATAATCCTTAAAAATCAGTTAGAAAAAGAAAAATTAGTTTTAACTGTTAAAGTAGGAGATAACGGAAAATTATTTGGAGCAATAACTAATAAAGAAATTGCTGCTGAAATGGAAAAATCTTTTGGACTTAAAATAGATAAGAAAAAAATAGAATGCAGTATAAAATCACTTGGTGAACATAAAGTAACAGTTAAACTTCATCAAGATGTAAAAGCCGAAATTACTGTTATAACAAAAGAGTAGGAGATAATAATGGAAGGTGTGGAAAATCTTAAGAGAGTTCCAAGCAGCATGGAGGCAGAGAAATCTGTTCTCGGAGGTATTTTTCTTAAGCCTGACTGTTTTGGAGATATTATTGAGATAATATCTCCAAATGATTTTTATAAGGTAGGACATAAATATATTTTTGAAGCTATGACAGAATGCTATAACACTGGTGAAACAATAGATCCCATTGTTGTTATGAACAAACTTAAAAAGATGAATAAGTTTGATGAAATAGGCGGAGAGTCTATGCTTTATGATGTTATAGGAGGAGTTGTTACAGCTGCTCATATTGATGTTCATGCTAAAATCATTAAGGAAAAGTCTATTTTAAGAAGGCTTGGAGATGTGGGAACAAAAATAGTTGAAATGTCTTATGATGGATATGAAGATGTAGATACAATCTTAGATAAGGCAGAGGGACTTATTTTTAAAATTTCTGAAAATAAAGAATCTAAAGATGTAATAAGTATAAAAGATGCTATGACTGAAGAGTTTATGAGGCTGGAAGAAGTCTTTAACAATAAAGGGGCAGCTACTGGAATTTCATCAGGATTTGCAAATTTTGATGAAAAAACAAGTGGATTTAATCCTTCAGATCTTGTAATTCTTGCAGCAAGACCTTCAATGGGAAAAACTGCTTTTGCTCTTAACCTTGCTCTTAATGCAGCAATGAAAGGGGGAAAATCAGTTCTTATATTCAGTCTTGAGATGTCAAGCTCACAGCTTTTACAAAGACTTTTAGCTGTTCAGTCAGGGATAGGACTTCAGAAAATAAGAAATGGTTTCCTTGAAGAAGAAGAATGGGGAAGACTTGGTATAGCAAGTGGACAGCTTGCAGAATCTCATATAAATATAGCAGATGTCCCTAATGTTAATGTTCTTGAAATAAGAGCAATGGCAAGAAGACTTAAAGCTATGAATAAACTTGATATGATTGTAATAGACTATCTTCAGCTTATAAAAGGAACAGGAAGAGGAGACAACAGACAGCAGGAAATATCTGATATTTCAAGATCACTTAAAGGGATAGCAAGAGAACTTAATATTCCTATAATTGCTCTTTCACAGCTTTCCAGAGCACCTGAACAGAGAGCAGACAGAAGACCAATGCTTTCAGACTTAAGAGAATCAGGAGCGATTGAGCAGGACGCAGACATGGTTGTATTCCTTTATAGAGATGACTATTATAATGAAGAAAGTGATGAAAGAGGGATCACAGAAGTAATTATTGGTAAGCAGAGAAATGGACCAGTAGGTACTGTAAAGCTTAGATTCTTCCATGAAATTACAAAATTTGCAGATTACACAACAAAAGTGGAATAAAATGTGTTACTTTTCTTTGGTCAATCAAAGAAAAATAAATATAATAAATTTTTAATATGTGTATATAGAAAGTTAGATGAAAATTTTTTTAAAGGAAGAAAGGATATTAGATGAAAAAAGTAGAATTATTAGCACCAGCAGGTAATATAGAAAAAATGGAAATGGCTTTTCACTATGGAGCTGATGCAGTTTTCTTAGGAGGAAAGATGTTCAACCTTAGAGCAGGAAGTAACAACTTTTCTGACGAAGAATTAACAAAAACAGTGGAGTATGCTCACTCACTTGGAAAAAAAGTATATGTTACACTTAATGTAATACCTCACAATGAGGAACTAGATGACCTTCCAGAATATGTTAAGTTTCTTGAAAGTATAAAAGTTGACGGAGTTATTGTTGCAGACCTTGGAGTTTTCCAAATAGTAAAAGAAAACTCAAATCTTTCTATCAGTGTAAGTACACAGGCAAGTAATACAAACTGGCGTTCAGTAAAAATGTGGAAAGATATGGGAGCAAGAAGAGTTGTTCTTGCAAGAGAAATTTCTCTTGAAGATATAAAAACAATAAGAGAAAAAGTACCTGATATAGAACTTGAAGTATTTATACATGGAGCTATGTGTATGTCAATTTCTGGAAGATGTCTTTTAAGTAACTATATGACAGGAAGAGATGCTAACAGAGGAGATTGTGCACAGTCATGCAGATGGAGATATTCTCTTATGGAAGAAAAAAGACCAGGAGAATATATGCCTGTATTTGAAGATGAGCATGGAACATTTATTTTCAGTTCAAAAGATTTATGTACAATAAAAATGATAGACCAAATTCTTGATTTAGGTGTAGATTCACTTAAAATAGAAGGAAGAATGAAAGGTATCTATTATGTTGCTAACAGTGTAAAAGCATATAGAGAAGCTATTGATAAATATTATGAAGGAAACTTTAAATTTGAAGAAAAATGGCTTAGAGAACTTGAATCAACTTCACACAGACTTTATACAGAAGGATTCTACCATGGAAGACCTGGAGCAGAAGCTCAGAACTATAATGACAGAAATTCTTACAGCCAAACACATCAGCTTGTTGCAAAAGTTATAGAAAAAATTTCTGATGATGAATATGTTCTTGCTATAAGAAACAGAGTTGAAGCTGGAGAAGAACTTGAAGTAGTAACCCCTAAATATGATCCTAGAAAAATAGTTCTTCCTAAAATGATTCTTCTTGGAAGAAATGGTCATGAAGAGGAAGTACTTGCTGCAAATCCTAATTCAACAGTAAGAGTTGTAATGCCAGGAGCAGACATGGAAGTTCTTGATATGATAAGAAAAGTTAAAGAAGAAAATCCTGGAGCAGAAGTTAAATAATAAAAGGTTTTTTAGTTAAAGGAAAGGGATAATTATGTATAAAGGGAATTTTTCAAATTCTTTTGTTAAATGGGCTGTTATACTTTTTCTTTTCCCTGTATATGCAGGAGGGCTAGTACTAAGGGCTGCCGATTATTTAATAAAAAAGACAGAGAGTAAAAAAGAAACGGAGATTTAATTCTCCGTTTTTTCTATTTCTTTTTTCCTTTTATTAGCTTTTTAACTGATTTTATTTTTTCTTCAAGTTCAGTACTTTCCTCTTCAACATTAAGAGCTTTTTCATAATACTCTAAAGCTTTTTCATAATTTTTTAAAGCTTCATAGCATTCGGCAGTATTTTCATAAAACCAACTTGAATCTTTTCCAAGTTCTTCAGATTTTAGAAAATATTTAAGAGCCTTTTTATAGTCTTCTTTTCCTTTGTAACTCCATGCTATTTCAGAATAAATCCACTCGTCTTTTCTTCCAAGTCTTTCAGCAATGAAAAGATATTCAAGGGCTTTGTCAAAGTCATTTAAAGAACCATATGTCCACCCTATCTCAGAGTAAATCCAGTCATCATTTCTTCCAAGTTTTATTGCTTTAAAAAGATATTCAAGAGCTTTTTTATATTTATCAAGTTTATTATAGTTCCAACCAATTTCAGTAACTAACCAGTCATCAGAAGGTTCAAGCTTTTCAGCAGCTAAAAGATATTTAAGGGCACTTTTTGGTTTATTCATTCTTCCATAGTTCCATCCGATTTCTCTGTTAAGCCATACAGAGACATTATCTCCATCCATTTTAGCAGCAATCAGAAGATATTTTATAGCTTCTTTATATTTTTTTAATCTTCCATAGTTCCATCCGATTTCTCCGTTAATCCATGAATCATTTCTTCCCATTTTTTTAGCTTTAAGAAGTATTTCAATGGCTTTTTCAAAATCAGGCTTGCTATGATGTCCATAACAATAACCTATCTGAGAATAAACCCATGAAGTAGGTTCTGCAAGAGTCATAGATTTTTCAAAATATTTAAGAGCCTCATCATATTTATCTAATTGTTCATAGTTCCATCCAATTTCATTGTTAACCCATTCATCATCAGAACCATTTTCCATAGTTGCAGACTTAATAAGAATTTCAATAGCTTCTTCATGCTTTTTAAGTTTTCCAAGATTCCAACCAATTTCAGTAAGAATCCAGCTGTCATCTTCTTTTAATTTAAAAGCTTCTTCAAGATACTTAATAGCTTCTTCATATTTTTCAGCTCTTCCTAAATTCCATCCCATTTCTGTTTTTACCCAGCTGTCGTCTGCTCCCATGCTTTCAGATTGCTTAAGATAGTTTATGGCTTTTTCATGTTCTCCATTTCTTCCATAGTTCCATGCTATTTCATTGTTAATCCAAATATCATTTCTTCCACTTTCATAGACACTTAAAAGAATTTTTAAAGCCTTTTCATGATTTCCAAGTTTTCCATAGTTCCATGCTATTTGAGAATTAAGCCAAGCATCATCTCTTCCTCTTGATTTTAAATCTCTAAGAAGTTCAAGAGCTTCAGTATGTTTTTCAATTTTTCCATATACCCATGCTATTTGAGAATCAAGCCAAATATCTCCACCTTTAAGGGCTTTTGCAACATTGAAATATTTAAGGGCTTCATGATACTTTTCAGTATTTTCTAAGTCCCATCCAAGTTCACAGCTAATCCAATAATCATCTCTTCCCATGGCTTCAGCTTGCTTTAAGAAGAAAATAGCCTCTTCATATTTTTCAAGTTTTCCAAGGTTCCATCCGATTTCAGAATTAATCCAAATATCGTTTCTTCCTCCAGCTTTTGCAGTTTTAAGATAGAAAATAGCTTCTTTTGGTTTTCCAAGAAGTCCAAGGTTCCATCCGATTTCAGAATAAAGCCATCCCTCTTCATCATCTTCTTCTCTTGCTTCAACTCTTCTTAAATATTCAAGAGCCTCTTCGTGCTTAGCAAGTCTTCCAAGCCCCCATCCTATATTACATAGAATCCATGAGCTGTCATCTCCCATACTTTCAAGTTCTTTAAGAATTTTTACACCTTCTTCAAATTCTTTATTATCAAAAAGGGTATCTATTTTTTCCCTCATAAATAATTCGTCTTCCATTTATTCCTCCTTTAAAAGAAAGTCACACTATAATATTACACTAAAAAAAAGAATTGTCAATATTTTTAAAAATATAACTATATATTAAAAAATAGAGAAAAAAGTAAAATGAAAAAAGATAAAAAAATATGATATAATTTTAATATATTAATATAGAAACAAAATTTATGTATAAAAATAGCAAGAAATATTTTTAAAATACTATTTAATTGAAGATAAATAATTTATAATTAATAAAAGTTTAGGAGGAATAGAAATGAAGGTTTTAATGGTAAATGGAAGTTCTCGTCAATGTTGCACTTTTACAGCTCTTTCTGAAATAGGAAAAGTTTTGGAAAAGGAAGGAATAGAGTGGGAAATATTTAATATTGGAGGAGAACCTTTAAGAGATTGCATAGGTTGTGGAGGTTGTAAAAATTTAGATGGTGCTTGTGTATTTAATGATGATGCAGTAAATGAATTCTTGAAAAAGGCTCGTGAAGCAGATGGATATATTTTTGGAAGCCCTGTTTATTTTGCTCATCCAAGTGGTAGAATTATATCTTTCCTTGATAGAGCCTTTGTAGCAGGTAAAAAAATATTTACTCATAAGCCTGCTGCTTGTATAACTTCAGCGAGAAGAGGAGGAACTACAGCTTCTTATGATGTTTTAAATAAATATCTTGGAATTTGTCAAATGCCTGTAGTATCTTCATCATATTTGAATATGGTTCATGGAAATACTCCTGAAGAAGTATTAAAAGATGAAGAAGGAATGCAGACAATGAAAAATCTTGGAAAAAATATGGCATGGCTTTTAAAATGTATTGAGTTTGGAAAGAAAAACGGAATAAATGCACCAGAAAATATAACAACAGTAAGAACTAATTTTATAAAATAAAAAAATGTCCATTTTCTTTGGGATACAAGGAAAATGGACATTTCTATTAATCAGTTTCTTCAATAAGATTTTTCTTTTTAAGGAAGTGAGCTGCATATACAAAAGGTGTATCACATACAGCTACTATAAACTTCATAATATATGTAGTAAGGAATATTTCAACAAGAACTTCTTTAGGATAAACTCCCCAGAAAGCTATAAGTGTGAAAAGTGAATTATCTATAAGCTGACTTATCATTGTACTTGCATTATTTCTTATCCATATATGTTTAGGAGCTGAATATTTTTTTCTCCAAAATTCATAAGCCCATATGTCATGTGACTGTGACACAAGATATGAAATAAGAGAAGCAACTACAAGTCTTGGCATAAAGTCAAATATTCTTTTAACACCTTCAAACATAACAATTCCTTCTTCTATGTTTGATGGAATAAAAGATACAGCAATCTGCATTATTGCAGTCATGACTATAAGAGAGAAAAACCCAAGGTAGACAGCTTTCTGAGCATGCTTTTTACCATAGTTTTCAGCAAGAATATCAGTAACAAGAAATCCTCCAGCATAAAGAATATTTCCAAGGGTAGTTCCAAATCCAAAAAGGTCTACAAGAAGAACTACCTGAATATTTGCAAGAATAGTGGAAATAGGAATCCATGTATAAAGTCCTATTTTTCCAAACTTTTTATATGCAAAAAGTATAAATAAAAAGTTTGCTATAAGCATACAAAACCATAAAATCTCATTTTTCATCATCATTGTTCAAACACTCCTAAATCTTTATTATCTATTAAAAGTTCAACCCTATCATCATTCATAAGATATGAATATTTATTTACAAACCATTTTACAAGGTCTCCATCCCTTTTTACTTTTGTACCATTGTCTATAAAAATATTTATAGTTATATTTTTAAAGTATTTAAGCCCTTTTTCAATATCTTTTTCAATCATTTCTTTTGTCTGTCCTTGTGTACATACAAGAAGACATACAGAATAAAGTTCTTTACTCATAAGCTTAAGAGTTTCTTCATCAGTACGGAAATTTTTATTATATACATTTATTCTGAAATCATCATCAAATGTTTCCATTCCCATTCTGAATCTTATTTCAGTCCCTTCAAAATATTTTCTTATTTCATCAAGCCTCTTTATATATCCATAATAAATTTCAAAGTAAAGAGTTTTTATATTTTTTTCTTTTACAATTTTTTTTATTTCAGCCATAGTACCTGAAGTAAGTTCAAACACAGAACCTGAATTTATAACTTCAAGAACTCCATATTCTCCAGTGATTTCTTTTAAAACTTCCAAATTTACAGAATCTATTTCTTTTTCATCTAAAGAGTTATCTTCTATATAATTACAGAAACTACATTTTCCATATTTACATGGAAAACTTTTTAAAAGAACTATTTCACGCTGGTGTTTTTCAGTGATTTTATTGTATCTTATTCCCATAAACTTTACATATCCCCCTTTTGTGCAAAATAAAAAGAGGCAGAAAAACTCTGCCTCAAATAAAACAATTTAAATTATTTTAAATTTTAGCCTAGTTTTTTATAGATGGTTAATCTGTGTAGAACATCTACCTGATAAAATCAGGATTTTTTATTCACATACTGGATAAGTATACAGTGAATTTATAAAAAAGTCAATATTTTTTTACGGCTTGATATATGCAAAACCGTCATTGTGTCTTAAAGCAATGTGGAAAATTCCTGAAGGAACAGTTTTCACAAATGAGAACACAAGTGAAGGATCTATACTAAGTGCAGTTAATGAATTTGAACAGCAGTAAATATACACACCTTTGTTGCTCAGAGCTTCAAGAGCTTCTTTGACTCTTAAAATATTTATGCTTCCTGCAGCAAGACTTTTAACGGCAGTACCATTTGCAACTATTTCTATGTTTACAGTATAGTTACCAATTTCTCCCATTTTTAAAAGATTCTCTGCATTTTTGCAAGTCATTGCCCATTTTTCTTCTTCATCAATATGTAACAGGATATTTACTATTTTATTCATAGAATCCCCTCCTTTGTAATATAAATTATTTTACCACAAAAAATCTGATTATTTCAACTTTATTATAATTATATTGAAAAATACTGAAAATACCTTATAATATTAAGTAAGAGGCAATATAAAATAAATTTTAGGAGGTGGTTTTGGAAATGCTTAGTTATTTTGACCATAGAGTTATAAAGACAGCTTTCGGAACTTTTTTTGCAATCTATGCTGCACAGGTTTTAGGTATAAAATATGGGGTTACAGCAGGAATTGTTGCAATAATAAGTATACAAGCAACCAAAAAAGAATCTGTAAAAATAGCCGTAGAAAGATTTTTTGCTTCTCTTGTAGGGCTTTTTATAGCAGCAGTATTTTTTTACTTTTTTGGTTACAGCCCTTTAGTATTTGGAGCTTTTGTTCTTGTCTTTATGCCTGTGTGTTTAAAATTTAATCTGTTTCAAGGATTTTTGGCAACAGTAGTTCTTGCAACTCATATTTTGGCAGAGAAGCAGCTGTCTTTTTCAATTCTTTTAAATGAGGTTGAAATTCTTGTTCTTGGGGCAGCTACTGCTGTGGTTCTTAATCTTTATATGCCCGATGTAACTCAGAAGTTAGAGAATACTCATCAGGAAGTAAACAGACTTATGAAAAAACTTTTAAATTACATGGGAGATGAACTTATTACAGGAGCTATTTTCATTGATGAAGATGAAACTTTCAAAGAACTTAAAAGACAGCTTAACATAGGAAGAGATTTGGCATTTAATGATTATAATAATGCTTTTTTCTATGCTTCAAGATATCAGATAGAACTTTTCAATATGAAGAGAGAACAATATAAAGTTCTTGTGAGAATGAGAAGACATTTTTATAGATTTTATCTTAGCAGTGAGCACACTTATATAATAGCTGATTTTACAAGTGAAGTTTCAGATTCAATAGGGGTGGATTTAATTTATAAAAAGGCTCTTAAAGATTTGGAGACTGTAAAAGAAACATTTAGAAATATGCCTCTTCCTCAGACTAGAGGAGAATTTGAAAACAGAGCTGTACTTTATCAGTTTTTAAATGATGTGGAAGAGTTTCTAGAAATAAAAGAGGAATTTTTAAAGAGATATACTCTAAAAGGAGAGAAAAAAGTATATATAGAAAAATCTGTAACAGAAAAATAAATATTTGGAGGAAATATGCCTGTATACAAATTGGAAGCACTACTTAAAAATATTACTGACAAAGAAATTTGGGAGAAAGGAAAATATATTTCTGAAAATGGAAATCTCATAGAAAAGGAAGAATATTTAAAAAATGAAGAAGATGAAATATATTATATTCTAAAGGGAAGTATTTTAGATGAAGAGACAATATATTCAACATCAGTTTCATGGATATTAGAAGAAAATAAAAAGGCTGAATTAATTTCATGGAAATGCACCTGTCAGCATTTAGAAGAGGTATCAGCTCCATGTGAGCATTTAGCTGCACTTGTTCAAAGTATAAGCAAAGCTGAAAGAGAAAGAAATGCTATAAGAGATGAAAATTTTTCAGTTGCTTTTATAGATGATAATATATTTCAAGATAAAAAGAAAAGTCTTTCTTTGAAATTTAATGTAAAAACAGCATCTGAATATGATGGAGAAAAAGAAAGATTGGCTTTTTCAGATTTTGAAATTTACAATAAAGTATCAATGGAAAGAAGGAAAATTAATTTTGATACTGTAGTTTCATCAGAAATAGATGAAATAAGAAAAAATTATATTGAAGATGACTTAGATTTTGATGATACATCTTCCGATTTTTTAAAATTTATAAAGTTCATTGAAAACTCAGCTAAAGCAATGAGTATTGACTTTTATAACAATGAATTTATTATTCCTGAATTTTTTATTGAAAAGGGAGTAAAGTATGCAGAGGCTCTTGGAAAGAACTATAATTCTAATATTGAAATAAATTTTGAAATAAAAGTCAAGGAGAATCTAGACTATTATATTTTAGAATTTAATAATTTTTCACAAGCAGATATATTAAGTGAAGAATACTTACTTTTAAGAGAAAAGGGAAAAATTAGTATCAAAAATATAAAAAAAGAAGAAATAAAAAAAATAAAAGCTGTGAAAGAAGCTGAAAAAAGAGAAGGAACTTATAAAATAAGAAAGGGATCTCCTCTCATAAGGGAGATTTTAAATAATATAAGAAGTATTGGTGAAATAAAATTTGATAAAAGTATAGAGACGGAAATTTTTTATCCATCTCTTGTATCTTTACGGCTTTTTATAAATGAAACTTCAAATAAAGATATAACCATTATTCCACAATATATTTATGATGGAAAAACAGCTGAAGAAATTAAAGACCATCTTATGCTAAAAAATACAAAAAAAGAAAAAGAAATATTTTCAAAATTTGAAAGTTTTGTAAAAAAATGTGGTTTCAAAAAAGTAAATGGAAAATTTGTTCTTCTAGATAAAGACGACCTTATTTATAATTTTATGGAAGATAGTCTTAAAGATTTAAAAGAAAAATATAAAGTAATAATTTGTGAAGGATTAAAGGAAAGAGAATATAAAAAAGTTGTACCATATGTTGAAGTTACTATAACAGATAAAATTTATATAGAATTCTTTTTAGATGATGATATAGCAAAAGAAAAGATAGTAGATATAATTAAAGAAGCAGAGAATGGAAAGAATTATTTTTATCTTTCAGAGAAAGAAATCTTATATATAAACACACCTGAAATGAAAGAATTTAGAAATATTATTTTTTCTCTTTCTGTCTCAGAAAAAGAGATTTTATATGGAAGATTTGTAAGGAAAGTATTTTATTCAGATTTTCTAAAAAATATAGCAGAGGATTCAGGGGAAAACAGTGCAATAAATATTTTAGATATGAGAGAGAGGTTTACAAAAATTTGTGTTTCTAGAGCTTTTGAAACTTTTTCTTATCATAAAAAAGGAGTACAGCTTGCCTTTGATTTAAAGAGAATAAAAGCAGGAACACTATTTTCTTATGATATTGGATTGGGAGAAGTAAGACAAACAGCAGCTATCTTAAGAGCAAGATTAGCTCCTTTAAAAAGAGTTATTATTGCAGTGCCTCCTTACAAATTACTGTATTGGAAAAATAGACTGACAGAAGAATCTTTAGGAAAAAAAGTGAAAATAATATCTGGAGATACAGAGGAAAAAATAAAGGCTTTTGAAAAAGTAAAGACAGATGATATTATAGTTATTTCTTATGAAGATTTATTTACTGAATGTGCTCGTTTTGAATATATTGATTTTGAAATGATTATATTTGATAATCCTCTTTATGTTCCAAAAATAATAAGAGATGAATTCAGTGAAGCTATTGGAACTTTAAAATATGAAAGCAGTTTATGTTTTGTAGGAAGATTTGAAGAAAAAGCTTATTCAGAATGGTTTTATATATTTAGCCTTATAAATCCTAAATATCTTGGAATAAAAGAAGAGTTTTATGAGAAATATATTTCTGACAGCAATAAAAGAGAAAATAGAGATTTTCTTCTTTCAAAGCTTGTTAATCCTTTTATTTTAAGAAAAACGAAGGAAGAAGTTATAGATGAACTTCCTAATAAGGAAATTAGAGATTTTTATTTTGAGATGAAAGATGGAAGCAAACAAAAAAATATTTATATGAAATATCTTAACAGACTTAATAAAAGACTTGTAATTCTTGAAAGACCTGAACAACATAGAAAAAAGATATTTACTGTTATTGAAAGATTAAGACAGGTATGCAGCAGTCCTGCACTTATAAATAAAAAATATGGAGATAATCAAGGAAAGATAAATGCTCTTAGCAATATTTTAAAAACATGTGCAGCAGAGAAAAGAAAAGTTGTTATATACAGTGCATTTAAAAATACAGCAGGAAAATTGTGTAAACATTATAAGAGATTTTATAAAAACTGTAGTTTTATGTCACTTCCTGTTTCTGAGAAGATTAAAGAAGAGATGTATTCAAAATTTTATAAGGAGGAATATGAAAAAGAATCTTTTTTCCTTTTTATAAATAATATAGGATATGAAGAGCTTCAAGATATAGAGTATGATGTTATTATCTATTTTGATCCTCCTTGGGACAGATTTTTCTATGTGGATAAAACAAAAAAGCTTTACAGGAAAAAACCTGTTGAAATTAATTTTATAACAAACAGAAGTATTGAAGATAAAATAAATAATAAAAGAATGAGACTTTATAGAAATAAGATTTTAAAGACATATTTTGAAGATATGAAAAAAGGAAAAATATTAAAAAGAGAATACACAAGAGAAGAAATATTTGCTTTTCTTCAGATATAATAAAATTTAACAAAGAAAGTATAATACCAAAAAAGTAGATAAAAAAAGTTGATATTCAGATAAAACCGTGCTATAATGTGAAAACATAAATTTCAGGGAAGGCATCTTAAATAGTTATTAAATTTTTTTACATATAAAGGGGTGCAGATGAGAAATACAAAAAGAGCAGAGAAAATATTGACGGTTAAAATAACAACAGCAATAATATTAGTTTTAGGATTATGCTTTTATTGGGTAACTCACAATCCGAATATTACAAAATTTTTATAGATTTTGTGAGAAGAGCAGCTGTAAATATAAACAGCTGTTTTTTTATCATTTTATTTAAAAGTCCTATAAAATAATTAATATATTAAATTATTTTTAAATTTAAAAAACTAACCTTTTCAATTTATAAAGTCAATAAAAAATAAAAATTTTATAAAAAAAAGAACTGCCACAGCAGTTCTTGTAATTAATCAAGTGTATATCCTATACTAAATTGATAAAGAATGTCATCAAAATCATCATTATGTGAAACAGAAAATTCCACAGGCCCAACAGGAGAAAGATAACCTACAGAAAGTCCTGCTCCTCTGTAATAATCTTCCCACATAGAATGAGAATTAAATTCCTCTCCCTCTTCAAGATTTAAATTATTATAAGTTGCAATATTTACTCCTCCACTCAAGAAGAAATTAGGAATAAATTCATATTGAAGTCCAAGTTTTGCAGCAAAAAGATTTTTTAAGAATCTTTGCTGAGGATTATATCCATAGAAAGAAAATTCTCTTCTCTTACTGTTATTTACAGTTCCTCCAAGTTTAATATATCCATCATAAGGAATGCTTGTTCCATTCATACTTCCACCATAGAGTCTAGAATCTATAGTAAGTTTTTTTGTAAGAGGATAGAAATGTTCAAAAGAGAAAGTAACTCCATAGAAGTCTGATGATTGCTTATCTATGCTTCCTCCCCAGAAATAATCAAGGCTGTTTTTAAATCCTTTTTTTGCATAATAAGGAGAATCAGCTTTATCCCATATAAATTTTAAAAATCCTTGCCCATAGTTATCAGTTTCCAGACTATCTAAAAATTGTTCATTTATATTTCCAATATCATTTTTTATAGTTCCATATTTAAGAGAAGCACCATATGAAACAAGAATTTCATTTAAATATTGGGTGAAGGCACTTACTTCAAAATTAATTGATTTACTTTTTAGTTTTGCAGCTTTTCTGTTTTTGTCATAAAGGAAAAGAGGTGATTCGTCATAATTAAGACTTGTGTTAAGCCCAAATTTATTTTCAACTCCATAGTAGAAAAGACTATTTACTCCAGCCCCTAAATAATCTCCACCTTTTACATAGATATTTGTATAGTTTCCAAACTTACCTATTGTATTAAGGTCTGTTGCAAGTTTTATAGAAGTGTAGTAATCACTCTGATAATTGAATCCAACTCCTACAGTATTTGAAGGAGTTTCTTCCAGTGTAAGATAAAGAGTATCTCCTTCATTTTTATAATAAACTTTATTTATAAAATCAAGTCCATAAAGTTTAAGTGAAAGAGTATTTAAATCTTCAGAAGTAATATTTTTATTTTCATACTGTGCAGCTATATTTTTTACAACAGCAGTTCTGTCTGGATCTTGTATACCACTTATAACAGTATTGGTAAAAACAATTTCTCTTTCAGAAAGTACTTTATGAAGCTTTTTATTTTTAGGAAGCTTTGCAATCTCAGGAAGTTTTTCAACAGCAGCTTTTTCTCCAATTTTTACAATTTCTGATATTTCATCATAGTCAACACTTTTATAGTTAGAAAGATCAGGTTCTATAAGTATGCTTGTAAGTTTTTTCTGAAAATCTGTAGTTGAAGAACTTTGAATAGCAAGAAGCTGTTCAGCAGTTGTAAAAATATTATAGTTTGAAGATGTATGATTATTAAGGTCAGCTCCTACATTTACACCTATTATAATATTTGCTCCCATATCTATAGCATCTTCAACAGGGAAGTTTCTGGAAATCATCCCATCAATATAATATGTTCCATCTATTTTTACAGGATCAAAAATAGATGGGATTGCAGCACTGGCTGTAACAACTTTTGCAAGATCTCCACTCTTAAAAACAGCAGCCTTTCCTGTATCAAGATTTGTAGCAATTACTCTTAAAGGAATAGGAAGCTTATCAAAATCAGATATATCTTCTGCTTTTGAAAGCAGATTTTTAAGATATAAATATCCTTTTTGACTGTTCTTAAGTCCTTTAGGAAGATAGAAATTAAAATTAGAATCATATTTTATAGAAAAAGCATACTGATCATTTGAAAGCCTTTTTTCCAAAGGAATGTCTGTTCTGTTTGGGTTATCTTTAAGAGAATCTCTGAGACTTAAATCTTCCATGATTTCTTCTATTTCATCAGGAGTATATCCTACAGAATAGAGAGCACCTATAACAGCACCTATACTATTTCCAACAATACAATCTATTTTAATATTATTTTTTTCAAGTTCACGAAGAACACCTATATGTGCAAAACCTTTAGCTCCCCCACCACTTAAAACAAGAGCAACTTTTTTTTCTGCACGGTTTTCTTTTATTCTTTTTTGCTTTTCGCTTTTTAAAACACTTACCCTCTCTTCAAGAGCTTTTATTTGTTCTTCCAGTTTTAAGATTTCAACATCTTCTTTGTACACAGGCATAGGAGATTTTGAAAAAACCGGAACAGATATAAGTACAGCAGCAAGAAAGCAAGCTGATTTTTTATTCATCTCCACCTCCTGAATAAAATTATATAATTCTGTTCATTTTTTAAGTTTTACATAGGGGATTTATTTTTTCTTAGAATATTTCCCCATTTTTATTAAGTTCTTTTACCAGTTCTGGTAATATTTTTTCTTTTGCAGGATTTTTCATATCAAGCTGAATAAAAAAACATTTCTCTATATATTTTTTTAAAGAAACATCTTTTTTAAAACCTGCATCAATTAAATCACTGCCTGATATTATAGCATTTTTATTATTTAAATCAAAGATATAGCTTTTTATTTTTTTCCTATTTTTTCTTACAATATAAAGCAGATATAAAATTTTGAAAGGAGAAAGTTTATTTAAAGCACTATATATATGTGACGGTTTATATGCCTCTTTTAAATTTTCAGTAATTTTTTCTTCCTCTCCCTCTTCAAATATAATTGAAGAAAGATTTTTCTCGCTCATTTCAAAAACTTTTAAAGCTTCTTTTTTCTCAGAAGGTAAAAGATTTCTAATAAGATACATAAGTATAAAATTGCCTTTTGAAATCTTATGTTCTTCTTTCATCTTTTTAAAAGTATATTTTTTTACAATATCATTTATATCTTCAATATCTTTATCAGAAGGGCTTGGTATTCCTAAAAATAAAAATACTTTATAATCTCTTAAAAGGGTAAGAATACCTATAAGATTTTTTTCTGAAAGAAGCATATAAATTTCATTTTTTATTCTTAAATTTGATATAAAAGAAAGATAATTTTTTTCCATTGCTTCAAGAAGAAGATTTTTTGTATTTTCTTCAAAAGAAAAATTATATCTTGCTGCAAATTTTACAGCACGAAAAATTCTAGTAGGATCATCTTCAAAGCTTTTATCGTGAATAATTCTTATGACTTTATTTTTTATATCACTTAGAGCATTTAAAGGATCATAAAGCTCTGCTCTTTTATCAAAAGAAATATACATTGCATTTATAGAAAAATCTCTTCGTATAAAATCTTTTTCAATAGAAGTAGGAGTTACTACTGGAAGAGCTCCTGGATATTCATATACTTCACTTCTAAAAGAAGCAATATCTATATTTGTTCCTGTCTTTGTAAAAATATTATATGTTAAAAATCTTTCTGTATATCTATGCTTTGATACAGCTACTTCAGGAAGAATATATTTTGCAAATTCCTGAGAATTTCCTTCAATTACTATATCAATATCAGCACTGTTTCTTCCGAGAAAGATATCACGGACAATACCTCCTACAAGATAAACTTTTGTATCTTTTTCAAGAGAAACTTTATATAAAACATTTAAAGTATGTTTAAGACTTTTAGAAAAAATCTTTTCAATGTTTGGATTATATTTAGTAAGATAATTCAGATAATTTTCCATGTGAAACTCCTTGTGTATTTCGTAATTTTATTATAACACTTTTTTCTCAGTAAGAAAAATATATATATTCTGCAATTTTATTTATAAGAAAAAATTATTATATTATAAAATAATATAATTTTATTTTATTGAAAAATAGTGCTAAAATTAGTTTGTAAAGAAAAGGGAAATATAAATAAATTTTAAAAAATAGATTTTTTAGGAGGTTATTATGAATTTTATGCTTTCAAAAGAACAAGAAAATTTTAAAAATGAGGTAAGAGAAATTACAGAAAAATATGTAATTCCATTTGCAGCTGAAAATGATAGAAATGAATCATTTCCAAAATTATCAATAAAAGCTCTTACTGAAAAAGGGCTTATGGGTATTCCATTTGATAAAAAATATGGAGGACTTGGACTTGACAATATAAGTTATATAACAGCAGTTGAAGAGCTTTCAAAAGGATGTGCTTCTACAGGAGTAATTATGTCTGCTCATACTTCTTTATGTTCATGGCCTATTGCAGAATATGGAAATGAAGAGCAAAAAATGAAATATTTAATGCCTCTTGCAAAAGGTGAAAAAATAGGGGCATTTGGTTGGACAGAATCAGAAGCAGGAACAAAAACAACTGCAGTAAAAGAAGTTGACAGTTATATTATAAACGGTAAAAAAGTTCTTATAACAAATTCACATGAAGCATCTATATTTGTAGTTTTTGCTAAAACAGATTTTGAAAACAATAAGCTTTCAGCTTTTATTATAGAAAAAGGAACAAAAGGATTCTCTCTTGGAGAGAAGGAAGAAAAAATGGGTGTAAGAGGTTCATCTACATCTGAACTTATTTTTGAGAACTGTGTTGTACCAAGAGAAAATCTTCTTGGAGAAGAAGGACAAGGTTTTGAAATTGCTATGGCTGCTCTTAACGGAGGAAGAATAGGTGTAGCTGCTCAAGCTGTAGGAATTGCTCAAGGTGCATTAGATGAAGCAATAAAATATGTAAAAGGAAGAGTACAACTTGGAAAAACTATAGCACAGTTTCAAAATACACAATTTCTTATTGCAGAGCTTCAAACTAAAATAGATGCAGCAAGACTTATGACATACAGAGCTGCTAACATGAAAGATCTTGGAGAAAATTATGGATACATGGCATCAATGGCAAAACTTTTTGCTTCTGAAATTGCTATGGAAGTAACTATAAAAGCTGTTCAGCTTTTTGGTGGAAATGGATATTCTAAGAAATTCCCTGTTGAAAGAATGATGAGAGATGCAAAAGTGACAGAAATTTATGAAGGTACATCAGAAGTTCAAAAAGTAGTTATTGCAAACTACCTTAATATTAAGTAAGCCCAAAGCATATAATTCATAAAAGAAAAGGATCGGAAATTTCCGATCCTTTTCCCCATTACTAAAAATTATTGTTTTAAAAGCTTCATAACCTCTGTCATAGTATCAGCAAATCCTGTTCTTATTACAAGTTCTGCACTTCCATCTTGAGAAGTCGGAGTTTCATTTATTATTATAAGGTGTTTTCCTGTAAAATAATTTAAATAATATGCAGCAGGATAAACAGTAAGACTTGTTCCTACAATTATTAAAGTGTCAGCTTTTTTAATTTCTTTTATAGCTTGTTCTGTAACTTCTTCATTTAACATTTCTCCGTAAAGAGTAACATCTGGTCTTACAATTCCTCCGCATTCACATTTAAAAGATTTGTCAGAAGTTTTTCCACAATTTAGACAATACCATCTTTTAAGAGTTCCATGAAGTTCTAAAACTTTTCTGCTTCCTCCATCTTGGTGAAGATTATCTATATTTTGTGTGATAACAGCTTTTACTTTTCCCATTTTTTCAAGTTCAGCCAGAGCTTTATGTCCTGCATTTGGTTTTACATCATTTATAGATAGTTTTTCTACAAGGTATTTGTCAAATATATCTCTGTGCTGAAAAAAGAAATCATGGCTTAAGATTTCTTCTGGTTCATATCCCATATAATTTCTTTCATTATATAAACCATTTCTTCCTCTGAAATCTTTAAGCCCAGAGTCTGTTGAAGCTCCAGCTCCTGTAAAAAAAACAACATAATTACTTTCTTTGATTATATCTGCCAGTTTTTTTATATTATTTTCCATGATAAAGCCTCCTTTATTGTTAAAGAAAATACATCTGTATAATTTATAAATTGAATTTTATTTCAATTAAATTATACTATATTTTTTGTATTTGACATAATATATTTTGGTATGTAAAATAGGTATATTCCAAATTAAACTAACAAAATTTTCAGGAGGGGATAACATGGAAAACTTAAAAAATCTTTTTCAAGATGACAGAGAAGTATTTAATGCAATAGAGGCAGAAAGAGCCAGACAAAACGAGGGAATAGAACTTATCGCTTCAGAAAATTTTGTATCCAAATCGGTACTTGAGGCAGCTGGAAGCGTTATGACAAATAAATATGCTGAAGGATATCCTGACAGAAGATATTACGGAGGCTGTGAATGTGTTGACATAGTTGAAAAACTTGCCATTGAAAGAGTAAAAGAAATTTTTAATGTAAAATATGTAAATGTTCAGCCTCATTCAGGTTCACAAGCAAATATGGGAGTATATAAGGCTCTTTTAAATATTGGAGATGTTGTGCTAGGAATGAGACTTGATCATGGAGGACACCTTACTCATGGTAAAAATGTAAACTTCTCAGGAAAAGATTATACAGTATATTCTTACAGTGTAAGAAAAGATAATGAATTAATTGATTATGATGAAGTTGAAAAAATAGCTATGGAAGTAAAACCAAAACTTATAATAGCAGGGGCAAGTGCTTATCCAAGAATAATAGATTTTAAAAAATTCAGAGAAATAGCAGATAAAGTAGGAGCATATTTAATGGTTGATATGGCTCATATTGCAGGTCTTATCGCTGCTGGAGAACATCCAAGTCCAATTCCTTATGCTCATGTTGTAACAACTACAACTCATAAAACATTGAGAGGGCCTCGTGGTGGAGTTATTATGACAAATGATGAAGAAATTGCCAAAAAAATTGATAAAGCTATTTTCCCAGGAATACAAGGAGGACCTTTAATGCATATAATAGCAGCAAAAGCTGTAGCATTTAAGCAGGCACTTTCTCCTGAATTTAAAGAATATCAACATCAAATTGTAAAAAATGCAAAAGCTCTTGCAGAGACTCTTGAAAAAGGAGGTCTTAGATTAGTAAGTGGAGGAACTGATAATCATATGATTCTTATTGATTTAAAAAGTTCAAAAGGACTTACAGGAGCAGAAGTTGAAAAGGCACTTGATAAAGCAGGAATTACAGTAAATAAAAATGGAATTCCTTATGATACAGAAAAACCTATGGTGACAAGTGGAATAAGAATAGGAACTCCTGCTGTTACTACAAGAGGAATGAAAGAAAAAGAGATGGAAGAAATTGGTAACTTCATTCTTGAAACAATAGAAAATATTAATAATGATGAAAAGCTTAGCGAAATTAAAGGTAAAGTAAAAGAACTTTGCTTAAAATTTCCTTTATATGAATAATTGAATACATGAAAAATTAAGGACTGCTATAAATTCTATGGCAGTCCTTGTTTTTTTAAATTTCTTCGTCTAAAATTCTAATTTCTTCATCTATTAATAATTTCAGAGTTCTTAATTCTTTTTCAGTAAGAGTTATTCCTTTTCCCATTTTTTTATGCTCAGAATCCCAAGTTCTAATATCATATTTTGGTTCTTCTCCATTCCAGCTTATACGAGTTAGTTCTTTTTTCCAACCTTTACTAGATTCTGATATAATTCCTAATTCATTTAAAATTTCAAATTTTAATTCTTTCTTTTCCATAAATTATTCCTCCATTTTTACTCTCCATGCTTTTCTATTGCTTGTTGCTTTTGTCCCTCTTCTGTCAAATGAATAATTACATTTATTAACTTCTAAAAAATTTTCTATTTTTTCTTTTTTTTCAGAGTTATATATTATCCATAAAAGTCCTGATAATTTTCTGTTATCTATATACTCTATATTTTCATTATTTAAAAAAGAGAATATGTCTTGTTTTGAGTTTTCTGCTGATTTTTTTGAAGATTTTAAATTTTCAGTTTTATTTTTTTGTTTCTTCTCTTCTTTAGTATATTGTTCTGAAAAATTGTTATCGTTTATTTCTTTAATAATTTCAGCATTGTTTTGAATTAAAAAATCTTCTTTTTCATTTTTCCACTGTAACAAAATATCATTAGCACGGGTTTTAATTTTATTTATTAAATCATTATCAGAGTCATCTTCGTATGAATCACAATTTATTTCTTCAGGATAAATTCCTCTTTTATTTAATTCTGCTTCAACTTCTTCCATTGTAAGAACTGGATTTCTAAAATATTTGCTTCCTCTTATTCTTATAAAATTCCATCCACAACGCTCTAAAACTTCTTGTCGCTCAATGTCATTTTTTATTTGCTCTTCACTGCTATGCCATCTTTCTCCATCACATTCTATTGCTACTTTTTCATTTTTATAGCTGACAACCATGTCTATTCTGTATGCTCCCACTTCCCATTGTTGTTTAATATTGTAATTTCTTGCTGACAAATATTTTGCCACTTCTTCTTCAAAAATAGAATCTGATTTTGAGTTTATCTCATCATCTTGCATAAAGGCTCTTTGATTTTCTCCAAATTCAAGTAATTCTTTTCTTATATCTCCATCTTTCAAATCATTTCTAAAATCAAGGGAATGTACAATCCACATTTGATCTTTGGCACGGCTTGCAGCAACATTATATTTTTTCTTATTTAAATTATCAGTTCCTTCTGTTTTTTTGATTAAAGGAGTTGAAGAATTTTTATTGCTGTCTACCATACTTAGAAAAATAACATCTCTTTCGTCTCCTTGAAAATGGCTGGAATCTCCACATAAGATATTGTGTTTTTCTATTTCTGCAGTTCCTATTTTTTCAACTAATAATTTTTGTATATATTCAACTTGTTCCTGCCCTAATAAAGAAATAATCCCAAAAGTTGAATTTTTATATAATTTTTCCTCTAAACATGAACTTATAAGACTTATAATAGTTTCAGCTTCAACTTTATTAATTTTACTTTTTTCTTCTCTTTCCCCATCAACTCTATAGTTAATAACAGCAGGTTTTAATTTTGAACTATAAGTTTCTCTTAATGGTTTTATTTTATAATCATAAGATGTTTTATTACTGTATCCTATAATTTCAGGAACACATCTAAAATGCTCTCTTAACATTAAAGGTTGGTATGTCGTGCTAGCAATAGAATATAAAGAAGATCTTGTTCCATATAAATCATCATTGGAAATAATTCCTTTTAAATATTTGTCTCTTAAAATGTTTTGTTTTTCTATTTTTTCACCAACTGCTGATGGACTGACTTGTTTATCATCTCCAACTATAATAACTTTTTTTGCCATATAAAGTAAAACAAGAGCAGAAATATCAGCCTGACTGGCTTCATCAACTATGACAATATCAAATTTATTTTTTCCTGGATTTAAAGTATCAATAACTTTATTCATAGGCATTATCCAAGCTGGAACAGCTTTTTGGCAAAGAGTTATTTTTTCTTTAGCTTGTTTTCTGTAAAACTCAGCATTTTTTCCAGTTCCTTTTCCTATTTTTTCCATACTTTGCTTCCAGCCTCTTAAGGCCTGGTTAATTTGTAAGTTTTCTTTCTTTTCAATAAAAGAAAGTATATGATACCATGATTTCTTTTCAACTAATTTTAAAGTTAAATCTTTTAAATCTTCTTTTATTTTTCTAGCTTGCTCTTGTAAAAGTTCATAGGGCTCTTTTTCCAAATTTTTTAATTTTTGAGATAGTTGTTTCCATTTCCAAATTTCATAAATATCTGTTATATCAGCTAAATTTCCGTTTTTTATTTCTTCAGCCCATTCTTCAGCTACATTTGATATCTTATTTAAAATTATTTTATATTTATTATATGAATCAGTTTTTTCAGATAAATTTTTTAAAAGTGAGACATATTTATCATAAGATTCTATATCTTTACTTTCTATAGCTGTTTTTATACCATTTTCAACAATAGAATTTATTTTTACAGAATTGATAATAAAGTTTTGGTATTCTTCATATTCTTGATTTGCTTTTAGCAATTCAAAAGCTTTATGAGCTATTAGCAATATTTTTTCTAATTTCTTAATTTTATCTGGAAGAGTTTTTATTCTATTGCTTAATAATTCATTATCATCTTTATTAAAAATAATATTAGAATTTATTCCAGCTTTTTCAATTGAACTTATAAAATTTTCTTTTTGATTTCTGTACCAATACAAATAATAATTTATTATATTGATGATTTCATTAGGACTGTTAAGAATATCTTCAAAATGGAACTCTTCTATATTAAAACTATCCCATTTTCTTTTTAAGTCTAATTTTTTATTTTCAATTTTCAAATATTCTAAAACAAAATCACATTCTTCAATTTCTTCAATAATTTTATTATTTAATAATATTTTATTTCCTAATTCCTTTTTAGCTTTTATTAGATGAGCTTTAAAAATAATGCCAGGATTTTTTTTGGCTTCTTTCAATTTAGTTATTAAAATTTCTGCTTCTGATATTTTTAAAGGTTCATAAGAAATACTTTTATCAAAAAATTTTATAGCTTTTTCATTTATTATATTAGTTTCTTCTTCCAGTTCTGTAAGAAAATGTTCCCATATTTTTCTTTGTGTTTCATTTGTAGCTCCTATTGAAATTAAATTCAACTTCCAGTCTTTTAACGATTTTAAATTGCTTGGCAAAATATCATAAAGATTAAAATTTTTAAATTTTTCTAAATCAACTATATTTTCATTATTTAAAAAGAATTTTTTATCATTAAAATAAAAGTTTTTGCTTTCAGAAACAGACTCTAAATCAATTTTATTTCTTTTGATATTTTCTAATATTTTTTGAAATTCATTTTTAGTTTTGAGAAGTTTATAATCTAACAAATTTAGTTCTATCTCTTTTTCTTCTTCAAAAGAAACCGAATTTCTATAATTGTTTAAAAATTTTAATTCTTCATTATCAATAGGACAAGGAGAGTCGTCAACAACATTTCCTTTAATTTTATTTAAAGTGTTTTCTTTTTCACGCAAATAATTTCCAACTTCTTTAATAGAAAAACTTTCTCCATTATAAAATATAGATTGATTTTCCTTATATTTTATAGCAAATATTTTATTTTTAAGCTTTTTTAATTTCAAATATTCTTCAGTTCTTTCATTCTGAATAAAATCAACATCTTTTTTTAATTTTTCAGAAGTCATTCTTCCCATAGCTTCAGTAATATTTTCAACAGAACGAGCCATATCACTGTTATTATCATCTAAAATAGATATACATAATCCTTGAATATTTTTAGGAATTTTATCTTTCAAAACTTTTAAGGCTTTTTTAGTTTGGCTTGTAACTAAAATATTTTTTCCTTGAGCCAAAAAATGCCCTAAAAGGTTTGCGATAGTATGTGTCTTTCCTGTTCCTGGAGGACCTTGCACAACGACAGCATTATATTTTTCTATCCTTTCAGCTATTTCAAGTTGCTCATTATTTGTATCTTTTACAAACAAAATTTCTTTTGAAGATAAATTTTTTTCTTTTAGTGTCTTATCGTAAACTTTTTCTACTTGATTTATTCCTACTAACTCTCTAAGTTGCTCTGGAATTTCTCCAGATTCTTCAATATTTTTTATAACTTCATCTATTGCTTTTATAATTCCGCTTTCTTTTTTTCTTATAAAGAATATTGGATTATTCTCTATAAGAATATTATTTTCGTCATCAAATAGTTGGAAATTTTCAATATCTTTCTCATAATATCCATTCATACTTAATTCATGTATAAATTCTCTGAAAAAATTATCTATTTCATCTTCATTAAGAGGATATATATTTTTTTCTTTTATTTTTTCAGCTAATTTTAAGATATTTGTCAAATTAATATTTTCTATTTCATTCAAAAATTCTGTGTATAATTGTGTATTATTTTCTTCTTCATCTAGAAATAAATTTCTTATATTTAATATATTATCTTCGGCATTAAAATCTATTTTAACTTTTTTTAATAAAATAGGATAATAAACATTATTATTTTTAATTTTAACTAGACCATTAGCAAGAAGAATTTCTAAAGTATCACTTTCTTTATTCAAATCTAAATATTGAATATATAAGTCATCAAATATTTTTCTCACTCTTTCAATATTTTTTTGCTCTTCAACCCATATATTTCTTTTTTCAATTTTTTTAAGAATTTGATTTTTTACATCATCAGTTATTTTTTCAACTTCACTTACAAAAGGAAGTGTTCCCTCTTCAAAAGAGATTTTTTCTATTACCCTTTCTTCTTTTATAGTAATTTTATCTTTAAAATTTTTCCAATCACCGTTTATCCAAGGTAAAAAGTCTTTTTCTATAACTAAAGGTTTTAAAAAGTTAGGTTTCTTTATAGAAAGAATAATTTCAGCATTATTTTCATCATAAAAGTTATTATATATAATATTTTGATGAACTGGTAAATTATTCAAAAAATAATTCCATTTTTCTTCAGAAATATTTTTATTAATAGACTTTGAATTTTTGGTTACTTCGGAGATATAGTTATATAAAGATATAACTTTTTCTTTTTCTTCCATTTTTCCTCCCAAAAATAAATATGTTCCTCATTTAATTCTATCACAAATTTATAGTAAATAGAATACAATAGGAAAATTAAAAAGACAGCCATAAAATTGACTGCCTTTCATAGATTTATAGAATGGAATTTAATATATGCAAGTGTTTTATTATTTTTTGCAACCACAGCTGCATTTTTCTATATGAAGTTCATGCCCCATTCTTTCTTGTTTAGTTCTAAGGTATCCTTCATTTATTTTATTTGCAGGAATTTCTATCTCTCTTCTTTCTGCAACTTTTATTCCATAAGATTCAAGCCCTTTTATTTTTTCAGGATTATTTGTCATAAGTCTTACAGATTTTACACCAAGTGCTTTAAGCATCTGAGCTGCAACAGCATAATCTCTTGCATCAGATTCAAAACCAAGTTTAAGGTTTGCATCAACAGTATCATAACCTTCATCTTGAAGTTTGTATGCTTTTATTTTATTGATAAGACCAATTCCTCTTCCTTCTTGTCTAAGATAAAGAACGATTCCTTCACCAAATTTCTCAATTCTTTCCATTGCAGTTTTTAGTTGAAGACCACAGTCACATCTGTATGAACCAAGAATATCTCCAGTAAAGCATTCAGAGTGAATTCTAACAAGAACTTCATCTTTACCATTAACATCTCCTTTTACAAGAGCAATGTGTTCTTTTCCATCAAAGTGATTATCAAATCCTACTATTTCAAATGTTCCATATGCAGTAGGCATTTTTGCTCTGCATTCTATATTCATTAATTGGTCATGAATTTTTCTATATTTAATAAGTTGTTCAATAGAAATCATTTTTAGATTATGTTCTTTAGCAAATTTTTGTAAATCTTCAAATCTTGACATTGTTCCGTCAGCATTCATAATTTCACAACAAAGTCCTACAGGTTTTAATCCTGCAAGTTTTACTATATCAACAGTAGCTTCTGTATGTCCGTCTCTTTCAAGAACCCCATTATCTTTTGCTAGAAGAGGGAACATATGTCCAGGTCTTCTGAAGTCAGAAGGTTTTGCATCTTCTTCAGTACATTTTACAGCAGTGATTCCACGCTCATAAGCTGAAATTCCTGTAGTAGTGCTTATATGATCTATTGATACAGTGAAAGCTGTACAGTGATTATCTGTATTTTCAGTAACCATTTGAGGAAGATCAAGTTTTTTAACTATTTCTTTGCTCATTGGCATGCAAATAAGTCCTTTTGCATAAGTTGCCATAAAGTTTACATTTTCAGTAGTTGCAAACTCAGCTGCACAGATTACATCTCCTTCATTTTCTCTGTCTTCATTATCTACAACAACAATACATTTTCCATTTCTTATATCTTCAATTGCTTCTTCAACTGTGTGTAACATTATTTTTTCCTCCTAATATCTTAAAAAAATCCATGAGAAGCTAAAAAGTTTTTATCAAGGGAGCTTTTCTTTGAATCTTTTTCTTCATCTCTAAAACTCATCATTCTTTCAATATATTTCCCTATTAAATCTGTTTCAACATTTATATAATCCCCTGCTTTTTTTCTTCCAAGAGTAATCATCTTTTGAGTATGGGGAATAAGAGAAACTTGAAGAGTGTTTCCTGAAAAATCTACAACAGAAAGACTTGCTCCATCAAGGGTAATTCTTCCCTTTTCAACAACATATTTCATAAATCTATGCTCTATTTCTATTTCATAAATTTTAGCAATTCCATCTTGTGTAATTGATTTTATAACTCCTTCACAGTCAACATCTCCTGTGACAAGATGTCCTCCAAGAGGAGTAGAGAGAGTTATTGATTTTTCAAGATTTACAAGGCTTCCACTTTTTAATCTTGCTAGATTTGTTCTTTTTACTGTCTCATGCATACAGTCTGCAACAAAATAATCTGCTCCTATTTCAACAGCTGTAAGGCAAGTACCATTAGTTGCAATACTATCTCCTATTTTAGCATCTTTTAAGACTTTTTGACATTTTATTTTTAATTGAACAGATTTTTCTCCATTTTTTATAGAAAGTACCTGTCCCATTTCCTCTACGAGTCCTGTGAAAATATTAATCACCTCACTTTATTTGTGAAATTTCACAGAGATATTATCATCATAGATATTAAATTTTACATTTTCTAAATGAAAACAATCTTTTATCTCTTTGAAATCAAAACCATCTATAAAAGGAAGTCCTCCTCCTAAAATTTTAGGAGCTATAAAGATTTCTCCTCCGTCAATTCTATTTTCTTTAAATGCTTTTGATATAAGGTATGAACCTCCCTCAAGAAGAACAGAATCTATTTTAAGTTCTCCTATTTTTCTTAGCATTTCATCAACAGAGAAATTATATCCTTCCATATAGATAAATTTTATATTTTTATTTTCTAATATTTTAGCTTTTTCACTGTTTATATTTTCTGATGATGTAATAATTATGCTTTTGTTATCATCAGCCATCTTAACAAAATTACTTTCAAGAGGTGTACGAAGATGTGGATCTACTACAATTCTAAAAGGATTTACACCATTTTCAATTCTTGCTGTAAGTCTTGGATTGTCATTTATAAGAGTATTTATTCCAACCATTATTCCCATAAAATCATGACGAAGGTGCTGTACTTTTTCTCTTGATTTTTCATTTGTTATCCATTTTGAATCTTTGTAATTTGTAGCTATTTTACCATCAAGTGTTATTGCACATTTTAAGAAAAGATAAGGATTTTTTTCTGTAATATATTTCATAAAAATCTTATTAAGTTCTTTTGCTTCTTTCTCTCTAACTCCTACTATAACTTCAATACCTGCATCTTCAAGTATTTTTTTCCCTCTTCCTGCTACAAGAGGATTTGGATCAAGACAGGCTATAACACATTTTTTTATTTTCATTTTTTTTATTTTTTCAGCACATGGAGGTGTTTTTCCAAAGTGTGAGCATGGTTCAAGTGTGACATATATAGTTGCTCCTTCAGCTTTTTCTCCTGCCTCATCAAGAGCATATACTTCTGCATGAGGGCCTCCATAAAATTTATGCCATCCTTTTCCTATAATTTCACCGTCTTTTACAACAACAGCTCCAACCATTGGATTTGGATTTACATACCCTCTTCCCTTTTCAGCAAGTTCAAGGGCTAAATCCATATATTTTTCGTCCATGATACTACATTCCTTTTAATAAGTTGCACATTTCAATAGCACCATTTGCAACATCAAAACCTTTATTTCCTGCTTTTGTTCCTGCTCTTTCAATAGCTTCTTCAATATTATTTGTAGTAAGGACACCAAACATTACAGGAATTCCTGTACTAAGTCCTATTTGTGCCACTCCTTTTGAAACTTCTGCACACACATAGTCAAAGTGTGGAGTTGCTCCTTTTATAACAGCTCCTAAAGCTATAACAGCATCATATTTTCCAGATTCAGCCATTTTTTTAACAACGATAGGAATTTCAAAAGCTCCTGGAACCCATGCTAAATCAATATCATCATCATTAACTTCATGTCTTTTTAAAGCATCAACTGCTCCTCCTATAAGTTTAGATGTGATGAATTCATTAAATCTTCCTGCAACAATTCCTACTCTTAATCCTTTACCACTGAAATTTCCTTCTAATACTCTCATTTTTTCCTCCTATTTTTTGACCACAGGACATAAAAAAACCCGAAGATTTAATTCTTCGGGCTTGTTATTGTAAGGTATTTTTAATCATATAGAATTTTAAAAATTTTTATCACATATATTACAATTTGCAATAAATAATTTTTAAATTATCTTTAACTATGAGATATATTTTTAATATCTATGTGATTATGCAATACTTCTTCCATCCAGACTATACTGTCGGTATCGGAATTACACCGATTCAAAGTTAAAAAACTCTCGTGGACTGTCACCACCGGTCGGGATTTGCAAATTGCTCACCCTGCCCTGAAGATTTACATTTATTATATGTTCTAAAACAATTATACCTTATTCTGATAATTTGTCAACTATTTTATTTTACAGTCTGTGCAGCTCTTTCATTTATTCTTTTAATTCCAATGGTAGAAAATATTATAAAAGAAAAAACAAGAGTTATAACTTCATTTGCTGGAGCAGACATCCATATTCCTCTGCTGTCAAAAATAAGAGGGAATATATAAAGAAGTGTATTTATAAAAATAATTCCTCTTAGTATACTTAAAACTGCAGATATTAAAGCATCTTCAATAGCTGTGAAATACGCACTTATAATTATATTTATTCCCATAAGGATATAAGTAAAACTATAAATTCTTACAGCTTCTTTTGTAATTACAAAAAGATTTTCATCATTTTTTACAAACATTGAAATAATGTCGTGAGCAAAGAAATTTATTGTAAGATAGAACATAACTCCTAAAATAGTAACTGTTCCAATACCTATTTTTAAAACTTTTTTTATTCTTTTATATTTTTCAGCACCATAGTTATAACTTATAATAGGCTGAAGCCCTTGAGAAAATCCAATCATTGTCATTGTAACAAGTGTTGAAATATATCCTATAATACCAAAAGCTGATACACCTTTTTCTCCTATCATTCTCATGATATTTATATTAAACGCCATAATAACAATTCCTGTAGCTATTTCTGTAAGAAATTCTGAAGAACCATTAAAGCATAAAGCTCCTATCGCTCTGAAATCAAATTTTGTAAATCTGAATTTAAGTTTTTTAGCTTTAAAAACAAGGTATCCTCCAAGTGAAAGGGCAGTCCCTAGTTGTGCCATACCTGTAGCAAGGGCAGCTCCTCCTATTCCCCAGTGAAGATGAACTATAAAAATGTAGTCAAGTACAATATTTATAATTGCACCTGCTAAATTACAAAGCATTGAGTATGCAGGATTTCCTTCTATTCTTATAAAGATTTCAAATCCATAAGAGAGTAAATAAAAAATAGTAAAAAATGAAATGATGAAGAGATATTTTTCAGCTGAATCTATAATAACATCATTTGCTCCAAGTATTTTTACCATTTGTCTTGGGAAAAATACTCCAAGAGTTCCTAAAAGTCCTCCAAGTACCATAAAAAATTGTGTAGAAAGACTATATATTCTATTTGCTTCTTTTAAGTCTCCTTCTCCAAGACGAATAGCAATAATAGTTCCGCCACCTACAGCTATCATTATTCCAAGAGCGAAAGAAATATTAACATAAGGCATTACTATGTTTACTGCTGCAATTTCTTTAGCTCCAAGATATTTTCCTATAAAAATACCATCAACTATAGTGTAGAGTGAATATATCCACATTGTGAATATAGATGGAATACCGTATTTTAAAATAATTTTTGTAAGGCTGTCCCTGCCTAAGTCCAATTTTGCCATATATATCATTCTCCTTTTATATTTTATTTTTTTCTAAGAATGATATACTTTAAGTGTCCCTGTCTCTGAAAAGGAGCTTCCATAGTGATACTTCTGCTGAATTTCTCCAGTTCATAATATCAACCTCCTTATGTTAATATTATAAACTCTAGAATAATTCCAATGTCAATATAAATTTAATAAATAAGACTTCTATTATCTCTCATGGAAAAAAGTTTCTAATTTTTCACGCATTTCTTTTGCTCTTTTAGGATTCCCTTTTGCAGAAATTCCAAGAATATATTCTTCATTATCTATAATACTTCCAAAACGGCAATTCATTTCTGTTTTAGATGTAATATTGTTTACAAGAATATTTCTTTCGTCACATATTTTATAAATCTTTTCATTAAGCTCTTTATTATCTGTAGCACATATTACCATAAAAGTATTTTCAAGCAAATTTTCAGAAAACTCTCCTAAAATTATATCTATATTTTTAAGACTTTTAAATTTTTCTTCTTTAATTTCTTTTGTAACTACTAAGACACAAGCCCCATATTTTAAAAGTGTTTCAGCTTTTCTATATGCAATTTTTCCAGCTCCTATAATAAGAACTTTTTTATTTTTAATATTTATAAATAATGGGAAAAAACTTTTTTCTTCCATGATTTTCTCCTTTTAATATTTTTAAGTTTTTTATTATTATATCATATTATTAAAAAATATTATTAGCTGTCTGTTTTCTATAATTTATGATAAAATTGAACTGAATAGATATAAAGGAGAGAGAGCATATGGGAAAACTTCTCAGAGAAAAATATTATAAAATTGGCGAAATAAGTAAGATTTATAAAATTAGCAGTGATATACTTAGATATTATGATAAAATAGGGCTTGTATCTCCCGATTTTGTAGGAGAAAATGGCTATAGATATTATTCTAAAAAGCAGATTTGGAGACTTAATAATATAAGAAACCTGAGAAATATTGGTGTAGGTCTTGAAGATATAAAAGATTTTCTTGATGAAAGAAATATAAATTCTGCAAATGATATAATAGAATTTCAGCTTGAAAAAGTTGAAGATAAAATAAAAAAACTTACAGAACTTAAAGAGGAACTTACAAGCAAACTTGAAAATATAGAATTTTTTAAAACTTTTAAAGATTTTAATAGACCGATTTTAAAATTTATTCCTAAAAGAAAATTTCTTCGTTCAAAAGGAAACTTTAAACAAGATTGGGAAATAGATTTTGAACTTAAGATATTAAATGAGAAAACAGAATATGATAGTGATTTTATTCTGACAAATAATGAAATAGGAGCAACTCTTTCAAAAGAAAACTTTTTAAAAGGAGAATATCTTACTTTTTCTGAAACCTTTATAATAAATGATGTAAAGGGAGAGATAATGGAAGAGGGATATTTTCTTACTATTGTTTTTAGAGGAAACTATAAAGAAAGTTATAAGTATTATGATATTTTAAAAAAATATATAGCTTCTCATAATCTTGAAGTTATTGGAGATATTCATGAAATTTATCATATTGAAATACATATAACTGAAAATGAAGATGAATTTATTACAGAAATTCAAATACCTGTTGCTGAAAAATAAGAAAATGGGCTAATTCTAGAAAATAGAACAGCCCATTTATTTTTATAAACTTTCTATAATATCTTTTGTAATATTTTCAGCAATAGCTTTTACAAGTTTTACTGTTTCAATATAGTCATCATAAGAGATAAATCCATAATGTGAATGAGTATATCTTACAGGAATTCCTATTACAACAGTAGGTATTCCTCCATTTTCAAGATGAATTTTAGAGGCATTTGTTCCTCCACTTTCTCTTACTGTTTCTTGAATTTTAATATTATTTTCTTGAGCAATTTTTTGAATAAATCTTATAAGTCTAGGATTTGCAATCATTGTAGGATCAATGTGACGAACTTGTGCTCCTTTTCTTAAAGCTCCCTGACTTCTGTATTCATTTCTGAAATTATCATCAGCAGGAGGCCCTTCAAGTACAATAGCTAAATCAGGCATAACTTTTTGAGCAGCTACAAGAGCACCACGACACCCCTCTTCTTCTTGAGAAGATAAAACTCCTGTAAGAGAAACAGAAAGTTCTTTTCCTTTAAGTTCCTTCATAACATCAAGAATTACTGCACAGCCAACTCTATCATCAAAAGCTTTTCCAAGAAACATTCTTGAATTTTCATTGTATGTACATTCAACATCAGGTATAACAGGTGCTCCTACACCTATTTTAAAATTATTCACAGTTTCATCATATGAAGTTGTCCCAACATCAATAAACATATCTTTCATATCTGTAACTTTTCCTGCATCAGCTTTTGAAGTAAAATGAGGAGGAATTGAAGAAATTATCCCTTCTACATAATTTCCTTCTTTATTAAGAATTCTTACTTTGTGAGCAGGTATTTGCTGATTGCTCCATCCTCCAAGAGATATAAATTTTAAAAGTCCATTAGGCTCTATTGACTGAACCATAAATCCAACTTCATCTGAATGAGCATCAAGCATAACAACAGGTTTTGTTCTCTCGTTTTTTTCTATATTATTTATATAAAGATTTCTTATTTTATCTTCATATACAGGATAATCTTTTCCTATAATTTCTTTTGCAAGTTCTGTAACTTCATCTTCAAATCCTGAAACTCCATTTGCATTACTTAATTTTTTAATAAGTTCTATTGAGTTCATATTTTCTCCTTAATTTAATTATTACATTTTTATTTCAAGGAGCACAGCTCCTATTTTTTTTATCATTTCATCTGTTTCATTTTTAAAATTATTATAGTATTCCTTGAAATCCTCTTGAATTTCAACTGTAACAGCAGGAGGATTTGGAGTTTTTAAAAAATCAAGATGTGTATCTTTGTCATCTATATTTTCTGAAATAAATTCATAAGCCTCTTCTGTCTTTACAACAATTCCCATAACAGCAGCTTTAAGTCTATGATGTATTTCAAAATGAATTATATCATGTCTTGAAGGAAAAACAAGAAGAACAAAATCATCATATTTTTCATTTATATATCCCATAGCATGTTTCCTTTCCTGAATAAACTTTTTAAATTCATCATATTCAGGAAGATTCATATATATTTTTTCATCAACAACTTCTGTTGCTTCTGTATTTTTAATATAAAAATTCATTTTCTTTCCCCATTTTCTTTGATTTATTTTAATTTGATTATAACAAAGGTTCTTTTAAAAGTCAAAAATATAGAGAGAAATTAATATTAAACAATTTCTTAAAATTTTGAGATTTTAAAAGGGGCTTTATAAAGCCCCTTTTATGTAACAACTATTTTTTTAATTTAACTCTCATTAAAAGATCTCCAGCTTTAACATCTCCAGAAGCTACAACTTCAAGAGTGTCAACCATATCCATGCTTGTAATAATTATAGGAGTCTTAGTAGATTTAGCATTATTTTTTATAAATTCTAAATCATATTCTATTAATTTATCTCCTTTTTTAGCACTTCCTGCATCTGCAACTCTTGTAAGACCTTCACTGTTTAATTTAACAGTATCTATACCAAAGTGAACTATCATTTCAAGTCCATTAGCTGCTTCAAGACTTACAGCATGGTTAGTTTCAAATATATCTATTTCACCATCAATAGGAGCAAATATAGCACCTGGAACTGGATCTATTGCACAACCGTCTCCTATCATTTTTTGAGCAAAAGCTTCATCTGGAACTTCACTTAAAGGAATTACTTTTCCATTAAGTGGAGAATAAATTTCAAACCATTCTTCTGTTTTTTTACCTTTTAAGAAATCAAAAAATCCCATTTGTCTCTCCTTTTAAAACTTTCTTTGATATTTATTTTGATACTTTATTATTCCATATTTACAAAAATAAATCAAATAAATTTTTTAAAACTTTTTTTTAGTTAATGCCGTCTTATGATATGAAAGAAAGAAAAATTTATTATTAATCTGTTTTTTAAACTATTTTATTGGTATGATTATCTAGGAGGTAATATTATGAATCCAAATATCTTTACTGAAAATTCAATTTTGGCATTAAATGATTCAAGAGACCTTGCTGTTAAATATAAACAGTCAAGTATCAAAAATGAAATATTAGCCCTAGCTTTATTAAAAAATAAAGAAGGATTAATACCAAGAGTCATTGAAAAAATGAATTTAAATCTCTCTTCTATCATAAGTGGATTGGAAAGAGAAATTGAAAAGTTTCCTAAAATAGAAGGAAACGGATTAGGAGATGTATCTCTTGACTCTGCTGCAAACAGAGTGCTTATAGATGCCGAAGAAGAAATGAAAAAAATGGGAGACTCTTATGTAAGTGTTGAACATATTTTCATTGCATTATTAAAAGAATGCAAAACATTACAAAGATTAGGAATTGAATTGAATAAATTCAAAGAGGTGATTAAAACAATTAGAGGAAATCAAAAAGTAGATTCTCAAAATCCAGAATCTAAATATGAAGTTTTGGATAAATATGCAAAAGATCTGGTAGAACTTGCCAGAGAAGGTAAGATAGATCCTATTATAGGAAGAGATGCAGAAATAAGAAGAACTATTCAAATTATTTCAAGAAGAACAAAAAATAATCCTATACTAATAGGTGAACCAGGTGTTGGTAAAACTGCAATAGCAGAGGGACTTGCTCAAAGAATTCTTAATGGAGATGTTCCTGAAAACTTAAAAGACAGAAAAATATTCTCACTTGATATGGGAGCACTTATTGCAGGTGCTAAATACAGAGGAGAATTTGAAGAAAGATTAAAAGCTGTATTAAAAGAAGTTCAGGCTTCTGAAGGAAAAATTATTCTGTTCATTGATGAAATTCATACAATTGTTGGTGCAGGAAAAACTGACGGTGCTATGGATGCTGGAAACTTATTAAAACCTATGCTTGCAAGAGGTGAAGTAAGAGTTATTGGTGCAACTACTATTGACGAATACAGAAAATATATTGAAAAAGATCCAGCTCTTGAAAGAAGATTCCAGACAGTTCTTGTAGATGAACCTACTGTTGAAGATACAATTTCAGTTCTTAGAGGACTTAAAGAAAAATATGAAGTATATCACGGAATAAGAATAAGTGATGGAGCTATTGTCTCTGCTGCAGTTTTAAGTGACAGATATATTTCAGACAGATTCCTTCCAGATAAGGCTATTGACCTTATTGACGAAGCTGCTGCTATGATAAGAACTGAAATAGATTCTATGCCAAGTGAACTTGACGAACTTACAAGAAAATCTATGCAACTTGAAATTGAAAGAGAAGCACTTAAAAAAGAAGATGACGAAGCATCTAAAGAAAGACTTAAAGCTCTTGAAAAAGAACTTGCTGAAATAAATGCAAATAAAGCTGTTTTAAAATCTCAATGGGAAGTTGAAAAACAAGAAATTGAAAAAGTAAAACAATTAAAAGCTGAAATTGATAAGACAAAACTTGAAATTGAAAAAGCTGAAAGAAATTATGATTTAAATAAACTTGCTGAATTAAAATATGGTACACTTGCAACTCTTGAAAAAGAACTTAAAGAACAACAAGAAGCATCTGACAAGAAATTTGATCATGCTCTTTTAAAACTTGAAGTAGGAGAAAATGAGATTGCAGATATTGTTTCTAAATGGACAGGAATACCTGTATCAAAACTTGTTGAAAGTGAAAAAGAAAAAATTCTTAACCTTGAAAAATCTCTTAACGAAAGAGTTATGGGACAAGAAGAAGCTGTAAAACTTGTTGCAGATACAATCTTAAGAGCAAGAGCAGGACTTAAAGATAAGAGAAGACCTATTGGTTCATTTATCTTCTTAGGACCTACTGGTGTTGGTAAAACTTATCTTGCAAAATCTCTTGCTTATAATTTGTTTGACAATGAAGATAACATGATAAGAATTGACATGAGTGAATATATGGATAAATTCTCTGTTACAAGACTTATAGGTGCACCTCCAGGATATGTAGGATATGAAGAAGGAGGACAACTTACTGAGGCTGTAAGAAGAAAACCTTATTCAGTTATTCTGTTTGATGAAATTGAAAAGGCTCACCCTGATGTATTTAATACATTCCTTCAAATTCTTGATGATGGAAGACTTACTGATGGTCAAGGAAGAGTTGTAGACTTTAAAAATACTCTTATTATTATGACATCTAACATAGGAAGTTCTTTAATTCTTGAAGATCCTGATTTAAGTGAGGAAACTAAAAAATCTGTTAATAATATGCTTAAACAAGGTTTCAAACCTGAATTCTTAAACAGAATTGATGACATTATTATCTTCAAGAGTCTTTCTCTTGAATCTGTAAAAGATATTGTAAAACAATTATTAAAAGAAACTCAAGAAAAATTAAAAGATAAATATATTAAACTTGAATTTACAAATGATGTTATTGATTATCTTGCAGTAAACTCTTATGATCCTCACTACGGAGCAAGACCTCTTAAGAGATTTATTCAAAAAGAAATTGAAACAGAACTTGCTAAAAAAGTGTTATCTAATGAGATTAAAGAAAAAGACAGCGTTACAGCAGAACTAGTTGATGGAAAAATTAAATTTACAGTAAAAGAATAACTAAAAAATAATATTCTTTGAAAAGAGAGGCAGACAAAAATTTTTGTCTCTCTTTTTTTTATTTTTTGTTTGTTTTCAGATTTTATTTTTAAAAAGTTAAAAGTATTTTAATTTGAAAAAATTATATCTGAATGTTATAATGATGATAATAAAATAGCTCATTAAGCTATAAGTGGATAATTAATTATAACTATTTAAACAGCTAATTTCAAAGTAAAATTAGCTGTTTTTTTTGTTATTATTTAAAATAAAGATATTAATTTTTTAGTATGAAATCAACTAATTTTTTTTGTATAAAAGCTTATAATTAATTATAACACATTAAATTTTTTATAAACTGAAGGAGGAAACATTATGGGATTTATTCTTATGCTTGGATTAGCTTGGTTTCTATGCTGGGTTATAGCATCATTGGACGGGGCAAGTAAGGCAGCAGAAGAAGAAAAAAGAATAGAAATAATAAGAAAAAATGCAGAAGCAGAACGAGAAAAAGAAAAAAATATAAGGGAACAATTAAAAACAGAAATTGAAACAAAAGCTAAAAATTTTGAAGAAAATATTTTACCTAAAAACTTTAAAATTGATAAAAAAATTAACTATATATATCATAAAAATTATTCCCCTATTATTTATATTGACACACATGCAAAAAAATGTCTATTTACAAAAGATTTTGTAAATTATAAAGAATTTAATTTTAATGATATTTTTAAAATTGAGTTACTTTCTGTTAGAACAGATGATGTTAATGTAGGTGGAGATATAGTAGATTTTCTTGTTGCATGTGATATAAAAGAAGTATCATCTTTAGAATGTTTAAGAATAGAGTTTAAAGATATCAATATGGAAAATATAGAACTATTTTTTAATCTTTCAAATATGCCAAATGGACATGTCTTAGCTAATGGTATCAAAAATAGTTTAGAAAAAATAATGCAATTTGAAGAAAAAAAAGAAAATGATATTTCCAATTTGTAATAAACACCCTGAACGAGCACCACATATTTTTAATAAGACATTTTTTTATGTTGGCGTTGTAGTATGATTAGTTTTTCTTCATTGCTAACTTATCTTTTATATATTTTTGAAAAAATATATATAAAAAATAAAATCTTAATGTGCATTTTTATATTTCCTATGATTGTTGATGGTTTTCTACAATTCTTTAAAATAAAAATGAGTAATAATATAAAGAGAGCATTAACGGGATTTTTATTTGGAATAGGGTATATTTCAATTTATATTAACTTTTTCTTGATATAAATATTTTTAAGAATTTCAGAGCATATAGTTAATTAAAATTATTTATACTTAAATAATTCTTATTTTTTATAATATTTTTTTAATATTTTTTATTTTGTAATCACATTGACAAAATAAGAAAATAATCTTATAATATATTCAAGAAACAACCCGTTATGGCTGGGATAAAATCCATATATGTTTGAGTATTAAAAACGCTATGATATAGGCTTTCACTTCGGTGAAAGCTTATTTCATGTTTATAAGAGGGTAGCGCCTTTTGTAAGCAGTTGACTCAAACATATATGGAGGTGTTTCAGATGGATTTCTTGTTAAGTATCTTGTCTGGAATAATTGCAAATATTATTTGTGATTATTTCCATAACTGGAGAAACAGCAAATAACCTCTCACACCTCCCCCATAATGGGCTTTATTTTTATAAAAAACCCTAAAAATAATTTATAATTTAAGACATTTAGAATTTTAATAATAAAAATATATATTTTTTATCATATAAAAATAAATCATAAAAATTTTTTATAAGATAACTTGTATTTTTTATATGAGTAAAAAGAAATTTAAAAAAATTTTTAAAAAATAGGGTTGACAATATTTTCATTTGGTAGTAAACTTAGTTCAACAAAATACAAAACAAGAAGATAGAGGTTGCGGGATTCAAAAGTAACTGAAAACATTAAGATTTGTGTATCGTTTTCATTGAAAGGGGAAACCGCCGAAAGATATATATAGACACAAATATGTATATCTTGGGACTTAGTATAAGATACTATGGACTGTCACAATAATGTGGAGAGCTATCATTGGTTTTTTAATATTTTTATATTTATACTAGTTAATTTAAATATTAAACCATAAACTCATTTTTGTGAATCTTCAAAAATCAGTTTATGGTTTTTTTATTTGTATCAATAATTTAAATTTTTAATAAACGGGGGTATTTCTTATGGGTAACAGATTTTTCAGACTAGTTTCATTTTTAGGTTTAACATTCTTAATGCTTTCTACAGCAGCATTTGCTGAAGAAGCAGCTTATCAGCCAGCTTTATATTCAACATTCTGGGCACTTGTCCCTCCAATTGTTGCAATAGTTCTTGCTCTTATAACAAAAGAAGTTTTTAGTTCTCTTTTCATAGGGATATTAGTTGGAGGACTTTTCTATTCAGGATTTACTTTTGAAGGAACAATGGTACATATTCTTCAAAATGGATTTGTAACAGTTCTTGCAGATTCTTATAATGTTGGTATCTTAATATTCTTAGTTATTCTTGGTGGAATGGTTTGTCTTATGAATGCTGCAGGAGGTTCAAGAGCATTCGGGCAATGGGCAAGTAAAAGAATTAAAACTCGTGTAGGTGCACAACTTGCAACAATTCTTCTTGGTTGTCTTATATTCGTTGATGACTATTTTAACTGTTTAACAGTTGGAAGTGTAATGCGTCCTGTAACAGACAAACATAATGTATCTCGTGCAAAACTTGCTTATATAATTGATTCAACAGCAGCACCTGTATGTATAATTGCTCCAATATCTTCTTGGGCAGCAGCAGTTACTGGATTTGTTCCTGGTGAAGATGGATTCTCAGTATTTATTAATGCAATTCCATTTAACTTCTATGCACTTCTTACAATAACAATGATGCTTTTACTTGTTATTCTTGGTGTAGATTATGGACCAATGAAAACACATGAAGACAATGCTTTCAATGGAGATTTATTTACAACAGCTGACCGTTCATTTGTGACAGAAGAAGCAAATGTAAGTTCTAAAGGTTCTGTGTTAGATTTAGTAATTCCAATTATTCTTTTAATAATCTGTTGTGTAACTGGTATGATTTATAGTGGTGGATTCTTCAGTGGAGCAGGATTTGTTGAAGCTTTCTCAAACAGTGATGCATCAGTTGGACTTGCTCTTGGAAGTATTTTTGCTATAATAATTACTATTGGATTCTATTCAATAAGAAAAGTTCTTACTTTCCATGAATGTATGAACTGTATTCCAGAAGGATTTAAAGCAATGGTTCCTGCAATAATAATTCTTACATTTGCTTGGACTTTAAAAGCTATGACTGATAGCCTTGGAGCTGCTCCATATGTTGCAGGTTTAATGGAAACTTCAGCAGCAGGACTTATGAACATGCTTCCAGCAATTATATTCTTAGTAGGTGTTGGACTTGCATTTGCAACTGGAACTTCTTGGGGAACATTCGGAATCTTAATTCCAATAGTTGTTGCAGTATTTGAAAATGATCCTCAAATGATGATCATAGCAATTTCAGCTTGTATGGCAGGAGCTGTATGTGGAGACCACTGCTCACCAATATCTGATACAACAATAATGGCATCAGCTGGAGCACAAAGTAACCATGTAAACCATGTTTATACTCAGCTTCCATATGCTTTAACAGTTGCAGGAATATCATTTGTATCATATATAATCGTTGGTTATACAAGAAGCTTATTTATAGCTTTACCATTTGGAATGGCACTTCTTTTTGGATTCCTTTTCTTCGTAAAAATGAGAGGATCTCAAAGAACAGTTGCTACTCCAGCTAACTAAAAATAAATATAAAATTATAAATAAAAATCCTCTTTCAAATATGAGAGAGGATTTTTTATTATTAGTTTCTTCATTATATAATATATAGAAGGTTATCTATATTTATTAAACAAAATAAGCCCTGAAAGAATAATTCCCCCTCCTATATATGTTTCCAGTGAAGGCATCTCATTTATTATAAGAGAACCCATAACAGCAGAGATAAGAGGAGTGACAAACATAAAATTTGTTACTTCACTAGTAACTTCAGCAACTGAAAGAGCCTTGCTCCACCAGATATATGCTATGGCACTTGGAAAAACTCCAAGATATATAAGGATAAGCCATGCTTTAGGTTCTGCACCTATAAGCTGTGGAATACTTTCAGGAAGAAATATCATAAGAAGAACTGTACCTGCAAAAATACTATAAGATGTAGATTGAAAAGCTGTGTATTTTTTTACATATTCTCTTTGAGTTATATTATATACTGCAAGAAGGATTGCTGCACTGAGCATAAAAATAATTCCAATATCTATAGAAAAAACTCCATTCCATAAGGCAAGGACGAGTATTCCTACAAAAGAAACCATAATTGACAACCAGCCTTTAAAATTTATTTTTTCTTTAAATATAAAAGATGAAAAAGCAGCCGTAAGAATTGGAGCTATTGCTATTATAACACTTCCTGTGGCAGATGTAAGTGACTGAGAACCTTTATTAAAAGTAATCATATAAAGAGTAAAACCTACAGCACCTGAAAAAAGAAATTTCGGAATATCTCTTGTTTCAGGAAATCCTATTTTTTTAATATACCCAATAACGAGAAGAGCCAAAGAAGCTGAAATATATCTAAAAAGTCCCAACGCCGAGGCTGTGAAATATTGAAGCCCTACTTTTGTAAAAACAAAAGCTGATGCCCAAAGAAATACCGTTCCAAAAGCATAAAGTTTACATTCATATTTTTTAAAAAAACTATTTTTCATTTTAATCAACTCCAAAAAATTCTCAAATATTTATTATTTAATACTTCTCTTCATTATTAAGTATATAATATTAATGTATCTTGTAAAGATTATTTTTTCTGATTTGAGAAAATCTGTTATAGAGCAGTTAGGAATAAAGAATTCTTTAATAAAAATTAACATATTCTAGACATATTTTATATACTATGATAGTATTTATTGGTTCTTTCCAAAGTTAATTGAAAGAGGCTATTTGCCTCTTTCTGCCCAAAGTAT
>ERZ773142.161-NODE-161-length-84982-cov-10.4856_pt1 | contig 84982 bp, 104 predicted proteins | sample MGYA00580853_ERZ773142 | MGnify/ENA primary metagenome ERZ773142 (study PRJEB29015, sample SAMEA2737862) | human gut metagenome | biome: human gut; feature: human-associated habitat; material: faeces | place: China | collected 2012 ...
AGGCGGCGCAGTGAACAAAGCGCAAAATTCCACCGTTTCTGCGTTTCTGTACGCGCTTTCCGGAACTTCGGACCTTTTAGTGGTTCCGTCTCAATATTTTTATTTCCTGACGGAATCAAATTCTCTGCAGATTTCCTCGGATGGTGCCTTGGTTGCCAGAGATACGATCATGATGGCCAGTGCGGATACAAGGAATGCCGGAAGCAGTTCATAAATATTCCAGGTGCCTCCCATCGGGCGTACCAGGTATTTCCATACGAATACCATCACGCCGCCTGTTACCATTCCGGCCAGGGCACCCTGCAGGTTAGTGCGCTTCCAGAACAGGGCGAAGAGTACCAGCGGGCCGAATGCGGCACCGAAGCCTGCCCATGCGAAGGATACGATGTAGAATACGGAGCTGTCCGGGTTCCAGGCCAGGAATACACCGACAATGGCAATACCGACTACGGTCAGGCGGGCTGCCATCATGGAAGCTGCCGTGCTCATTTTAATCTTTAAGAAATCCTGGAGCAGATTCTGGGAGACACCGGATGCTGCGGTTAACAGCTGGGAGTCTGCGGTGGACATGGTGCACGCCAGGATACCGGCCAGAACCACGCCCGCAACCAGGGAAAGCAGGAAGTTGTGCTGTCCCAGCAGATGCGCGAACTGGATGATGACGGTCTCAGACTCAGAGCTCTGGGTAAAGAGTGGGATTGCGCCCGCCACGGAAGCAGCATAACCGATGATGCCGATTAAGATAGCCACGCACATGGAAATCAGTACCCATACGGTTGCGATCCGGCGAGAAAGGGTCAGCTTTTTCTCATCCTCAATTGCCATGAAGCGGAGCAGGATATGCGGCATACCGAAATAGCCAAGTCCCCATGCCACGGTAGATATGATGGTCAGCAGACTGTATGGAGCTGCGTTTCCGCTTGCACGGTCATGAATGTGGTTCATGGAAAGGTAACCGGCCAGGGAGGTTGCATTGTTTATGACCTCGTCCCAGCCACCGGCCATGTGGATACCGTAAAATACAATGATGATCAGAGAGATGGTCATAACAACACTCTGGATGAGGTCAGTGGTAGACACTGCCATAAAGCCTCCCATGACAGTATATCCTACAATAACAATGGCGCCTACGATCATGGCAACGTGATAATCTGCTCCGAACAGGCTGGAGAACAGGGTTCCGATAGCCTTAAAGCCGGAGGCGGTGTACGGAATAAAGAAAATCAGGATGATGATCGCGGAGATGCACATCAGGATATTCTTCTGATCGTGAAAACGTCTGGAGAAGAAATCCGGGATGGTGATGGCATTGCAGACTACAGAATAGCGGCGAAGTCTCTGTGCTACGATCAGCCAGTTTAAATAAGTGCCAATGCCAAGGCCGATGGCAGTCCAGCCTGCGTCCGCGATGCCGGAAAGATAAGCCACACCCGGAAGTCCCATAAGGAGCCAGCTGCTCATGTCGGATGCCTCCGCGCTCATGGCGGTTACAAGCGGTCCGAGCTTCCGGCCGCCTAAGTAGAAATCGTCAGCGGAATCGCCGCTGCCCTGTTTGCTGAAATAGAATCCCACGTATACCATTGCCGCAAGATAAATGACAATGGCTGCCAGGATTCCAATCTGTCCTGATACCATAAATTTTCCTCCTCATTCCCTTTGCCGGCATAAATAAAGAACCGACGTAACTGTTCAGTACATTCACAGTCACGAGCAAAAATCCATGAAAAATTGCCTGCGGCAATGGGATTTTTGCCTGCCCGCCTATGTTTTCTTACGGTCAGCGCAGTAAATGCGCAGACCTACTGAACGGTTACGAACCGACAGCATGATGTGCTCAATTATAGCATGAACTAAAATAGACCACAATACAGAATGAAGTATAGAATGAATACTGTACGATTAGTGAAATATAAGCGAAAAACACTAGATTTTATAAGAAAAACAGAGTAGACGATATAATAAAAGAAAGTCAATACAAAAATTAAAATTTTTCATTTTTACAGCTTCCGGCCGGTCAGGGCTGGAAGCTGCTTAAGAATCCGGGCATGACTTTCCCGGCATATTCCACCAGGGAATACTCTCCCGAGCAGAGGCACCAGTCATAGAGAAGCGCCCGCTCGCACAGGGCATAGAGCTTTACCATTTCGTTCACATTCGAGCGGGTGCTGAGCTGTCCGTCTGCCTGCCCCTTTGCAATGATCTTCCGCAGAAGCTTGTAATAAATACGGTTATGGTCCAGCAGATGTTTCTCACCATTGGTGGTAAGCTGGGTGGAATAAAGTCTTGCCAGAAGATCCAGGGAGATGCTGTTTTCAATCATACGAAACAGTTCCTGGTTTAAGAAGAGAAGCTGGTCCATGGCGCTCATGGCCGGTGTCAGCTCCAGGGTAAGCGCTTCATATTTTTCATCAAACAGGGAGCTTAAGGTGGAAAGAAGCGCATCCTTACCGTCAAAATAGTGGTAAAAGGACCCCTTGGAGGTGCCGGACAGGTCAATGATCTCTTCCACGGTGGTATCCTCATAGCCCTGCTCGTAGAAGAGCTTCCATGCGGCATTTACGATCTTTCCGCGTGTGTTTCGTGCGTTTTTCTTTGCCATAATATCCTCCTGCTTTTTTCTGTTCTGCTGTTTTGGCACTTCCCGGGCAGCCGCATTATTTCCGCCATTTTCGGCTCTTGATCCGCCAGATGCACAGCACCATGCGGATGAAGCAGTCTGCGGCAATGGCCAGCCATACGCCTGTCACGCCCAGCGCCAGGGGGTGGATCGCCAGCCATACCAGGCCGATCCGCAGTCCCCACATACCGATGATGCTCACCAGAAGGGAGAAACGCACATCGCCGGAGCCGCGGCAGATGCCGCCTGCGATGACAGTAAAGCTGAAGAAGATTTCCGTGGCTGCCGCAATAAACAGCGTTTTGCTGCCCAGGGCAATGACCTCAGGTTCCCGGCTGAACAGGCTGATGATGGGCCTTGAAAAAATGGCAACCGGCACGCAGGCCGCGATAATAACGACAGAACCGATCCAGCAGATGCGGAAGGCGAACCGGTCCGCCAGATCCCTGCGTCCGGCACCAAGAGCCTGGCCCACCAGCGCGGTAGCTGTGTAGGCGAAGCCGTAGGCCGGCAGATAAAGCAGTCCCTCGGTCTGATTGGTCAGATAGTGCGCTGCCAGGGAAATAGTCCCAAGACCGGAGATCATGGCTGTTAAGGCCACCTGTCCGGAGGTCAGAGTCAGACGTTCCAGAAGAACCGGAATACTGATATGCCAGAGCTGACCGAGTACCTGCCGTTCCACGTGGTAATCTGTATGGAACGGATGCAGCCGGATCGGTGTTTTGGCAGTTGTCAGGAACACCAGCAGAATGACCAGCAGAAGCATCTGGGAAAGCATGGTGGAGCAGGCCGCTCCTGCCACACCAAGGCCGGCGCCCCAGATGGAAATGGTGTGGGAGCCGATAGTCAGGCTTCGTGCCGGATAGATCAGGAAAAAGTTTCCGACAATGTTGGCTGCATTAGAGGTCAGATTGGCAGCCAGCGGGATCCGCGTGTTTCCGGCAGAACGGAAAATTGCGGAGAGTACTACCGAGAGTGTCTGGGCCGTGAGGCCGTAGCCGATGATCTGCATGTAGCGCTGTGCCTGGGGAATGACCTCCGGAGCAGCACCAAGCCAGATGGGGAGCGGATGGCAGATGAGCTCCACGCCGAGTGCCAGAAGCAGTCCCAGAACGGCTGCGCACACAAGTCCCTGGGCCGTGATCCGGCGGGAACGAGCATCATCGCCGGAGCCCACCGCATGGGAGATCAGATAGGAAAAGCCCACGCTTAAGGATGTGATAAAGCCATTTATGAGCCAGATGCTGGAAATGTTGACAGCCACTGCGGCAGTGGCAGAAGCACCGATGGAGCCTACCATGGCGGTGTCTGCCAGAGAAGCCATACAGATCAGAAACTGCTCCAGGATCGCGGGCCAGGCCAGCTTCAGGATGGTACGGTTTAAGTGGCTCTGTGCCTGATCGGAGAGAATATCCGGCACCTGTTTATTCATGATCCGGTACCTGGAAGCCGTTTTCTTTTAATACCCAGGATGCAACGGCACGGTTGGTATCCAGCCAGGCACCGTGGGATTTCATGTAGCCGATCAGGCGGCTGAGCATCTGCACGCGGCTGGCCCGGCCTACAAACTGCGGATGCAGCACAAAATTGATCATGCGGCCCTCTACAGCCAGGGAATCAAATTCCTCCTTCCAGATCTCAAACATCTCATCCGGTGATTTGAGTCCGTAGCGCTCCGGGGCAGCATCGGTATAAAAGTCGTAGGCGGTATCATCGAAAATGGAATCCTTCGGAAGCTCCACCAGAGGAACGGTCTTACCGTCGATCTGATGAAGAAACGGGCCGTCACTGTCGCGCCAGTTGCTGCTGTAAATATAGCCATGCTCCAAAAACAGGCGCAGGCTGTAGTCATGGATAACGCCGCCCGGTGCCCGGTGTCCGGCAATCTTCTGCCCGGTCAGATCGTAGATGATCTTCTCACTGCGGTGCATGGTGGCATCTTCCTGCTCATAGGTAGTTTTTGTGGATTCCTCATGCAGATAACCATGAAAACCGATGTCGTGTCCTCTGCGTGCAATCTCCTTCACGACCTCCGGGTAATGCTCAGCGACTACGCCGGGAATGAAAAAGGTTGCCTTTACCTGGTGGCTGTCCAGCATGTCAAGGATGCGCGGGACACCCTGTTTGGGGCCATAGGCGCCGCGGGAAAGGTTTGTCATATGGGCAGTACTGCCGTCTCCGTGAGTTGTCCACATCGTTTCTGCGTCCAGGTCAAATGCCATCATTACGGCAATGCGTTTGTTGTCAGGCCAGTTCATCATGCTCTGTTTCCTCCGTTCTGCTTCTGTACATAACGCGCTACATCCTCGCAGGTGGTGATCCATGCGCCGTGATTCTGCATATAGGCAATGAATTCGCCTACCATGCCGATGCGGCTCGCGCGGCCGATCATCTGCGGATGCAGCTTTAAGATGAAGATCTTGTTGCCCTCCAGGGCCAGACCGTCAAATTCATGCTTCCAGTTGCCGAAGACCTCCCGGTTCGGGTACATACAGCGGACGGCCGGATCACTGAAGGTGAAATAGTAATAGGTAAAGTCATCCATGGTGATATCGTTTGGGAGCTCTACCAGGGGCAGTTCCTTTTGATCCTTTTCCCAGAGATAAGCCCAGTCACAGTCCTTCATGGAAGAACTGTACAGATAGCCACGCTCAGCCAGAAGTTCCGGCATAAAATCCTGGAGCACGCTTTCCGGTGCCCGGTGTCCTACTGGCTTTTTTCCGGTGATCTCTGCGAGCAGCGCTTCACTTTTATCCAGGATTTTTATCATTTCGTCCCGGGAAAGCTCCGGATCGGATTCATGTCGGTAGCCGTGGCAGGCCAGCTCATGGCCGCGCCGGTGGATTTCCTCTACGGTATCCCGGTAGGTCTCGATCACAGCGCCCGGCACAAAAAAGGTAGATTTGATGTTCATGGTATCTAACATATCAAGGCATCTGACCAGTCCCTCATGGGGGCCGTACTGGCCTCGTGAAAAATCGGTAAAGCCAATGCTCGTTCCCTTGCTTTTGGCGCGGGATATTCGTAAAAATTCAGCGTCATAATCAAATGTAACCATCACGGCAATGCGTTTGCCGTCTGGCCAGGAAAACGCTGGTCCGTTTGTTTTTCCATCTGCAATGTACATAAAATGCTCCTTTCGCGGTCTGAAAACTCTCTTTATATATAGGAAGAGTTTTCCTTTCATAGTTCGATTATAAGCATGGGAAAGATCAATGTCAACCGCCCTGTCGGGTATAACCGCGCGGCCATGTTCTTATAAATATTTCGTATGGGAATTTATGAATAATATTCATCTGTATAGTTGAAATGGGGAAATAAAAGTGTTATAATCAGCCGGAATGTTTATTTTTATGCACGATCATATACATGAGGAGGAATGAAATTATGAAAAAACATATTCTTTTCGCAGCTGGTGCAATGCTGGCCGCTGTGCTTATGACCGGATGCGGCAGCAAGCCGGCAGAGACCACCGCAGCAGCGACAGCTGCCGAGACAGAGAGCACTGCAGCAGAGACAACACAAGCAGCAGGCAGCGAAGCAGAGAGCAGTGAGGCTGAGGTATCTGCAGATAACCCGTTTGCAGGCAAGACCGTGAAGGTTGGCTGTTCCGCAACCTTTGTTCCGTTTGAGTCCATCGAGATGGCAGCAGACGGAAGCAAGAACTATGTTGGCATGAATATTGATATTGTTAAGGCAATCGTTGAGAAAAACGGAGGAAGCGTTGAGTTTGTAGATATGCCGTTTAAGAGCCTGATGGCAGCAATCCAGGCCGGCCAGATTGATTTCTGCAGCGGCGGCATGGCACCGACCGAGGAGCGTGAGAAGACTCTGGATTTCTCCGAAATCTTCTTCTATCCGAGAAATGCGATCGTTTACCGCGCAGAGGATGATTACCCGGATCTGGATTCCCTCCAGGGCAAGACCGTAGCATATGTATTTGGTACCAACTATCAGCAGGTAGCTGAAAGTATCCCGGATGTCAATGCAGTTGGTATTCAGGGAAGCCCGGCCTGCATCGAGGAAGTAAAGAGTAAACGTGCGGATGCCTGCATCATTGATGGCGCCGGCGCAAGCGAATTCCTGAAGAACAACGATACGTTAAAGATGAGCCTTCTGGACAAAACCGATGACTGCTTTGCAATCGGCTTCCCGAAGGAGTCTCCGTACTATGAAACCTTCAACAACACTCTGAAAGAGATGATGGATGACGGCGAGTTAAACAAGATCATCGCAGAGCACTTAAGCGAGCAGTTCATCCTGGACTAATTTTGAAAAGAAAGGAAATCATATGAAGCTTGATTTTAGCAGTGTCTGGCAGTATTGGCCGTTCTTATACCATGGTGCACTGACTACTTTAAAAATAACGGCCATGGCGGCGGTACTTGGATTTATACTGGGTGTGCTTCTGTCGCTGATCAAAATCAGTAAATGTAAGCCTCTTGTCTGGTTTGGTAACTTTTACACCTCGATCTTCCGTGGTACCCCGCTTCTGGTACAGCTCTGTATCGTGCATTTTGGCCTTCCGCAGTTAACCGGTATGACCCTTACCACGATGCAGTCCGGTGTGCTGACCTTCTCACTGAACTCAGCTGCATATATTTCCGAGATTTTCCGTGGCGGAATCAATGCCATTGACCGCGGACAGTATGAGGCTGCCATGTCCCTGGGTGTGGGATATCGGGACATGATGAAGGATATCATCCTTCCGCAGGCAGTCAAGCATATCCTGCCGAGCCTGGTAAATGAGGCAATTTCCCTGTTAAAAGAGTCTTCCATCCTTTCCTATATCGGAGCGGTGGAACTGCTTCGTGCAGCAGACCAGATCACGGTACTGACCTTCCGGTTCTTTGAGCCGTATCTGGTGATCGCATTGATCTATTATGTTTTTGTCATGCTGCTGTCTATGGTAGCCAGTCGTGTAGAAAGGTGGGTGAACCGAAGTGATCGAGTTTCATGATGTCCATAAGAGTTTTGGCTCTCTTGATGTGTTAAAAGGAATCAATTTAAAGATTGAAAAGAGCCAGGTTGTTACCCTGATCGGTCCTTCCGGTTCCGGTAAATCCACGATCCTGCGGTGCATGAACCTGCTGGAGCGGCCGACCAGCGGCCAGGTGCTCATTGAAGGACAGGACATTACGGCACCGAAGACCGACATTCAGAAGATCCGCAAGGATATCGGCATGGTGTTCCAGCATTTCAATCTGTTTCCGCATATGACAGTCATGGAAAACATGGTCTATGCGCCGATCCGGGTCAATAAGATGCCGAAGGATCAGGCGAAGGAAAAGGCTCTGGAGCTTTTAAAGCTGGTCGGCCTGACCGAGAAGGCAGACGTGTATCCGGGCAAGCTTTCCGGAGGACAGAAGCAACGTATAGCCATCGCGCGGGCGCTGGCCATGGAGCCGAAGATTATGCTGTTCGATGAGCCGACCAGCGCACTGGATCCGGAGATGGTAAAAGAGGTTCTGGAGGTAATCAAGGGTCTGGCCCACACCGGGATCACCATGGCGCTTGTTACCCATGAGATGGGCTTTGCAAGGGAAGTCTCCGACCGCATCTGCTTCATCGATAACGGGCAGATCGTGGAGGATTCCAACCCGGCCGAATTCTTTTCAAACCCGAAGAGCGAGCGTGCACAGAACTTCCTCGAGAAGGTGCTGTAGATTATATTGCAGAATGCCGGACGGCAGTGCGTACAAAAATACGTACTGCCGTTTTTGCATAAAAGATTTGACATTCCTGCCGTGACAGGATATAGTTCTTAATACATTGCTGTTTTCCGGCCGGGCAGATTGCAATGGATAAAAAGAAAAAAGGCAGGGATGTTATGACTGTTTACCAGGAATTACAGTTAAGCTCCGCAGGATCGAAGAATCTGATCCGGCGGTCAGAAAATAAAGAAGAAAAAAAGCGTCATATTTTTATTTATAACGCGAAGGTGTATCTTGTGGTAGCGTTTTGCTTTGCGGTGGTGACCGCCTTCAGCCTGCTGTTTGGTTCAGCTAACAGCATCGCGGGCGTGGTGGTGCTTCTGGCTCTTCTGGTGCTGCGTCAGGCAGATTTCGGAATCCGCACGTCGCACGGACTCATCTGTATCGGATTGATCTTCGGCGTGCTGATTGCAGGTCCGCGCCTCTCCAATATGCTGCCACCGGGATATGCGTTTTTTGCAAACTGTATCTTCATCATGATTCTGATGGTGCTGGGCTGCCACAATGTGATCATGTCGAATCATTCTACATTCGTTCTGAGCTATCTGCTGCTTCAGGGCTACGATGTCAGCGGAGCCGATTATGAAAAACGTATCGTGGGACTGCTTTTGGGAATGCTCATCTGCATGGCTGTATTTTATAAAAATCAGAGACTGCGTCCGTACCGCAGAAGCTTTTTGGATCTGTTCCGGGAATTCCATTTCCGTTCGGCAAGAAACTGGTGGTATATCCGTATGACGCTGACGGTCTCCACGGCACTTCTCATCATGAATCTTCTGGGAATTTCCAGAGCCATGTGGGCCGGAATTGCCTGCATGTCCGTGTGCCTGCCATTTTCCGGGGATATGCAGCCAAGGGCGAAAATCCGTGGCTTATACAATGTTCTGGGCTGTGCGGTATTCGCTGTTTTATATTTTCTGCTGCCCCAGTCACTGCATCCATATCTGGGCATTTTGGGCGGAATTGGTGTCGGTTATTCTGCCGGATACGCATGGCAGACGGTGTTTAATACCTTCGGTGCACTTTATATTGCGTCCGGGGCCTTTGGACTAGTGGGAGCCATTGTCTTAAGAATCGGGACCAACGTGGGAGCAGCAGCTTATACCATGCTGTTAGATCAGATCTTAAACCGGCTGTTTGGCCGCGAAATGAAAAGGAGAGAAGGCTATGTTTGAGAGAGTCGAGTATACCGTAGCAAGAATTGACGGAGATTACGCATATTTACAGCGGGTGGACGATCCGTCCGCAGAAGAAAAATGCGTGGCAAGAGCGTTGCTTCCGGCAGAGATCAGCGAAGGCTGCCGCGTGGCATATGAGATGCTGGAATACAGTATGGCATAAAAGTGAATAAACGGTATAACCCCTCAGAGTTCTTCATAGACTGTAAAAAAGAATTCTGAGGGGTTTTCTTTTGAAGGATTATATCGAAGAGCGGGCCGTTGCCATTGCCAATTACATCATAGACCACAATGCCACGGTGCGGCAGACGGCGAAGAAATTTGGGATAAGCAAGAGCACGGTCCACAAGGACGTCACGGACCGGCTGGAGTACATAAATCCGGCGCTGGCAGCCCGGGCCAGGATCGTCCTGAACATCAACAAATCGGAGCGCCATATCCGCGGCGGCATGGCCACCCGGGAGAAGTATCAGCATAGGGTGGCTATCTGCAGCCGGGAGGAGAACTTGTAGCAGTGAGCGGCATGTTCAGTCATGCCGCTCTTCTTTATTGTCCCAGGTTTCACAGAAGCGGGCCGCAAAGGAAGGCTCCTCCCCTGCCGCGTAGAGATGGGAAACATCTCCGAATGTGCCGGCCCGAAAGCTTGCGATGCCCTGTCGACGCTCCTCCGTGTAAATGGTGGTGACGGAGGACGGTGCCGCGCACAGGCCGTGCCAGAGCGGCATCGGGGAAACGTGCATCAGATGGCTTAACAGCACACATTCCACGCCAAAATGACAGAACAGCACGATGGTGTCGCGGTTTGGCCGGACAGCACGGTAGTACAGGCCTTCCCGCTCATATCCGTGGGCGGCCAGGAGCCGGTCGAATTCTGAGGTGACTCGTTTGAATTCCTCTTCGACATGAATGGATCGCATGGCATCGGTATGATACCATTCTTCCGGATCATAATAGCGCAGCTCCTTTGTCCAGAGCTCCGGGAGCCAGTCCCAGATGCAGCTGGTCCGGTCCATGCCGGGTTTTATGATACGTGGAGAAAACTCCTGCAGCCATTCGCAGGTTTCGGCAGTGCGATTTAGCTTTTTTAAAGTCAGGGAAGCTGTGTCCTGTGCCCGGCCTAAAGGCGAGACATAATAAAAGTCCGCCGGAGTACGGACAAGCCGGTCAGAAAGCAGTTCCGCTTCCCGCCAGCCGGTTGGGGTTAAGGAGTCGATGGAATAGTCCGGATCAGCGTGTCTTACAATCAGAAGTTTCATGTTGGAATCCTTTCAGTCAAAACCGGAAGATAAGATCCGGTATCACATGTGATTTTGAGAGTTAGTTATGGTTATGATAACATAATTTCACAGTTTTTTGCATTGTGCATTTCTTTATTTTATTCTAAAATGAAACGGAAAACCATTACAATACGGAGGAACCCCCATGAAGAACATCTTAGTAGCCATGCCTTTTGATGATACGCATAAGGCATACATAGAGAAAATTGGAACGGACTGTGAGTTTCGTTACACCACCATCAAGACTGCCACTGCAGAGGAGGTAAAGGCAGCGGACATCATTTTTGGCAACATCAGTCCGGAGCTTGTGAAGCAGAATGACCATCTGGAGTGGATGCAGTTAAATTCTGCAGGCTCTGACCAGTATTGCAAGCCGGGAGTCATTGGCCCGGATACGATTCTGACCTGTGCCACCGGTGCTTATGGTCTGTCTGTTTCCGAGCATATGGTTTCCATGTCCATGATGCTCTGCCGCAAGATGGATTTATATATGAAGAATCAGATCAACCATGAGTGGAAGGAAGAGGGCAGCGTAACCTCCATCTGGAATTCCACCACACTGGTAGCAGGGCTTGGTGATATCGGAAGTGAGTATGCAAAACGCATGAAGGCGCTGGGCAGTCATGTCATTGGTATTCGACGCAATGTGGCAGACAAGCCGGATTTCATCGACGAACTCTACACCATGGACCAGCTGGATGAGGTTTTACCGAAGGTGGATTTCGCTGTATTTATTCTGCCGAGTACCCCGGAGACCCATCACATCATGGATGAGCGCCGTCTGCGCCTGATGAAGCCGGGCAGTTATCTCATCAACGCAGGACGCGGCGATGCGGTAGACTGCGATGCGTTAAATAAAGTCCTGCGTGAGGGCGGTGCGCTGGCCGGCTGTGCGTTAGATGTAACCGAGCCGGAGCCGCTTCCGGCAGACCATCCCCTCTGGGATGCGCCGCGCACCATCATAACCCCGCACAGCGCAGGAAAATTCCATCTGCGTGAGACCTTTGAGCGCATTGTACGGATCACCGGGGAAAATCTGGAGAAATATCTGGCCGGAGAGAAGGAAGAGATGCGCAATCAGGTAAATGTAAAGACCGGAAACCGGAAATAGGCCCCGTTTTTTGGTTTACAATCTCGCCTGCAGGTAATGCAGCATGGTTTGTGACACTACGGAGCTTGCGGTTCTGGAGAAGGCCAGACCGATGGTACGATGGCGGGGTGGATCCAGTGGGCGGGAAACCAGCTGATTCGGAAATGCTTTCATGACCAGCTCCTGGGAAATGGTGATGCCCAGTCCATTCTGCACAAAGGCCATGATCAGATTATCATCCCGGAAACTGTAGACAATATCCGGCCGGCTCCGGCATTGGGACAGAAGATGCTGAATGTCATTGTCGCAGCCAGGTGTCTCGATGATCATGGGATAATCCAGTAAGCTTTCTAAGGAGACCTTCTCTTTTGCTGCCAGCGGATGAAATGCCGGAAAGACAGCACAGAGAGGGTCTTCTTTTAGTGGATAAAAGGTCAGGTCATCGGCCACGATCGAGGAGAGAAAGCCACAGTCAACCTGTCCGTGCAGGATCCATTCCCGGATCTCGTTATAGTTTCCATCCAGAACCTCAACTTCCACACCGGGATGATGTTCTGTGAAAAAATGGATCACGTCCGGCATCCACAGAGCAGTGATGCTGGAAAAGCTGCCTACCCGCAGCTTTCCTTCTATCTTGTGGTTGATGTTAAAGGCGGCCTGGCGCAGTTTATCCTTCTGGTTTACCATTTCCTGAATATAGGGGATCAGCCGTGCACCGTTGTCCGTTAAGATTACACCACGTTTTATCCGTGCAAAAAGCTGAACGCCAAGCTCTTCCTCCAGCCCGGCCATCATCTGGCTGATACCGGACTGGGTATAATTTAAAGCAGTGGCAGCCCCGGAAAAGCTGCCGGTCTCACAGACCTTTAAAAATATCTCATAGCGGTCTTTCTGTTCCTTCATAATCTCCATCCATTACAAAAATTTATATATAGCAGTAAAAACATTTGATTTACTGATATCATAACACATGCTATCTTAATAAAGCAATATGGGCTGGTTTTTTGACAGTCCCATGAAAGAAAAAGAGAAGGTGTTTTGTCATGGAAAAGAAATCAAGTCATTTTTCGGGACAGATCGGATTTGTCCTTGCAGCTGCCGGAAGTGCTGTTGGTGTGGGAAACCTGTGGCGGTTCCCATATCTGGCAGCAAAAGACGGAGGCGGCCTGTTTTTGATCGTGTATCTGGTTCTGGTACTCACATTTGGCTTTACCCTGCTGACCTCAGATATTGCCATTGGGCGCAGAACAAAAGAAAGTGCCATCGGAGCTTACAGCAAAATGCAGGAAAGATGGAAATTTCTGGGAATCCTGACATTCCTGGTACCGGTTCTGATCATGACCTATTATGCAGTCATCGGAGGCTGGATTACCCGCTATGCGGTGGTCTACCTGAGCGGGCAGGCAGAAGCGGCAGCCCGGGACGGGTACTTCACATCCTTTATCACTTCACCGGTTTCGCCGGTCATTTTTGCACTTTTATTTATGGGCGTAACAGCGCTGATCGTTTATAATGGTGTTGAGGGCGGTATCGAACGGGTATCCAAGTGCATGATGCCGGTGCTTCTTGTTCTGGTGGTTATCATTGCCGGATATTCGCTGACACTGCATCATGTAGATGCAGATGGTCAGGTACGCACCGGTATGGAGGGCTTTTTGTATTATATCAGGCCGGATCTGGAAGGTATAACATTACGCCGGTTTTTACAGATCCTGCTGGATGCCATGAGCCAGATGTTTTTCTCCCTCAGTGTTTCCATGGGAATTATGATCACCTATGGTTCTTATGTAAAACCGGAGGTGGATTTAAACCGGGCGGTCAACCAGATCGAGATTTTTGATACCGGAGTGGCTTTGCTGGCCGGTGCCATGATCATTCCGGCTGTATACGTGTTTTCCGGAACAGAAGGGATGAGCGCAGGTCCGAGCTTGATGTTTATTTCTCTTCCGAAGGTCTTTGCGGCTATGGGGAAGGCTGGTGTGTTTATGGGAATCCTGTTTTTCGTAGCAGCAATTTTCGCAACCCTGACCTCATGCATTTCCGTGCTGGAATCCATTACGGCCAACTGCATGGAGATTTTCCACACAGAACGCAAAAAGACTGTCCTGGTGCTGGCGGTCATTTACCTGGCAGCATCAGCGGTCATTGCGCTGGGATACAGTGTTTTTTATTTTGAAATTACGCTGCCGAACGGTTCTGGCGCGCAGCTTTTAGATGTTATGGACTACATCAGCAACAGTGTCATGATGCCGTTCATTGCCCTGCTTTCCGCCATTCTCATTGGCTGGATCAAAACTCCGGACTATGTCATCGGAGAGATGGAGCGAAATGGAGAGACCTTTGGACGAAAAGCAATCTACCGGGTGATGATACGCTACATCGCTCCGTTGATGATGCTTGTGCTGTTCTTGCAGTCTACCGGAATTTTTGCATGACCCCAGGCCTGCTTTCGTTCTTTTACAGAGTTAAACAGAAAAAATTTACAGAGCCAGGCATAGGCGCACCGGAATTAGAATAGGCTATTACTATCAAATTTTTTCGGGGAGGTTGTTATGGGAAAGAAAAAAAGCGGAAAGGTGCTGTTGGTGGCGGCTCTTTTGGCCTGGGTCTTCGTGGTGCGGTTTCTGACGGCCTGCAGCGTGGAGAAGGAAGATCTGCAAAAGGTGCGCGATCTGGAATTTACCGTAGTGGGAGAGACAGATCTTCCGGAGGAGCTGAAGAATGTGATCGGAGAGAAAAAGATGGCGCCCTTTAAGCTGACCTATACCGATGACCAGAATCTTTACATAGTCGTGGGCTACGGAGAACAGGAGACCGGAGGCTGCAGCATTTCCGTGAAGGAGCTTTACCTGACGGAGAATGCGATTGTGGCAGATACGGAGCTTCTGGGGCCGGAGAGTGCGGAACAGGCCGGAACAGAAAAATCGTATCCGTACATTGTCGTAAAAACCGAACATCTGGAGGAACCTGTTATATTCCAGTAATTCACTAGGAATTCTTCTGCCGGTACTTGTATTTCTTTCATATCATATGGTAAAATAAAAGCTAAAATTCTAACGTATATTGCGGAGGCCTGGGATTATGATTTTGAAAGATATCTGGCTGGATGTAAAAGCCGTACAGGAGCGGGATCCGGCAGCGCGGAGCGCACTGGAAGTGCTGCTGCTTTATCAGGGGGTCCATGCGCTGATCTGGCATCGGTTTGCCCATTGGTTTTATAAGCATCATATGTTTTTTATCGCGCGTCTGATCTCTCAGATTGCCAGATTTTTTACCCTGATCGAGATTCATCCCGGTGCGCAGCTGGGGCATGGCATTCTCATTGATCATGGCTGCGGTGTTGTCATCGGTGAAACTACTGTCGTTGGCGATAACTGTACGATTTATCAGGGTGTTACCCTGGGCGGAGTGGGTCTGAACAAGGGCAAGCGTCATCCTACTCTGGGCAATAATGTTACCGTAGGCTGCGGTGCAAAGATCCTTGGCGCCTTTGAGGTGGGAGACAACTGTAATATTGCTGCCAACGCAGTGTTGTTAAAGCCGCTTGACAACGATACCACCGCAGTAGGTATTCCGGCCCGGCCGGTCAAGGTAGCCGGGGTTCCCATTGAGAACCGCAAAAAAACGGTTACCATGGAACATTTCGAAAAGATGGAACAGCGTGTTAAAGAGCTGGAAGCAGAGCTGGAGCGTTTAAAGGGAGAGCTGGAGGAAGCCTCCAGGGAAGCGTAGCAGCAGACAACGCCCCGTATGGAGGCGGTATCATAAAAAGAAAAGCACTCACATAGACTTTCTGTAAAGGGTTTCTGATATGGAAAGAAAGGTGGGTGCTTTTTTATGCTGGAACTGGAAAAGCGGAACATACACAGGAACCGTCTGAAGAGCCAGACGGGAACGCAGGTGACCCTGGATGATGATTTTATCGTTCCGGATACCATGGATGATATCAGTGAGGTGATCCTGGATTCCGGACTGATCCAGCTGGAGCCGGTGAAGGTGCAGAGGGAGCGGATCACGGTGCGTGGAAAGCTGGAATTCCATGTGCTTTACCGGACAGAAGAAGGCGGACTGCAGACACTGGGTGGAGCAATCCCGTTCGAGGAAGGTATCAATGTGCCGGAACTGGAGGAAAAGGACTATGTCAGTGTGGGCTGGCAGCTGGATGATCTGGATACTGAGATGATTCATTCGCGCAAACTGGGGATCCGGGCCATTGTGACGCTGGAGGTGAAGGCAGAAAGCCTGTATGACACAGAGGCCGCCGTGGATGTGAGAGACAGCGGGGCTGCTGACGGAGAAATTCATCTTCAGGTGAAGAAGAGGCAGATTCCCACAGCAGCGATTGCTCTTCGCAGAAAGGATACCTACCGATTAAAAGAGGATGTTACCCTGCCCGGCAGTAAACCGGCTATTGAACGTATGCTGTGGACTGAGATGAGTCTGGCCGGCTGTCTCGCGAAGCCGCTGGATGGTCAGATCCATCTGGAGGGAACCCTGATGGTATTTGTTCTTTACGAGGGCGGCGGAGACGGACAGGTGCAGTGGGTAGAGGAAAACATTCCGTTTTCCGGAGAAGTTAAGATGCAGGGAGCAGAGGCAGAGATGATACCGGCAATCGGCATGAAGCTGGTTCACCGGGAAATAGAGGAAAAACCGGATCCTGACGGGGAACTGCGGGAACTTTCCGTTGACGCTGTGATCGAGCTGGATGTACGCCTCTACGAGGAGCAGGAACTGGAGCTATTGCAGGATCTCTATGCCACGAACCGGGAAATCGTGCCGGAAACCGCAGATGCAGTATTTGACCGGATCCTGACCCGAAACTTTGGAAAATGCAAGGTTGCGGAAAAGGTAAATCTGGAAACAGATCCCAGGGTGCTGCAGATCTGCCACAGCGGCGGAAGTGTGAAGCTGGACGGAGTGGAGAGCAGGGAGGAAATTCTGGCCCTGGATGGTGTTCTGGAGGTGAAGCTTTTATACCTGACGGATGATGATGCGCGCCCGGTACAGGCAGTGACCCGGCTGGTTCCGTTTCATTATGAGGCAGAGGTGCCCGGAATCCGTGAGGACAGCAGCTGGTATCTGGAGCCTGGGCTGGAACAGCTGACTGCGGTTATGGCCGGAGGCGGACAGGCGGAACTGCGTGGAGTGATCGCGTTTGATCTGTTGGTTTTGCAGCCTGAACCGGGGCAGGTAATCCGGCAGGTACAGGTCCTGCCGGCAGATACGGAAAAGATGAAGGCCATGCCGGGAATCGTGGGATACTTTGTGCAGCCGCAGGATAGCCTGTGGGATGTGGCAAAGCACTTTCATACCACAGAGGACTCCATTCTGGCCTCCAACGAGCTGCCCGGCGGGGAAATCAAAGCAGGAGACTGCCTGATCCTGGTAAAGGAAATTGGATGAGTTTCCGGAAAAATAAAAAAACGGACAGACACAAAAGAAAACAGACCGGCGTAGGATATACTATGAAACATAGCTGATCCATGCAGATAGCGGCGAGTCAGCCAGAAACCGGGGTATCGCATCAGGCCGGTGCTTTTCATAGATCAGGGAAACCTGGGCGGCGCATGCTGTACTTGCAAGCAGCAGGCACCGCCTACATAGCGTTTTGTGGCGGGAATCGGAGCGTTGCGCGGCAGCGTTTCTTATGATAGGATGATAGGGAACGTGTGAACGGCTGATCCCGGAAAACCCGGAGAAGCCGGAAAAGAGGCATAACATGACAGAGGAAAATTATACGTATATCCTGGAATGCGCGGACGGAACCCTCTACTGCGGATGGACAAACCATCTGCAGGAACGGGTTGCAGCCCACAATGCGGGGAAGGGTGCCAGGTATACAAAAAGCCGCAGGCCTGTGGTACTGAAGTATTATGAAACCTTCAGTACAAAGCAGGAGGCCATGCGGCGGGAATGGGCGGTCAAACAGCTAAGCCGGAAGGAAAAGCTGGAGCTGATCGAGGCGTTTACGCAACGAATGCGTACATCATGATGTAATGGCAGAGACTTCCACCCATTACGAACAGATGAAAGATTTCGTGAGAACCGAAATAGCGGTGCTTCTGGTTAAAGATCGGCAGCTTCATGGCATAGATCACGCCGCCTGCGGTATAAATGATACCGCCGGCCAGAAGCCAGCCAAAGGCCTGCCGCGGAAGTGCCGCGATGATCTTTCCAAAGGCAAGTACGCAGACCCAGCCCATGGCAATGTAGACCATGGAGGAAAACCACTTGGGACAGGTGATCCACAAAGCGTTGATGAGGATGCCTGCTGCAGCAATGCCCCATACCAGTGCCAGCATGATCCAGCCGGTGCGGTCTCCCAGAACCAGCATGCAGACTGGCGTGTAGGTTCCAGCAATCAGAATAAAGATCATCATGTGATCCACCTTGCGCAGCATGCGGTTGATCTTCGGTGAGATATCCAGTGTATGGTAAATGGTACTGGCTGCATAGAGCAGGATCATGCTGACAATAAATATGGAAAGAGCCAGTACATGGGATTTGTCCGGTTCTGCGGCAGCCTTGATGATGAGTGGGGAAGCGGCGCACAGAGCCAGGATCATGGCGATAAAATGAGTCAGGGCACTGCCCGGATCTTTGATTTTCAGAGTCATGATGATTCCTCCTTTCGGAAATGTGATGAGCAAAAGGATACATGTAGTTTTGAAAACTACATTAAGCTGTTTTATATACTATACAGCGGTGCGGCAAAAAATGCAATAGATTTTCCTGAAAAACTTTGAAATTCAAACTAGTTGCCAAAATGCAGGCAAAAATCCCATTGCCGAAGGCAATTTTCAATGGATTTTTGCTCGTAACTGTGAGGGTACTGAACAGTTACGGATATTGTTAAAAAGGAGAGGAAACAGAAGAATGCTGAATATACTATATGAAGATGAAACGGTGCTGGTGGTGTGGAAACCGGTGGGCATGGAGTCCCAGTCCGGCCACGGTTTTGACGCGGACATGGTCAGTGAGATCCGCCGGTATTTATCCACAGGAAAACCAGTGGATAATCACAAGCTGTCCACAAAATCTGTGGAACCTTATGTGGGAGTTATCCACAGACTGGATAAGCCGGTGAGTGGTGTTATGGTGTATGCCAAAACGAAAAATGCCGCAGCTGCGCTGAGTAAGCAGGTAGCAGAAGGGAAAATGCACAAAAAATACCTTGCTGTACTCTGTGGAAAACCTGTGGATAATGTGGAAAAGTATGTGGATTATCTGTTGAAAGATGAAAAGGAAAATACATCACGAATTGTGGATATGGGGATAAAAGGTGGAAAACGTGCAGAACTCATCTGCCGCGTGCTTGAGTCAAAGACGGTGGAGCCCTATGGGGAACTGACCCTTGCAGAGATTGAGCTTCTGACCGGCCGCCATCACCAGATCCGGGTGCAGATGTCCGGCCACGGGCTGCCGCTCTGGGGAGATAACCGCTACAATCCGGCATTTTGTCAGGGAAACCAGGCGGCAGGATCCATCGCTGCTGACAGTGCAGATTTTCCGGCAGGCGGTTTTGGCCGCAGACGTGCCCTGTCCGGCCGCAGGAGCGCCGCACAGGCCGGTACTGACCGCATAGCGGCCCGCCGTCCGCGTGCGCATCGTGCCGACATCGCGCTTGCAGCGTATGAACTCCGTTTTACTCATCCGGTCACCGGAAAGATCATGACCTTCCGGCAGAATCCGTCCGGCGGTATCTTCCGCAAGTTTGCGATCGGACAGGAGCATGTATAAATCCGTAAAGGATGGACAGACTAGAAAATGTACAAAGGAAGTACAAATCAAAAAGCGGGTGGATCCATGGGGAAACCGGCGGAGCACAAAAGATAATCCATTTACATATCTGCGATAATGTCGTATACTGATACTGCTTCGTTTAAACAAGCCTGCAGCGTGGATTCATGCGCTGAGCTGGATTAACGGAAAGAAAATGGAGGCAGGAACATGACATTTACCTATCCAGCGGTAATCACACCGCATAAAGACGATGATGGTTTCCATATCGTATTCCCGGACCTGGAGCTCTGTGAAGGAGACGGCCCGGATCTGGAGGATGCTCTGGATGACGCAAGAGAAGCAGCTTATAACTGGCTGATGGTGGAACTGGAAGAGGGAGGAGAATTCCCGGCACAGAGCCATGAGGAGGATATTGAGGTTCCGGAGGGCGGTTTCGTCCGCAGGATCATCGTGCGCATCAAGCTTCTTCCGGACAGTGACTGATACGTCCGGAGACAAGGACCAGGCTGTTTGCGGCAGCCTGGGTTGCTGAAGCAACTACGCCTCGGCATAAGAATGTGCCAGGGCACATTCTTTGTCACGAAAACGAATGATAAGGAGGAGTTGGATCATGAGATACACTGTAAAACCGCACAATGTGTGCGCAGCCTCTCTGTCTTTTGACTTAGATGATGATGTTGTCAGAAACGTAGAATTTACCAGAGGCTGTGATGGCAATTTAAAGGCAATCAGTAAACTGGTAGACGGCATGACCGTAGACCAGATCTACAATACGCTGCATGGCAATACATGCGGTTTTAAGGATACATCCTGCGCAGACCAGCTGGCCCAGGCTGTGCGCAAATGTTACGATGAGAGCCGGAAATAGGCTGAAGGGGCTTAGCTCATCTTGTCTGCCAGGCGCAGAAATTCCTGCATTTCCCTGGTGACCCATTTATTCTTGTGGTAGAAAATCTGCCGCCAGGTCTGCATCTGGAAGCCGCGGACATTTAAGGCAGTCAGCTGCTTTTGCTGTAATTCCCGCTGGACCGTGAATTTCGGAAGAAATGAGATCCCGGTATTTTTCAATAGCATATGGATGATGAATTCCGTATTGCCGATTTCCAGAAACGGCTTTACGGAACGATTTATGGATGCCAGATACTGTTCAAGCATATGACGGTAGCTGGCATCTTTTTCTGTCAGGAAAAACGGAAAGCGCAGAACCTCATCAAGCTCCAGTTCACGCTTTACCAGGGCCAGCTCATGGTCCGGGGAGGCCACAAAGATATTTTCTTCCGGTTCCTCCAGGGTCTTGCACCAGCGGTTGTCATAGATCCGCCGGTCCAGAAGATACACGATATCGATGGTGTTTTCGTTCATCCGGTCGAGCAGTACTCCGGGAGAATCCGTTACGATGCTGATGGTGACCTCCGGGTGCAGCCGGTGGTATTCGGCCAGAAGATCCGGGAAAATGGAAGCGCAGATGGACTCGATGGTGCCGAGGCAGAGCTTGCCGCTTAGCGTGGAAGGATCGGAAACTGCGTTTTTTGCCTGCTCCAGTTCGTTGCGGATGGAGACGGCGTACTGATAGAATACCTGTCCCTGATGCGTCAGGGAAATCTGTTTTCCGATCCGGTCAAAAAGATGGACACCAAGCTCCTGCTCCAGCTGCTTGATCTGAATGGTGACGGCGGCCTGGGAGTATCCCAGATGTCTGGCTGCCTTGGAAAAGCTCTGATATTGTGCAACCTGCAGAAAGGTGCTGATCTCGCGAAATTCCATAGGAAATCTCCTTTGATAATTAAAAAATTTTAAACGATGTGATAAAAACTTTAAATTTTACATTAATATAACTATATGGTACGATAAATTTATCAATAAGGCAAGCCACAATGATAAAGCAGGGCGGACATACTTGATCAATATGTGCCGTCTGTCAGAAATGCAGAAAAAGGGGAAAATCAGAATGGAGAAGAAAGATCCACGTTATCAGGCATATATTCAGATTCTGAAAGAGGAATTGATTCCGGCTATGGGATGTACCGAACCGATCGCGCTGGCCTATGCAGCAGCAGTAGCAAGAAAAACTCTCGGCGAGATGCCGGATAAGGTAGTCGTAGAAGCCAGCGGCAGCATTATCAAGAACGTAAAATCTGTAATCGTACCGAATACCGGTCATTTAAAGGGTATCAATGCAGCAGCGGCAGCAGGCATTGTGGCCGGTGACCCGGACAAGAAGTTAGAGGTTATTGCCACGGTAAGCCAGGAGCAGATCCGTCAGATGAAGCAGTTCATGGAAGAGGTTCCGATCCAGGTAGTGCACATGGAGGACGGCTGTACCTTTGATATCATTGTGACAGTATTTAGCGGCAAGTCCTACGCAAAGGTACGTATCGCAAACTTCCACACCAACATTGTTCTGATCGAGAAGAACGGAGAGGTTTTAAAGAGCGAGGCAGTTTCCGATGACAGTGAGGAAGGTCTGACCGATCGCACTCTGCTTGACATGGAGCATATCTGGGATTTTGCAATGACAGCAGATATTGACGATGTCAAAGCCCTTCTGGACCAGCAGGTAGCTTTTAACGTAGCTATTGCGGAAGAGGGTATCAAGAATGATTACGGCGCAAACATCGGTAAAGTGCTCCTTGATATGGACGGCAACAATGTACGTGTCCGTGCAAAGGCAATGGCAGCAGCAGGCTCTGATGCCCGCATGAATGGCTGTGAGATGCCGGTTGTGATCAACTCCGGAAGCGGAAACCAGGGTATCACCACCTCTGTACCGGTCGTTGTATATGCAAAAGAGCTTGGTGTCAGCGAGGAGAAGCGTTATCGCGCACTGATCCTGTCAAACCTGACAACCATTCACGTAAAGACACCGATCGGCCGTCTGTCTGCTTACTGTGGAGCAGTAGGAGCAGGTGCCGGAGCAGGTGCCGGAATCGCATATCTGTGCGGCGGCGGCCTGAAGGAAGTAGAGCACACTGTAGTCAATGCCCTGGCAATCGTATCCGGCATTGTATGTGATGGCGCTAAGGCATCCTGCGCAGCCAAGATCGCGGCAGCAGTCGATGCCGGCATCCTCGGCTACAACATGTATATCCGCGGCCAGCAGTTCCGCGGCGGAGACGGTATTGTATCCAAGGGCGTAGAGAATACCTTACGGAATGTCGGACGTCTCGGAAAAGACGGTATGAAAGAAACCAACGAAGAGATCATCAAGATTATGATCGAAGCATAATTCGGGACAGAACCTGAAACAGGATAAAACCCTCTGCATCTGGTAACTTTTTGATGCAGAGGGTTTCTTTTTTTATTTTACATAGTATTGCGTGAAAAGTCAGACAGAATGTGATAATATAAAATTATAGATTTATGTAGCGTCAGAAATCCTGACTGTTTCAGTAAAGGAAGAATGTTGATGAAAAAAAGAAAAGGAAGAATTGCGCAGCTGCTGGTCATGAGCGTGATAACCCTGGCTATGGCACTGAGTATATACCGAAATCCGGAACATGAAAGTCTGGTTGTGCTTCTGCTTCTCTGGTGTTATTTTGGCTGGAATCTCTGGACCACCCAACAGCTTGCAAAAAGCCGTTCGGAGGCGGTGGTGGAACTGGAACGCAGTACGGTGCTGATCCGCTGCGTGACAGAGCTTTCTTCTCATGAAGACATGGATCGGGCAATCAATAACCTTCTGAAAATCGTGACGGAGTATTTTGAGGGAGACCGGTCCTATATCGTTAAGGTGGATTATGAGAACCAGCTGGTTCACAATACATATGAGTATGCCGCACCCGGGATCACAAAAGAAATTGACAATCTTCAGCAGGTGCCGCTTCAGGTTGTTCAGTCCTGGCTTGATATGTTTCAGAAGCAGGGTATGTTTTATATATCTGATCTGGACCGTGAAAAGAAAAAGGAGGCCAAGACCTATGATATTCTGAAAGCACAGAATATCAACAGTCTGATCGCGGTTCCATTTAAAAAAGACGGTACGGTGATAGGATTTTTTGGTGTAGACAATCCAAGGAAATACTACCGGGATTTTCAGCTCCTCTCTTCCATTCAGTTCTTTCTCATGAACCGTCTGGAGATGAAGGACCGCCAGGAACAGCTTCAGTATTTAAGCTACCGCGATCTGCTGACGAATCTGTATAACCGTAACTATTACATTCGCCTGCTGGAAAAATCCCGGGGCAGATGCTTTAAAAATATCGGAGTGGTTTATATTGATTTAAATGGTTTAAAGCAGATCAACGATGAGCAGGGGCATGAAGCAGGTGATTCCTTTATCCGTCGGGCAGCCCAGCAGATCGTGGCAGTTTTCCCGGAGCATACCTACCGGATCGGCGGGGATGAATTTGTGGTGATTTATCCAGACATTCTGCAGCAGCAGTTTGAATTCCTGATAAACCAGCTTCGCCTGAATGCCAGACAGCATCATGTCAGTATTTCCTGCGGTTCGGTCTGGAGAACAGAATGCATGGCTCTGGATGAGATGCTGAAGGAAGCCGACGAAAAAATGTATGAGGACAAAAAGAAATTTTATGAAAAAAGAGAACATGACCGGAGACGCGATATCCGGAGAAGCGAGTATATGTAAAGAACAGGTTATCCGGACCACCGGACGCAATAACTGCGGCGGACGCTGTGTGATCTGCGTACACATGAAAGCTGGAAAAATCGATCATCTGAGTACGGAGCACCCCTGCGATGCACCTGAGGAAGAGATTCCGCTCACAGCCTGCGTGCGCGGTCTGAATTACCATAAAACCTTTCTGGGCGAGGACCGGCTGCGTTATCCTATGAAGCGGGTGGGGAAGCGCGGTGAAGGCAGATTTGAGCGTATCAGCTGGGAAGAAGCGGTAGATATCATTGCCTCCGAGTGGATCCGTATTCGCGATACTTACGGACCGGGAGCACGCTATGTTAATTATGCAACGGGCATCAGTGCCTTGAATCGCGGCAATAGCCTGGCGAAGCGCCTTCTGAATCTGGACGGAGGATTTCTTGATTATTACAATTCCTACAGCTCAGCCTGTATTCGGCAGGCAACCCCTCTCATGTATGGCACCAACGAGACGGGGCAGAACCCGGAGGACTGGCTGAATGCGAATTTCATTATCCTCTGGGGCCATAATCCGGAAGAAACAAAGTTTGACAGCGTTACCATGAACGTACTTTTGCGCGCAAAGAAGAAGGGCATTCCCATTGTCGTTGTTGATCCGAGAAAGAATGACACGGTGGTACGCCTGGAGGCAGAGTGGATTCCTGTGCGCCCTGCCACCGACAGTGCCATGATGGATGCCATGGCATGGGTCATTGTGGAAGAAAACCTGCAGGATCAGGAATTTCTGAACCGCTGCTGTATTGGCTTTGATAAGGAGCATATGCCGGATGGAGTGGACCCGTCAGAGTGTTATCTCTCTTATCTGTACGGTGAGAAGGACGGCGTGGAGAAAACGCCGGAATGGGCAGAAACGATCACCGGAGTACCGGCAGACACCATCCGAAGTCTGGCAAGGCGTTATGCCCTGGCAAAGCCGGCTGCCCTCATTCAGGGATACGGACCGCAGCGCAATGCTAATGGAGAACAGAGCACCCGGGGCGGCATTCTGCTTGCCTGTATGACCGGAAATGTGGGAATTTCCGGCGGCTGGGCCAGCGGAACCGCAGACTGGATGGAACATAAAAAACCATCCTGGCCGAAGCAGGTGAATCATTACAACCGTCAGATCCCGGTTTACCTCTGGACCGAGGCCGTGCTGCATGGCCATACCATGAACCAGCAAGATGGGGTACAGTGGATTGACGGACCGGAAGAACCGGTTACGCTGGAAAGTGATATCAAGATGATCCTCAATCTGGCGGGCAACACACTCATCAACCAGCATGGAGATATCAACCGTACGGCAGAGATCCTGCGGGATGAAAGCAAATGTGAGTTCATTGTAGTCAGTGATCTGTTTATGACGGCCAGCGCGAAATATGCCGATATCCTGCTTCCGGGAATTTCCATGTTTGAATGCGAAAACATTACCATGCCCTGGAAATATGGCAATTTCCTTGGCTTCAACAATAAGGTGATCGAGCCTTTGTATGAGGGAAGATTTGAGTATGACTGGCTCGCTGAGGTTGCGGATCGCCTTGGGTTAAAAGAACAGTTTACCTGCGGCCGTACCTCGTCAGAGTGGCTGGAATATTTATATGAAGAATTGAGAAAGACAGAAACAGAACTGCCGGATTATGAAGCCTTTAAAAAGCAGGCGCTGTTCCGCTATCAGAAGCAGCCGGTCCAGCCTGCTTTTGCAGAAGAACGCCGTGATCCGCAAGCACATCCGTTTCCGACAAAGAGTGGAAAAATAGAGATTTTCTCTGAGAAAGTATACAGGACAGAATTTAAAGAATTTGTGCCGGCCATCCCACGGTATGTGCCGCCGGTAGAGGGACCGCAGGATCCTCTGACAGAGAAATATCCGCTGCAGCTGACCGGCTGGCATACAAAACGGCGCTGCCACAGCATCCATGACAACAACCAGGCCATGCATAAGATCGATCCTCAGATGCTGTGGATGAATCCGGTCGATGCCGCAGCCCGGAACCTGCAGGACGGAGACCTGGCAGAGGTGTTCAATGACCGCGGCCGGATCCGCATGCCGGTGCGCGTCACCGACCGGATCATGCCGGGGGTGACTGCCATCTCCCAGGGCGCCTGGTACCGGCCGGACGAAAACGGAACCGACACAGCCGGTTCCATCAACGTGCTGACATCCCTGCACCCGACCCCTTATGCCCGGGGCAACGGGCAGCATACGAACCTTGTGGAGGTGACCCGTTATGGTCTATGAATTAACCGTTCAGTCCGTAAAACTGAAATCAACCCTGTTTACGCCGCCGTCCCGGCTTATCAATACCTGTGAAGTAACATGTGCCATCGGCATGCTGTACAAAAAAGCAGGCCAGCCCATGCCGGAGGTGAAAGCGGGCGATAACCTGGGAAAACTCATCGAGAGCATTCCACAACAGGTCTACGACGCAGAAAACGGCAATCTATCCGAAATTGTCCGTAGCTACACCTGGTTCGACAACGATGAAGTGACGGAAGATGCGGCCATCACGCTTCAGATGGGGTACGAATCAATATAAAAATTTGAGCTACAAAGCTGAATAAAGGTCCGGAAGTGAATGAGACCGCCTTCCTCTATTTTCACATATCGTTGTTTCACAAAAAACTGATAACAATTTCACATAACATGGAAAAAGGAAAGTTCAGCTTCCCTTGACAAAGTGCGGAAAATGGCTTAAAATCAAGCAAGAGAAAACGACAGTGAAGAGGATTAGTAAGCAGACATTACATCACAGAGAGATGGCTATCTGGTGCAAGGCCGTCATGTCCCTGGAAGCTGAACCGGCCTTGGAGTCCTGCAGTGAACTGCAGCGTAGTTTCCGGCGTTAACGGAGCATAGAGTGAGCGATTCTGCATCCATTGCAGCGCTAATCAGGGTGGTACCGCCGAATTTATCTGGTCATTCGGTCCCTTGTCAGAAATGGCAGAGGACCGGATGATTTTTTATTTCATAGGAAATTACGTCCTATGAAATAAAAATGCGTCGCGAGGAAGCGCACTTTTTTCATTAAAAATAAAGGAGAGTTATCATGGCAAAGGATAAGAAATTAGTAGAAGCCATCACATCCATGGACGAGGATTTCGCCCAGTGGTATACGGATGTGGTAAAAAAAGCAGAGCTGTGTGACTACGCAAGCGTAAAGGGCTGCATGGTCATCAAACCGGCTGGTTATGCAATCTGGGAGAATATCCAGCATGAGCTGGACCGCCGCTTTAAGGAAACCGGAGTTCAGAATGTATATATGCCGCTCTTCATTCCGGAGAGCCTTCTGGAGAAAGAAAAAGATCATGTGGAAGGCTTTGCGCCGGAGGTTGCATGGGTAACCCACGGCGGCCTGGAGCCGCTTCAGGAGCGTCTGTGCGTGCGCCCGACCTCAGAGACTCTGTTCTGTGATTTCTATGCAAAGGATATCCACTCTTATCGTGACCTGCCGAAGGTATACAACCAGTGGTGTTCTGTAGTCAGATGGGAAAAAACCACCCGTCCGTTCCTGCGTTCCAGAGAGTTCTTATGGCAGGAGGGGCACACCGCTCACGCAACCGCAGAGGAAGCAGAGGCAAGAACCATCCAGATGCTGAATCTCTATGCAGATTTCTGTGAGCAGGTGCTGGCTATTCCGGTAATCCGCGGTCAGAAGACTGATAAAGAGAAATTCGCAGGCGCAGAGGCTACCTACACCATCGAGTCCCTGATGCATGACGGAAAAGCACTGCAGTCCGGAACCAGCCATAACTTTGGTGACGGCTTTGCAAAGGCATTCGGCATCCAGTATGCAGCAAAGGACAACACTCTGCAGTATGTTCATCAGACTTCCTGGGGCATGACGACCCGTATGATCGGTGCGATCATCATGGTACACGGTGATAACAATGGTCTGGTGCTGCCGCCGAGAATCGCTCCGACCCAGGTTGTGATCGTGCCGATCCAGCAGCAGAAAGAGGGCGTTCTGGACAAGGCATTTGCACTGAAAGACGTTCTTTCCAACTTCCGCGTAAAAGTGGATGATTCCGACAAGAGCCCGGGCTGGAAGTTCAGTGAGTCTGAGATGCGCGGAATTCCGGTACGTGTGGAGATCGGACCGAGAGATATCGAGAACAACGAGGCAGTTCTGGTCCGCCGTGATACTCATGAGAAGATCACAGTTTCCTTAGACGAGATCGAAGCCAAGGTAAGCGAGCTCTTAGACACTATCCAGAGTGATATGTTGGAGCGCGCAAGAGCACACCGCGATTCTCACACCTACGTTGCAACCACCTACGATGAGTTTGTAAAAACCATCAACGAGAAGCCGGGCTTTGTAAAAGCTATGTGGTGCGGCGATCAGGCCTGCGAGGACAAAATCAAAGAAGATACAGCTGCGACCTCCCGCTGCATGCCGTTTGCACAGGAGAATCTCTCCGATAAGTGCGTATGCTGCGGCAAGCCGGCCAAGAAGATGGTTTACTGGGGCAGAGCATACTAAAATTTTATATGAAATCGGTAAAAAGGTCCGGGAAAGCGCCTGTTCGGCGGTCTTTCCCGGACCTTTTTCGTTTTTGCTGATGTTGTCAGGCCCAGAAGGCGCGGACCAGTTCAATAAAGTATTTAGCGGCTTCGCTTAAGTATCCGTTTTTGCGGTAGTTGGCTACAATGTCCCAGGACGGATGGGATGCAAATGAGAAACAGCTGATTCCCTTTGGCAGCCTGCGTACATAGTGTTCAGGAACTACGCCGCAGCAGAGGTTTGCCTCGATCATGGAGAGTACAGTATTGTTGCTGGCAGTTTCAAAAAGAACATTTGGGGTAAAACCGGATTTTCGGAAAATCTCATCGGTGATGGCCCGGATAGTGGACTCTTTGTACATCAGGACGAAGGGTTCGTACTGGAAGCGGGTGAGGCTGGCGGTGGGGTAAGGCCCGGTCAGCTGACCCTGCTGATCAGCTGCTGCCTGTGCAGCCGTCAGTTCCTCCACAGCGGGATGAATGCTGGGCACCAGAAGAAAAATCTCCTCTTCGCCAAGCTTTATGTATTCGCTGTCGTTGCGCTGCCGCTCCGAGAGTGTCTGAAATCCGATGTCCAGGTTGCCCTGGGTGATCATCTGCTGCTGGCGGTGTACGCTAAGCTCATGAGGCTCAACAACAACATTCGGATAAACCTGGTGAAATGCGGGGTAAACGTGGGTAAACATCTCACTGCCGCGGCCCGGCGTGAAGCCAATGGAAAGGCGGCCCTTCTTGGCATCTGTCATGTCGTTTATGAGGTTGTAGGTGCGCTGCTTGATCCGCAGGATTTCCCGGGCATTGTCCAGATAAACCTGTCCGATCTCGGTGGGGCGCATATCTATCTTGCTGCGGTGAAAAAGCGGTGCCCCAAGCTCCTTCTCCAGCCGCAGAAGCTGCTGGTTTAAGGCGGACTGGGTTACGAACAGCTTTTCCGCCGCGCGGGTGATGCTGTGTTCATCATCAATTTTTACAATGTATTCAATCTGTTTTAAATCCATAAAAGTGCCTCCGGCATGGAATTATTCGTAACTGTTCAGTACCTTCACAGTCACAATTATTCTTTAAAAAGCTCCTTCCAGGCATTGGCAAAACGCCGGGATACAGCAGTTGGATTACGTCGCAGGATGGACGGGCGGAGTATTGATTTTTTATTGTTTAAGAGGCGGGTTGTGTCTGCCATCTTCTCGTTCAGCGTGCTGATACGTGCCGCCAGAGTCTCCCTGCGTGCAGCGGCAGCCTCGGCCAGCTCTTCCCTGCGTGTGGCAACAGCTTCCTTATGGGCTTCGACAGCCTCAGACAGCTCTTCCCTTCGTACGGCAACAGTTTCCTTATGAGCTTCGACAGCCTCGGCCAGTTCTTCCCTGCGTGCAGCAACAGCTTCTTCCAGAGCCTCCCTGCGTGCGGATACCATCTCTTTGTGTGCTTCTACATTTTCGGCCACGGCCGCGCGCAGCTCCTCCTTCGCGTTTTCGATATTTTGTTCGGTCTCGGCCTTCAGGAGAGCAAGCTGTACCTGTATTTCTTCCAGGTCAGCACGCAGCTTAGAAACAGATTCCAGAGTCTTTGCCAGGCTGAGAGCCTCTCTGGTGGACTGGATGGTATCCATGACAAAGCATCCGCTCACGATCCCAAGCAGGCACCATTCCAGTGACGGCGGAAGATTCAGAACAAAACGTTCAATGGGCCTGTGGATGATCTCGGTCATAAAGATGGTTAAGAAGCCCCAGGCAATGGAAGAGGTCAGGCAGATGTAACCATGAAGATTGAACTTCTGACTGCTGTAATCCCAGTAACGGACCTTGAACAGACGCTCCATAATATAGCCGGTTACATATTCCAGCAGGGTGGCTGCCACCACACCGGAGCAGTAGACCAGAAGGAGATTGTCCTTGACCGGAATGGATACCCACAGCATCATGACGGCTCCGGTGCCATACAGAGGCAGCATGGGAAGCCTCAGAAAGCCGCGGTTGACAAAATGGTGCTGCTTTAAGGAAACATAGGTGGATTCAAAAATCCAGCCGAAGAAGCAATATATATAGAAGAAAGTAAGCCAGTGATACCAGGCATATGTGTACATGATCGAAATCCTCTTTTGCGAATCAACAACTTATCTTAGTTTAGCATATCCGGAAAAAACCTTCAATATGCCTTCAGAGGCTTTTGTTTGCAAAAGAAAGCATGGACAAAGGATATTGGTCTGTGCTACAATCAACAAAAATATAGTTACATGTGCAGCTGCACAAAAATGTATTCTGAAATGGGAGAAAGGAAAGAGAGCTATGAATTTAACATATCAGAGCACAAGAGGCGGAGAGAGCGGACTGACTGCATCTCAGGCAATCTTAAAAGGATTGGCTGATGACGGCGGCCTGTTTATGCCGACTTCAATCCCGAAACTGGATGTAACGATGGAAGAGCTGGCAGGCATGAGTTACCAGGAAACTGCTTACCGTGTTATGAAACAGTTCTTAACAGATTTCACCGAGGAAGAACTGCGCTATTGTATCGATCACGCTTACGACAGCAAGTTTGACACGGAGGAGATTGCTCCGCTTGTCAAGGCAGACGGTGCCTATTATCTGGAACTCTTCCACGGAAGCACCATTGCGTTCAAAGATATGGCACTGTCCATTCTTCCGTATCTGATGACTACCTCTGCAAAGAAGAATCATGTAGAGAATGAAATTGTCATTCTGACTGCAACCTCCGGAGATACCGGAAAGGCAGCTATGGCAGGTTTCGCGGATGTACCGGGAACCCGCATCATTGTCTTCTATCCGAAGGGCGGCGTCAGCAAGGTTCAGGAGCTGCAGATGGTGACCCAGAAAGGAGCCAATACCGCCGTTGTTTCCATTCACGGCAACTTCGATGATGCGCAGACCGGCGTAAAGAAGATCTTTGGTGACAAAGAGTTTGCTGCAAAGCTGGCTGCAAAGGGCTTCCAGCTTTCCTCTGCGAACTCCATCAACATCGGCCGTCTGGTTCCGCAGGTGGTTTACTATGTTTACGCTTACGCCAAGCTGGTGCAGAACGGAGAAATCCAGAACGGTGATCTCATCAATGTGACTGTTCCGACCGGAAACTTCGGCAATATCCTGGCTGCATATCTGGCAAAACAAATGGGCGTGCCGATCAAGACCCTCATTTGTGCATCCAACGACAATAAAGTCCTGTATGACTTTTTCAAGACCGGTACTTACGATCGCAAGAGAGAGTTTATCCTGACCAATTCCCCGTCCATGGATATCCTCATCTCCAGCAACTTAGAGCGCCTGATCTACTTAAGCACCGGCTGTGATGCAGCAGCCAACAGGAAGCTGATGGAAGATTTAAGCACCAAGGGCGCTTATACGGTTACGGATTCCATGAAAGCCTTCATGAAGGATTTTGTGGGCGGTTATGCAACCGAGGCAGAGAATGCCGCAGGTATCAGACACCTGGCTGATGAGACCGGATATATCATTGATACACATACCGGTGTGGCTTCCTGCGTATATAAAAAATATGTGGCAGAGACCGGAGACAAGACCCCAACGGTTATTGCGTCTACCGCAAGTCCGTACAAGTTCTCCCACAGCGTTATGGCGGCAGTGACCGGCAAGGAGGCAAAGACGGATGAGTTTGCTTCCATCGATGCTTTGTGCAAGGCATCCGGCGTAGCCATCCCGCGCGCAGTGGAGGAAATCCGCAACGCAGAGATCCGTCACAACAGAGAGTGCGACGCAGCCGACATGGAAAAGACTGTGGCAGAGATTCTGGGCTTATAATTCGTTATCTGCTTCACAAAAAACTGTTTTTGTAATATAATAAAGACAGTTATGCCCCCCGGCCTGAATTTGGGACAGGCTGCGCGGAAAACTATAGAAAAACGGAGGTTTTGAACATGTTAGTATCTGCAACAGAAATGCTGAAAAAGGCAGTAGAAGGCCACTATGCAGTAGGTCAGTTCAACATCAATAATCTGGAGTGGACCAAGGCTATCCTGGCAACCGCACAGGAGTTAAACTCCCCGGTCATCCTGGGTGTATCTGAGGGCGCAGGAAAGTACATGACCGGATTTAAGACGGTTTCCGCTATGGTAAAGGCCATGATCGAGGAAATGAACATTACCGTTCCGGTAGCACTGCACTTAGACCACGGCACCTACGATGGCTGCTACAAGTGCATTAAGGCAGGATTCTCCTCCATCATGTTCGATGGTTCTCACTATGCCATTGAAGAAAATGTAGAGAAGACAAAAGAGTTAGTAAAGGTTGCTCACGCTATGGGTCTTTCCATCGAGGCTGAGGTTGGTTCCATCGGCGGCGAGGAAGACGGTGTGATCGGTATGGGCGAGTGCGCAGATCCGAACGAGTGCAAGATGATCGCAGACCTGGGCGTAGACTTCCTGGCAGCAGGCATCGGCAACATCCATGGCAAATATCCGGCAAACTGGCAGGGCTTAAGCTTTGAGACTCTGGCAGCAGTCAAGGAGAAGGTGGGCGACCTGCCGTTAGTTCTTCATGGCGGTACCGGTATCCCGGCTGACATGATCAAAAAAGCGATCGATCTTGGTGTGGCAAAGATCAACGTAAATACCGAGTGTCAGCTTTCCTTTGCAGACGCTACCCGTAAGTATGTCGAGGCAGGCAAGGATTTAGAGGGCAAGGGCTTCGATCCGCGTAAGCTGCTCGCACCGGGCGCAGAGGCTATCAAGGCAACTGTAAAAGAGAAAATGGAGCTGTTCGGTTCCGTTGGAAAAGCCTGAAAATCAGTGCTTTGAAAAAAATACGGGAAAATGCAAAAAAACACTTGCTTTTTCCAACCTGATGGTTTATTTTAATTAGGGAACGATGGTGTTCTTCCACATGGGAAGAGCACCATTTTTTTTAACCAGATACCCAGCTTAAGAAAATTAAGTATACATAAAAATAATTTAGGGCAGGGTGAGGAGACCGGGAACGGCAATTCTAAGTGAGAGGAAGGAAAAAGTCTATGAGCGAAATCGTAAATGTAGCTGAGATTTTTGGCAAGAACGTCTTCAACGAAACCGTTATGAAAGAGCGCTTACCAAAGAGCGTTTTCAAAAAAATGAAAAAGACCATCGAAGATGGTGCTGAGCTGGATCCGTCCATTGCAGATGTAGTTGCACATGCAATGAAGGACTGGGCTATTGAGAGAGGAGCAACCCACTATACCCATTGGTTCCAGCCGCTGACTGGCGTAACCGCAGAGAAGCATGATTCCTTCATTTCCGCACCGGATGCGGAGGGAAAGGTCATCATGGAATTCTCCGGCAAGGAGCTCATCAAGGGCGAGCCGGATGCATCCTCCTTCCCGTCAGGCGGCCTGCGTGCTACCTTCGAGGCAAGAGGCTATACCGCATGGGACTGTACCTCCCCGGCCTTTTTAAGAGAAGATGCCTGCGGCGTGACTCTTTGCATTCCGACCGCGTTCTGCTCCTACACTGGTGAGGCACTGGATCAGAAGACCCCGCTTCTTCGTTCTATGCAGGCCATTGACGAGCAGTCCTTAAGAATTTTAAGACTCTTCGGCAACACCACCGCAAAGCGTGTCTGCCCGTCTGTTGGACCGGAGCAGGAGTACTTCATCGTAGACCGTCAGAAGTATTTACAGAGAAAAGATCTGATCTACACCGGCCGCACCCTGTTCGGTGCCATGCCTCCAAAGGGCCAGGAGCTGGACGACCATTACTTCGGTGCAATCCGTGAGCGCATCGGTGCTTACATGAAGGCAGTCAACGAGGAGCTCTGGAAGCTTGGTGTTACCGCTAAGACCCAGCACAACGAGGTAGCACCGGCACAGCATGAGCTGGCTCCAATTTACGACCAGGCAAACCTGGCGGTTGACCACAACCAGATGGTTATGGAAACCTTAAAGAAGGTTGCCGGGCGTCAGGGCCTTACCTGTCTGCTTCATGAGAAGCCATTTGCGGGCGTAAATGGTTCCGGTAAGCACAATAACTGGTCCCTTACCTCTGATGATGGTGTGAACCTGTTAAACCCGGGCGATACCCCGCACGAGAACATTCAGTTCCTTCTTGTTCTGGCCTGCATCTTAAAGGCAGTCGATATTCATGCAGACCTGCTTCGTGAATCCGCAGCTGATATCGGAAACGATCACCGTCTGGGAGCAAACGAGGCACCGCCGGCAATCATTTCCGTATTCCTGGGCGAGCAGCTTGAGGATGTGATCGATCAGTTGTGCAGCACTGGTGAGGCAACTCACTCTAAGAGCGGCGGTACGTTAAGGACTGGTGTTGCAACCCTTCCGGATCTGGATAAAGATGCAACCGACCGTAACCGTACTTCACCGTTCGCTTTCACCGGAAACAAGTTCGAGTTCCGTATGGTAGGTTCTTCCGATTCTGTTGCCCCGGCCAACGTAGTCCTGAACACCATCGTGGCAGAGGCTTTCAAAGAGGCGGCAGATGAGCTGGAAAAGGCAGATGATTTCGATACTGCAGTACATGACATGATCAAGAAACTGCTTCGCGACCACAAGCACATCATCTTCAACGGCAATGGTTACTCTGATGCATGGGTAGAAGAGGCAGAAAGACGCGGCCTTCCGAACATCCGCTCCATGGTAGATGCAATCCCGGCCCTCACTACCGAGAAGGCAGTAAAACTCTACGAGTCCTTCGGCGTATTTACCAGGGCAGAGCTGGAGTCTCGTGCCGAGGTTGAGTATGAGGCATATGGCAAGATGATCAACATCGAGGCAAGAACCATGATCGATATGGCGAGCAAGCAGATCATTCCGGCTGTGATCAAGTACACCACTCAGCTGGCAGGTTCACTTGCTGCAGTCAAGGCTGCATGCCCGGAGGCAGATACCAGCGTACAGGCTGAACTGCTGACCGAGACCTCTGCTCTTCTGTCTGATATGAAGGTTGCCCTGGCAGCTCTGATCGATATTACGGAAGAGGCAGCATGTGTTGACGGTGTTGAGACTCAGGCACGCGTTTACCACGAGAAGGTGGTTCCGGCTATGGCAGCGCTCCGTACACCGGCAGATAAGCTGGAGATGATCGTGGACAAAGACCTGTGGCCATTCCCGAGCTACGGCGATCTGATCTTCGAGGTATAAAGTTCCAATCATATTAGAAAAAAATCAGGGCAGGCTTTCGCTGTTTGGCGGAGGCCTGCTTTGTAGTTACGGGTAAGAATACAGCGGGAAAGCTTTTTGAATCGGACCTTCCGGCCGATAGGAAATCGTAAGAATCTATTTGCGCGAATTGGTTGAATATTTATGCCGTTATTGTTAAAATGAAACGTATAAGAGACCGCCCGGGGAAAGCAGGCATCTGCGCAGGCAGACTGGCTGCAAAAAAGAAGAAACGGCGGCGCAACGATACGAAGGAGCTTTTATATATGAAGAAAAAGGGTTTGGTAATGTTTGCCCTGGCAGCAGTCATGAGCCTTGGCGCGGTGGGGATTACGGCGTTTGCGGCCGGCTGGTCACAGGAAGGCAGCAACTGGGTATACTATAATAACAATGGAAGCAAGGTAACCAATGCGTGGCGTCAGGCACAGGATGGAACCTGGCGTTATCTGGAAAGCAGCGGAGCCATGGCAACCAACAAATGGGTCGATAACGATGATTACTATGTAGATGCCAGCGGTATCATGATCACCAATAAATGGCTTCAGGTGGCAAATAGCCGGAAAACCAGCGGGTATGACTGGTATTATTTCGGAAATAACGGCAAGTGCTCGAAAGAAAAATGGGTGCAGATTGATGGTAAGTATTATTATTTCGGAGATACCGGCGCCATGGAGACTGGCTGGATCTTGGATGACATGTATTACTGCGATGATGTGGGCGTTATGGTGACCGGATGGAAGAAGCTGACCCCGCCGGAGGAATATCAGGATGAGGACAAGCACACCGGTCCGTTTGAAACTGCCAGTGATGGTCAGTACTGGTACTATTTCGGAACCAACGGAAAGAAAACGGTTCCAAGCGAGAACGGAACCAATATCAAACAGAAAAAGATCAACGGAACCTATTATTGCCTGCGCGAGGACGGTGCTGTTCAGACCGGCTGGGTCTGCGTCACCGGCGATGAATCCGACAACATTGAGGATTACCGCCTGGTAGATGCCGAGGGAAAAGTCCGCACCGGCTGGTATTCTGCCGAGCCGCCGGAATATCTGGCGGGGCATTATGATCATGACGTTGAGTGGTTTTATTTCAATTCCAAGGGTGTTCCGGAAGTGGGACCGGCAAAGGGCAGTGCGAAAACCAGTGATTTAAAGCGCATCAACGGATATACACATTTGTTCAATGAATATGGAACTCCTGTATATGGCGTTCAGAAGGTGTATACCAACAGCAGTGAGTATACCGCCTATTACTTTGGCAATTATCCGCAGAGCAGTATGCTGACAGGCAAGTACAATATCACGGAGGGAGGAGTTTCCTGGCCGTATTATTTCAACTCTACCGGAAAAGGCTATACCGGAGTGTATGACAATTATCTGTATTATATGGGTAAACTGCAGAAGGCAGATTCCGGCAGCAAATACGAAGTCTTCTCCGTTCCGAACGGAAACAGCTATAAGAACTATGTAGTGAACACTTCCGGCAAGATTGCCAAGAACACTACGGTCAAGGACAGCAATGGCGTAAAATACAAAACCAACAGCAGCGGGGTCCTGACTAAAGAAGATGACGAGAGCGTAGACGGCGGAAGCTACCGCAGCCCGGAAGAACCGGAATGGGATAACGAATAAAGCAGAATACCATTAAAGAAACAGAGGCTGATACAGGGAAAAGCTGTATCGGCCTCTTTGTTGTATTATATATAGAAGAAACACAGCTCTGGCCAATGCACGGAAAATTGCATGAGAATAAAAACATTAAAATAATAGATAAAATACTTGCTTTTTTGGAAAGACTATGATATCATACAAAGGCTGTGACATGATAGCAATGAAGCGCGAGGTTGCTGCCAAAATGGCAGGTTTTCCGTGGAGCGAATGTCAAGTTAGGAAACTGACGACAAGTCACTGTACCAATTTAACAGCTGTAGTAAAGAGTAATTGCAGTAACGCAGTGTGTAGTCCGCGCGACACACACGGAGATGTGTACAGTCACCGCTTGTCGTACTTCAAACAAAAGTGCGAAAAGGAGGCGACTTTTTTTATGGCAAGTCAAGTAATGAGAATCACATTAAAAGCTTATGATCATCAGTTAGTTGATCAGTCTGCTGGAAAAATCATCGAGACCGTAAAGAAGACAGGGGCTCAGGTGAGCGGACCGGTACCGTTACCGACCAAGAAAGAGGTAGTAACTATTCTGAGAGCGGTACACAAGTACAAAGATTCCAGAGAGCAGTTCGAGCAGAGAACTCACAAAAGACTTATCGATATCACCACTCCGAGCCAGAAGACAGTTGATGCATTAAGCAAACTGGAAATGCCGGCTGGTGTTTATATCGACATCAAAATGAAACAGAAATAAGCTTTAGTATGATTGCCGTAAAAGGTAATCCGCTGTAAGGAGGAAATTGAAATGAAGAAAGCTATCTTAGCTACCAAAGTCGGAATGACTCAGATCTTCAACGAAGATGGCGTGTTAGTTCCGGTAACCGTTCTTCAGGCTGGCCCGTGTGTAGTAACCCAGGTTAAGACCGTTGAGAACGATGGCTACAAAGCAGTTCAGGTTGGTTTTGTAGACAAGAGAGACAAACTGGTTAGCAAACCGGTTAAGGGACACTTCGACAAGGCAGGTGTTTCCTACAAGAGATTCGTCCGCGAGTTCCGTTTCGAGAACGCAGAAGAGTATTCTGTAAAGGACGAGATCAAAGCTGACATCTTCGCTAACGGCGATAAGGTGGATGCAACCGCTGTTTCCAAAGGTAAAGGTTTCCAGGGCGCGATCAAGAGACACGGCCAGCACAGAGGACCTATGGCTCATGGTTCTAAATTCCATCGTCATCAGGGTTCCAACGGTGCTTGTTCTGATCCGAGCAAGGTATTCAAGGGTAAAGGCATGCCGGGACATATGGGTTCCAAGCAGGTTACCATTCAGAACCTTGAGATTGTCCGCGTAGACGTTGAGAACAATCTACTTCTGGTTAAGGGCGCTGTTCCGGGACCGAAGAAATCTTTAGTAACGATCAAAGAAACAGTGAAAGCTTCCAAGTAAGCTTTGACGAGAAAGGAGGAACACACAGATGGCAAACGTATCTGTTTACAATATGGAAGGTAATGAAGTAGGCAAGATGGATTTAAACGATGCTGTATTCGGTGTTGAAGTTAACGAGCACTTAGTACACATGGCAGTCGTTGCACAGCTTGCTAACAATCGTCAGGGTACTCAGAAAGCAAAAACCCGTTCTGAGGTATCTGGTGGCGGCAGAAAACCGTGGAGACAGAAAGGAACCGGACATGCACGTCAGGGTTCAACCAGAGCTCCGCAGTGGACCGGCGGCGGTATCGTATTCGCTCCGACTCCGAGAGATTATACAATCAGACTCAACAAGAAAGAGAAGAGAGCAGCTCTGAAGTCTGCACTGACCAGCAGAGTGCTTGAGAACAAGTTCATCGTTGTTGACGAGCTGAAGCTTGATGAGATCAAGACCAAAAAATTCCAGAACGTCCTGAATAACTTAAAGGTTAACAAGGCTCTGGTAGTAGTTGACGAGAACAGCGATAACGTTGTTAAGTCCGCTAAGAACATTCAGTCTGTAAAGACCGCTTATGTCAATACCATCAACGTATATGACATTCTGAAATACAACACCGTAGTAGCTACCAAGGCTGCTGTTGCAAATATCGAGGAGGTGTACGCATAATGGCTAACGTTCAGTACTATGACGTCATTCTGAAACCGGTTGTAACCGAGAAGAGCATGAACGCAATGAGCGAGAAGAAATACACTTTCCTGGTTCACACCGATGCGAACAAGTCCATGATCAAAGAGGCTGTTGAGAAGATGTTCCCGGGAACCAAAGTTAAGAGTGTAAACACCATGAACAGCGAAGGCAAGAACAAGAGACGTGGTATGACCTTCGGCAAGACCGCTGCAACCAAGAAGGCTATCGTTCAGTTAACTGAGGACAGCAAAGAGATCGAGGTATTTGCAGGTCTGTAGGAATTGAACACTTAACGAGCGCACAGAGCGCGAGTTTAGTGAGAAAGCCCATCGCGAACCTTAACGAAGCGAAGCTGAGTTTAGTTGAGCGATGAGAATTAATGAAACTATACGGTGACTAGTGAAAAAAATATACTGCGCCGTGATAAAGAGATACACGCGAGTGCGTTGATAACGCACGACCGTGTACGGAATTGAAAGGAGTTCAAGTCATGGGAATTAAAACATACAACCCATATACACCTTCCAGAAGACATATGACCGGATCTGACTTCAGTGAGATCACCAAGTCCACTCCGGAGAAGTCTCTGGTTACTTCTTTAAAGAAGAATGCTGGCCGTAACAACCAGGGTAAGATTACCGTTAGACATCGTGGTGGCGGTTCCAGAAGAAAATACAGAATCATCGATTTCAAGAGAAACAGCAAGGATGGTATCCCGGCAACCGTTATCGGTATCGAGTACGATCCGAACAGAACTGCAAACATCGCACTGATCTGCTACGCAGACGGCGAGAAGGCTTATATCCTGGCTCCGGCTGGTTTAACCGATGGCATGAAGGTTATGAGCGGCGAGACTGCAGAGGCTAAAGTTGGTAACTGCTTACCGCTGGCAAACATTCCGGTTGGTGCGCAGATTCATAATATTGAGCTGTATCCGGGCAAGGGTGGTCAGCTGGTTCGTTCCGCTGGTAACGCTGCTCAGCTTATGGCAAAAGAAGGCAAATATGCAACCTTAAGACTTCCTTCCGGCGAGATGAGAATGGTTCCGATCGTATGCCGCGCAACCATCGGTGTTGTAGGTAACGGCGAGCACAATCTGATCAACCTCGGTAAGGCTGGTAGAAAACGTCATATGGGTATCCGTCCTACAGTTCGCGGTTCCGTTATGAACCCGAATGACCATCCGCACGGTGGTGGTGAAGGTAAGACTGGTATCGGTCGTCCGGGTCCTTCTACTCCGTGGGGCAAGCCTGCTCTGGGTCTGAAGACCAGAAAGAAAAACAAGCAGTCTAATAAGCTGATTGTAAGAAGACGCGACGGCAAGACCATTAAATAATTCAAGGAGGATACAAAACCTATGGCACGTTCATTAAAAAAAGGACCATTTGCAGATGCACACTTACTGAAAAAAGTTGATGCAATGAACGCAGCAGGACAGCATCAGGTAATCAAGACCTGGTCCCGCCGTTCTACAATCTTCCCGCAGATGGTTGGACATACAATCGCAGTTCACGACGGCAGAAAGCATGTTCCGGTATATGTTACCGAGGATATGGTTGGCCACAAACTGGGTGAGTTCGTAGCTACCAGAACTTACAGAGGACATGGAAAAGACGAGAAGAAATCCAAGCGATAATCGTCAGGATTGAAAGGAGGTTAATTAGCAATGGCTAAAGGACATAGAAGTCAGATTAAGAGAGAGAGAAATGCCCAGAAGGACACCAGACCGAGCGCAAAGTTATCTTACGCACGTGTTTCCGTTCAGAAGGCTTGCTTCGTATTAGATGCCATCAGAGGCAAAGATGTACAGACCGCACTTGGTATTGTAACTTACAACCCAAGATATGCTTCTTCTTTAATTAAAAAATTACTGGAATCTGCAATTGCTAATGCAGAGAACAACAACAACATGGATCCGGCTAAACTTTACGTGGAGGAGTGCTTCGCTAACAAGGGACCGACCATGAAGAGAGTAAAACCGAGAGCACAGGGCAGAGCTTACAGAATCGAGAAGAGAATGAGCCACATCACTGTTGTGCTGAATGAGAGATAAGAGGAGGCAATTATGGGACAGAAAGTTAATCCGCACGGCTTAAGAGTCGGTGTTATTAAAGACTGGGATTCCAAGTGGTATGCAGAAGGCAACTTCGCTGATTGCCTGGTAGAGGATTACAACATCCGTAAATTCCTCAAGAAAAAACTGTATAGCGCTGGTGTTTCCAAAATCGAGATCGAGAGAGCATCTGCATCCGACAGAGTAAAAATCATCATCTTCACCGCTAAACCGGGCGTAGTAATCGGTAAAGGCGGCGCAGAGATCGAGAAGCTCAGAGCTGAGGTTCAGAAGCTGACCGACAAAAAAGTATTTATCGACATTAAAGAAATCAAGAGACCGGACCGCGATGCTCAGTTAGTAGCTGAGAACATTGCACAGCAGCTGGAAAACCGTGTTTCCTTCCGTCGTGCTATGAAGTCTACCATGGGTCGTTCCATGAAGGCTGGCGTTAAGGGAATCAAGACCGCTGTTGGCGGACGTCTTGGCGGTGCTGATATCGCTCGTACCGAGTTCTACAGCGAGGGCACCATTCCGTTACAGACATTAAGAGCAGATATTGACTATGGTTTCGCTGAGGCAGATACCACCTACGGCAAGCTTGGCGTTAAGGTTTGGATCTACAAAGGCGAGGTACTTCCTACTAGAGGAAACAAGGAAGGGAGCGATAAATAATGTTAATGCCTAAGAGAGTAAAGCGCCGCAAACAGTTCCGTGGAACTATGACCGGTAAGGCTTTAAGAGGAAATAAAATTAACTACGGTGAGTTCGGTCTGGTGGCTACTGAGCCGTGCTGGATCAAGTCCAATCAGATCGAGGCAGCCCGTGTTGCCATGACCCGTTACATCAAACGTGGTGGTAAAGTCTGGATCAAGATTTTCCCGGACAAACCTGTAACTGCTAAGCCGGCTGAGACTCGAATGGGTTCCGGTAAAGGCGCTCTGGAGTACTGGGTAGCAGTTGTTAAACCGGGCAGAGTAATGTTCGAGATCGCTGGCGTTCCGGAGGAAACCGCGCGTGAGGCATTACGTCTTGCTATGCACAAGTTACCATGCAAATGTAAGATTGCTGCTAAAGCAGATTTAGAAGGCGGTGATAACAGTGAAAACTAATAAATTCGTAGAAGGCTTAAAGGCAAAATCAGCGGCTGAGTTACAGGAAGAATTAGTAGCTGCAAAGAAAGAACTTTTCAACTTAAGATTCCAGAATGCAACCAACCAGTTAGATAATACCAGCAGAATCAAAGAGGTTCGCAAGAATATCGCTAGAATTCAGACTGTTATTACAGAGAAATCTAAACTGGCTTAAGGTTTGAAAGGAGAACATGACCGTGGAAAGAAATTTAAGAAAAACCCGCGTAGGTAAAGTCGTAAGCGACAAGATGGACAAGACCATCGTTGTAGCAATCGAGGACCACATCAAACATCCTTTATACGGCAAGATCGTAAAAAAGACCGTTAAGTTAAAAGCTCATGACGAGAACAACGAGTGCGGCAAGGGTGATACCGTTAAAGTTATGGAAACCAGACCGCTGTCCAAGGACAAGAGATGGAGACTGGTTGAGATTATCGAGAAGGCTAAATAAGTTATCCAGGAAGGAGTATCAGGCATGATTCAGCAGGAAACCAGACTGAAGGTTGCTGATAACACCGGCGCAAAAGAGTTACTTTGCATCCGTGTTATGGGTGGCTCTACAAGAAGATATGCTAACATTGGTGATGTAATCGTCGCTTCCGTTAAAGATGCAACACCAGGCGGCGTTGTAAAGAAAGGCGATGTTGTGAAGGCCGTTGTAGTTCGTTCCGTTAAGGGCGCACGCAGAAAAGACGGTTCTTATATCAAGTTCGATGAGAACGCAGCAGTTATTATCAAAGATGACAAGACCCCAAGAGGAACCCGTATCTTTGGACCGGTAGCAAGAGAATTACGTGAGAAACAGTTCATGAAGATCGTATCTCTGGCTCCGGAAGTACTGTAAGGAGGTATTGGCTGTGCAGAAAATTAAAAAAGACGACCTGGTAAAGGTTATCGCAGGTAAAGATAAAGACAAAACCGGTAAAGTCCTGAGCGTTAAGGGCGGTAAAGTTCTGGTTGAGGGCTGCAACATGGTTACCAAGCACTCCAAACCGAACGCTGCTAACCCGCAGGGCGGCATCGTAAATCAGGAAGCAGCTATGGATATTTCCAACGTTATGCTGGTTGTTGATGGCAAAGCTACCCGTGTTGGCTTTGAAGTAAAAGATGGTAAGAAAGTCCGCGTTGCAAAGGCAACCGGTAAAGTTATCGACTAATTGCAGAGAGGAGGAACAGAGAGTTGGCTAGATTAAAAGAACAGTATCAGAGCGAGATGGTTGACGCACTGATTAAGAAATTTGGTTACAAGAACATCATGGAAGTCCCGAAGCTTGATAAGATCGTTATCAACATGGGCGTTGGTGAGGCAAAAGACAATGCTAAGGTTCTGGATTCTGCAGTTAGAGATTTAGAGCTGATCACCGGACAGAAGGCAGTTACCACCAAGGCTAAAAAGTCCGTTGCAAACTTCAAAATCAGAGAAGGTATGCCGATCGGTTGTAAGGTTACCCTTCGTGGTGAGAAGATGTACGAGTTCGTTGATCGTCTGATCAACCTGGCTCTGCCGCGTGTACGTGACTTCCGCGGTGTTAACCCGAACGCATTTGATGGCAGAGGTAACTACGCTCTGGGTATCAAAGAGCAGTTGATCTTCCCTGAGATTGAATACGATAAAGTTGACAAGGTAAGAGGTATGGATATCATCTTCGTTACCACTGCCAAGACTGATGAAGAAGCTCGTGAACTTTTGACATTATTCAATATGCCATTTGCAAAATAACAGGAGGAAAGATCCATGGCTAAGACTTCAATGAAGATTAAGCAGCAGCGTCCGGCGAAGTTCTCCACCAGAGAGTACAATCGTTGCAGAATCTGTGGACGTCCGCATGCATATTTAAGAAAATACGGTATCTGCCGTATCTGCTTCCGTGAGCTGGCATATAAGGGCCAGATCCCGGGCGTAAAGAAGGCAAGCTGGTAGGCCGAAAGCAACTTAGCGAGTCCGAGCCGCAAGGCGACGGACAAGCTTAGTGCGAGGCCCATCGCGAACCTTAGCAAGTGCAAGCCGCAAGGCGCCGCACGCGCTTAGTTGAGCGATGCTGCTGACTGTGAGAAATTACAGTTCAAGCAAATCAGCAGATGTCCCTCCCGAAACTTATGAGCCCCTGCGGCTTCGTAAGTTTCGAAGGAGTGAGGTCCAACAAAAAGGAAACCAACTAACAATATTAAGGAGGAATTATCCATCATGACTATGAGTGATCCGATCGCAGATATGCTTACAAGAATCCGTAACGCAAACACTGCTAAACATGACACTGTTGACGTACCGTCTTCCAAGATGAAGCTTGCTATTGCAGACATTCTGGTAAAAGAGGGTTACATTCAGAAATACGATATCGTTGAGGACGGCGCATTCAAGACTATCCACATCACCTTAAAGTATGGTGCAGATAAGAATGAGAAGATCATCAGCGGCATCAAGAGAATTTCCAAACCGGGTCTGCGTGTATACGCAAACAAAGAGGATCTCCCGAGAGTACTTGGCGGTCTGGGAATCGCAATCATTTCTACCAACCAGGGCGTTATCACCGATAAGGAAGCACGTCGTCTGGGCGTAGGCGGAGAGGTATTAGCATTCGTTTGGTAATTCGTTGCCGCGAAGCTACTTCTATATATTATGTAACTGAAAACAGAAAACGCACAGAGCGTTTTCCGAAAATTTAAGTAGGAGGTAAATGGCATGTCACGTATCGGAAGAATGCCAATCGCAATCCCGGCAGGCGTAACTGTAACGATTGCAGAGAATAATAAAGTGACTGTAAAAGGTCCTAAGGGAACCCTTGAGAGAGAGTTACCGGTAGAGATGGACATCAAGGAAGAAGATGGACATATTGTTGTAACCAGACCGAATGACTTAAAGAAGATGAAATCTTTACACGGTCTGACCAGAACCCTGATCAATAATATGGTTGTTGGTGTTACCGCTGGCTACGAGAAAGTTCTGGAAGTAAACGGTGTAGGTTACAGAGCATCTAAGCAGGGCAAGAAATTAACCCTTAACCTGGGCTATTCCCATCCGGTAGAGATGGAAGATCCGGAAGGTCTTGAGACTGTTCTGGACGGTCAGAATAAGATCACGGTTAAAGGTATCGATAAAGAGAAAGTTGGCCAGTACGCTGCAGAGATCAGAGACAAGAGAAGACCTGAGCCGTATAAGGGCAAGGGTATCAAGTATGCTGATGAGACTATCAGACGTAAAGTTGGTAAGACTGGTAAGAAATAATTAAGGAGAGTACAAAGATGGTTAGTAAGAAATCAAGAAGCGAAATTCGCGTTAAAAAGCATACCAGATTACGTAATCGCTTTGCAGGTACTGCAGAGAGACCGCGTCTGGCTGTTTTCAGAAGTAATAATCATATGTATGCTCAGATTATTGACGACTCAGTCGGCAATACTCTGGTAGCAGCATCCACCAATGAGAAGGCAGTTAAGGCTGAGCTTGAGCACACCAATGACACTGCAGCAGCAACTTATGTTGGAACTCTGATCGCTAAGAGAGCTCTGGAGAAGGGTATCGAGGAAGTCGTTTTCGATAGAGGCGGTTTCATTTACCAGGGTAAGATCCAGGCACTCGCAGACGCAGCTCGTGAAGCTGGTCTGAAATTCTAGTAGAGAGGAGAACGGCATGAAGCGTACAATTATTGACCCAAGTCAGTTTGAATTAAATGACAACGTAGTAGCAATCAAGCGTGTATCCAAAACCGTAAAAGGTGGACGTACCATGAGATTCTCTGCTCTGGTAGTAGTAGGTGATGGCAATGGTCACGTAGGTGCAGGTCTTGGTAAGGCTGGTGAGGTTCCGGAGGCAATCCGCAAAGGAAGAGAAGCAGCTATGAAGAACCTGGTAGAGATTCCGGTTGACGAGAACAAGAGTATCCCGCACGACCACATCTGCAAGTTCGGCAGCTCTTCTGTACTGTTAAAGAAGGCTCCGGAAGGTACTGGTATCATCGCTGGTGGTCCGGCTCGTTCCGTACTGGAGCTTGCTGGTATCAAGAACATCCGTGCTAAGTCTTTAGGCTCCAACAACAAGACCAACGTTGTTCTTGCAGTGATCAACGGTCTGACTCAGCTTAAGACTCCGGAAGAGTATGCAAGACTTCGCGGCAAATCTGTTGAAGAGATCTTAGGCTAAGGAGGGTAATGAAATGGCAGAGAAGTTAAAAGTAACGTTAGTCAAATCCCCGATCGGTGCTATCCCGAAGCAGAAAGCTACCGTAGAGGCTCTGGGCCTGAAGAAAGTCAACAAGACTGTTGAACTTCCGGATAACGAGGCTGTCAGAGGTATGATCTGGCACGTAAAGCATTTAGTTAAGGTAGAAGAAATCTAATTATAGAAGTAAGGAGGTGCAGTGCAATGGATTTATCCAATTTACAGCCTGCTGTTGGTTCTAAACATAGTGATAATTTCAGAAGAGGACGCGGTCACGCTTCCGGAAACGGCAAAACTGCTGGTAAGGGCCACAAGGGTCAGAAAGCACGTTCTGGCGCACCGAGACCTGGTTTCGAGGGTGGTCAGATGCCGTTATACAGACGTCTCCCGAAGAGAGGCTTCAAGAATCGTAACACCAAAGTTATCGTTGGTATCAATGTAAGCGCTTTAGAGTGCTTCGAGAACGATGCAGTTGTTACTGTTGAGACTCTTCTTGAGAGCGGAATCGTTAAGAATCCGAGAGATGGCGTCAAGATCCTGGGTAACGGAGAACTGACCAAAAAGCTGACCGTAAAGGCAGATGCATTCAGTGAGGGTGCGAAGGCTAAAATTGAAGCTTTAGGTGGAACCTGCGAGGTGATCTAATATGTTAAAGACACTCCGAAATGCATGGAAGATCAAGGAGATCAGAACAAAACTGATCTTCACCTTCCTCATGCTGGTGGTCATCCGTTTTGGATCTGAACTGCCGATTCCTGGAGTTAAGACGGACTTTTTCGCGAATTTCTTCGCGAATCAGTCCACTGATGCATTTGGATTTTTCAATGCGATGACAGGTGGATCTTTCTCCTCCATGTCTCTTTTCGCATTGAGCATCACCCCGTACATTACATCTTCTATCATCATGCAGCTGCTCACAATCGCAATTCCGAAACTGGAAGAGATGCAGCGTGACGGCGAGGATGGCCGTAAGAAGATCGCAGAGTACACCCGTTACTTAACGGTTGCACTTGCACTGATCGAGTCCATCGGTATGGCAGTCGGTTTCGGCGGCCAGGGACTTCTGATCAATTACAATGTATGGAGCGTGGTTATTGCAGTCGCTACCATGACTGCAGGAAGCGCATTCCTGATGTGGATCGGTGAGCGTATTACTGAGAAGGGCGTGGGCAATGGTATTTCCATCGTCCTGCTGTTCAATATCGTATCTTCTCTCCCACAGGATGTGAACACCCTGTACACCAGATTCTTAAGCAACAGCAAGAATATCGGATCAACTGTGCTGATCGTGCTCATCATGCTTGCGGTTACCGCAGCCATGGTTGTGTTCGTAATCATCCTTCAGGATGGTGAGCGCAGAATCCCGGTCCAGTATTCCAAAAAGATGGTTGGCAGAAAGTTAGTGGGCGGCCAGGCTTCCCACATTCCGTTAAAGGTGAACACCGCAGGTGTCATCCCGGTAATCTTTGCTTCCTCCATCATGTCCTTCCCGATTGTGATCGCACAGTTTTTCCATCCGGATTACACCACCATCGGCGGTAAAATCCTGATGGTCCTGAACTCATCTTACTGGTTCAGACCGGAGATGCCGGCATATTCTGTGGGACTGGTGATTTACCTTGTATTGATCGTGCTTTTCGCATATTTCTATACATCCATCACCTTCAATCCGCTGGAAGTGGCAAACAATATGAAGAAGTCCGGCGGTTTCATCCCGGGTGTCCGCCCAGGTAAACCGACTTCCGAATATCTTGACAAGATCTTAAATTACATCGTATTCATCGGTGCAGTTGGCCTGATCATTGTCAGCGTTATCCCGATCATCATTTCCGGAGTATTCACGGTAAGCCGTCTGTCCTTCATGGGTACCTCCCTGATCATTATCGTCAGTGTTATCCTGGAGACCATCAAGGCTATTGAATCCCAGATGATCGTTAGAAATTACAAAGGCTTTTTAAATGATTAAGCGTTCGTAAGAGAAAGCTGCTGCCCATATGCGTGCAGCAGCTTCTTTTGTATAACAGGAAATTGCGTCCTGTCATAGAGGGACGCCCTGCGAGGAGGATTAACCAGATGAAGATCATCATGTTAGGTGCTCCGGGCGCCGGCAAAGGCACCCAGGCAAAGAAGATTGCAGCGAAATATGGTATTCCGCATATCTCTACCGGAGATATTTTCCGTGCAAATATCAAGGGCGGTACAGAGCTGGGTATGAAGGCGAAGTCTTACATGGATCAGGGACAGCTTGTTCCGGATGATGTTACCATCGGCATGCTGTTAGACCGTATTGCAGAGGCTGACTGCGAGAACGGATATGTGCTGGACGGTTTCCCGAGAACCATTCCGCAGGCAGAGAGCCTGACAGAAGCACTTGACAAGCTGGGACAGAAGATGGATTTCGCAATTGATGTTGATGTACCGGATGAGTCCATTATCAACCGTATGTCAGGCAGAAGAGCATGCCTCTCCTGCGGAGCTACCTACCACATCGTTTACAATCCGACCAGAGTAGAAGGTGTCTGTGACGCATGCGGCCAGAAGCTGGTACTGCGTGACGATGACAAGCCAGAGACAGTTAAGAAACGTCTGACGGTATATCATGACCAGACCCAGCCGCTGATCGAGTATTATAAGAAGGCTGGAATCCTGAAGTCTGTAGACGGAACACAGGATTTGAACAAAGTATTTGAGGACATCGAAGCTGTCCTGGAGGCGTAATATGTCAGTAACGATCAAATCCGCAAGAGAGATTGAACTGATGCGGGAGGCCGGAAGAATTCTGGCAAAGGTTCATGAGGAACTGGGAAAGGCGATTCATCCGGGCATGTCCACACTGGACATTGACCGACTGGGCGAGAAGCTGATCCGTGAGTTCGGATGTGTGCCTTCCTTTAAGAACTACAATGGCTATCCTGCGTCCATCTGTGTATCAGTGAATGATGAAGTGGTACACGGTATCCCGAACAAGCACCATATTATCAGGGAAGGCGATATCGTCAGCTTGGATGCGGGTGTTATCTACAAAGGATATCATTCTGATGCAGCCAGAACCCATGCGGTTGGCATCATCAGTCCGGAAGCGCAGAAGCTTATCGATGTTACCAGACAATCTTTCTTTGAGGGGATTAAGTTCGCGAAAGCTGGCAATCATCTCAATGATATCTCTTCCGCAATCCAGGCTTATGCAGAAAGCTTCGGATACGGTGTTGTCCGCGATCTGGTGGGCCACGGTATCGGAACCCATCTGCATGAGGAGCCGGAGGTGCCGAACTTTGCACAGAAGCGCAAGGGCATCAAACTGGTTCCTGGAATGACACTGGCCGTTGAGCCTATGATCAACATCGGAACCCCGAATGTAGTCTGGATGGATGATGACTGGACGGTGGTCACAAAAGACCACAGTCTGTCTGCTCACTATGAGAACACCATCCTCATTACGGAGGGTGAGCCGGAGATCTTATCTCTGTAAAGGCGGTGTGCGATGAAAATGGAGCTGTACTGTCCGGTGAGATCTCTCGCCGGACATGACAAAAACCAGTATTTTATCATAGTATCCGATGAAGGGGAATACATTACCATGGCAAATGGAACCACCCGCAAGGTGGATGACCCGAAGCGGAAAAACAAGAAACATATTCAGGCAGGGAAGACGCCGCTTTTTGCGGCGCTTCCCACTGATGAAGAAATCCGAAGCGAGCTTAAAACCTGGGTGGAAAGCCACGGTTATATGTAGGAGGAATTGATTACATGTCTAAAGCAGATGTTATTGAAATTGAGGGAACTGTTGTTGAGAAGCTGCCGAACGCAATGTTCCAGGTAGAGTTAGAGAACGGCCATCAGGTACTGGCTCATATCAGCGGCAAGCTGCGTATGAACTACATCCGTATCCTGCCGGGTGACAAGGTTACCCTTGAGATGTCTCCGTATGATTTAAGCAAGGGCAGAATCATCTGGAGAGATAAATAAGGTTATAGAAGCATTCGCTTTTATAAATAAAAAATAGGGAAAAATATTTTGAAAAACACTTGCATAAAAGAAACCATAATGTTATAATATCATGGCGACTTTGTTGAGATGCTGGGCGAAGTTTGTCTAAAATTAGTCCGGCTGTACCAATATATCTGGACAGATATATGCAACTGTAGAAAGGAGAATTGCCGTGAAGGTGAGATCATCAGTAAAACCGATTTGCGAAAAGTGCAAAATCATCAAACGCAAAGGCAGTATCAGAGTAATCTGTGAAAATCCTAAGCACAAACAGAGACAAGGTTAAAAACAAAAAGTTATAGGAGGTTACGACGCAAATGGCTCGTATTTCAGGTGTTGATTTACCAAGAGAAAAACGTGTTGAAATCGGTCTGACTTACATCTACGGAATCGGTAGAACAAGTGCAAACCGTATCCTTGCTGAGGCTGGCGTTAATCCTGACACCCGTGTTAAGGATCTGACCGATGACGAAGTGAAGAAGCTGGCAGCTGTTATTGCTGACACTCAGACTGTTGAGGGTGATCTTCGCAGAGAGATCGCTATGAACATCAAGAGACTGCAGGAGATTGGCTGCTATCGCGGAATCCGTCATAGAAAAGGTCTCCCGGTTCGTGGTCAGAAGACCAAAACCAATGCAAGAACCCGCAAAGGTCCTCGTAAGACTGTTGCAAACAAGAAGAAATAAGTAATTCGTAACATTATGTAGAATCACGTTGCATGTTTTAAAAACAGGAAACAGGATTCGGAAATTCAAGAAAGTAGGTTAGTTTAAAATGGCTAAAAAAGTGTCCACTGCAAAAAAAGTGACAAAAAAGCGCGTAAAGAAAAACGTTGAACGCGGACAGGCACATATCCAGTCTTCTTTTAACAACACCATCGTTACCTTAACCGATGCACAGGGTAACGCGTTGTCTTGGGCAAGTGCCGGTGGTCTGGGATTTAGAGGTTCAAGGAAATCTACTCCATATGCAGCTCAGATGGCTGCAGAAACTGCCGCTAAAGCAGCTTTAGTACATGGTTTAAAATCTGTAGACGTTATGGTTAAAGGACCTGGTTCAGGCCGTGAGGCAGCAATTCGTGCGCTTTCCGCATGCGGTATTGAAGTAACTAGCATTAAGGACGTAACTCCGGTTCCACATAACGGATGTCGCCCGCCAAAACGTAGAAGAGTCTAATTAGGAGGTACTAAAAGTGGCAGTAGATAGAGTTCCTGTTCTTAAAAGATGCAGATCTCTTGGTTTAGATCCGATCTATTTAGGAATTGATAAAAAATCAAACAGAGAATTAAAAAGAGCTAACAGAAAAGTAAGTGAGTATGGTCTCCAGTTACGTGAGAAGCAGAAAGCAAAATTCATCTATGGCGTATTAGAGAAACCGTTCCGTAACTACTACACCAAGGCCGAGAAGATGGAAGGCCAGACTGGTGAGAACATGATGATCCTTCTGGAACGCAGACTGGACAACGTTGTATTCCGTATGGGATTCGGCCGCACCAGACGCGAGACCAGACAGATGGTAGATCACAAGCACATCCTCGTAAACGGCAAATGTGTAAACATTCCGTCCTACCTGGTAAAAGCTGGTGATGTAATCGAAGTAAAAGAGAAAGCTAAATCTTCTCAGAGATACAAAGATGCTCTTGAGGTAACTGCAGGACGTCTGGTTCCGGCTTGGCTGGATGTTGACCAGGAGAATCTGCGCGGTACCGTAAAAGAGCTTCCGTCCAGAGATGAGATTGATGTTCCGGTAAACGAGATGCTTATCGTCGAGTTGTACTCCAAATAATTAAGAGTACCAATTTCCCTCGATAGAAGAACCCAAAAGGAGGGGCTAGAGTCGTGTTCGATTTTGAGAAACCAAACATTGAGATTGTTGAGATTTCTGATGATAAGAAATATGGCAAGTTTGTAGTTGAACCACTTGAGAGAGGCTATGGCACAACGCTGGGTAACTCCCTGAGAAGAATCATGCTTTCTTCTCTGCCGGGTGCAGCTGTCAGCCAGGTGAAAATCGACGGCGTTTTACATGAGTTCAGTTCTATTCCAGGTGTTAAGGAAGATGTAACTGAGATCATTATGAACATCAAGAGCTTATCTATTAAGAACAACAGTGATAGCAACGAAGTAAAGACCGCTTACATCGAGTTCGAGGGTGAGGGCGTTATTACTGCAGCTGATATCCAGGCTGACCCGGACATTGAGATCATGAATCCGGATCAGGTGATCGCACACTTAAGCGGCGGCACAGACAGCAAGTTCTATATGGAGCTTACTATCACCAAGGGCCGCGGATACGTGAGCGCAGACAAGAATAAGAGTGAGGATATGCCGGTTGGTGTGATTGCGGTGGATTCCATCTACACACCGGTTGAGCGTGTCAACATGTCCATTCAGAATACCCGTGTTGGACAGGTTACCGATTACGATAAACTGACCTTAGACGTGTATACCAATGGAACCTTAGCTCCAGATGAGGCTGTAAGTCTCGCAGCGAAAGTTCTGAGCGAGCACTTAAATCTCTTTATCGATCTTTCTGAGAATGCCAAGACCGCTGAGATCATGGTTGAGAAAGAGGACAATGAGAAAGAGAAAGTTCTCGAGATGAACATCGATGAACTGGAACTGTCTGTTCGTTCCTACAACTGCTTAAAGAGAGCCGGAATCAACACTGTGGAGGAACTGTGCAACAGAACTCCGGAGGATATGATGAAGGTTCGTAACCTTGGCAGAAAGTCCCTTGAGGAAGTTCTGGCGAAGTTAAAAGAATTAGGTCTTCAGCTGAACCCGAGTGAGGAATAAAGCGAAGCTTGATTCAACAATGTGAAACTTTTAAGTGGCGGCTCCGTAAGTCCATCAGGCAGAGAGCCGCTACATTATGAAAATTGGAAGCTGTGGTCCGGTAAGACCAAAGGGCACGGGACTGCACTCCACACTATATGGAGGAAAATAAAATGGCAGGTTATAGAAAGCTTGGAAGAACTTCCAGCCAGAGAAAAGCAATGATCCGCAGCCAGGTAACTGCACTGCTGTATCATGGAAGCATCAAAACTACTGAGGCCAGAGCAAAAGAGATCCGCAAAGTTGCTGAGGGTCTGATCGCACTGGCTGTAAAAGAGAAAGACAACTTCGAGACCGTTACTGTTACCGCTAAGGTTGCTAAGAAGGACGCTGAGGGTAAGAGAGTCAAAGAAGTAGTAAACGGCAAGAAAGTTACCGTTTATGATGAAGTTCAGAAGGAAATCAAAAAAGATAAGCCGTCCAGACTTCATGCTCGTCGTCAGATGCTCAAAGTTCTCTACGATGTAACTGAGGTTCCGACCGCAGCTGCAGGCAAGAAGAAAAACACCAAATCCGTAGATATCCCGGCAAAACTCTTCGACGAGGTTGCTCCGAAGTACGTTTCCCGCAACGGTGGTTACACCCGTATCGTTAAGATCGGCCAGCGTAAGGGCGACGGCGCTATGGAAGTGCTGTTAGAGCTTGTTTAATCTTATAATCATATAATTTTATGAGCTTATGGCTCCCGAAGATTTGTTCTTCGGGAGCTTTTTTCATGCTTTTAAAAACTTAATAATTTGTTCAAAATATTTAGGTTTGTGGCAATATTGTGGAAAATCAGTAAGAAATACGTAAGTTGACTGGACATCTTCTTTCACTTATAATGAAATTACAAAAGAAAACAATATTTATTTTGAAAATAAGAGAGTGAGGGATGAGTATGACAAAGAGAAGGTTTGCAGTATGGGGACTGATCCTGGCTCTGTGTACAGGCACAGCAGGTATGACAACAGCCTATGCGGCTGACAAAACAATTTCCAGTGTAAAGCTGCAGATTTACACAGACCTGGAGGTTGGAGATAGGATTGGAGATGCTTCCATTGATATTGACAGTACCACTGCACCGGGTGGCGGTATTGCCATCTCCGGATCTACTGACCGTTACCAGATCAAAGAGGCAGACTGGACAACATCTTCTTCTAAAGAAATCAGTGTGGGATATCAGCCAGAACTGAAGATCCGCCTGGAAGTGACTGATTCAGATTATGCGTTTAAGGGAACCTACCGTTCCAGCAACGTAACTGTGAAGGGCGCTGAGTTTATCAGTGCCAGCAAGAGCAGTGGGGATTTGGTCATCAAGGCAAAGTTGAAACCGATCAAAGGTACCTTTGAGGCACCGGAGGATGCATATTGGAAGGACAATGCCAAGGGAACCGCAAAGTGGGAAGAACCGGATAATGGCGGGACCGGTCAGTATGAGGTAGAGCTGCGAAAGGGCTCTTCCAAGATCCACACGGTAGAGACTACCGGCAAAACATATAACTTCTATCCATACATGACTCAGGCAGGCACCTATAAGTTCCGCGTGCGCACCATCGCCAAGACATCCAAACAGGATGATTACGGCAAGAGCAGTGAGTGGGTAGAGTCCGACGAGATCTATCTGGCAAAGGAAGATGTATCAGATGGCAGTGGCCGCAATGACAGCGGCACCTCCGGTAATACGAATGCAGGCTGGCGCAAGTACGGCAACACCTGGTATTACTACTATCCGGACGGCAGCTATGTGAAGAATGGCTGGACAGAAGTAGGCGGGCGCTGGTATCTGTTTGACGCAAGCGGAAGAATGCTGACCGGCTGGCAGGTACGAAACGGTCAGATGTATTATCTGGATGGAAGCGGAGCTATGATCACCGGCTGGCTTTCCTGGAATGGCCGCTGGTGCTACATGAATGAGACGCAGGACCAGTACTATGGCTGTCTGGTATGCGGCCACTGGCTGAACCGCGATGGCAAGACCTATTATCTGGATGGTGTTGGTTACATGGTTGAAGGCTGGTACCAGGTAGATGGCAACTGGTATTATTTCTATCCGGGACAGGGCAACAAGGCAGTGAATACTACCATCGATACCTTTTATGTGAATCAGCAGGGAATCTGGGTACACTAAAACAGGATAGGACTGCCGGAAAAAGAAGCATTAAAAACTCCTTTTTCCGGCAGTTCCTTTTCATTTGTGAAACTTGTATAAATCGGAACGAAAAATATGTGGAAAACAGAAAAAAACAGAAAATGGATTGCACGCTGATAATATCAGTGATATATTAAGCTTAGCATTAAGAAAGAAAAGGAGTAATGATATGACGAAAAAAGAGCGTGTAATTGCAGCAATCGAGCAGCGAGAGATCGACGGTGTTCCGTCCAGCTTTTCTCTTCATTTCCCGGCAGACAAGAAGCAGGGAGAGGCATGTGTGAAGGCACATCTGGATTTCTTTCGGGATACAGATGCGGATATCTGTAAGATCATGAATGAGAATCTGGTACCGGTATTCGGAACCATCCATACTCCGGACGATTATGACCGTCTGATTCCTGTTATGACCATGGAAGACGAGTTCATGAAAAAGCAGATGGAACTGACCAGGCAGATCCTGGCGGGCTGTGATAAGGATGTATTTACCATGGGTACTCTCCATGGCATCTGTGCATCCGGCATTCATCCGATTGAGCAGGCTGGCATCAATTATTATGCAGCAAGACAGATGCAGGTTGATTTCCTCAGATGGGATGAGAAGAAGATGCTTTCTGCTATGCAGCGCATTACCGATGTGCTGTGCCTGTTGGCAAAGGCTTACATCGAGGCTGGTCTGGATTCTGTTTATTATGCATCCCTTGGCGGCGAATATGAGTTCTTTACGGACGAAGAGTTCGCAAAGTGGATCAAACCGTTTGATATCCAGGTTATGAAGGCCATCAAAGAGGCAGGCGGATACTGCTTCCTGCACATCTGTAAGGATCACCTGAATATGGAGCGCTACAGAGATTATGCTCCGTATGCAGATGTTGTGAACTGGGGCGTATTTGAGGCACCGTTTGATCTGGAAAAAGGAAAAGAACTCTTCCAGGGCAAGACCATTATGGGTGGCCTGCCGAACCGTCACGGAGTTCTGGTTGATGGAACCAAAGAAGAGGTTGAGGCTGAGGTAAAGAAAGTGATTCGTGAGTACGGAAGAAAAGGCCTGATCCTTGGCGCAGACTGTACATTGGCAACAGAACAGGATCTGGATAAGGTAAAGGCCGCAGTGCTTGCTGCGAGAAATAGTTGACAAAATCCTATTTACCTATATAATAAGTATGCAAGAGAAGAACCCACACAGGTGTGAGCATTCATGACTCTGTGTGGGTTCTTTTTTGTATCATCTCAGGCAAAAAGTTTTACAAGCTCCTTCAGCATTTCGGTGATAGCTTCCATGGACTGAATGGATACAAATTCATGGCGTCCGTGGCCATTCTGACCTCCGGTACAGATGTTGGGACATGGGAGTCCCTGATAAGAAAGACGCGCGCCATCTGTGCCGCCGCGGATCGGAGTGACGATCGGGGTGATACCGCAGTGCTCCATGGCAGTCATGACATTGGAGATAAGCTTCTCGTGGCCTTTGACCTGCTCATACATGTTTCGGTAGCTTTCAGTGATGGTGATCTCTGCAGTGCCGGCACCATATTTTTTGTTGATGAAATCGACTGCCTCCTGCATGATCTGCTGACGATGCCGGAACAGTGCCTCGTCATGGTCGCGGATCAGGTAGTTCATGACGGTGGTTTCGGTTCGTCCCTGAATCTTGTCCAGATGATAGAAGCCTTCCCGGTTCTCTGTGCATGCCGGAGTTTCATATGCCGGAAGCAGTGCCTGATATTCCATGGCGATCTGAATGGCATTTTTCAGGATTCCTTTGGCATAGCCGGTATGGGCAGTGACTCCGTGAATCGTAACAACTGCAGAAGCGGCATTGAAGTTTTCATAGGAAAACTCACCGATCAGGCCGCCGTCGATGGTATAGCCATAGGCAGCGCCGACCTCTTCGAGGTTTACGTGGTCTGGTCCGCGGCCGATTTCTTCATCCGGAGTGAACAGGATGGAAACCGGCGGATGCGGATAATCCGGATTCTGCATCAGAAATTCTGCCAGAGTCATGATCTCTGCCACGCCGGCTTTGTCGTCTGCACCAAGCAGGGTAGTGCCATCGGTGACGATCAGATCCTGGCCAACGAATGTTTTCAGATTCGGAAATACGGAAACAGCGGTGACAATGTGCTTCTCTTCATTGAGGACGATGTCATTTCCGTCATAATTGCGGATGATGCGTGGTTTGATATTGTCACCGGACATGTCCATGGCAGTGTCCATATGCGCAATGAGTGCCAGACAGGCGCCGGTGCAGCCCTTTGCAGCCGGAATATGGCCGTATACATAGCCGTTTTCATCGGTGTGGGCGTCAGTAATACCGAGAGCTTTCAGCTCATCTGCCAGCTGGGCAGCCAGAACCAGCTGTCCTTTGGTGGAAGGTACGGTGGAGCTGGTAATGTCAGACTGGGTGCCGTACTTTACATAATTTAAAAATCTTTCACTTACATTCATGATTGATTTCCTCCTTGTCAAAATACATTTATCATGTTTCGGAAGGTTCGTCAAGATTGGCCCTGGCAAAATGGAAAGATTGGTAGATGTGTATAGAAAAAAATAAGAAACTAGTCGAATTCAACAAAAAACATGTTTTTAAAACCTTTACTATTGACAAATTAGATATTGGTGATATTATCAGTAATATAACAATGATATTCTTGAGACTCGGAAACAGGTTTTGGGAATGATCAGGAAAATACGGAGGTCGATAGACGCATGCTAAAATATACCATCAAGCGGTTATTAGTAGCAATTCCAACATTTTTCGGAATTACAGTCCTGGTGTATTTAATTTCATTGCTTGCACCGGGCAGTCCACTGGAAATGCTGATGGCGGATCCAATGGCAACAAAGGAAAGTATGGAGGCCTTAAAAGAGCAGATGGGTCTCAATGACCCAGCCATCATTCAGTATTTCCGCTGGCTGGTATCCATGCTTCACGGAAATCTGGGAATCTCATACCGGAACAGCCTGCCGGTTCTCGGACAGGTTCTGGAAAAACTGGGACCGACTCTGATTCTCACCCTTTCCTCTACAGCATTATCTGTGCTGATCGCGGTACCGCTTGGTATCATGTCAGCATACAAGCCTTACTCCGCATGGGATTATATTTCTTCCGGACTGGCTTTTGTAGGTGCTTCTACCCCGACCTTCTTTACAGGTCTGGTTATGATCTACATATTTGCGGTAAGGCTGGGTGTCCTTCCTATGGGCGGTATGTATGACGCAGGTATCCATACCGCGGCATCGGCGGCGCATCATTTGATTCTACCCTGTCTGGTATTAACTATTTTTAATATCGGAAGCATTCTCCGCCAGACACGAGGAAGCATGATGGAAGTCTTCAATGAGGATTACATCCGCACTGCCCGTGCAAAGGGCCTGATTGAGCCGAGAGTCGTGATCGTTCACGGTTTGCGAAACTCCTTGATTCCGGTTGTTACCGTATTGAGTACCATGATCCCGTTCATGTTCGGCGGCGCGGTCGTGGCAGAGCAGGTATTCAGCTGGCCGGGACTTGGCAGCCTGATGGTCCAGTCCATCAACGCCAGAGATTACCCGATGATCATGGGAATCACCGTTGTGATTGCTGCAGCAGTCCTGATTGGCAACGTCCTGACGGATATTGCTTACAGCTTACTGGATCCAAAGATAAGAGAGAGCCGTTAGGAGGAGAGAAATGTCCACAAAAACAGTTGAAAAAAAAGATTCATACTATCGTGACGTGCTCCGGAAGTTTACAGCGCACAAGCTGGCCATGATCGGTGTTGCGGTCATTTTGCTGGAAGTGATCCTGGTCATTGTGCTTCCTATGATCATGAAGCTGGATCCGTATACGTCAGATATTCTCGCGTTCAGCGCAAAGCCGGGAGCGGGACACATTTTAGGAACCGATGATACCGGCCGTGACGTATTTGCACGACTGGTTTACGGAGGCCGGATCTCCCTTCTGGTGGGACTGCTTTCCGCGATCATCAGTCTTTGCATCGGTGTACCGCTGGGTCTGATCGCCGGTTACTATAAAGGTATCTGGGAAACCATCGTTATGAGAACCGCAGATATCTTCATGTCCTTCCCGTCCATGATTCTGATCCTGGTGCTGGTATCCGTTATCGGACCTTCTGTATGGACGGTTACCCTGGTCATCGGTATTCTGGGCTGGACCGATTTCGCAAAACTGATCTATGGCAATGTGCTGTCGGTCAGAGAAAAAGAGTATGTGGAATCTGCCAAGGCAGTCGGAACCAAAGATATCCCGCTGCTGATCAAATACGTGATCCCGAACGCATTTGCTCCGATCCTGATCAACTTTACATTCCGTACAGCGCAGGCGATCATTCAGGAGTCTGCACTGAGCTTTTTGGGTATGGGTGTTCAGCCGCCGGAAGCATCCTGGGGAAATATCCTCTACGCGGCACAGTCCATCACCGTACTTTCCTCAAGACCGTGGCTGTGGGTACCGCCGGGAATCTTACTGGTGCTCACCGTATCCAGTATTAACTTCATAGGAGATGGAATCCGGGATGCTCTGGATGCCAAAACCAAAATAAAAAAGAAATAAATAAAAGGAGGAATATTATGAAGAGAAACATGTTAAAAGTGGTTGCTGCATCTCTGGCCGGAGCAATGCTCCTTACCGCATGCGGCGGTGGATCCAGCAGCTCAACCCAGACAACCGCGGCTGCAGGTAATTCTGCGGAAACCAGCGCGGCAGCAGAGGCAGGAAGCACAGACGGCGAGAAGGTCATTACCATGGCACAGACCGGTGACTGGGATACGTTCATGCCGATGAACACCACCAATTCAGGCGCGGATAACGTAATCGAGCTGATGTTTGACCGTCTGATGGTCATCAATACCGATGGTACCTTTGAGCCGCGTCTTGCAGACAGCTGGGAGACCAACGAGGCTCAGGATAAGATCACGTACCATCTGAATGAGAATGCAAAATGGCAGGATGGAGAACCGGTAACCGCAGAGGATGTTGTTTACTCCGCACAGGTTGCATCTTCTTCCGAGTTCAACTATCTGCGCAGAATCCGTATGCAGTACTTTGCAGGAACCGATGAGACCGGCTGTGAGACCAGCACCGACAGCATCGAGGTAGCAGCACTGGATGATCATACCGTAGAGTTTACCTTAAAGGCCCCGATGGATCCAGCTATCATTTACGCACTGGTTAACCGTGACTTCTTTATTATGCCGAAGCATCTGCTGGATAGCATTTCTGACGCAGATCTGGTAAACGATGCATTCTGGCAGAAACCGATTGGCTCCGGCCCATGTATCTTCGACAGCATGGAGTCTGGCGTATCCATTGAGTTCAAGGCAAACAAAGACTACTATCTTGGCGCTCCGGATTTTGACCGTCTGGTATTCAAGAAGGTACAGTCCTCTAACCTGTTATCCGGCTTAATGAGCGGCGACATCGACGTTCTGTCCGGCAACAGCCAGATCCCGTTAGCAGACTGGGAAGCAGCTAAGAATACACAGGGTATCGTTACGAAATCTGTACCGACCTTTGCATATCAGTACATGGCAATGAACACCGCCAGAGATTATCTGACCGAGGATGTCCGTCACGCAATCAGCCTTGCAATCAACCGTCAGGTTATCGTTGACCAGCTGCTGCAGGGTGAGGCACGTATCGCAATCGGACCTCTGGCTGAGGATCATCCGTACTTTGATGAGAAGCTGCTGCCGATCGAGTATGATCCGGAGAAAGCAAAATCCATGCTGGAGGCTGCTGGCTGGGACAGCAACCGTGAGCTGCAGGTACTGGTATCTACCGGTAACGAAGTTCGTGAGAAATCTGCGATCCTGATTCAGCAGGATTTACAGAAGATCGGCATCAAGACCAAGATCCAGACCTTAGACTTCCCGACCCTGCTTACCAACGCAAGAAACGGTGACTACGATCTGTGCTTCATCGGTTCCGCAGGTTCCGTTGATCCGTCTGAGTCTGTACCGAACGTAACTGCTGGTTACATGAACAACTTTGCACAGTTATCTGATCCGACCCTGGGCCAGATCGGTGAGTCCGGTGCAAAGGAAATCACGTTTGAGGCACGAAAGAAGATCTACGATCAGTATCAGGAAGAGTTATTCAAACAGATGCCGATGGCATTCCTGTATCACACCAACGATCTGTTTGCATATAACGAGAAGCTTGAGAATGTACGCGAAGGTGCAATCGATTACAACATTAACAAGAATGTATGGGAATGGAAAGTAAATAAATAAGCATCTGTTAAATACCATACGAAAAGCGAGGTATTGGAATGTCAGAGAATTTAATTGAAGTAAAAAAACTCGTTACTCAGTTTTCAGGTAAGAATGGAACCGTGACAGCGGTAGACGGAGTATCCTTTCATGTAAAGAGAGGAGAAACACTTGGAATCGTGGGTGAATCCGGGTGTGGAAAATCCGTTACAAGTATGTCGATCCTGCGGCTGATTCCCAAGCAGACAGGAAAAATCGCATCTGGAGAGATTCTGTTCGAAGGCCGCGATCTGGCAAAGCTGTCAGAAAAGGAGATGCGTCAGATCCGTGGAAATGAGATAGCGATGATCTTCCAGGATTCCATGACAGGCTTAAACCCGGTTATGACGATCGGTAAGCAGCTGGTAGAAACCATTACCGCGCACAGTAAGATGGATAAAAAAGAGGCTTGGGCGAGAGCTGAGGAGATGCTGACGAAAGTCGGCATCCCTTCTCCGGCTCAGCGCCTGAAAGAGTTTCCGCACCAGTTATCCGGCGGTATGCGTCAGCGTGTCATGATTGCCATGGCACTGTCCTGCAATGCATCACTGTTCATTGCAGATGAGCCGACGACAGCCCTTGACGTGACGATCCAGGCCCAGATCCTTGAATTGATGAGGGAGCTGAAGGAAAAGGAGAATAAGTCCCTGATGCTGATCACCCATGATATGGGAGTTGTGGCAGAGATGGCAGATGACGTCATGGTCATGTATGCAGGAAAAGAGATGGAATACGGAGACGTAAGAAGTATTTTCAAAGATCCGCTCCATCCGTATACCCGCGGTCTGTTAAAGTCCATTCCACGTCTGGACCAGAGTTCCGATGATCCGCTGTTCAACATTCCGGGATCAGTTCCGGATTTGTCCGAGATGCCGAAGGGATGCCGTTTCTGCACCAGATGTCCGGAAGCAGACAAACGATGCAGGGAGCAGGAGCCGGGGCTTTACGATGTAAATGGAAGACAGGTACGCTGCTGGAAGTACGCACCGGAAGGAGGTCAGGATGATGTCAGAGGATAAGAAGGTATTACTGGAAGTTCAAAAAGTAAAAAAAGAATTCGTAACATCAAAGAGCCTGACTGGAAAGCCGTTAAAGATTGTCCATGCAGTGGATTCTGTAGATCTGACCATCTATGAAGGCGAGACCATCGGCGTTGTAGGTGAGTCCGGGTGCGGCAAGTCCACACTGGGCCGCTGTATCCTCCAGCTGATCAGACCGACGGCTGGAAATGTGTTGTACCGTGGTGAGGATATCACCAAACTGAACAAGGAGCAGATGCGCCAGATGCGGCGCAAGATGCAGCTGATCTTCCAGGATCCGTACGCATCCCTGAATCCGCGTATGACCGTTCTCGAGCTGATCATGGCCCCGCTTGAGGCCTTCGGGATCGGAACCATGGAAGAGAGAGTTCAGAGAGTCAAAGAGATCATGGAACTGGTGGGCATGCCGGAAAATATGATGAACCGCTACCCGCACGAGTTCTCCGGCGGACAGAGACAGAGAATCGTCATCGCGCGTGCTCTGGTCTTAAATCCGGAATTTGTTGTCTGTGATGAGCCGGTATCTGCACTGGATGTATCAGTCCGTGCGCAGGTACTGAATCTGATTCAGGAATTAAAGAAGAAAAAGCATTTAACCTATATGTTTATTTCCCACGATCTGAGCGTTGTAAAGTACATTTCCGACCGCATTGCCGTGATGTACCTGGGCCGGATCGTAGAGATCGCAGAGAAAAATGAGCTTTATAACAATCCACAGCATCCGTACACGAAAGCACTGCTTTCCGCAATCCCGATTCCGGATGTGGATAATAAAATGAAACGGGAAATTCTGACAGGGGATGTTCCGAGTCCTCTGAATCCGCCGTCTGGCTGCTATTTCCACACCAGATGCAAGTACGCTACAGAACGATGCAAGACCGAGTGTCCTGCATTACATGATGTAGGTAACGGACATATGGTAGCATGTCATCTAACTTAAAGGAGGGGCGCAGAATGTACAAACCAGACGAAGCTTTAAAGCAGAGCATCGATCAGTGGATCGAGGCGAATCAGAATGATTTTGTAAGGGACCTGGCGAAACTGGTTGCGATACCGAGTATATCGGTAGAGAACGATGGGCCATGGCCATTTGGAGAAGAATGTAAGAACGTACTGGATAAAGCAGCAGAGATTGCCGGAGAATATGGATTTACGGTAGTAAATCATGAATATCACTGCGGCAGCTGTGTGGTACCGGGTACCGGCGAGCATCCGAAGCGAATCGGAATGTTTGCTCACCTGGATGTTGTTCCGCTTGGAGACGGATGGCAGTATCCGCCGCTGGGCTGCACCTTAAAGGACGGTTTTCTGATCGGACGCGGTGTAGGGGATAACAAGGGTCCGGCCATCTGTGCGCTTTATGCACTACGCTTTTTAAAAGAACATAAAATAGAATTAAAAAATGATGTCATGATTTATTTTGGATTGTCGGAAGAAACAGGTATGAAGGATATCGAGTATTTCTGCAAGACGCAGCAGATTCCGGATCTGTGCCTGGTCACCGATACCAATTTCCCGATCTGCTATGGAGAAAAAGGTCTGCTGCGCGCAGAACTGAACCTCCGGACAGACGGAAATCTGATCGATTTTCATGCCGGAAGCGTTGTGAACGTAATTCCCTCCAAGGCAGAAGTGCTGCTTTCCGATGTATCCCTGGAAGAGGTAAAACGTCAGCTTGGAGATCAGGAAGCACTTACGGCAGAGGCAGATGGTCCGCATGTGCGGATCACGGCAACCGGAATTTCCAGACATGCAGCATTCCCGGAGGGAGCTGTGAACGCGGTTCAGGTTCTGGCAGCAGCATTATCCGGCACCACCCTGCTTCAGGGAAGCTGCGCCGATGCAGTGAAAGGCCTGGCAGAGCTGACTTCTGACTTTTACGGTGCAGGAGCAGATATCTCCTTTGAGGATGAAGCGTCTGGAAAGCTTACCGCTGTCGGAAGCGTTGTCCGCATGGAAGCCGGAAATATGAAGGTTCTTTTTGATGTCCGCTATCCGGTTACGGCAGATGGTGAGGAGGTCAGTCGCCGCTTCGGAGCATGCAGTGAGAAGAAAGGCTTTGCGTTCAGGGTGACGGAGCTTTCCAGACCGGCTTACCAGCCGATCGACCGGCCGTACATTCCGCTGTTATGCGATATCTGCGACGATGTCCTTGGAAAGCATTATGAGCCTTATACCATGGGAGGCGGAACCTATTCCCGCAAGCTTCCGGTAGCAGTCGGTTTTGGACCGGGCGTACCGGACGCAGTCAATCCGTTTGAGAGCGGTCATGGACAGGGACACCAGCCGGATGAATGTGTTCCGCTGAAGATGTTGCTAAATGGCCTGAAAACATATATAATTGCGTTGTTGGAGCTTGATAAAATGATGTAGGGAAGGGCAAAAAAACGGTATGAGTGGAAAGCCATCTTTGAAGGCCGAGATTTATGAAGCTGTTTTGAGTGATATTATCCAGGGAATTTACAAACAGAACGAAATTATTACGGAGAAGCAGCTTATTGCAAAGTATGGAGTGAGCAAATCTCCGATTCGGGATGCCCTGATCGAACTTTGTAAAGAGGGAGTTCTGATCAGCCATCCGCGCTACGGCTACGAGGTGGTACGGATCAATGAGAAGGAGATCCGCGATGTCGTGGATTTCCGGATTTTGATTGAAACCGGTTGCTTCCGGGTTTGTGCGCCGACGTTTACCCCGGAAGATATTGCGGAACTGAAGGAGTTCACCATGAAGGAATGCTGCTGGAATGGGACAGATGAGCTTCCGGCATTGAAGCACTGGGAAAACAACATGAAGTTCCATCTGAAGCTCATTTCCTACAGCGGCAACGATTACTGTTACCATATGTTGGAGAGCAGTACCGGAGTTCTGACCCGTGCCTATGCACAGCGCTTCTGGGATCAGCGGGATAACCGGTCCTGGAATGTGGATGTCGAAGGCCATCTTTGCATTATCCGGTGCATGGAGGAAGGCAGATTTGACCAGGCAGAGCAGGCCTTAAAAAAGGATATTGCGTCCTTTCTGGATATCATCTGTCCGAATTACGCGAGGACTTTTAATCTGTAGTAAATGGAGAAAAGGGAGAGGCTGTCATGAAATGGAAACGTACCAGATTCCATTTTGCGGCAGCCTCTTTTGTCAGTCATCTTTTCTCTTTTTCTTTTGGAAAAGAAGGCGTATAATGAAAGACAGTATTTGAAAGAAAGAATGGAGGAGACAGAGAATGGGGAACGGATTGTCTGACAGAAAGGCAGATACACAGGAGCTGATGCAGATTCGGCAGGAGGCTTATGAGGCAGCCTCCCAGCTTCTTGCGGCAGCGCATCCGAAGAAAGGAAGCATTCTGGTGGTGGGATGTTCTACCAGCGAAGTTGCCGGTGAGCGGATCGGAAGCTTTTCCAGTCCGGAACTGGGACAGGCGCTTTTTGACGGCGTATATCAGGCAGCTAAGGAAGCGGAGGTATTTCTGGCCGCCCAGTGCTGTGAGCATCTGAACCGGGCACTGATCCTGGAAGAGGAAGCGGCAGAACGTTATGGCTATGAGCAGGTCAATGTGGTTCCGCAGCCGAAGGCCGGCGGTTCCTTTGCGACAGCTGCATATCACAGCTTTGCGCATCCGGCAGCAGTGGAGCATATCCGGGCAGCAGCCGGAATGGATATCGGCGACACCCTGATCGGCATGCATTTAAAAGAAGTGGCGGTTCCGGTACGGATTGAGCGGCGTCAGATCGGAGCAGCCCGGGTGATCTGTGCCAGAACAAGACTGAAGTTTACCGGCGGAGCAAGAGCCGTATACGACGAGAGTCTGTTATAAGAGGAATTGCATCTATCGCAGATCAATGTGGATAACAGATGGATTTTTTCTTGACGCTGTGTATAATTTCGCTTAAAATGAAACAACGACAATGTATACAGAGATACACAGGAAAGGAAGCATTTGTTTATGGGTATCATAAAAGCTTCAAAATTAATATATGATTATATCCGCCGGGATGAAGATGACCATGTAGAAGAAGTAAAGCGTGCGATCGATGATCTGACCCTGGACATTAACCAGGGAGATTTTGTGGCTATTCTGGGGCACAACGGCTCCGGAAAGTCTACCTTTGCCAAGCAGGTGAACGGCATTCTACTTCCGACAGACGGCACTGTCTGGATCTCCGGTATGAATACAGCGGACGATGCTCATATCTGGGATATCCGAAAGACTGCAGGCATGGTATTCCAGAACCCGGATAACCAGATCATTGGCAACATTGTGGAAGAGGATGTGGGATTTGGACCGGAGAATCTGGGAGTGCCGACCGACGAGATCTGGCGCAGGGTAGACCAGAGCCTGGAGGCAGTCGGCATGACTGCGTACCGTTTAAAATCACCAAACAAACTGTCCGGCGGTCAGAAGCAGCGTGTGGCTATTGCCGGTGTCATGGCTATGCGTCCGCAGTGCATCATCCTGGATGAGCCGACTGCCATGCTGGATCCGAATGGCCGCAGGGAAGTCATCGCGACCCTTCATGAGCTGAACCGTCAGGAGAAGATCACGGTTCTTCTGATTACCCATTATATGGAAGAAGTCATTGATGCGGACCGTGTTATTGTTATGGATGACGGAAAGCTAGTGATGGACGGAACACCGCGGGAAATCTTTTCCCGGGTAAAGGAACTGAAGGAATATCGTCTGGATGTTCCGCAGGTGACGGAGCTTGCCTATGAGCTGAAGCAGGCAGGCGTAAACCTTCCGGATGGAATTCTGACGATGGATGAGCTGATGGAGAAGCTTCTTCCCATTCTCCACGAAAAATTTCCAGAGGTAAAATAAAAGGAGGCATATATGTCGATCAGGGCAGAACATTTGAATCATATATATGGTGAAGGAACAGCCTTTGAGCAGTATGCCTTAAAGGATGTCAGCTTCGAGATCGAAGATGGACAGTTTATCGGGCTGATCGGTCATACCGGATCCGGAAAGTCCACGCTGATCCAGCATCTGAACGGGCTTTTGCGTGCCAGCAGCGGCGCAATCTATTATAATGGAGAAAATATCTACCAGGATGGCTATGACATGAAGGCCCTGCGCAGTAAGGTAGGGCTGGTATTCCAGTATCCGGAGCATCAGCTGTTTGAGGTGGATGTCTTTTCGGACGTATGCTTTGGTCCGAAGAATCAGGGCCTCTCAAAAGAAGAAGTAGAGGCCCGGGCCAGAGAAGCATTGATCCAGGTTGGACTTGATGAAAAACTCTGGCAGCAGTCACCGTTTGAATTATCCGGTGGTCAGAAGCGGAGAGTTGCCATTGCCGGGGTGCTGGCCATGCATCCGGAGGTACTGATCCTGGATGAGCCGACTGCAGGTCTGGACCCGAAGGGCCGTGATGAGATCCTGGATGAAATTTCCGCATTGCACCGGGACCATCATATGACCATTGTGCTGGTATCTCACAGCATGGAGGATATTGCCCGCTATGCGGACCGGATCATGGTGATGAACCATGGTGAAAAGATATTTGACGCGCCGCCGAAGGAAGTGTTCCGCCATTACAGGGAGCTGGAGGCCATGGGACTGGCCGCCCCTCAGATCACTTACATTGTACATGGCTTAAAGGAGCATGGCGTGCCGATCGCAGACGATATTACCACAGTGACAGAGGCAAGGGATGCGATCCTGCATCTGCTCGGGAAGGATGAAAGACCATGATTCGCGATATTACATTAGGACAATATTATCCGGTGGATTCTGTGCTGCATCGCATGGATCCGAGGACGAAGCTGTTTGGAACGCTGGTGTTCATTGTTTCTCTGTTTTTTGCAAACAGCATTGCCTGCTATGTGGCGGCAACTCTGTTTCTGGTCACAGCCATCCGCATGTCAAAGGTACCGTTTTCTTTCATGGTGCGGGGCTTAAAGGCAATTTTATTTTTACTTCTGATCAGTGTGAGCTTTAACCTGTTTCTGACGCCGGGAACACCGGTCGTTCAGTTTGGTATCTTTAAGATTACCCAGGAGGGCATCCGCACCGCAGGCTTTATGGCCCTGCGATTGATCTATCTGGTGATCGGTTCCTCAGTCATGACGCTGACGACTACGCCGAATGAACTGACAGATGGCCTGGAAAAGAGCCTGGGTTTCTTAAATAAGGTGGGAGTACCGGTGCATGAGGTATCCATGATGATGTCCATCGCACTGCGGTTCATCCCGATTTTGGTAGAAGAGACCGACAAGATCATGAAGGCACAGATGGCGAGAGGCGCTGATTTTGAGAGTGGCAACCTGATCCAGAAGGCAAAGAGCATGGTGCCGCTTCTGGTGCCGCTGTTTATCTCTGCGTTCCGCCGCGCAACGGACCTTGCCATGGCTATGGAGGCACGCTGCTACCATGGCGGCGAGGGCCGTACCAAGATGAAACCGCTCAAATATGCCAAGCGTGATCGGGTGGGATATCTGGTGTATATGATCTACCTGATGATCGTGATCCTGCTTCGTGCGTAGGATGATAAAATAAAATGTAACTGTAAATTGCTTCCTGTCATGATGGCCGGGAAGCAATTTTTGACTTGCGCATCCGGCAGGAGAATTTGCCAGGGCAGAATCTCTTATATCATGAAAGCTCAGGCCGGAATGCTTTGGGAGGATAACATTGATGAAACGAGTAAGAATGGTGGTAGCCTATGACGGAACTGCCTATCGCGGCTGGCAGCTTCAGCCAAACGGCATCACCATAGAGCAAGTGCTGAACCGGGAACTGACTGCTCTTTTAAAAGAACCAATTTCTGTCATCGGCGCAAGCCGTACGGATTCCGGCGTACATGCCCGTGGGAATGTGGCGGTTTTTGACACGGAAAACCGCATGCCGGCAGATAAGATCTGTTTTGCTTTAAACCAGCGTCTGCCGGAGGATATCCGGGTGCAGAGTTCGGAAGAGGTTCCGGCGGACTGGCATCCCAGAAAGGCTAACTGTACCAAAACCTACGAATATAAGGTGCTGAACCGGAAAATTTCCATGCCATTGGAGCGTCTGTATGCCCATTTCTGCTATTTTAACCTGGATCTTGATAAAATGAGAGAGGCAGCAGCGTATCTGGTGGGAGAGCATGATTTTAAGAGCTTCTGCACTGTGCGGACCCAGGCAGAGGAAACCGTGCGGACCATCTACAGTCTTGATATTACAAAACAGGATGACATGATTACCATTCGTATCAGCGGAAGCGGTTTTCTCTATAATATGGTGCGTATCATTGCAGGCACGCTGCTGGAGGTTGGGATGGGGGCTTATCTGCCGGAACATGTGGAAGAAATTCTGGATGCCAGGGACCGCCAGGCAGCAGGACGCACGGCACCGGCCAGAGGCCTGACCCTGGTCAGCATGGAGTATCAGCAGGAATTGCCTGACTGGCATCACCGGGAGAACAAATACTGGGAATATGACATTCTGCAGTCTCATATCAAACAGGACAAGACAGCATATTTTGCGATCTCACGCTGCGCGGATGAGGAACTGGATGGAATCCTGCGGCGAAATATCCACCATGCATTCCAGAACGGAGCAGACTGGGTATATGTGACAGATCTGGAAAGAGGCAAGGACCGCCTGGTTCCGGGGCAGATACACGGGCGTTATGTTCTGGGGGAGATGCCGGAAACAGCAGAGATGTGCCTGACCGACGAAGAACGGAAAAAACTGGTTCAGACAGACTGCCGGTGGGTAACTGCGCTCCCGGCTGTGGATAACTCTCCGGAAAAATAAAAAAACTGTGGAAAACCCCTCAAAAAGGCGTAAAATCAAGGAAAAAGCGCTTGACACAAAGAATCGCTTATTATATAATATACAACTGTGACGTTAGGTGGAAATGCTTAGGCCAAAGCCCCGGAATAGGCATTTTACTATACATTTCAAAACAATTGCGGTGATGAACCGTTAGAATCAGATAGTTTAACAGGAGGTTAACCAATGAAGAGTTTTATGGCTAGTCCAGCGACGATTGAGAGAAAATGGTATGTAGTAGATGCTGCCGGATGTACTTTAGGACGTTTGGCTTCAGAAGTAGCAAAAGTATTAAGAGGAAAAAATAAACCGATCTACACCCCGCACATCGACTGTGGCGATTATGTGATCGTTGTTAATGCAGATCAGATCAAAGTAACCGGTAAAAAGTTAGATCAGAAGATCTACTATCATCATTCCGATTACGTAGGTGGTATGAAAGAGACCACTCTGCGTGAAATGATGGCTAAGAAGCCGGAGCGCGTTGTTGAGCTGGCAGTTAAGGGAATGCTTCCGAAAGGACCTTTAGGAAGAAGCATGATGACCAAGCTTCATGTATATGCAGGACCGGATCATGAGCAGGCAGCTCAGAAGCCGGAAGCTCTGGAAATCAAATTCTAAGGAAAGGTACTGAAAGGAGGAAGTTATCATGGCAAATAAATATTACGGAACAGGTAGAAGAAAAAAATCTATCGCAAGAGTATATCTGGTACCGGGTACCGGTAAAATCACCATCAACAAGAGAGACATCGACGAGTATCTTGGTCTTGAGACCTTAAAGGTAGTTGTTCGTCAGCCGTTAGTAGCAACCGAGACCGTTGACAAGTTCGATGTTCTGGTTAACGTTCGCGGCGGCGGTTTCACCGGCCAGGCTGGTGCAATCCGTCACGGTATCTCCAGAGCACTGCTTCAGGCAGACGCTGAGTTCAGACCGGTTCTGAAGAAAGCAGGCTTCCTGACCAGAGATCCGCGTATGAAAGAGAGAAAGAAATACGGCCTCAAAGCCGCTCGTCGCGCTCCGCAGTTCAGCAAGCGATAATCTACAACTTAAAAATGCTAAAAAAGCCCGGAAATACGCCATTTTCCGGGCTTTTTCTATGCCTGAAATCACCTGATTCCGATGGTGAAATTTGAGGAAATTTGACTTCAAATTAGTCCATTTTGATGGGTTTACCATGGGTTTACGGCCTATTTTTGAGCCTAATGGGTGGGAAAATGGGTTTACAGAAGGCCATTTTGGAGGGAAAATTAGCCCCATATCCTTGACAGATTTTCGGTAAAAATCCGGCTGAAATGGAATGAAAAACAGTGTCAGGATCGTTTGGCGAGTTCTGACGAATTCTGCAAAAAAATAATATCAGGTATCCTGTTACATAGAGCCTTGGCTCATTCTTTGAAAACGAGAATGGGTCGAGGCTCTATTTTTTTTTCGCCTGAAATCCGGCGAGACAAATTTGAGTAGGAGGTAACAGGTATGGACTATGCACAGGCATCTCCGTCCCTGTCGCAGGCACAGCGGTTGAAAAAGCTCTCGCAGGAGGGCGGCTGCACCTTGGATGCCATGTGTGAAGTGATGAATGAAATAAAAAAGGATGAGCTTGACCATGTGACGATTAAAAATGAGGTTCTTCGGAAGTATTTTCCGAAATCCTATACGCCGAAGCAGATGCAAGACACGATTATCCGGCTGCTGGAAAAGTGGCAGCGAAGTAAACAACGAGATATGGAACGATGAGAAGGAGATTTTTATGATGTTGAACTTTAAGAAGAATCAGAACAACGCAGTGTGTAGCATGGACTGTAAGAACTGCCGAACGGTGCCTCGCAGCCGAATTCGATGGATGATCCCAAGTTTGAAAAGTCCATTGCGATGGTGATCCTGCCGGGGGATGGCGTCGAACTTCTGACCGAGGCTGGCAGTCGAGATATCTTTGAGGATGTTTACGATGAGATGGAGGCTGACCTGGTGGCAGATGGGGAACTGCTTCTCCATTATGATAAGAGCGATGTGATCGAGACTGATAGAACCCGCTATCTGCTGGGAGCTGCGGAAGTTTCGGAAATCGACCAGAACGGCAACGAGTGCAGCATCAATCTGTTTACGCTGGAACGCACCATCGACTATGTGAACGAAAACCTGACGGTGGTTTCCATTGGCGGCGAGTTGGTTCCGGCACTGCGCCTGATCTAAGGAGGTGCCTATAAAGAAATTTGATGTGGAGATTACAGAGACTCTCCAGAGAAAGGTTTCCGTGGAAGCTGCCTCACAGGAAGACGCGGAACGCATGGTGACGCAGGCGTGGAACAATCAGGATTATGTTCTGGATTCCGGCGATTTCACCGGTGTGGACTTCAAGACCGTGGGAGAACATGAACTGGCAGAGACCAGGACGATGGATGTGCTGCTGGTACAGCCCAATGCTTACCCGAAGAAAATCAGTGTTGGCACGGAGCTGGAAGATTTGCAGGCAATGGTCGGTGGTGATATTGAAGTCACCTATCCGTTTGAGGATAATGTGGCCATTATTCTGAATGAATCTGGCAAAATAAATGGACTGCTCCTGAACCGTGCGATTTACACCGAAGATGGGGATATGTGGGACATTTATGCCGGTGATTTTCTGGTGGTTGGGCTGACAGAGGATGACTTTGGTTCTCTGACTTCGGAGCAGATGCAGAAATTTGAGGAACAGTTCCATCAGCCCCAGATGTTCGTTCGCATGGGACGCAGCATCATGGCGATTCAGGTTCCGGATGACATGGTGAAGAAGATGGAGGAAAAGGCTGCAAAGCCCCAGGAAAAGAGTAAACCGGCACCGGGCCGGGACAGTTTGTAAGGAAGAAGGCGGAGATTCATGCAGGAAGAAGTTGAAAATCGTACCGTCAATCTGGCAATCAGTACCACGAAACTGACCTTTCACACTATCGTGAATGGCTATAATGCTTGGAAACGGCACCATCAGGCGAAGGTAGCTCAGAAAACAGCGCAGCTGCCGATTGGGAAGCAAAGTATCAAAGAACTGATCGGTCAGAATCAGGGAGTCAGCAGTATCCCTATTGAGAAAACGGATTTGAAAGGCTTTGAACAGGTGGCGCGGAAATACGGTGTGGATTATGCCATTACGAAATCAAAAAATACAGTAAGAGGGCTGTAAAAAGACCTCTGAGCATTTCGTTTAGTGTAAAGAACTTTTTTGCTTCTTACACGAACTTTGAAAACGAAACAGCTTGCCCATAGTGATACCAGAACTGAATAGGCATTCAGCGTGTCTTTTCTGGTTAATACGTCCCGGAAACATCAGCACCCGGTACAGGAACGGATATGGGATGAGAACAGGAATTTAATAAACGAAGGAAGGAGGACATCTGACTATGACAGAGATGTAATTGTAGGAGAAGTATGATATTATGTGAGTAACAAATCGGGAGTTGTAGTAAAGGAGGTTTACAATGGGGTTTTGGATTTTTATGTTGATTATGGATTTGCTTCTTCCATTTACGATGATTGGTTTTGGAAGATATTTTATGAAAAAGGCTCCAAAGGAAATAAATTCAGTATTTGGATATCGGACTTCGATGTCTATGAAGAATAAAGACACATGGGAATTTGCTCATAAATATTGCGGTAAAGTCTGGTATGTCTGTGGAATGGTTATGTTGCCAATAACAGTAATATTCATGCTTTTAGTAATTGGAAAAAGTGAAGATTGTGTTGGGAGTATGGGAGGAATTATTTGTGGTGTTCAACTTATTCCTTTAATTGGGTCTATTCTCCCAACAGAAATAGCATTAAAAAAGAATTTTGATAAGAATGGAACAAGACGATAAATTCTCGTTTATCCAATAGAAAAATAAGAATAGATTGGAGAAAGATATGGCTTCAAGTAAAGAATATTTAACCTTTATATTGGAACAGTTATCCGATTTAGAGGAAATTTCATACCGTGCGATGATGGGCGAGTATATCATCTATTATCGTGAGAAAATTGTTGGCGGTATATATGACGATAGGTTGCTTGTAAAACCTGTAAAATCTGGTGTTTCACTTATGCCTAATGCAATTTATGAGTTGCCCTATGATGGAGCAAAAGAGATGTTGTTGGTTGATAATGTTGATAACAAAGATTTCCTGACAAGATTGTTTGTCGCTATGTATGATGAACTTCCTGCACAAAAAAAGAAGAAGTCATAAAATCGGAAGTTTACAGCGAGGTGAAAGAGGTTGAATTATGTAGAATATGGAAAAGAAAACAGCGATGTAATTATCCTCTTACACGGAGGCGGTTTATCATGGTGGAATTACAAAGAGGTTGCTGAAAGACTTCAAACAGATTATCATGTGGTTTTGCCTATATTAGATGGTCATGCAGGATGTGATAAGCAGTTTACAACGATAGAGAATAATGCTTTGGATATTATAGAATTTGTAAATAGCAAATTGGGCGGTTCTGTTTTAATAAAGTATGTTATCCTCGTTCTCAGGCTGTCAATGGAGTATGCCTACAAGGAACGGGCTATACCACTCCTGAACTGGGATCTAATCGAATACCCAAAAGAGCTTGGGATCAAGAAAGTGGTTTCTCTTTCAAAAGATCAAGAGCAAGCTCTAATCCAGCGTATCTACGACAAGAAAAAGGGAGAATCGTATCTCTATATAGGACCGCCGAAGACTAAGACCTCTGCTCGAACAATTCCCGTTCCGTCACTTCTCATGAACATCATCAAGAAGTTTTACACGGAAAATCAGAATCACTATTTCCTCACGGGAAAGACAAAGCCAACCGAGCCGAGAACATACCGGCAATTTTTCACCCGTTTCTTGAAACGGAACGGGTTGGAGAAAGTGAAGTTTCATGAGATCCGGCATACATTTGCAGTTAGGGCAAGCAGCATGTCAGCCGCATGGAGAACGGAGAGCGCAGCTGCTCCATTGACTTGCTGATCGAACTGTCCTGCATCCTCCATGTCAGCACGGATTATCTTCTAATGGGCAGTGAGCCAAGTAAAGAGGAAGTCAAAAATGATCTTCTGAGCATTATTTCGGAGCTGTCTACGATTGCGAAGAAAATCTAATCGTGCTCTGCGTTTGGAAATGACAAAATAGAGATACTACACCATTGCAAAAAAGAAGTGAGCACGATATAATATGGATAAGATGGCAAAAGTCACCGCAATGGTGTGAAAATAGATTTTGGCTGTTTCCATAAGGAGTAGATCGAGAGGCGTTATCCTCAGTGGCTGAAAATACAGATGTGTGATGCTTGCAGCAAGCTATTTGTATAAGCCGAAAGGCCGCAGAAATGCGGCTTTTCCTAAATACGTGAGTTAGCCGAAACTAACTTGTCAATGCGCGCGTGCTGGTTAGATGAATCTAACCGCAAAAGGAGAGACAGCAATGCGAGAACACAAGAATTTCTGGGACAGAAATGCAGGTCTGTATGACTGCTTTATGCGAAAAGACAGGGCAGTATACGAGAAAATGTATGAGCTGATCCGTCCGGTCGTGAAAGACAAAACAGTGCTGGAGGTGGCTACCGGAACGGGACTGATCGCCAAGCACATCGTAAAAGCAGCGGCACACATCGAGGCGACGGACGCCTCCGTGGAGATGATCGCCGAGGCAAAGCGGGATAATCAATCTGCAAAGCTGCACTTTTCGGTGCAGGATATGTTCCGCCTGCCCTATGCAGACAAGTCCTTCGACGTGGTGATCGTGTCCAACGCGCTGCACATCGTGCCGCAGCCGGAGAAAGCCCTTGCCGAGATTCATCGGGTGCTGAAGGACGATGGCGTACTCATCGCGCCGACCTTCACCCACGCGGGGAACTCGTTTTCCGGCAAGGTCAGGGCATTTTTCATGAAGCTGGCGGGCTTCCCTCTCCACAGAAAGTGGACGAGCGAGGAATACTTGCGCTTCCTGCGGCAAAACGGCTGGGCGGTGCGGAAAAGCGTTGTTCTGAAAGCCTCATTCCCGCTGACCTATGCCGAGTGTGAGAAAACGGAGGTGTGATATGTCATTCTTTGAAAACACCCGCAAGCCTGTGGGGCTTGGCGGGAAAATTATGGTTGCTATGATGAATCTGGGACACAGTCCCGTGGCGCGGTGGGGGCTTCGCTTTTTAGAGCTTGCGCCGGATGCCAGAGTGCTGGATTGCGGCTGCGGAGGAGGCGCCAATATCAAAAGGCTGCTGAAAAAATGCCCGCAAGGCATCGTCAGGGGTGTGGATTATTCTGCTGTCAGCGTAGAGAAAGCCCGGAATTTAAACCGGACTGCTATTCAGAAAGGGCGCTGTGCGGTGTGGCAGGGCAGCGTGGAACACATCATCTTTGCAAAGGATTGGTTTGATGCGGTTACCGCGTTTGAAACGGTCTACTTCTGGTCGGATTTGCCACGGTGCCTTCGGGAAGTCCGGCGGGTGTTGAAGCCCGGCGGGACCTTTCTCATCTGCAACGAAAGCAACGGTGACACGGACAAGGACGAAAAGTGGACGGAGATCATCGGCGGCATGACCATCTACAAAGATATTGAATTAAAGGCGTATCTGGAGCAGGCAGGCTTTCACGATGTACAGATACACAAAAAGAAAAGTTGGCTCTGCATCACGGCGCGAAAATGAGGAGATCAAGCATGAGCATTTTTGCATCCATCCTGCACATGGCTTATAAGCTCTCCGGCGCGAAAAAGGCGTTCGCTTTGCCGGAGGATGCGCTGCAAAAGGAAATCGAAAAGCAGAACCGGCACCGCGGCATTTTTACGCCCACCGACCGCAAGGCGTATTATGAAACAATTACAGTGAACGGCTTTCCCTGTCTGATCGTGCGAGAGCGTCCGAAACCGTCCAAGCGTGCTATTCTCTATTTCTTCGGCGGCGGCATGGTGATCGGCCCCGATAAGGGCGACCTGCCTGTGATGCGCAAGCTCTGCCGCGAGACCGGCTGTGATGTGTGGTTTCCGTTTTACCCGCTCTGCATAAAGCAGATACAAAATCGCAGATGTGCAGGTGAACAGACATGAAAAATATCCATAGCATTGAATTTTATACTGGAAGCAAGGAAGAACTGCTTCCCGGTTTTGAAAAAGATTTTCCCTATATCGCTTCAAGGGCAGAACTTGACAAGTATATCGGACATTATGTACCGTGGCACTGGCACAAGACAGTGGAACTTTTTTATATGGAAAGTGGTAGCATTGAATATGATACGCCGGAAGGAAAACTGTTGTTTCCGGCTGGAAGCGGCGGCATAGTAAATTCCAATGTACTCCATATGACAAAAGCAATATCGCAGAAAGAAAAGAATATACAGCTACTTCATATTTTCGATGTTTCCCTACTTGCCGGGGAACAGGGAAGCAGGATTGAACAAAAATATATTGCGCCTATCATAACAGCCCCACAGATTGAGGTAATTCCGCTTTTTCCAGGCAATGCAGAAGAAGAAAGGATTTTGAAACTGCTTGCCGCTTCATTTCGTTTATCCAGTGATGAATTTGGATATGAAATAAAACTGCGGGAAACCCTAACAGAAATATGGCTCATGCTTTTTGAACTATCCCGTCCTATGCGTGAAAAAAAGGGGGAACATAATAAAAGCAACGATAAAATAAAGCTGATGATGATATATATTCACGAACATTACAGAGAGAAAATCTCTATCCCGGAACTTGCGGCAGCAGCATACCTAAGCGAAAGGGAGTGTTATAGAGTGTTCCATGACTGTCTGCACATGACACCCGTAGAGTATATAAAGGCTTACCGTCTGCAAGCTGCCTGTCAGATGCTAGCAAAGGGGCAGGAAGCAGTTACCGTTATCAGCCATGAGTGCGGTTTGGGGAGTAGCAGTTATTTTGGAAAGGTTTTTCGAGAATACACACATTGTTCACCCACAGAATATCGGAGAAAATGGCAGAATAGTGATAGATAAGGGCAGAAAAGAAATATTTTTTCTATTCCTTTTGCATTATAATGATACCTGTAAAGTAAATCCGTCATTTACAGGAGGTGAGTGCAAAGTGGTAAAACTGAACATTCTGAACATGAAAAATTTTTTAGATACGGTCAATAGCTGTTCCGGCAAAATAAATATGCTCTGCCCGGATGGTAAAAAACAAAACATCAATGGGGAAGAAAAGATACAGGGCAGTTTGTGGCGGCAATACTCCCAAAACAAAAACTGTTTGCGGCTTGTTTTAGAAGTTCCGAATCCAACGGACTATATGAACATTGTTTCGTACTATGCCGGGGATTGCTGATTTATCTGTAAATATTTCATCATAAAGGGGCTGGACAGTTTATCTTCCAGCCCCGCCCTTTTGAAAGGAGTTAAAAATGGAGTTGAACATTCAGACCGCAGAACTGGCATTAAGGGAAGCGGCAGAATCCAATCCGGGAGCATGGGCAGAACATTCCCGGTATGTAGCCGAAGCCTGTAAAAACATTGCGTCACACTGTAAAGATTTATCTTCTGAACAGGCGTATATTTTCGGGCTGTTACACGATATTGGACGTTATGCCGGAGTGAGTTCGGAAAGGCATCTGATAGACGGCTATCGTTACTGTATGGAGCGTGGGTGGGGAAAAGCCGCACAAATATGTATATCCCACGCATTTATGATACAGGATATTGCCACATCTATCGGAGAGTTTGATGTCAGTGATGAGGATTACCTGTTTATGAAAGAATTTGTTGCAAATGCGGTATATGATGATTATGACCGTCTTGTACAGTTATGTGACGCATTGGCTATGCCTTCGGGGTTCTGTCTTTTGGAAAAGAGATTTGTAGACGTGACAATGCGATACGGCGTTCACCCAGCGACAATAGACAGATGGAAAAAGATTTTAGAGATTAAAGAACGGTTTGAGGATCAGATTGGCTGTTCTATCTATGCCCTGCTTCCGGGCGTTATGGAAAACAGTTTTCGTTAAGGGGGGATATTGTGTATTACGAATCCAGTGATTTTTTGGAAACAGCGGACAGCGATACGTTAAAGCAGATTGCCCGCACAAGGGAATTAACACGGAAATATTATTTTTCTGATTATAGAGATACAGAAAAACGCACTTCCATTCTTCGGGAGCTGTTGGGCGGAATAGGGGAAAATGTGGCAATCGACACGCCTTTTCATTGCGACTATGGAAAAAATATTTTTTTGGGAAATGATGTGATCGTCAATATGAATTGTACCTTTGTGGATAACAAAACTATCCGAATTGGCGACAGGGTATTGATTGCGTCAAATGTGCAGATTTATACATCTTCACACCCTGTCTTACCACAGGAAAGGTTTGTGCCGGATTGGAGGGAACGTCAGACAACATTTTTTAGAACCTATGCACGTCCGATAGAAATAGAAAGTAATGTCTGGATTGGCGGCGGCTGTATTCTTCTGCCCGGAGTCACTATAGGAAAAAACAGCGTGATAGGGGCTGGAAGTGTAGTTACCCGCCCTATCCCGCCTAATTGTGTTGCAGTAGGAAATCCATGCAGGGTGATACGTTATTTTGATACAGACAGGGAAAGGTGGCAGCATGAAGTATAAGCATATCGTTTTTGACATTGACGGCACTCTGATTGATACGGAATATGCTGTATTACATTCTTTACAGGAAACTATAAAGGGATTGTCCGGGAGAGAGATACCATGTTCTGAACTAAGATTTGCGTTAGGGATTACAGGAACAGACGCTTTGAAAAAACTTGCGATAAAAGACACTTCCTATGCGATAGAATTATGGGATAAAAATATGCGTAACTATACAAATAACATTAAAGTATTTGACGGAATCGTTGAATTATTGAAAAATCTTCTAAGTCTGGATTATGAAATGGGGATTGTCACATCAAAGACAAGGGAAGAATTTACACATGATTTTTGTCCGTTTGGTATCAGTCATTATTTCAAAACAATCATATGTGCAGACGATACACAGGAACATAAACCCAATGCCGCACCGATTTTGAAATATGTGGAATTATCAAAAACAGACCATAGGAAAGTACTTTATATCGGAGATAGCAAATATGACAGTAAATGTGCGGAAAATGCGGGAATTGATTTTGCTTTAGCAGTATGGGGCAGTCATAATAAGCACATAAAAGCAGATTATTTTTTAGAAAAACCTGCCAATCTGTTATCTGCTATCACTTCAGAGAAATTTTATTAGCGATGAAAGATCGAACGAAAATGACTCCGAGGTATATTAAAAAAACTTGCTTGATCAATTATGGTGATTTTGATTAAGTAGCCTGTATGTAAAATAAAGCATACAGGCTACTTGTGGTTTACAATTCCAAAGAATCTTCTGCATCTACCCACATTTGCATATTACCATCAAGATATAATCGTGCATATTCAAGTGGCTCATCAATAGCAAGTGTATTTAATGCGCAGTCTGATCCAGGAGTGGTTTTTAAGTTCTTCTCAGCTTCCCAACAGTCAATGCGGAGCATATAACCGGCATTGGTATAAACATCAATGCTGTTTCTGTGTGGATTGTATTCTGCAAATATTGTTCTCATCGTATCTTATCTCCATTTTTTTAATAATCAGTTATAGAGTTAAATATCGAAAACATTTCAATCAGTTCACCATGTTGTTATTGTTATATGTTATACTGTGTTATGAAATTTTCTTTCCCTTAATTTTTCCCATATTAAGGTTCATGAAAGCTAATGGGAGAATGTAACACAAGGGAAAGAGTAAGGGAAAGTACACTTGCTACAAACTTAGTGTTTTCAAGGGTTTGCGAAGAATTTGATAATCAAATATAATAGTTATTAAATTTCCTAAAATAAGTGGAATATCAACTGGAATTTGTGAAATCTACATATTTTAAGAAGGAGCCTTCGCTTATGCGAGAGCTCCTTTTCTGCACACCTTACTTTTTCAGCTTTAAGCCATCTCGGAATGCTTCGCCCACACGCTCGGTGACTTTATAATAGCCGTGGGTGTAGGGGTCAAATGCGATGGCGTTGACCTTAGACATATCAATTTTTCCATCCACCATAACGCTCTCATCGGCAGTGACATTGACAACCTTGCCGATGACGCCGCATCCGTATTCATTGTTCTGATACTCGATGAACCTGCACTCTAGGCAGATCGGGAACTCGTTGATGACAGGGGCATCTACAGTTTCTGCTTTGCTGGCTGTCAGACCGCTGCGGGCAAATTTATCGGCAACTTTATTGCCGGACTCTACGCCGAAATAGTCTGCTTCCACTATGTGGGCAGCATCGGCAATGCTGACGGTGAATGCTCCCCGTGCCTTGATGTTCTGTACGGTCTTGTGTGTCTCGGTGAGGTTCAGAACAACGGAGTCCCGCTCCTGCATGGTGCCCCATGCGGCGTTCATGACATTGACGCTGCCGTCTTCGTTGTAAGTTGCAACCATCAGAACAGGCATGGGGAAAATGCCTTCGGTAATTTTCAGTTTTGTTCTCATGATAACTCCTCCTTGTGATCATATTGACAGGACTGTTCATCCTGCTTATAATTATATCCACGCAAATTGTAAATTCAAGTACTGGTAATTATAACAGGTACTATCTTAGGAGAAAGTGAATGATACAGAACTATATTGAGAACGCCAATTTCGAAGATACCGGCTTTGCCTACACGTTGTCGCTGATCTCCGGCAAGCACAAGATGGTCATTCTTTACTGCCTGATGGAGTTTGAGACGGTGCGATTCAATGAGTTGAAACGGTATCTGAAAACCATTTCCGACAAAACTCTCAGCATGAATCTCAAGGAGCTGGAAGCGGATAAACTGATCGTCCGCACCGAGTATCCACAGATCCCGCCGAAGGTGGAATATACGCTTTCGGAACGAGGAAAAACGCTGATGACTGTGCTGGATCAGCTCTGTGTCTGGGGCGAGGAGAATCGACTGACAGAGTGACAACTTCCAGATTGTATAATTTTAAAATTTGAAAAAGGAGGAATGTTAAGATAATTGTTGCTTTGAGAGCAATTCTAATTAACAAATTCCGGAATTTTTCATTACAGTGTTTTGCTAAAGGAATCCGATGGAGCTATACCCTGGATTTTTCTGTATTCTCTGGGTGACATTTTGACAATAGACTGAAAAGCGCTTGAAAACTTTCCCTGGGTTTGGTAGCCTACCTGGGAAGCAATATCCGCGATCGTGTCATTTGTTTCCCGCAATAATTTCATAGCCTGACGCACTCGAAATTCCTTCATATAGGTGGCGATAGGCTGGCCGTAGACTGCCTTGAATATCTCCTTTAGAGTGGAGGTATTTATCAAATACTGTTTGGAAAGTTCTGTAATCGTAAATCGTTGATCCAAGTGTTCTGTCAACTGTTGATGAATTTCTTTTATCAATTCGGTTTGCTGGGAGAAGTATTGAGTCAATTCTTTATGCTCCGATTTCATGTTGCTCAAATAAATCAAAATTTCCAGCACCTTCAATTTCAAGAGGGAAATTCGAACGGACACAGGAGCAGAAAAGAGTGGGGCAAAAATGTGCTCTAAATCGGAACAGGACGGGATTGCGGATGGCTTTCCGGAGCAAAATCGATCCCGTAACTGGTCTGCCTCCACACCGGCATTCTTTAAAACTTCCGGGCAAATGGAAGAGAGCTGTTTCAGATCCACGGAAATAGAAATCCCCTCTGAATATCCTAGGGGAAGCATCATGGCGGAATCTGCGCAGCAGGCCATGCTGTGCGCAGTCACATCACCTGCACCTAAATAGACGGCAGTACCGCCTTGCATATTCCAACCCACGCGACCACTGCGACAATAGTAAATTTCTAAAACAGAATCCGAAGCATCGTGCCGAAACTTGACCTCTGAAGCAAGAAAAACATTGAAGGATACCTCTATTCCAGGAAAAGTTTCATATGTCTCCATACACCCTTTTCCAGCGGTAACCGCTCGAAACTGTTCTCCAAAGAGTGTGGTACCCGTTCCACCAGCCCGGCAATGCTTCAAGGCGAGGGTGCCGTTTGGAATCTTTTGAAGTTTTTGAGCGATAACTTTGGATTCTTCTTTTTTCATGGCGTTCCTTTTTGTTTTTCTACTTGCGACGGACAGGCGATTTTTACAAGCCACTCAATCATGTGATGAAAATTTCGGGCCTGCTCGGTATCAGCCGCCTTATAATAGACCTCTTTTCCGTCCCGGCGGCTAACGATCAGACCTGCTGATTTCAACTGCTTGAGATGGTGAGAAACTGCAGGACTGCTCATATCTACCATGGCTGAAAGATTGATAACACATTCCTCACAGTGGCAAAGCAACCAAAAAATGCGAATACGGCTGCCATCCCCCAGCTGCTTGAAAATATCAGCTACGGTTTGAAAGTTTTCTACACTGGGCATATGTTCCAGTTCCTGCTCGATAGTTTGTCCGTGGTCGTGGGGTAAGTGGTTCTGAATCATTTAGTACTCCTCCTTGAAGTCTATCTTATCATAGACCGGAGAGAAAAGAAACTTTACTTCTGAGATGTTTCTGGTTTGAAAATTTCAAAAGTAATGAAAGTATTTCAACTCTCTACGATGTGCTGTAAAATAGTTTGCAAGAAGCTACACTACAAAGCACGGGAGGAGAAGTTGTAATAACTTCCTTCGCTTTGGACAGCATATTAATCAGTGTAAGTTCTGCCTTTTCAAGCACAAATAAGTGGTATTACGAATCCGTACATTAAGAATTGTTTAAGCACCTTAGTTTAATTATGTGGCAGTTCAGTCAATGGCTTCTCGACAATAATTGTCATGATGTCTGTATGGAATCCATGGGGTATAGGTTTCTCCGGTTCTCAGTATAGTCCCGCAAGGAGGTTCTGTATTTCCCGTTCAGAAGAATTTTTGTCCCAAATGGAAGAGTTTCTGAAAATCAATCCGTCATAAATGCTGCAAGAGCGTCCCTTCTAACTTCATGTGATATTGTTCCAGTACATCTTTCAGCGTGATTTCCTGCATTTTTTGTTCCGCTGTTTTTTGAATGTCCAAGTAAAAATCCCGCAGCACCAGTTGGATATTTACACCCACGCCACAAGCGGGGTTGGTGTGGATGTCCTGATGGAGCAGGGGCTTGTTGCCCTCTACTGCCCGATAGG
>ERZ773142.163-NODE-163-length-84178-cov-7.05179_pt1 | contig 84178 bp, 72 predicted proteins | sample MGYA00580853_ERZ773142 | MGnify/ENA primary metagenome ERZ773142 (study PRJEB29015, sample SAMEA2737862) | human gut metagenome | biome: human gut; feature: human-associated habitat; material: faeces | place: China | collected 2012 ...
GATTTAAATGGAGATATAAAAAGATGATTAAAGTATTATTTGTTTGCCACGGCAATATCTGCCGTTCCACAATGGCCGAGAGCGTGTTCACCTACCTGGTCACTCAGGCTGGCCTGGCATCCCATTTTGAAATTAATTCCGCGGCAACCAGCCGTGAGGAAATCGGTAATCCGCCGCATTACGGCACTGTGGATAAGCTGCGTCGGGAGCATATTCCGCTGATCCCGCATCATGCGCGTCAGATGACGGCGGCGGATTACCGGTATTATGATTATCTCATCGGTATGGATACGGCAAATATCCGGAACATGACCAGGATTGCAGGCGGGGCGGATAAAGAACAGAAGATTTTTAAACTGCTGACATTTGCAGGCAGTGGGCGTGATGTGGCAGATCCTTGGTATACGGGGGATTTTGATGCGACGTTTGCCGATGTTATGGCTGGATGCAGCGAGCTTCTTGAAAAGATACGCAGAGAGGAAAATATTTAAATGGGAAAACGGATTGTTCTTTTTAACGACCTTCCGGGTTATGGTAAGGTAGCTCTGGCCGCCATGGTGCCGCTGTTTTCGCGTATGGGACATTTCCCTTATCAGGTACCCACTGCGGTGGTTTCCAATACGCTGGATTTCGGAAAGTTTCGGATTCAGGACATGACGGACTACATGCGGGATACCATAAAAGTGTGGGATGAGCTGGGCTTTGATCCGGACTGTATCTGTACTGGATTTGTACTTTCGGAGGAGCAGGTGGAACTGATCAGAGATTATATTCGAAGCAGGAAGCCGAGAATCGATGAGATACAGAATGTGGACAATGGCCGTCTTGTCATGGTAGATCCGATCATGGCGGATGGCGGAAAGCTTTACAATGGAATTGGCATGGAGCGGGTTGCGGCCATGAGAAAACTGGTCAGCTACTCGGATGTGATGGTTCCGAACATGACTGAGGCTGGCTTTCTGACGGGAATCTGCCCGGGCAGGGAACGGGCCTCGGCGTCAGAACTGCGGGAACTGGTTGACGGGCTGCACAAGTTATCCGGGAAATCGGTGGTCATTACCAGCGCGCATGATTCTGAAACGGATGAACATCTGGTTTGCGGGTATGACCACAAAAGCGGACAGCATTTCCGTGTGCCGTTTACCTTTCTTCCTGTCCGGGTTGCCGGAAGCGGAGATATTTTTTCTACAGTTATGACTGGAAAACTATTAAATGGAGAGAGTCTGGAGGCGGCGGTGCAGGAAGCTGTGCGTGTCCTGACTGCGCTGATACGGGAAAATCAGAGTCATTTGGATGAATACAAAGGAATTCTGGTTGAGCGTTATTGGGAATTACTGGATGAGAACAATTAGCGGCACAGCATATAGCAGGAGCGGAATCTGCTTTGTGAAACTGTGGCGCGGCAGATCGGAAATTATGAAATGAGTCAATGGAAAGCATTGGCAGCAGAAAAACAAAATCGGGAGGAAACTTGGAGTGCTTAGAAATGTAAGTCTGGAGGAGATTTCAGACGGCAGATTATATGGGTTGAATGATATGGCGAAGCTGGGTTGCAATGACTGTGCGGGCTGTTCGTCCTGTTGCCGTGGAATGGGAAACACGATTGTACTGGATCCCTATGATGTCTGGCGGTTGACGGGTGGTCTTGGCGTTTCGCTGCAGCAGCTTTTAGCGGGGCATCTGGAACTGAATGTGGTGGACGGGATCATTCTGCCAAATCTGAAACTGGTGGGTGATTCGGAACAGTGTACCTTTTTGAATGACGCAGGGCGATGCAGCATTCATCCGTATCGCCCAGGCATCTGCAGGCTGTTCCCTTTGGGGCGGTATTATGAGGAAGATGGATTCCGGTACATTCTGCAGATTCATGAATGCGAGAAAACAAATCGCAGTAAGGTGAAGATCCGCAAGTGGATGGATACGCCGGATATGGAGCGGTATGATGCCTATATTGCGGACTGGCATGCGTTCTTGAAACAGCTGCGGATTCGTATCGGCGCAGAGTTGGATGGAGAAACTGCGGCGAAAGCAAGCGAGGATAGCGCAAACGAAACGTCATCCCCTGATCTCGCAAAATCCGTCAGCATGTATATTTTGCAGCGGTTTTATCTGCTTCCCTATGACACCAGCCGGGACTTCTACAGTCAGTATGAGGCCCGCATGGCCGCGGCAAAAGAATGGAGTGAGAATCTATGAGCAACATCAATGACACAGGCAGCATCAACGGCACAAACAACATCAATGGTGCAGACAATACTGAAAACACCGTAAAAACCGGCCTGGTATTAGAGGGCGGCGGGATGCGTGGGATGTATACCGACGGTATTCTGGATGTTTTTCTGGATCAGGGACTTTCCTTTGACGGAGTGATCGGAGTTTCGGCCGGAGCTATCCATGGTTCCAGTTTTGTGTCTGGGCAAAGAGGCCGGAACATTCGTTATTATAAGAAATATATCCGAGATAACCGGTTTATCAGTATGCGGAATCTGGTCCGGACCGGAGATATTGCGGAGGTGCAGTTCTGCTATCATGATCTGCCGGAGAGGCTTGATCTTTACGATTACGATGCCTTCAACCGTTCTAAAACGGAGTTTTATGCAGTCTGCAGCAATGTGGAGACTGGAAAGCCGGAGTATATCCGCATTACAGATATGAAAAATCAGATTGATGTGATCCGGGCATCGGCCTCCCTTCCATACGTTTCCAGACTGGTGAAGACAGAAGGGATGAAGCTGTTGGATGGCGGCTGCACGGACAGCATTCCTCTCATGAAGTTCAGGGAGATGGGATTCACAAAGAATGTGGTGATCCTGACCCGGCCGAAGGGATACCAGAAGGAACCGGAGCAGCTGGCTATGGCGAAAATCCGCTATCGGAAGTATCCGGCCTTTGTGGAGGCGCTGTCTCACAGGCATGAGCGCTATAATGAGAGTTTGCGGCAGATTGAAGAGTTGGAGAAAATGGGTGAGATTTTTGTGCTGCGTCCGGATGAGCCGCTTAAGATCGGACGGCTGGAGCGCAGCCCGGAGAAACTGCAGCAGGTGTATGACATTGGAAGGCGGGATGCGCTTATGAAGATGCGTGACCTGAAGTGCTGGCTGGAGAATCATTAGGCAGATCAAAACTGGATTGATAGACCAGAAGCACAGGCCAGGCATTCAGATCACAGAAAACCTGCAATCAGGCCAAATGAACTATAGGAAATGCCTATGACTTTTATATTATATATAGTATTTTACAAATACTGAAAAAAGATGCATAATAAAGCCATCAAAGGAAATAAAGCCGAAACGAATCAGAACGGATTCGGAATCAAAAGGCTTTGACACAATAAACCACACAGTCACAGGAGGAGAGTTCGTATGGTTAAGTTACACGATGGCGGAGTTTATCTCGTAAACGGTGAGACCCTGGTTCCGGAGGCAGAGGCTGCAAAGGTTGAGCAGATGACCGGAAAAGCGGTTGCAAAAGAGGAGGCTAAGAAAGGTACCATTGCTTATGGCATCATGAAAGCGCACAATCAGTCCGATACCATGGATAAGCTTCAGATTAAATTTGATGCAATGGTTTCTCACGATATCACCTTTGTTGGTATTATCCAGACTGCCCGGGCATCAGGAATGGAAAAGTTCCCGATTCCTTACGTTTTAACCTGCTGCCATAACTCTTTATGTGCAGTGGGCGGAACCATCAATGACGACGATCACTATTTTGGCCTTTCTGCGGCAAAGAAGTATGGCGGCCTTTTCGTTCCGCCGCACGTAGCAGTATGCCATCAGTACATGCGCGAGTGCTTTGCAGGCGGCGGCAAGATGATCCTGGGCTCTGACTCCCATACCCGTTACGGTGCACTGGGTACCATGGCCATTGGTGAGGGCGGCGGTGAGCTGTCCAAGCAACTGTTAAAGCAGACCTATGATGTTGCTTACCCGGGCGTTATCGCTATTTACCTGACCGGAAAACCGCAGCCGTTCGTTGGACCGCACGATATTGCACTGGCTATCTGCGGCGCTGTTTACAAGAATGGTTATGTAAAGAATAAAGTAATGGAGTTCGTAGGACCTGGCGTTTCTTCCATGACAACGGACTACCGTAACGGTGTGGATGTTATGACCACCGAGACCACCTGCCTGTCCTCTATCTGGAGAACCGATGATGATACCAAGGCATTCCTGGAGAAGCATCACCGTGGAGATGAATTCAAGGAGCTGAATCCGGAAGCAGTTGCTTACTACGATGGCTGCGTAGAGATTGACTTAAGCACCATCAAGCCGATGATCGCACTGCCGTTCCATCCGTCTAATGCTTTTGAGATCGATTACTTGTATGAGAACCTCGAAGACATCCTGCGCGAGACCGAGAAGGCTGCAGAGCAGGTTGCAGAGGGCAGAGTACATTTTACCTTACTTGACAAAATTACCAAAGATGGTAAACTTCAGGTACAGCAGGGTATCATTGCGGGCTGCGCAGGCGGTAACTACACCAACGTGGTAGAAGCTGCACACGCATTAAAGGGCAAGAACATCGGCGATGGCGAGTTCTACCTGTCCGTATATCCTTCCTCCCAGCCGGTTTACACCGATCTGGACCGCAAGGGTCTGTTAGCAGACCTGATGGATGCAGGTGCGATCATCCGTTCCGCATTCTGCGGACCGTGCTTCGGCGCAGGCGATACCCCGGCCAACAACGCGCTTTCCATCCGTCACACCACCAGAAACTTCCCGAACCGTGAAGGCTCCAAGCCGGGTAACGGACAGATGTCCGCAGTTGCCCTTATGGATGCACGTTCCATCGCTGCAACCGCAGCAAACGGCGGTAAGCTGACTTCCGCAGAGACTATGGACTGCTGGGGCGATATCCCGGAGTACAACTACGAGGATCGCGCTTACAAAGCAAGAGTTTACAATGGCTATAACAAAGCAGAACTGGATTCTGAGCTGCGCTTTGGTCCGAATATCAAAGACTGGCCGGAGATGGAGGCACTTTCCGAGAATATCCTTTTAAAGGTTTCCTCCAAGATCCTGGACGAAGTAACCACCACTGACGAGCTGATCCCGTCCGGTGAGACTTCCTCCTACCGTTCCAACCCGTTAGGACTGGCTGAGTTCACCCTGTCCAGACGTGATCCGGAGTATGTAGGCCGTGCGAAAGCAGTTCAGGCTATGGAGAACGAACGTCTTGCAGGCAAGGTAAACGCTGAGATCGCAGAGGTGATCAAGGTGGTTAACACCATTCCGGGCCAGGAAGCTGTCAAAGCTGAGGACGTTGAGATTGGTTCCACTATCTACGCAAATAAGCCGGGTGACGGTTCTGCGCGTGAGCAGGCAGCATCCTGTCAGAGAGTCCTGGGTGCTCTTGCAAACATCACCCAGGAATACGCAACCAAGCGTTATCGTTCCAACTGCATGAACTGGGGTATGCTTCCGTTCCACTTAAAGGGTGAGCCGACCATGTTCGAGGTAGACGATTACATCTATGTTCCGAATGTGCGCACTGCATTAGAAGGTGATCTGGCAGACATTCCGGCTTATGTCATCAAAGATGGCAAGGCAGAGGAAATTCATCTTTACATCCAGCCGATGACAGAGAACGAGCGCAAGATCGTAAGGGCAGGCTGTCTCATCAACTTTAACAGAAACAAATAATCAGCAAGGATTCCTCATCTGATACAGATGGCGGAAGAAACAATAGACTGAAAGAATGAAACGATAGAAACAGATAAGATTCCCACCGTTTTACGGCTTATCTGCTACTATAAAACTCCTTATGTAAGTGTAAGAACAAAATGGGGCTGTCTGGACAGGCAGCTCCGTTTTGTAGTTGGAGGAAACGATGGAATTAAAACAATTTACCTATGTCCGCCAGGTGGCGGAGTCTGGAAGTTTTACAAAAGCCGCTGCGGAGCTTTTCATCAGTCAGCCGGCGCTCAGCAATTATGTCAGTAAAGTAGAGGAAGACCTTGGCGTGAAGCTGTTTGACCGGTCTGCAAATCCGCTGAAACTGACTTACGCGGGAGAACAGTATGTAAAACGTGCCAAAGCAATCCTGGGGCAGATGGAAGAGATGAACCGGGAACTTAGGGACATCACCCATCATATGACAGGGCGTCTGCGGATCGGGTTTCCGAGTGAGCGGATCGTGTACATGCTGCCGCTTCTTTTAAAACCGTTAAAGGACCGCTATCCAGGCATTGATGTAGAAGTTTCTACGGGTCCTGGAAACCAGCTGATTGCGGACTTGAAAGCGGGCAATGTGGATTTTGTGTTTTTGCCGTATTGGACCCCGTTAAAAGATATTGTTCAGGTAGAAGTTTCGCAGGAAGAGCTGGTGCTGGTTGCCGCAAAAGAATATTTGAACGAATCCTGTTTTCTGGATCGGGGAAAAAAGATCATTAACTGGAAAGAAGCAGCAAAACTGCCGCTTATTACCTTGAAAAAAGGACATGCACTGCGTTCGAGCGTAGATGTTTTGTATGCCAATGCGGAAGTGAAGCCAAACATTTTCTTTGAATCGCACAGCAATATGTTGTCCTACCGTCTGGCAGCCCAGGGGCTTGGCGTGGCAATCATTCCGGAGATTACGCTGGAACTGATGGAAGGTGGCATGGAGGCGGATGTTTATCATCTTTCCGTTACGCCGGTTCAGTGGCCGGTCATGGCATTGTACCGGGAAGGCTGCTATATCGGAGAAGTGGAACAGGCACTTTTGGATATTGCGAAAGAAACCATGCAGGCTCATAAGAAAAAGTTATGGGCTTCATTTGCAAAATGAAATTTTACTTATAATCAGTACCCACTTATAATGAACTCAGAAGTTGAGAATCACTTACTGTTTGCGGTTGTATGAACAGTAACCAGAGTCATTTAAGGAGGGTACTTTTTTCATGGGAAAGAATCTGACAAGAAAAATCCTGGAGAGTCATCTGGCAAAGCCGTCTGCCATGAATCCGGGCGATGAGATCTATGTAAAGGTGGATCAGACTTTGACACATGACATCAATGCGGTGATGACGTATCTGGCGTTTGAGGCCATTGGTCTGGACCGGACGCAGGTGGAGACCAGCGTGAGCTATCTGGACCACAACCTGTTATATCTGGATAACAAGACGCCGGATGACCACATTTATCTGCAGTCTGTGGCAAAGCGTTATGGTGTGCATGTTTCCAGACCGGGCAACGGAATCTGCCATGCGGTACATGTAGCGAGATTTGGTGTTCCGGGCAAGCTGAGCATGGGTGGTGACAGCCACACACCGCACGGTGGTTCCATCGGCATGCTGTGCATCGGCGTGGGTGGTATGGACGTGGCAACGGCAATGACCGGTGTTCCGATGCGTCTGAAAATGCCGCAGATCATCAAGGTTAATTTAAAAGGCCACTTAAAACCGGGCTGCAACGCCAAGGAGATTATCTTGGAGATGCTTCGCCGGGTTGGCATCAAGGGCGGCCTTGGAAAAGTATTTGAGTATGTAGGAGAGGGTGCTGCAGGTTTGGAGGTTGCAGAGCGTGCGACCATCACGAACATGGGCGCGGAGATGGGCGCGACCACTTCCATTTTCCCGGCAGATGAGCAGGTGCGCAAATTTATGAGGGCACAGGGCCGGGAAGACCAGTATGTGGAGATGATTCCGGATGCAGATGCCGAATACGATGGCGAGATGGAGCTCAACCTGGATGAGCTGGAACCGCTGATCGCTTGCCCGCATCAGCCAGATAATGTGATGCCGTTAAAGGATGCGGAGAAGAAAAAAGTACAGCAGGTATTCATCGGAAGCTGTACGAATGCAAGTTATTCCGATATCGCGAAAGTTGCGCTGGTATTACAGGGCAGACATGTCAATGAGGATGTGAGCTGCACCTGCGCGGTTTCTTCCAAACAGGTTTATAAGCAGCTGCTGCGTGACGGATATCTGGAGATGCTGATCGATGCCGGTGTGCGGATTCTGGAGACCGCCTGCGGCCCGTGCTGTGCAATCGGCCAGTCACCGGCTACTAAGGGCGTGGCTGTGCGAACCTCCAACCGGAACTTCAAGGGACGCGCCGGTAACCCGACTGCGGAGATTTATCTGGTAAGTCCGGAGAGTGCGGCAGCAACTGCCATTTTTGGAACCTTTGCAACCGCAGAAGATATTCTGGGCGAAGATGTCGCAAAACTGGCAGAGATTCATGAGCCGGAAGTCTATCCGGTCGATGATTCCATGATCATCAAACCGCTTTCGGAGGAAGAGGCAAAGAAAGTTGAAGTGGTAAAAGGACCGAACATCAAATTCCTTCCGGTTCCGGAGCAGCCGGCCGAGCATCTGTGCGTTCCGGTCAGCTTAAAGACGGTGGACAACATCACGACCGACGATATTACTCCGGCCAGCGCAGAATTCTCCAGTATGCGCTCTAATATTCCGCTTATGAGCCAGTACTGTTATCACCGCTACGATCCGGAGTTTGCGGCAAGGGCAAAAGAGATGGGACAGAGCATCATCATCGGCGGCGAGAACTATGGTCAGGGATCTTCCCGCGAACACGCAGCCATCAACCCGATGTACCTGGGCGTACGTGCCGTGATCGCAAAGAGCATTGCGCGTATCCACAAGGGCAATCTGATCAATCACGGCATTATCCCGATGATCTTTGAGGATCCGGCAGATTACGACAAGATCGAGCAGGGGGACGAACTGGAAATCAACGGACTGTTAGAGCAGATGCAGACGAAAGAGGTGGAAGTGCGCGACAATACAAAGGGTGTGACATTCAAGGCGCGTCTGGAACTTTCTGACAGTGAGCTGGAGGTGATTTCCTGCGGCGGACAGCTGCGATATCTGAAGAAGCAGTTGGGAAGAGAATAAAACTTCTGTCGTTAACAGAAAATGACCGGGTCGATGCACGTGCATTGGAAACGGACAGAATAAAAATCAAAGGAGAAGAAACATGGGCGAGGAAAAGAAAAAAAGCTTGGCAGAGGAATTAAAAGAATTGGGCGGTCTTCCGTGGTGGCTGTATCTGATCTGTACAGCAGTTGTTCTTGCGGTAGCATTTACGGATACACTTGGGTATGATGCGATGGCCTTTATTGCCGTAACAACGGCTCTGGCCATTATCCTGAATAAATTTGGTAAGATTCTTCCAATCTGGAATACATATATCGGCGGTGGACTGCTGATGGTATTCTTTGGCACGGCTGTATTGAAACAGCTGAATCTGATTCCGGAAGGTTATGTGGACCTGATTAATAATATGGTTCAGGGTGACATCAATATTTTAAGCGTGTTTATTATTTCCCTGATCATGGGTTCAATCCTTTCTCTTGACAGAAAGGTCCTGCTCCGCAGCTTCGGTGGATACATTCCAACAATTTTAGGTGGTCTGGCTGGTGCAGCAGTGCTGGGCTGTGCGATTGGTCTTGTGTTTGGCGTAAAACCAATCGATATGGTGATTAAGTATGTTCTCCCAATCATGGGCGGAGGCAATGGCGCGGGTGCGGTTCCGCTTTCCCAGATTTATGAGCAGATCAGTGGTGAGCCAGCGGCAAACTATTATTCTTTTGCTATCATTATTTTAACAATTGCAAACTTATTCTGTATTATCGCGGGAGCATTGTTAAACCGTCTGGGACAGATGAAGCCATCCTTAACCGGAGATGGAACGAACATTATGCCGGTAGATAGTAAACTGATTAAGGAAGATGTAAAAGTTAAGGTGACATTGAACGATTATACAGGGGCATTGCTTTTATGTGGTACGATTTATGCGGTTGGCCGTTTATTCAGTAAGGTGCTTCTTCCGACTGTTCTTGGTGCACAGATCCATACATTTGCGTACAGCATTATCTTTGTGGTAATTTTAGCAGCACTTGGCATTGTACCGGCGAATATTCGTGTAGCTGCCAAAAATATGCAGGGCTTTATGGTATCGGTTGTTGGTCTGATGTGCATGGTTAGCATGGGTGTGGATTTTGACCTGGCAGAGCTGGCATCTGCCTGCAGTCCGGCCAATCTGCTGATTGCATTTGTAATCGTATTAGGAGCCATCCTTGGCAGTGCCCTGGTTGGCAAACTGGTTGGATTTTATCCGATTGATGCAGCAGTTACAGCCGGTCTTTGCATGGCAAACCGCGGTGGATCAGGCGATATCGCAGTACTCGGTGCAGCACACAGACTGGATCTGATCAGCTACGCACAGCTTTCCAGCCGTGTAGGTGGTGGAATCGTGCTGATCATTGCATCATTTTTCTTCTCATTCTTCCTGTAAAACAGAAGAAAATCAGGTATTGGAGTTGCAGAAAGGTGGAGGGTAACAATGAGTCGGATTTGGAAAGAATTAAACGTATCGCCGGAAGAACAGAAGCTGGCGGAAGAAATCATCAATTCTGGTGCGGGGAAAACGCTCGGTCAGGAAGCATTGAACCAGTTTCATGTAAGAAAAGAATGGAATATGGAAATTGAAACTTCGGTCGGAAAGACTCTGGTACATATGTATCAGGATCAGCCGGAAACAAAGAAAAGTGCGCTGTTTATTAATGTCCACGGCGGTGGGTTTATCAAAGGACGGAGAGATCAGGATATCGTGTTCTGCAGAAACTTTGGAAGCAGAAGCGGATGTATCATAGCAGACATTGATTATATTCCGTCTCCAGCGATGCGTTATCCTGGTCAGGTTTATGCATGTTATGAGGTGCTTCAGTATTTTGCGGAACATGCAGAAGAACTGCATATTGACCGGAATTGGATTGCTATGGGAGGACACAGTGCCGGTGGAAACCTGACGCTTGCTAGTGTTTTGATGGCGATTGACAAAGGAGCATTCGTTCCGTCTTTACAGATTCTGGATTATCCTGGTCTGGATATGGCAACTCCTGCAATCGAAAAGCGTAATGGGGACAGTAACCCACGCATTCCGGCATGGAAGTCTGATTTTTATAATAAGATGTATGTGAATCCAGAAGATGCCCATGAGGTATACTGCAGCCCTGCATTTGCAACGGATGCGCAGATTCAGAAAATGCCTCCTACAGTTTTAATCTATTGTGACAATGATGTGTTCTGTGATGAAACAGAGGTATTTGCGGGACGCCTTTTAAAGGAAGGAGTTCCGGTTTATGCAAGAAGATTTTTCCACAGCAATCACGGATTTACGGTGCAGAGAAAAGGGGAATATGAGCAGGCGGAATCCATGATTTTACATGCGCTTGCTGCAATGAAATCAGAAAATTAAATTTAACGATGGACCCTGGTAAGTCAGAAATGATTTATCCGGGTCTTTTCATTGTTTTTTTCTGTATCCTGCGGTAAGATTGTTACATAGAAAAATTGACATCAGGAGGATACAAACATGGCTTGTACAACGATTCTTGTAGGAAAACATGCATCTTATGACGGATCCACCATGATCGCCCGAAACGATGATTCCGGTTCCGGTCATTTCACCCCGAAGAAATTTGTGGTGATCCACCCAGAGGAGCAGAAGCGGACATACCGTTCTGTGCTGTCCCATGTGGAAGTGGAACTTCCGGAGCATCCGTACCAGTTTACGGCAGTGCCGAATGCGGTAGCCGGAAAGGGGATCTGGGCGGCCAGCGGCGTGAATGAGAAGAACGTGGCTATGACGGCCACCGAGACAATTACCTCCAATCCCCGGGTACTTGGCGCAGATCCTCTGGTGGAATACCAGCCTGCGGAGGACGGGAAAGAGGAAGTGCCGGGCGGCATCGGTGAGGAAGATATTGTATATCTGGTGCTTCCTTACATCAACAGTGCAAGGGAAGGTGTGCTTCGCCTGGGAAGCCTTCTGGAGACCTACGGAACCTATGAGAAGAATGGCATTGCATTCCAGGATCAGGATGAGATCTGGTGGCTGGAGACGATCGGAGGGCATCACTGGATCGCAAAGAAAGTTCCGGATGACCGGTATGTGGTGATGCCGAATCAGTTTGGTATGGATGAATTTAATCTGGAGGATGCGTTTGGCGAACAGAGAGAGCACCTTTGCTCTGCAGATTTAAGAGAGTTTATCGAGAAGAATCATCTGGATCTGCGCCTGGATGAGGAGAGTGTGTTCTGCCCGCGGGATGCATTCGGAAGCCACACCGATTCAGATCATGTATACAATACGCCCCGTGCCTGGTATATCGAGCGCTGCTTAAATCCGCATACCTTCTCCTGGGATGGAGCAGATGCAAAGTACGGACCGGAATCCGATGATATCCCGTGGAGCCTGGTGCCGGAGAAAAAGCTGACCGTGGAGGATGTTAAATACGTGCTTTCCACCCATTATCAGGGCACACCGTATGATCCGTATGCCCATAGCGGAGATCTTTCGGAGCGCGGCAAATACCGTGCGGTTGGCATTAATCGAAATGACTTTGTGGCTGTGATCCAGATGCGCCCGGATCAGCCGGAGGATGCGGCTGTAATCCAGTGGCTGGCCTTTGCCTCAAACGCATTCAATGTACTGGTGCCGTTTTATGCACGTGTTTCCGGAACTCCGGAGTATCTTTCTAATACCACAAAAGAGGTTTCCACCGATAATTTCTACTGGAACAGCCGTCTCATTGCTGCCATGACCGATGCCTCCTACGGAACATCCATTGTCCATGTGGAGCGTTACCAGCTGGCAGTGCAGTCGGACGCTTACGCGATCCTGCATAAGTACGACGCGCTAATGGAGCAGGCAGGTGACGGGGCAGAGCGTGAGATCCTGCGGGAAGATGCAAACTGTGAGATCGCACAGATGTTAAAGAAAAAGACGGCAGACACCCTGGATAAGGTTCTGTTTGAATTGAGCAGTCAGATGAAGAATGCTTTTTCCAGATCGGATAACTAGTGTGCAAAGAAATCTTGTTTGGAGTACAGGATCGAATTGGGGAAAAGTGTATGAATGAGAAAGAACTTCGCTATATGAAATGCATCGCGGAGGCAGGAAGTATCCAAAAAGCAGCGGTTCTGCTTCGGAAGAATCCTTCTTCCTTAAGTCGTGCGGTGCACCGTGTGGAGGAAGATATGGATATTATCCTTTTTAAGCGGACTCCAGAGGGGCTGCGGCCAACGCAGGAGGGAGAACTCTACCTTCAGGCGGCGGGAGAGATTCTTTCCATGTATGATGAGTTAAAAGAAAAATAGGATGATATAGCAAAAATAGATGGTGGCAACAGTTCATCAAATGATTGAAAAGCCGATATCTGTAAAAAAAAATCCAACCGGCGAAGTATTACACTTCGTCTGGCTGGATTTTTTCTTTTAGAAAACGGATAAATTCTTTTGCACACCGGGAAAGCGGGCGTCCGTCCGGGTAGCCGATGACCAGCTTCCAGGATGCGTTCAATGACGGATCCAGTGGATAGCAGGCGAGGTTTTCAACACCGGAAAAAAGATTCAAATAAGAATGCGGGAGAAAGGTGATCCCCATACCGGCAGCAGCCAGGCGTTTGGCTGTTTCCATATTTTTTGTGGTATAGCGGATATTGGGTTTGATGGAGAGCTGGGACAGAATCGAGTCTGCTACCTGCCGCAGCTTTTGTCTGCTTGCTACCATGAGGAAAGGTTCTTGTTCCAACGCTTTCAGATCGTAGATGCTTAAAGTGCGGTAGTCTGGAAATTGGTATTTATGGGCAAGCGTAAGCGGCAAGACCAGATAGAAGTCATCTTCGGCTAACAGATCATAGTGGATGGCTTCATTGGGTGTTTCGTAGTGCATGACAGAAAAATCGAGTTTTCCGGACAGCATCAGTTTGTCCAGTTCCGTGGAGTTGTTTTCTTTAAACTGTACGGTAATGTCCGGATAAATCTGCTGGAAAGCAGGAAGGATCCTGGGCAGAAGATAGGCGCCAAGATTGAAGGGAATGCCAAAAGTCAGGCTTCCCTTACGCAGCTGGCGGTATTCGTCCAGATCGGTTTCCAGCTTCCTGTATCGGTCCAGGATATTTCTTGCAGTTTTCAGATAATGCTCTCCGAATGCAGTAGGAACCAGGCCTTCCTGGGTACGCGAAAAGATCCGGGTGTCAAATTCCTGCTCGACTTTATTCAAAGATTCGCTGAGAGATGGCTGGGAGATAAAGAGCTCCTGTGCAGCCCTTGTGATAGTTCTGTGTTCTGCAATGGTAAGCATATAGAGCAGTTCGTTTTGTGTCATGGAGAAACCTCCGGATATTCTGGGATGATATGGCTGGCATATGGTGCGACAGCAGTGTATGGTCATGCTATAGTTTGTATATTTCTATAGTTTAGTTTACCACACATCATGCAAAATTCCTATATGAGATATGCTGATTTATGTATTTTACCTATGAATAACTCCATGTTAAGATAAAGCCATAACAAACAACGGGCTTGCAGTTCATATCTAATGTGGATCATGGACGGCAACAAACGAGTGATTCATGGAGGGAAAATCATGGAGAAGAATGTAGAGAACGTAAAAGCTGCACAGGAAAAATTCGGGGAGCTGATCCAGTCCGAGTTTGAGCGCATTGAGCGTATGAAAGCAGATAACGAGGTGACCGACTTTGATAAGCTTAAGAAGATCGTGATTGGTGTACTCCCGGGCGATGGCATTGGCCCGATCATCATGAAGCAGGCACTTCGCGTATTAAATGATCTGCTGGCACCGGAAATCGCAAGCAGCCGTATTGAGATCCGCGAGATTGAGGGCATGACCATTGAGAACCGTGCCGCAAAGCTGCAGAGTCTTCCGGATGATGTATTCGAAGAGATCAAAAAATGCAACGTCCTCATCAAAGGACCTATGGTTACCCCGCGTGCCGGCGAGCCGTGGCCGAACCTGGTATCCGCAAACAGCCTGCTGCGCCGTGGCCTCGAGTTGTTCGCAGCAGTCCGTCCGATTAAGATTCCGGACAAGAACATTGACTGGACCTTCTTCCGTGAGAACATTGAGGGTGAGTACATCTGGGGCAACAAGGGCATTCAGGTCAATGATGACCTGGCGGTTGACTTCAAGGTACAGACCAAACAGGGAAGTGAGCGTATCGCAAGAGCTGCTTTCGAGTTCGCAAGAAAGAACGGCAAAAAGAACGTGACCATCGTAACCAAGGCAAACATTGTAAAGCTGGCTGACGGCAACTTTATCAAGGCTGTCCGCAAGGTTGGTGAGGAATATCCGGAAATCGAGATCCAGGAGCGCCTAGTTGATGCAATGTGTGCAAAGATGCTGGATCCGGAGTTCAACAAGGGCATTGAGGTTGTAGTTCTGCCGAATCTGTATGGCGATATCGTAACCGATGTAGCTGCAGAGCATCAGGGAGGTCTGGGAACCGCTTCTTCCTCCAACCTGGGCAACAAGTATGCGATGTTTGAGGCAATCCATGGAACTGCTCCGTTCCTGATTAACCATGGCAGAGGCGATTACGCAGATCCGTGTTCTCTGATCCGTGCAGCTGGCATGCTGATGGCTCACATTGGTTATGCTGACCGCAAGGCAGTCCTGGACAAGGCTCTGGATATCTGCACCATTACCGAGCGTAAGAAGGTGGTTACCACCGATGTGGATGGCGCAAGCGCAGCAGAGTTTACCGATTACCTGTTAGAGACCATCGATAAGATCAAATAATTCGAGTCTTCGTGTTCATATCCCTTCTTAAGAAAGCCTGCCGATTTTTTTCGGCAGGTTTTCTGCGTTATTTTTCGTTCCTTTTTTCTACGGCCTGTGTTATAGTATTAGATAAGAAACAAATTTACATGAAATTGGAAGTGGATGGAATGAATGAAGCACGAAATGCAACCTCTGTGATCTGTTCGGCTTATGACAGCTTTTTTGAGGCAGAGAAGAAGATTGCAGATTTTCTGATCGAGCATAAGGCAGAGGCAGCCGGAATGACGGTGGGAGAGCTGGCCAGGGCCAGCCAGACCAGCGACGCTACGGTGTCCCGGTTCTGCCGCCGCTGTGGATTTAAGGGATTCCAGGATCTGAAACTGGCGCTGACCCGGGAACTTCTGGAGGAGGCACACCGGGAGCAGGAGGTCACCAATGAGATTGACCGTCATGATCTGGACCAGTCGTTAAAGAACATTCTGGCGAATAAGGTGGCGGAACTGACCGAAACAGTCCGGATGATGGACACAGACAATCTGGAAGCAATTTTACAAAAGCTGGAGCATGCACGGCTTGTACAGCTGGCAGCGGTGGGTAACACGCTCCCGGTGGCGCTGGACGGAGCGTTCAAATTCAGTCAGCTTGGAATTACGGCAGTGGCAGAAACAATCTGGGAAGCACAGACGGCTTATGCGTTTAATCTGGGGCCGGAGGATGTGGTGCTTATCATTTCCAACTCTGGTACCTCCAACCGTCTGCAGATTCTTGCGCAAGGCGCGAAAGAAAATGGTGCTGCGGTCATTCTGATCACCAACAACCCGGAGTCTCCGCTGGCACAGATGGCAGACTACCGCATCACCACGGCCACCCGGGAAAAGCTCTTTACCGAGGAGTTCTGGTTTTCCCGTGTTGCGGCTACGGCAGTCATGGAAATTCTGTATCTTCTCCTGATGGCAGGCATGCCGACGGCAGCCGGTCATGTGCGCCGGCATGAAAAAGCAATTTCTGCGGATAAACAGATGGAAAAACGGAAAGAATAGCATAGATATATTACACAAAAGAAAGATGGTATTCCTGTATATGGATACCATCTTTTTGTGTTAAATGCTGAAAATCGGAACGAAAATAAGTTTCATGAAAAACACTATTGACGAAAATAGAAAATCATATTATGATTGATTCAACGATAAGAAATATATTTTCTTAAAACTAAGGAGAGATGACATATGATTTACACAGTAACCTTTAATCCGGCTCTGGACTATGTGATCGCTGTGGATCATTTTGCACCGGGCCAGATCAACCGGACAAAGGAAGAAACCATGGTTTGCGGAGGAAAGGGCATTAATGTTTCAGCGCTGCTTGCAAACCTGGGCTATGAGAGTACAGCTCTTGGGTTTGTAGCCGGATTTACCGGAGAGGAGATTGTGAGGCGATGTCAGAAAGCCGGTTTTCATTCTGACTTTATCCGCGTAAAGGATGGTCTGTCACGCATCAACGTGAAGATGAAATCAGATGAGGAGACCGAGATCAACGGCATGGGGCCGGACATCACCGGAACAAATGTGGAGCTTTTGTTCGAACAGCTGAACGAGCTGAAAGCCGGAGACATTCTGGTGCTTTCCGGAAGCATCCCGTCCAGTATCCGCAGCAGTATTTACAAGGAGATCATGGAACGTCTCCAGGGCCGCGGCATTCAGATCGTGGTGGATGCGGAGAAAGCGCTTCTGATGGAGGTGCTTCCGCTTCATCCGTTTCTGATCAAGCCGAATAACCATGAGCTGGAGGCAATGCTTGGCAGAACACTTTTCACAAAAGAAGAAGTCCTGGAAGGTGCAAAAGAGCTGCAGGCATCAGGCGCCCGCAATGTTCTGGTGTCTATGGCCGGGGACGGGGCAGTGCTCCTGACAGAAGACGGAGCTGTTTACAGAGAGGGTGTCTGCCGCGGAACTGTAGTAAATTCTGTAGGAGCAGGGGATTCCATGGTAGCCGGTTTTCTGGCAGGATACCTGAAAACAGGAGATTATGGTTATGCCTTAAAGCTTGGCACGGCCAGCGGAGGAGCGACTGCCTTTTCGCATGGAATCGGCAGCCGGGAAAAAATCATGGAACTGTTCACGCAGCTGAATAAAAAATAGGGGGAGAAAAAGATGCGAATTACAGAATTGCTGAAGCAGGAAAGTATTGGACTGAATGTATCTGTATCCACAAAAGAAGAAGCGATTGACAAGCTGGTAGATCTCATGGCGGCCGGAGGACGGCTGAAGGACAAGGCCGGATATAAGGAAGGAATCCTTGCAAGAGAAGCACTTGGCAGTACCGGCATTGGCGGCGGCATTGCAATTCCGCATGCCAAGGTGGAGGCAGTAAAGGAGCCTGGACTGGCAGCTATGGTGGTGCCGGCAGGTGTTGATTATGAGGCGTTTGACGGTTCTTTGGCAAATATCCTGTTTATGATCGCGGCACCGGCGGAGGGCGCGGATGTGCATTTGGAAGCACTTTCCAGACTTTCCACACTGCTGATGAATCCGGACTTCATGGAAGGACTGTTAAAGGCGGAATCCAAGGAGGCCTTTTTAAAGGTGATTGATGATGCGGAGACCGCAAAATTTGGTGCAGAGGAAAAGAAAGAAAACGAAGAAAAAAAGAAAGCTGCAGGTTATCGTGTTCTGGCAGTTACCGCCTGTCCGACCGGCATTGCCCACACCTATATGGCTGCAGAGAGCCTGGAAAATATGGCAAAGAAGCTTGGAGTTTCCATTAAGGTGGAGACTGACGGATCCGGTGGTGCCCAGAACGTGCTGACAAAGGCCGAGATTGACTCTGCTGAGGCTATCATCGTGGCCGCGGACAAGAATGTCGGCATGGCGCGTTTCAACGGAAAACCTGTGATCCAGGTCCCGGTCGCAGATGGCATTCATAAGGCAGAGGAGCTGATCAACCGCGCGGTAAGCGGCAGTGTTCCGGTTTACCACCATCAGGAGGATGGCGGCGAAAGCAGCACTTCTGATGAGGGAAAGGACAGCATCGGACGTACGATTTATAAGCACCTGATGAATGGCGTATCTCATATGCTTCCGTTCGTGATCGGCGGCGGAATCCTGATCGCACTGGCCTTCCTGCTCGATGATTATTCGATTGATCCTTCCAACTTTGGTAAGAATACACCGCTTGCAGCATACTTAAAGACCATCGGTGAGCAGGCCTTCGGTATGATGCTTCCGATCCTTGCCGGTTTCATTGCCATGAGCATCGCAGACCGTCCTGGCCTTGCAGTCGGCCTGGTGGCTGGCCTGATCGCGAAGATGGGATGCACGTTCGCAAACCCGGCAGGCGGCGATGTGAACGCCGGATTTTTAGGAGCATTGTTTGCAGGCTTTGCAGGCGGTTATCTGGTGCTCGGTTTAAGAAAGCTGTTCTCGAAGCTGCCGAAATCCTTAGAGGGCATTAAGCCGGTCCTTCTGTATCCGGTTATCGGTATTTTCCTGGCAGCAGTGGTGACCACCTTTATCAACCCATATATGGGCATGATCAATGATGCGCTTACTGCCTTCTTAAACGGAATGGGTGGTACCAGCCGTATTCTGCTCGGAATGCTGCTCGGCGGCATGATGTCCATCGATATGGGCGGTCCGTTCAACAAGGCAGCCTATGTATTTGGAACGGCACAGCTGGCAGAGGGCAACTTTGAGGTGATGGCCTCTGTTATGGCAGGCGGTATGGTTCCTCCGATCGCCATTGCCCTGTGCACCACCTTTTTCAAGAAGAAATTTACTGAGAAAGAACGCCAGTCCGGCCTCGTAAACTACATTATGGGACTTTCCTTCATTACAGAGGGTGCCATTCCGTTTGCAGCACAGGATCCGCTTCGTGTGATTCCGTCCTGCGCGATCGGTGCAGCAGTGGCAGGAGGTCTGTCCATGGCATTCGGATGTACGCTCAGGGCACCGCATGGCGGCATGTTTGTCCTGCCGACGATCGGCAATCCGCTTATGTATCTGGCGGCGGTGGCTGTCGGTTCCGCAGTGGGTTGTGTGATCCTGGGATTTTTAAAGAAGGACGCGGCGTCATAGGAGAGCAGGAAGCCTCCTGGTCTGGAAATATAGGGAGTATTTGCAGATAAAAAAACAGAACAAAAGAAAGAGAAGAGCCTGGCCCAGGGGAGAAATGGTCAGGCTCTTTTTTGCTATCGGAATCTAATATCTACTGGAACCGGCAGTTACAACACGGGAACCGCCTTCGGTTCTGGTTTCCTGCGTGGTTTGACTGTTTGGTTTTTTGTTCTGATTATTTGCCTCATCGCCAATGGTGAAGGAGCTTGCGGTATCCACATGGGTGGTACAGGTTCCGTTTGCATTGAAGGTGTAGGAAATACCGTTGATGGTGCGGGTGGTTCCTGCATACATGACACCGGTAGACGGATCAAAGTAGTAGGTGTTTCCATTGACATTCTGGAAACCGGTCTGCATCTTGCCGTCGGTTCCGAATAAGTACCAGCTGTCTCCGATTGGCATAGCCACGTTCAGTGCGCATTTGCCGGATTCCGGATAGAAGTAGTAGCGAGAGCCGGAGATAGTTCTCCAGCCGGTCCACAGGGAACCATCATCGCTCATATAATAGTAATCCTGATCCAGATGGAGCCAGCCTGTTACAAGGCTGCCATCGGAGAGCGCATAGTAATATTTGTCGGAAGCGGTGTCGTGGATCAGGCCGTTGGCCAGGGAACCGTCTGCCTGATAGTAGTAAAGCTTTCCGTTAGCTTTGGTCACTCCGGCTGCATAGGCGGTCATGCAGCTTCCAAACAGCATGGTTCCTGCAAGTCCTGCAAAGAGTGCTGCTTTTATCTTGTGATTCTTTCTCATCTTTAGAAAACCTCCAGATTGTTCTTTTTTACTATTTATTATAAACCCTGGAACTGTTCCAGGGTCAAGGGCTTTGATGTACACTTTTCTCTCTTTTTTTGATGATGATTTCAGATATAAGTCTTTTTTTGTGTTCTTGTGAGAACGCAGAATTCATGATAAGATAAAAAAATAAATGGAGAGAAGGCGGGGTTTACAATCATGAATTATTCAGATTTGATCATTTTCATTATGGAAATGATGGGGACGGTGGCTTTTGCAGCATCCGGGGCTATGCTTGGCATACGCAAGAAGATGGATCTCTTCGGGGTCTGCGTTCTTGGAGTGACAACTTCAGTAGGGGGCGGAGCAATCCGTGATGTGACGCTTGGTATCATTCCCCCGGGAATGTTCCGCAGGCCGATTTATACCATTGTGGCTGTGATGGTTTCACTGGGACTGTTTGCGCTTCTTTATATCCGGAGAAATCTTCTGGACGGGCGTATCGGACAGCTTTACGATCTGCTGATGAATATTTCTGACGCGATCGGTCTCGGAATTTTTACAGTGGTCGGCATTAATACAGCCTGGAAAGCCGGGTATCACCAACTGTTTTTGCTTGTGTTTGTCGGCGTGATCACCGGAGTGGGCGGAGGCTTGCTGAGAGATGTGATGGCGCAGGAGAAACCGTATATTCTGACAAAGCATATTTATGCCTGCGCTTCCATCATCGGAGCCCTGGTGTGTGTCTATACAAAAAGCACACTTGGAAATCTGACGGCTATGATGGTGGGGGCCTCTGCGGTCGTGATTGTGCGTTTTCTGGCTATGCATTATCGGTGGAATCTGCCACGGATTGAGTAAAGGTTATGATATTTATATACCATTATCCTGAAAAAGGAACATGTGATTCGAAAAAACAGGCCTGGTGCTGCGCCGGTATGGAAATTTGCCGTAATCCTTCTGCCAATATGTTTTTTGCTGCATTGATATCTATTTCAAAAGTAAATTCCACCGCCAAAATGAAAAGGAGAGGTAAAAGGATGAAAAAACAATGAAAGGCAGTAGCAGCAATGAGCATGGCAGCAGTGATGATGACTGGTTGTGGCGGTGGAGCAGCACAGAGCACAACAGCAGCTCCGGCAGCAGACAAAAATGATGCGGCAACTGAGGAAGCAAAGGATACTTCTGCAGAAGCATCAGGAGATTGGGAGTGGCTTCTCATCGGTTGATGAGAAGCCTATACGCATTTTTAGAGATTAACCGCGAAGCTTCATCAGCCGTTCCTGGACAGTAGCAATGAATACAAGTCCGGTAACAACATGCGGATTTTTAATCGTGGTTACTTTTTTCAGATCAGCAGTCATAATGCCGTCTTCTACGGTCTTGACTGCTGCTTCTTTTAACTGGCGGCCAAAGGTTTCCAGATCTTTGTTCTGATCAAGCTCGCCGCGTTTTTCCAGAGCGCTGGCCCAGGCCATAATGATGGCAAGCGGGTTGGTAGATGCAACACCGCCCTCCAAATAGCGGTAGTAGTGACGGCGCACGGTTCCGTGAGCAGCCTCGTACTCATAATTGCCGTTCGGTGATACCAGCACGGAGGTCATCATAGCTGCGGAACCATATGCGGTAGCCAGCATATCACTCATAACATCGCCGTCATAGTTCTGGCAGGCCCAGACATAGCCGCCCTGATTTTTTACGGCACGGGACACTGCATCGTCGATCAGACAGTACTGGTAGGAAATACCGGCCTTCTCAAAGTTTTCCATAAACTCATTCATGAAAACATCTTTGAAAATCTCGCGGAAATTACGGTCATAGACCTTTGAAATCGTGTCCTTTGCGGAAAAGATCAAATCCTGCTTTACATCCAGTGCATAGGACATGCAGCAGCGGGCAAAGCTCTGGATGGAAGAATCCAGGTTATGGATGCCCTGGACAACACCAGGCGTGGTAAAGTTATGGATGAGCTCTCTTGTTTCCGTCCCGTCTTCAGCAGTGAAAACCAGCTCACATTTGCCCGGCTGGTCAATCTTCATTTCGGAAGCACGGTAGAGATCGCCATATGCATGGCGGGCCAGGGTGATGGGTTTCGTCCAGGTTTTGATATAGGGCTCAATGCCTTTGATCAGGATCGGAGCACGGAACACGGTACCGTCCATGATGGAGCGGATGGTAGCGTTCGGGCTCTTCCACATTTTTTTCAACTGATATTCCTGCATGCGCTCCAGGTTTGGCGTGATGGTGGCGCATTTGACGGCAACACCGTATTTGTTGGCGGCATTAGCGGAGTCTATCGTAACCTGATCATCGGTGAAGTCACGGTTACGGATGCTTAGGTTATAATACTCGACCATGAGATCGACAAAAGGCAGAATCAGTTTTTCCTTGGTTTCTTTCCACAGGATTGCAGCCATCTCGTCGCCGTCCATCTCGACAAGTGGTGTAGTCATTTTAATTTTTTCCATAATCTTTCCTCCTCTGGGTTCTGGATAGTTGACTGTTCTTTCCCTAGTTTATCACAATAGGCTGATTTTGAAAATGTAACAGTCTACTCTTTTGCAAAACTCATGCCAGTTCTTCCTTTGCAATCCGGATAAAGAGCTGATCTGCTTTTGAGAGAAAGCCGTCTTTTAAGGACGTAATGCACATATCCCAGTGAGCTTGGTATACGTTATCAATGGACAGCAGTGCCGGATGGTATTCCTCTGAAGTAATCCGGGAGTATTCCAAAGGCACGAAAGTAACCCCCATTCCCTGGGCAGCAAGAAGCTGGGCGGTTTCAAAATTGCGCAGTGTGAGTGAAATTTTCGGACGCTGGATTCCGGCGCGTCCAAGCACTTCATCCGTGATCTGACGGATACGCTGAGATTTGTGCAGCATCAGGAAACTTTCGTTTTTCAGCAGTTTTACATCCAGGACCGGGTATGGATATCCGTCCTTGCGTTCCGACTGCTTGATCAGCGGATGATCTGGTGCGAGCGCGATCACGAATGGATCGCGGCGCATGATATCAAAGCGGAACTGAGGCTGTGTCCGGATATCGGCCGGGGTATGCATGATGGCAAAGTCCAGTTCTCCTGACATCAGCATCTGCTCCAGTCTGGAAGAGTTTTCCTCTGAGATGGTAAGCTCGATGTTGGAACATACATCACAGAAGCGCGGCAGAATTTTGGCAAGGGTCAGGGTACTGAGATGGTTGGTGGTGCCAAGATGGATCTTGCCGGTTTTCAGGTTATTGATGTCACTGACCTCCAGCTCAAAATCCTGATAGATCTTTAATATCTGGACTGCCATATGGTAATAGCGCTCCCCGGCAAATGTAAGTGTCAGACCGCCTGCTGTGCGGTTAAAGAGCGGCAGGCCAACGGAATCCTCAATCCGCTGGATCGACTGGCTTAAGGAGGGCTGGGCAATGAAGAGCTTTTTGGCTGCCCGGGATATGTTTTTTTCGTCCGCAACTGTTTTTACATATAATAATTCTTTGCTGGTCATGGTTTGTCCTTCTTTCAGTATATCCATAGGAAATTATAATCTAAAATGTACAAAGCTTCAAGGTTCGTTTGGCACAACTATTTACTTTTAAAAATCCACATTGTATACTTACATCAAAGACATATACGGATTTCATGACAGTGCGATCTGTACTGTAGAAGAATGAAAGTGCAGCAAAGCTGGCATGTGCCGGAAGATAAGGAGAGGAATAGTATGGATAAGATGAAGGACCTTGCTTATTATAACGGAAAGATTACTGCAATTGACGACATGATGATTCCGGCCAATGACCGCGGATTTTACTTCGGAGATGGAATTTACGAGGCTGCAATGGTATTTGATCATAAGATCTTTGCCCTGCAGGATCATCTGGACCGCATGTTCAACAGTGCGTCCATGCTTCGCATTGAACTTCCCTATACCAAAGAAGAAGTCGGCGCGCTTCTGACGGATCTGGTGCAGAAGTTAGAGAGCAGCTGCCAGTTTCTTTACTGGCAGGTGACCAGAGGAACCTCTCCGCGTAATCATCTGTTCCCGGGAGAGGGAGTTTCCAGCAATCTGTATGTATACAGCAAGCCGTGGAGCGGTGTGCAGATGTCCGATGAATACCGGCTGATCAGCATTCCGGATACCCGTTTCTATCACTGCAATATCAAGACCTTGAATCTGATCCCGAATGTCATGGCAGCCCAGCAGGCATCTGAGGCAGGCTGCAATGAGACTGTTTTTGTACGGGACGGCTTTGTGACGGAATGTTCACATTCGAATATTTCCATGGTGAAGGATGGCGTGTTCATTACGCATCCGTTAGATAATCTGATTCTTCCGGGAACTGAGAGAAAGCACATCATCCGCTATTGCGGTGAACTGGGAATCCCGGTAGAGGAGCGTGCATTTACCCTGGAAGAGCTCTACACCGCAGATGAGATCCTGGTGACCAGTACCAGCCATCCGAGCATGCGTGCCATGGAGTTAAACAAAAGGGCTGTCGGTATGAAGAATCCGGAACTGATCCAGAAGCTGCGTGATAAATATTTAAGTGAAATCGGGAAATGATCTGCTGTGGCAGTTCCTGATAAAAAGCAGAGAGGAAGAATAACATGGAGAGAAAACGAATCCGGGACTTTGGCCTTGTGCCTGGACGCCTGCAGACCGGAAAACGAAATAAGATTACGGATGTGCCTGGGGTAAAGGTCGGACACTGCACGGTAAAAACAGAAGAAAATCATACCGGAGTGACGGTAGTCCTTCCCGGCGGGGACAATGCATTTGCAAAGAAATATATTGCAGCAGCTTATGTTCACAACGGATTTGGAAAAAGTGCCGGGTTGGTTCAGATAGAAGAACTGGGGACGCTGGAGACCCCTATTGCCCTGACGAATACTCTAAATGTGGGAAAGGTATGGGACGCCATGGTGGATATCGTGGTGGAACAGTGTAATCAGGACGGCCTGGAACCCATGAGTATCAATCCGGTAGTAGGCGAGTGCAATGACTGCCGCATTAATCAGATTCAAAAGCGGGCAGTGGGAACGGCAGAGGTACGCCGTGCCTTTGCGTCTGCCTCCGATGATTTTGAAGAGGGGGATGTGGGAGCCGGAGCAGGAACGCTCTGCTATGGCCTGAAGGGTGGTATTGGCTCTGCTTCCCGTGTGATCCGTATTGGAGAAACGGAATATACCATTGGTGTGCTGGTCCAGTCAAATTTTGGAGCAACCGAGGATTTTGTGTTAAATGGAGAGGCTGTCGGTGCAAAGATTCTGGACTGGAAGCAGGAAAAGGATGATATGGCAGCATCGGAAGAAGACAAGGGTTCTATCATGAGTATTCTGGCTACGGATCTTCCGCTGACCAGCCGTCAGCTGAAGCGTATTCTTCGGAGAACTGGAGTAGGCATTGCCCGCACGGGCGGCTATACAGGACATGGAAGCGGTGAGGTCATGATCGGATTTACCACAGCAAACCGGATCCCGTCCAACGAAGAGGAGGAACTGCTTCAAATTCAGGCTATTCCGGAGCATGTGATCAACCGGGCGTTTCTTGCCGCCGCAGAAGCAGAGCAGGAAGCAATCTTAAATTCCATGACAGCAGCAGAGCGGACCCGCGGACTGGCAGGAGAACTTTATTACAGTCTGGCGGAGTATCTTGAAGACCAGGATTCGAAACAGTAACAAATTCGTTCAGACAATCAACAGAAATTGTATAGAAAAAGCGGATTGCAGGATGAGAGAAACGATTTTTCTGCCTGCAGTCCGCTTTTGGCGTTGAAGGTATTTGAGCAGAATTATTTGTCGGCCGTTTTTTTGGCTGCCGCAATCAGTCCGGTGAAGACCGGGAGCATATCATCAGAAGCCAGGAGCATAGCTTCCGGATGCCACTGGATGCCGAGGCCGTACGGGTAGTCGATCAGCTCAATGGCTTCTACAATGCCGTCATCGGCCGTCGCGGCAATCTTTAAGCCGTCCCCCAGCTTTTTCACGCTCTGGTGATGATAGCTGTTGGTCCAGATCCGCTCACCAAACATGTTATAGAGAGTAGTGCCTGGCCTGAGGGAAACCTGATGGCTCACATCACCACGGTCATCCCGGATCATGTGTCTTGCGGTTCCTTCCCCATGCAGACTGTTATCCTGATACAGGGTTCCGCCACAGGCCACATTTAAGACCTGGTGCCCCCTGCAGATAGCCACAAACGGTTTTCTGGCTTTGATGACACGGCGGATCAGTCCGATCTGGCTGCGGTCCAGCATCAGACTTGTGTCACCTACCAGCGGATGAGCCATTTCCCCGTAGCAGCAGGGGGTGATATCTGCACCGCCGCTGAAGATGAAGCCATCGCAGGCCTCTGTCATGGCATCTAAAAGCTCTTCATTTGTGACGGAAGGAAGCAGGAACGGAACTCCGCCGCCCTTGGTTACTGCATCGTTGTAAGTCCAGCCGTTCGTGGAAAGAAGTGCGCCGGATGTGGGATTTTTGGTATTTATGGTTGTAATTCCGATCTTTGGCAGCATAATAAAGTACCTCTCTTTGTCAGATTTAAACGGCTGTTAGTATAACATCAATGCCGGATAGATGCAAGTCCAAGCTCTGTGATCTCACAGCCGCTTCGGGTCCTGCCGACCCGGATAAGCCCGTCATCTGCCAGCTCTTTTAACAGTCCGCGCAGTTTTCCCTCACTGACGGCAATATCTTTTCCGGCCAGGGCTGTCAGAATGGCGCCGCGCCCGATTCTCGGTGTCTCAGCGATCAAAGACAGCACCTGATTTCTTAATGCGCTGCTTTCGCTGAAGGGCTGGCTGACCCGGTTCCGGATATAGGAAGGAAGCTGGGAAAGAACCAGTGGGTGAGCGGAGTACAGAGAGAAAAAGTACCGGCTCAGGTTGAACAGCTCCTGGATATTCCCCGGATATTCGTAGCTCATGAGAAAATTCATCAGACTGGAAGAAATCAGATCTCTCAGACGGATATTGGAATCGTGAAACAGTTCGCGGAAAAAGTGTTCCATGAGTATGGGAATATCTTCCCGGCGTTCACGAAGCGGGACGGTGTCAATGGAGGCCGCATTTAAAAGGAAAAAGAGCTCTTCCCGGAAACTTCCGTCCAGAACATTCTGATACAGATCCTGACTCGTGGTGGCCAGGATGCGGATATCAAGGTCTGTCATTGTGTTTTGCAGGATGCTGATGAGCGTATCCTGGGTTGTGAGCGAAAGTCGTTCTGCACCGTCGATCAGAAGAGTACCCTTGTCAGCCTGCCTCAGATGCTCCTCAGCCTCCAATCCGGTATACAGGGAGTTGAAGATGATCAGCGGATTCTGTCTGCGGCTGGAAGTCTTGTGGATGGCTATGGCAATCTTTTTTTTCTGGGTTCCGTTTTCCCCCTGGATCAGGACCGGGAAATCGTAGAGCGCCAGGCGGCGGGCGTATTCCAGCATGTTCAGGACACGGCCGGAGACGGAGATGATACTGTCAAAACCGCTGTTAAGCCGGTAAAAATCTGAGGAGGGATCACGGATATCAATGGGGGTAATATCCGGATCCGGAGAGGCAGATGCCGGCTGGCTGCTCAGCAGATACAGCGTTTTATGACCGGGAAATGAAAGATGCAGCACGCTGAGCTGGCGTCGCAGACCGCTGCGGCTGACAAGCTGGTAGTCCGCACTCTGACAGAAATTGTGGGAAGCATACTGGGAAGGCAGCCAGGATGAAAACATGCTGTTCATGCATCCGGTTTCCGGAATATCCCAGTCCTGACAGAAGGCACGGTTCAGCATGCTGATCCGGCCTTCGTCTGTCATAAGACAGAGACTGACGGAAAGGTTGCTCATCACTGCCTGTAAAACCTGCTTGGAAAAAACGTAGTTGCTGTAATGCGTTCCGGTCAGCTGTAGGATCTGAAGGATCCGGTTGACGTAAGTCCGGGTGATCTGATTGGTGAGGCTGGAAGGAAGGTGAAAGCAGGTGCACAGATCGTGGATCGTGGAGATATCAATGATCCGGTTTCCAATGTTGATGACATTGGGAACATGGGCCGGGACCAGCTTTGGTTCACCCAGGGTGATGGCATACTGGATCGATTCATCTGTCTTGGTGCAGCCCTGGTAAAAAGGCACAAAATGGTACTGTGTGATGCCGGCCTCCTGGAGCTGGCCAAGAATATCCAGAACAGATTCTTTGGTATCATTGACTAGATAGACCGAGGCCCCCTGCGGAATCCGGATGATCCGATCGAGAGAAGCCGGGTTAAAGGTGCGGGTGCAGACAAGCTGTGTCATGTTTTCCGGTACCGGAATGGGAAATGCTTCCCTGGTACGGCTGCTGGCAAACAGGATGCAGGAATAGTCCCGGATCTGTGCCGGGTCGTGGATCTGGTAAGGGTCCAGGATATGAAAGCTGATATATTCGCCAAGCAGGGCAGAGAGATAGTCCTGAAATTCCCGGCGGATGCCGGGATGCAGGCAAATGATGAGTACACTGTTTTTCTGGTTGACGGTGGCAGACGGTTTGGAGTGAGACATGACAGATGCTCCTTTCACTGGAATCAAGGTTTTAATAGGCATATTATAATGCATAATAATGCATAAAACAACCTAAACTATTAATAAAACAAAGAAGTGCGGATATTTATCAAAAAAACCATTTTTTTGTTTGACAATGTAATGTGATAAAGTGTAAAATAAAAACCATGCAAGGGCGCATACACGAAAAGGGAAAGTATGTTCCATGCTTTTTTTATATACGCGGAACATAAAAACGTGTAAAGACCTTTGAAAAAAAGAAGAGGAGGATCATTTTATGAAGAAGACAAAAACAAAGCTTCTGGCTGTACTCCTGACTGCAGCTATGGGTGCACTGACCGCGTGCGGCGGCTCCGGTTCTTCTGAGACCACTGCAGCAGCTTCCGGTGAGTCCCAGGCAGCAGAAACTACCGCAGCCGTAGAACTGGCAGAGGGAGAGTCCGTGTCCCAGGATACCGACATCACCGCAGCAATGCTGGTAGACTTTACTACCATGGATCCGATGGATACCAGTGATACCTTATCCGGCGGTATTCAGAGACTGATGATGGATGGTCTGTTCGGCTTCGATGATGATATGAAGATTATCCCGATGCTGGCTACCGACTACGAAGCAAACGACGACGCTACCGAGTTCACCATTCACTTAAGAGAGGGCATCCAGTTCTCCGATGGTACTCCGTGGAACGCAGAGGCAGCAAAGGCAAACTTTGACCGCTGGGGTGATAAGAACCTTGGCTTAAAGAGAACGACCCTACTCTGCAACGTTTTAAAAGAGACCGAGATCGTTGATGATTACACCGTGAAGGTAACCCTGGAAAATCCATTCGGCGCATTTATCCCGACTCTGGCTCATCCGGCCTGTGTTGTTATGAGTCCGGCAGTCATCGCAAAGGGCAACGAGGAGTGCGCTAAGAATCCGGTTGGTACCGGCCAGTACACCTTCGTAGAGTGGGTAGCAGGTGAGCATGCGACCATCGCTTTAAACAAAGACTGGTGGGGCTATAACGCAGATATCTGCGGCGGCACCGCTTTAGTAGACCCGGATGCCGGTTTCAAGACCATTACCTTCAAGCCGGTATCTGAGAACGCAACCCGTGTCGCAATGCTGCAGTCCGGCGACGCTCAGTTCATCTGGCCGGTTCCGACTGAGAGCATTGAGACTCTGCGTGGCGACAGCAATGTAGCAGTTGGCCAGGAAGAGGGTATCGTAGTACGTTACCTGATGATGAACAACCAGAAAGCACCGTTTAACGATGTGAGAGTCCGTCAGGCCATCAACTACGCGATCAACAAGGATGCTTACTGCGCAGTTGTTAAGAACGGTGTGGCAACTCCGGCAACCTCCATCATCGGACCGAACGTCCAGTTCTACAAGGGCAACGATGTATATGCATATGACATCGAGAAGGCGAAATCCTTACTGGCTGAGGCCGGTTATCCGGATGGCTTCAAGACCAGCATCATGTGTGCTTCTACTACTGCAAACTTAAAGCAGTGTGAGTTTTTACAGCAGCAGCTGGCTCAGGTCGGCATCGACGTTCAGATCAACGCTCTTGAGAGCGCGGTGGTAAACCAGAAGATCCAGGATGTGGATGTTCCTGGCTCTGAGGCAGAGGTTGATATGTATGTGATCGGCTGGTCCCCGTCTACCGGTGATGCGGACTGGGGTATCCGTCCGCTGATGGCGATTGAATCTGAGCCGCCGGCAAGCTACAATATCTGCTACTATGAGAACGAAGAGGTTGACCAGCTCTTAAAAGACGCATTATCTACCGCGGATGATTCCAAGAGAGCTGAGGCTTACGCAAAAGCCCAGGATATCATCTGGGAGGAGAGCCCGCTTGTATGTCTGGCAAACGACAACAACACCTGGGCCAGCTCCGCAAAGATGGTGGACGCAAAGGTCTTCCCGGATAACTGCCTGAACTTAAGAAACGCTAAGCTGGCAAAGTAATCCATATTTAGCTAAGAAACAGATCTGACAGAATGATATACTGCAAAACAGGTGGTCTGGCGGAAATCTGATCCGCCGGACCATTTTTGCAGGAAAAAGAATCCGATTAACAGGGGGTACTCCCCAAAAAGAATGAAAGGTGTTGAGTGTATGTTAAGGTACATAGGTAAAAGAATCATTGGAGTGATACCTACCCTGATTATTGTGGTAACCTTCGTATTTTTCTTCGTACGGCTGATCCCGGGTGATCCGGCACGTCTGGTAGCCGGTCCGCAGGCAACGCTGGAAGATGTACAGGTAGTTAGAGAAGAACTGGGTCTGGATAAACCAATTCATGAACAGTACATTACATATGTAACAGGTCTGCTGAAAGGTGACCTTGGTACATCTCTCCGGACCAAGCGTCCGGTTGCGGTGGAGGTTTCCAACCGCTATGCCAATACGGCAAAACTGACCCTGCTGGCCCTCGCATGGAGCACCATCGTGGGTGTGCTTCTCGGCGTATGGTCCGGAAGACACAGAAGCCACTGGCAGGATTACACAGGAATGACACTGGCTGTGTCCGGCATATCGCTTCCTTCTTTCTGGGTTGGCTTTATGCTGATCATGGTATTTTCCGTGAATCTGAAATGGTTCCCGACCACGGGTGCGGATTCACTGAAGAGTCTCGTATTACCTTCGATCGCACTGGGATCCAGTATCGCGGCAATCATTGCCCGCTTTACCAGATCCTCTATTATAGAAGTATTAAAAGATGATTACATCCGTACTGCGCGCGCAAAGGGCTTAAGAGAGCGCGTGGTTGTATGGAAGCATGCGTTCCGCAACGCGATGATCTCCGTTGTTACCGTAGTCGGCCTGCAGTTTGGTTTCCTGCTTGGCGGTTCCGTAGTAACCGAGTCTGTATTCGCGTTCCCGGGCCTTGGTTCTCTGCTGGTTGAGTCCGTAAACTACCGTGACTATCCGGCGATCCAGTCCCTGATCCTGATCTTTTCATTACATTTCGTTGTGATCAACCTGATTGTAGATGTGCTTTATGCTGTGCTCAATCCGGAAATCCAGCTTGACTAAGAAAGGAGGAGTTTAAGATGGCAAAAGAGAAAATAATGAAGCAGGCCGAAGAAAATCTGAATGAAAAAACGGACATCAGCACTCCGCTTTCTGAGTTTGTCCGCAAATTTAAGAAACAGAAGACCGCCATTGTGGCTCTGGTTTTCATCCTGTTTTTAGTAGTGCTTTCCTTTACCGCAAAATTCATTGCTCCGTATGGGATTAACGATTTCGATTACAACGCGATCATGCAGGCACCGACCGCGGCACACTGGTTCGGAACCGATGAATTCGGAAGAGACCTGTTCTCCCGTATCATCTGCGGTACCGGAATTTCCTTAAGTGTCGGCCTGTTCTCTGTCAGCATCGCGGCTGTGATCGGCTCTTTCCTGGGCCTGATCGGCGGTTACTACGGCGGCATCATTGATTCCATTATCATGCGTATCTGTGACGCGCTGTTCGCGTTCCCTGGTATCATTCTGGCCATCGCGATCGTAGCGATCCTTGGCAGCGGCATGACCAATGTAATCATTGCGGTAGCGGTGTTCAACATTCCGAAATTTGCGCGTCTGGTACGAGGCAACACCCTGGCAACCAAGAACAGCGTGTTCGTACAGGCAGCAAAGAACATCGGCGCGGATGATAAGAGAATCCTGTTCTACCACATCCTGCCGAGCGCGATCCCGGACATCATCGTGCAGTACAGTATGTCCATCGGATCTTCCATTCTGACTGCGTCTTCCTTAAGTTTCTTAGGCATGGGTGCCCAGCCGCCGACACCGGAGTGGGGCCTGCTTTTGAGCAACGGACGTACTTACATGATGAACAGCTGGCATATCACCCTGTTCCCGGGTCTTGCGATCTTCTTAACCGTACTCAGCTTCAACCTGCTGGGCGATGGACTCAGAGACGCACTCGATCCGAAGCTGACTGATTAAGGAGGTGCAGGAATATGAGCGAAACAATCAAAGTGGAGACAACGAAAGATGCCTCCGGCAAAAATATTCTGGAAATCAAAAACATGCACACCTGGTTCCACATGGACAGCGGTATTGTCAAGTCCGTGGATGGTGTTGACATTGAGTTAAAAGAGGGTTCCACCCTCGGTATCGTAGGTGAGTCCGGAAGCGGAAAGAGCGTAACTGCCCTTTCTGTCATGGGCCTGTTAATGGGAACCACCGGTAAGATTGAGGAGGGCGAGATCCTCTTAGACGGCAAGGACATTGTACACATAGGCAATGAAGAACGCAGAAAACTGCGCGGCAGCAAGATCTCCATGATCTTCCAGGAGCCGATGACCAGCTTAAACCCGGTTATGAAGATCGGCGACCAGATCATGGAAGCTATCCTCATGCACCAGAAAGTCAGCAAGAAAGAGGCTGAGGAGAAAGCCATCGAGATGCTGCGCATGACCGGACTTCCGCGCGTGGAGAAGATGATGAAGGAGTATCCGTTCCAGCTTTCCGGCGGACAGCGCCAGCGTGTCATGATCGCCATGGCTCTGGTGTGCAACCCGGAAATCCTGATTGCCGATGAGCCGACTACAGCTCTGGATGTAACGATTCAGGCACAGATCCTCGACCTGATGAACAAGCTGAAAAAAGAAATCGGAACCTCTATCCTTTTCATCACCCATGATCTCGGTGTCGTGGCAGAGGTGTGTGATCAGGTCGTTGTTATGTACTGCGGCCGCGTGGTCGAGAAAGGTTCTGTTTACGACATTTTCGACAAGCCATCCCATCCATACACGGAAGGCCTGTTAAATTCCATTCCGAAGCTGGGAGAGTACGTGGAAGAGCTAGAGTCCATTCCGGGCAACGTGCCGAACCCGAAATACATGCCGAAGGGCTGTAAGTTCGCGCCGCGCTGCAAATACGCGTTTGACCGCTGCCGCGAGGAGGAACCGGGATTTACCGATCTCGGAAACGGACACCAGAGCCGCTGCTGGCGCTGCGTGAAAGAAGGGGGTAAGGACTGATGGCAGACAATTTATTAGTTGTCCGGGGACTCAAGCAGTATTACCCGGTAAAGGGCGGACTTGGAAAAGAGCCGTCCTATGTGAAAGCAGTCGATAATGTAGATTTTGAGGTAAGACGCGGCGAGGTATTCGGAATCGTAGGAGAGTCCGGATGCGGAAAGTCTACCCTTGGAAAAAGTATCTGTAAGCTGATCGAGCCAACGGATGGCTCCATCGTGCTGGATGGTGAGGAAATTGCAAAATACACACCGAAGCAGATGCGGCCGATCCGAAAGAAAGTCCAGATGGTTTTCCAGGATCCGTACGCGTCCCTCAACCCGCGTATGTCTGTCCGCGATATCGTGGCAGAGCCGCTCATCATTCACGGTCTGACCAAGACCCGTGAGGAGACCGATCAAAAGGTTGTAGAGCTTTTACGCCGTGTTGGCTTGGATGATTACCATGCAAACCGTTATCCGCATGAGTTTTCCGGCGGACAGCGTCAGCGTGTCGGCATTGCGAGGGCCCTGGCTGTACAGCCGCAGCTCATCATTGCCGATGAGCCGGTTTCCGCGCTGGATGTTTCCATCCAGTCCCAGGTGTTAAACCTCATGAACCAGTTAAAGCGGGATATGAACCTGACCTACATTTTCGTTGCTCATGACTTAAGTGTTGTGGAGCATATCAGTGACCGTGTCGGTGTTATGTATCTGGGAAATTTTGTTGAGGAGGGAGACAAGTACAGTCTGTATCAGAACCCGCTTCACCCGTATACCCAGGCACTTCTTTCCGCTGTTCCGATCCCGGACCCGAAAGCAAAGAAAGACCGGATCATTCTGGAGGGAAATATCCCCTCTGCACTGAATCCGCCGAGCGGATGTAAATTCCACACGCGCTGCCCGAAGTGCATGGAGCGCTGCAAGACGGAGGCTCCGCAGAAGTACCAGGTAGATGACGATCATTTTGTATACTGCCATCTGTACGACACCGAGGAAGCGAAGAAGAACGCGAAAGCTGCGGAGAACGCAGTGATCCATCAGTAATAAAGTCATAATAGCAATTACATGGCAGAGGAGCCGGTTGATGACTAGATGCCATGAACCGGCTCTTTTGCTGTCTTTTGAAAAAATACAATTGAAATTTTTATAAAAAGAGAGGCACGAACAATGAAACTGTTTATCAGTGCGGATATTGAAGGCTGTGCCGGAACAACCCTCAATTATGAAACCCACAAAGAAGAACCGGCTTACCAGAAGTACGCAAAGCAGATGACCGATGAGGTTGTGGCTGTCTGCGATGCCGCCCTGGCTGCTGGCGTGGATGAGATCGTAGTAAAGGACGGACATGGAGATGCCACCAACATTGATGTGATGGCCATGCCGGAGCATGTCACTCTGATCCGCGGAAAGAGCGGGCACCCCATCAACATGATGTATGGTCTTGATGAGACATTCGATGCTGTGTTTTATATTGGATATCATGCACCCGCCGGCGATCCGGGAAGCCCACTGAGCCATACTTCCACGGGGGCCAGCAATTTTATTGAGTTAAACGGAAAACGGATGAGTGAATTCATGCTGAACACTTATACAGCGGCCATGTATGGTGTCCCGGTGCTGTTCTTATCCGGTGACGAGCGCATCTGTGAGCTGTCAAAGGAGCTGGTTCCGCAGATCACGACGGTGTCTTCCAAGAAGGGTGTGGGCGGAAGTGCCTGGAATGTATCACCAAAGACTGTGATCGCAGATCTGAAGGCATCCGTCACAGAAGTGCTTTCCGGTGATATAGAGGCAAAGCTTGCTGCATGCAGAATCACGCTTCCGGAGCAGTTTACCTATGAGGTAAACTACAAGGATCTGAAAAAGGCTTACCAGATGTCCTTTTATCCGGGCATGAAGGCAGTAGACGCGCGCACCAATCGTCTTACCAGTAAAAACTGGATGGATATTGTGACAGCTCATTCATTTGTGGTATATTAAAAGAACATACAGGGAGGATATGAACCATGGCAGATTTAAAGACAATTGAGGATTTAACCAACGCTTTTGGCCCGAGCGGTTTTGAGGAAGAAGTAGTAAAAGCAGTACAGAAGCATTGCGAGGGGCTGAATTTAAGAAACGACGCGATGTATAATGTATATGCGACGATGCCGGACGCAAAGGGAAACCGCCCGGTGTTTATGCTGGATGCGCATACCGATGAATGCGGCTTTATGGTCCAGAACGTGGAGGATAACGGACTTCTCAGTATCATCACCCTGGGCGGATTTCATATGACCAGCCTTCCGGCCCACAGTGTCATTGTGCGCAATAGTAAAGGCGAAAAAATCAAGGGAATCATTACATCCAAGCCGGTACATTTCTTAACGGCTGCCCAGAAGGCCGACAATTCCCTGACGATCGAGGAATTAAAGGTGGATGTCGGAGCCAGCAGCAGACAGGAGATCGAAGAGGATTACGGAATCCACGTCGGTGATCCGATCATGCCGGATGTGACCTTCTCCTATGATGAAAAACACGGCATCTGTTCCGGAAAGGCTTTTGATAACCGTCTTGGCTGTGTCTGCATCATTGAGACCATGAAAGCCCTGATGAAGGAGACGGAGAGCCTGGCCGTGGATGTGGTCGGTGCCTTTGCTTCCCAGGAGGAGGTTGGCATGCGCGGCGCAACCGTGACTGCACAGCAGGTAAAGCCGGATCTTGCTATCGTATTTGAGGGATCTCCGGCAGACGATTTCTATTACCGTACCGGTGTAGCCCAGGGCTGCTTAAAGAAAGGTGTGCAGATCCGCCATATGGATAACAGCTATGTGGCAAATGACGCATTTATGGCCTATGCACATGAGATTGCTGACAAATACGGAATCAAGTGTCAGGATGCGGTAAGACGCGGCGGAAGTACCAATGCAGGTAAAATCCATCTGACCCATCAGGCGGTTCCGGTTCTGGTCCTTGGTATTCCGTCCCGTTATGTGCATACCCACTACAACTTCTGCGCAAAGGAAGATATCGAATCCACCATTAAAATGGCTGTTGAGGTTATCCGCGGTTTAAATGATGAGCGTATCCGCCATATTATGCGTCAGGATGTATTATAATGCAGACTATGGAACAACAAAACGACAGAATATCTTTTCTTAAGGGAATGCGCGATGGAGTGCCCATCGCGCTTGGGTACTTTGCTGTTGCTTTTACACTTGGCATTACCGCAGGTAAGGCAGGGATGAATGCCCTGCAGTCTTCCCTGATGTCTGCGTTGATGCTCGCATCGGCGGGGGAGTTTGCGGCGATCAGCATGATCGGATCTGGAGCAGGGGTGATGGAGATGATCGTTACTACAGTGGTCATCAATATGCGCTACCTGCTGATGTCAAGTGCTTTATCCCAGAAGGTGCAGCCAAACAGGCCATTTCTCCACAGAATCTTCATGTCTTATGCGGTGACGGATGAGATCTTTGGCATATCCATGACGGTTCCGGGAAAGCTGAATCCGTTTTATCAATACGGTGCAGCCAGTGTGGCGGCTCCCGGCTGGGTACTCGGAACCTTTCTCGGCACGATGGTGGGCATGATCCTTCCGGCACCGGTCATGAGCGCTATGAGTGTGGCTATATACGGCATGTTTCTTGCAGTGGTGATCCCGCCGGCAAGAAAAAACAAGATCATTGCCGCAGTGGTAGTTATATCCATGTCGGTAAGCCTTTTGTTCCAAAGCATTCCTGGACTTAAAAATATCTCATCGGGGTTTCAGATTATCCTGCTGACCGTGCTGATTTCGGCTGCAGCGGCAATTCTGTTCCCGGTACAGGAGGAGCAGCATGCATCATAATATTTACGCTTCCATTCTGGTCATGTTCCTGACAATTTATGCCGTGCGGGCTCTGCCGCTGACGCTGATCCGCAGGGAAATCAGGAATCCGTTTATTCAGTCTTTCTTATATTATGTTCCTTCTGTGAGTCTTTCTGTTATGACGTTTCCGTCCATCCTTTCTGCAACAGGAAACCGGATCACGGGAATTGTCGGATTTGTGGCAGGGGTGATCCTTGCCTGGATCGACGGAAATCTGTTCCGTGTTTCCATTGGTGCCTGTGTAGCAGTCTATATTGCGGAGATGATTTTGCATTAAAGTCGGAACAAACGTGTGCAGAGGCCTGTAAACCACTGGAAAACATTGACAAAAACAGGAAACAGATTTATAATGCCTTCATCGTCTGTCAAAAAACAGGTGATGGGGAGCAATTCATAATTGGAATCGAATGAGGAGGATAAGAACTATGGCAACAAGAAGAAACGCAGCTAAGGCACCAGCAAAAGCAGCACCGAAGACCGAGACCGTAAAAGCAGAAGCTAAGACAGCTGCAGCAGAGGTTAAAGCAGAAACTCCGGTAAAAGCAGTTGTTGAAGCACCGGCAGCAAAGCCAGTCGAGACCACCAAAAAAGCACCAGCAAAGAAAGCTCCTGCAAAGAAGGCAGACCCTAAGGCTTGCGTAGTTATTGAGTTCTCAGGCAAACAGATCGTAGCAAAAGATGTTCTGGACAAGGCAGTGAAAGCATATGAGGCAGACCATAAGGGCGCAGAGATCAAAACCATTGAAGTTTATGTAAAACCGGAAGAAAATGTTGCTTACTATGTTGTAAACGGAGAAGGTTCTGACGATTATAAGGTAATCTTATAATTCAGGATTCTCAGTTGTATCTGTATACTTTGTAAAGAGTGGAGGGGCTGTTGCAGACAGGTTCCAGAACGTTCTGGATTCCGTGTTGTGACAACCCTTCATTTGTTTGTTATAAATTACGGGAAATAAGGATCGGGAGCAGAAATCGCTGCCGGATAAAACGGATAAAGGAGAGAAACGGATGGAACAGCAGCAGGAGACCTGGAAACTTCCAGAGGCATTTGTGGCAAGAATGAAAGCGATGCTGGGAGACGCATGTGATATATTTCTTGCAAGCTATGAAAAAGAGCGGGCACTGGGACTCCGGGTAAATACCATGAAGGTTCCGGCAGCGGAGTTTGCCGGTCAAAATCAGGCTTTGTTTTCCCTGCGACCGGTATCCTGGTGCCGGGAAGGCTTTTATTATGACCGGGAGAGCCGTCCGGGACGCCATCCTTACCATGAAGCAGGAGTATATTACATTCAGGAACCGAGTGCCATGGCAGTTGTGGCTTTGCTTGCTCCAAAGCCGGGTGAACGTGTGCTGGATCTGTGCGCGGCTCCGGGGGGCAAGACAACACACATCGCGTCACGCCTGGAAGGACGCGGACTTCTGGTCAGCAATGAAATCCATCCGGCGCGGGCAAAAATCCTTTCCCAGAATGTGGAGCGTATGGGAATTGGCAACGCTGTCGTGACAAATGAGGATTCGGGAACCCTGGCTGCATTTTTTCCGGAGTTTTTTGACTGTATGGTCGTGGATGCGCCGTGCTCCGGAGAGGGGATGTTCCGGAAAGATGAACAGGCCAGAAATGAGTGGAGTGAGGCAAACGTAAAGCTTTGCGCAGAGCGCCAGCAGGAGATTCTGGACAATGCGGCAGAGATGTTAAAGCCGGGCGGCAGAATGGTATATTCTACCTGCACGTTCGCGCCGGAAGAAGATGAAGCCGGAATCTCTGACTTTTTGAAACGACATCCGGAGTTCTCGGTAGTGCGCCTGGAGCCGGGCGAATATCCCGAGGGTCTGTCCTGCGGGCACCCGGAATGGAGTCAGGATCAAAATACAGATCTTAAGTACACCTTCCGTATCTGGCCCCATGAGGCGGAGGGAGAGGGACATTATCTGGCCCTGCTGAAAAAGGACGGAACCTGGGCGCCGGAAGACAGCCGGAAGCGAAAACAGCCAAAATACTGGAATGACAAGGCAGGCAGAGCCTATCTCGGGGAATTTTTCAAAAAATCCCTGACGGAAGAAGGATATGCGCTGTTAAAGGACGGTATGGAACAGCTGATTCTGTTTGGAGATCAGCTGTATATGCTGCCGGATGGCATGCCGGCACTGGACCGTCTGAGAGTGCTTCGTCCCGGACTGCATCTTGGGGAATTCAAAACAAAACGTTTTGAACCGTCCCATGCGCTTTCTCATTTTCTGAAGCCTCATCATGCAGTATCTGTGTGCCGTCTGGATCCGGAAGATCCCCAGGTACTGGATTATCTGAAGGGAAACACAGTCCGTGGGGAGGCCGGTCTCTCTGGCTGGACGCTGGTCTGCACTGGAGAGTATCCTCTTGGATGGGGAAAGGCAGTTTCCGGTGTGGTAAAAAATCATTATCCAAAAGGGCTTCGCATACAGGGTTAGATCCCTGATGTGCGAAGCCCTTTTTTATATGATAGGAAATTGCGTCCTATCATATAAAAACGCTCCGCGAGGATGCGCCAAGGCACATTCTTTTTTGTATCATGGAAAACAGATGCATTGCCGATGTGCTGCTCAGTCGTGGGTTCGGAATGTTTCAACAATTGCGATCATATCTTCTTTGTTCAGCTTTTTATTGTTCATAAAGTTTCTGGTTTCCGGAATGTAATGTTCCAGGATCGGTAGCAGTATAAGCGCTGTAATACCTGCGGTGAAGCCGCCGTTGTACAGCACCAGGCCGCCGTGCAGGGCAGAGGTTGCGGTACACATGGATGCGCACATGAAGCCGGCGGCAATGCCGGCGCGTCTGCCGTAGCGCCCGGAAATCGGGCACAGGCCGGTGGCAAATGCCACACCGTTGATGTATCCCTGCGTGGTAATGGTCCAGCTGATCTCTCTGCCGTTGAGATAGCAGATCGTCAGTGTGAACAGATACAGAAGCTGATATCCCGCAAGAATCGGCCAGATATTTTTCGGATGCTGCCCCATGCAGGTGAAAGTCAGAGCTGCCAGGATCACACCGATGGTGGCACCGGTAAAACCGGCACCTTCCGTGTAGACCATGATGATATCCAGGTAGAACAGGAAGAATATTCCCACTGTGCCAATGTTAATGAGGCAGAGCGGCATACCGTATTGAGAGGCAAAATCACTCTGATGTCCGGTGTCCCGGGTCAGCTCTTCATATCCAAGAAAGCTTTTGCCGTTTAAGAAAAATCCGGTCAGAATGCAGATAATAAAAATAAGCAGGAAAAAACAGTTGGCATACAGCTGAAAGGAGCGGCCAAACTGTTCGTAAACCGGATTGAAGCGGGTCAGCTTGGAAGATGGATCAATTCCCATGGTGTTGTAAAAAAGGTTAAACAGGAAAAAACCGAACACGCCGAATGCCAGTCCGCCATTATACAAGTTGTAACCTTTGTGCCATGCGTGGGCACCCGGGAGAATGGCCGGTACGATAAAGCCCAGCATGATCGAAAAGGCGATGGTCAAAAGCACGCCGCTGACCGTTAGTGTCGGATGCCCGAACACAAAGGTATCCTGGGTGTAGCGGAATAAAAGTTCACCGATAAATGGGCTGAATGAAGTTGTGAACATGCAGACGTGCAGGTTGTTTTTAAAATTCAGCTTCTTTAATCGAAGATAGAGAAACGGGGCCAGAAAGCATGGCCACATGGTCAGAAAGTTCAGTCCGTAAAAGCAGTGCGCTACTACAAGAAAATAACCGGCCAGTGTGCTGGGACGGGAATCTCCTTTTAAACCGACCATAAAAAGCCAGCAGGCCATGCCGCAGGCGCCGGCGTTTAACATGGCGCTCGGCAGACCGCCGATCTCCAGATAGTCTGTAACCAGCGGGCTTGGTGATGTCATGATAAGATACCAGCCGTGGAGTATGCTGCCAAGTTCTCCTGTGTAGATGGCTGCGACCAGCGAAGAAATCAGAAAAGAAACGGAGAAGCCGAGAGCTATCCCGTTGATGATAGTACTGTTGGATATTTTTTTACCTTCCATGCATAAATCCCCTGTAGCGATATTTTTCATTCTGAGTAGTGTTCTGATTTTCAATTATAGAGCAGCGGGTATTTCATTTCAAGGTAATTTCTTAACGAAACTTGTACGGAATTCAGTGCAAAGTTACTGTGTGACTGCAGGGCAGGCATTTGTTCGGGCATCTGGTAAAAACTGCTGCATATCCGCCGGGACAGGGGCTGTAAATTCCATGGGGATCCCGGAAACCGGATGCAAAAAGGACAGCTTCCAGGAGTGCAGGCTCTGACGCTGTAAAAAACGGTAATCCGGGTTGTAAAGAAAATCACCGTAGAGGGGATGGCCGATATGCTTCATATGGACCCGAATCTGGTGGGTACGTCCTGTTTCCAGTCGGATTTTAAGGAGAGAGGTGTCGGTTTGCGGCTGGTAGTAGATCAGCTCATAATGGGTCAGAGCAGCTTCTCCGCGGACCGGATCCGGGATACGCTCAATCGTGGAGCCCGGGAGTCTCGCAATGGGAACGTCAATCGTTCCTTCCGGCTGTCCGGAGAGGTTCCCGCTGACTGCGGCCAGATAGGTACGGTGAATCTGGCGATTCCGCACCATATCGGAAAGGATACAGCTGCTCAGCGCATTTTTTGCGACGATCAGAAGCCCGGTGGTATCACGGTCCAGGCGGTTGATAGCACGGAAAACAAAGGGTTTTTGTTTCTGTTTAAAATACCAGGCAAGTCCGTTTGCCAGGGAGTTGGAAAAATTGCCCTGGGATGGGTGGATGGGAACATTCGCAGCTTTGTTTATGACCATCAGATCCTCATCTTCGTAAAGAATAGACAGCGGCATGTGCACAGGAACAATATTTTCCGAAGAAGCCTCTTCCGCAAATGTGACATCCAGCCGGTCACCGGCTTTCATACGGAAGGTGGTATAAACCTTTGCCCCGCGGATCATCAGTCCGTCTTCTGTCAGCTTGACACGGTTGATCAGGCTTTTGGAGTATCCCTGGGAGCGAAGCAGTGCTTCTACGGACTGTCCGTCTGTGGAAGCAGTGTAGGAGTGGCGGATGATATGGTCCATGTTGTCAGAATTCCTTTCCGGTGTTATGCTGTGATGCCTGATTTAAATGCTTCTTACGGCTTACGGCGTGGGGAGTTGGGCTGTTTTCCTTAAGAAAGCTGGCCCGCTGTACGCTGTCGATGCCGTAGCGGCCGCGGATGTGGTCCACAGCTTTTTCCATGGCCCGCATTTTCTTCTGCCGCTCATCTTCAAACAGGCTCATCTGTTCAAACGGATCCTCCTGGATCTGTGAAGTGCGCAGTCCGATCAGCCGGACCGGCGTTTTGTCCCAGAATTCCCTCAGAAGGCGGCAGGCGGTGTCATAGAGGACAGAGGTGGAGTCAGTGGGGCTTTTTAAGACGCACTGATGAGACTGGCTGGTGAAGCGCCAGTCCTTCAATTCCACAGTAACGCTGTTGCAGCGGACACCGGCCTCCCGGAGCCTTGCTCCCACGGTTTCGCTTAAGGCAAGCAGAACCTGACAGGCGGTGTCAAAGTCAGAAACATCCTGTGCCAGGGTAATGCTGTTTCCGTAACCTTTGCGTGTGGGATCCGGAGGGGCCACAGGATCCTGGTCAATGCCGTTGGCGTAGCGGTACACCTGAGTGCCATATTTATCGCCGAGATGAGCTCTTAAAATATCCGGATCACAGGATGCTGCATCACCAATGGTGTGAAGCCCGATGCGGGCCATTTTATCTGCGGCAGAGTCTCCTACAAAGAGCAGGTCGCGCAGGGGAAGCGGCCACATTTTCACTGCGATCTCAGATGGGAACAGTGTATGGGTCTTGTCCGGTTTTTCAAAATCGGAAGCCATTTTTGCCAGAAGCTTATTGGATGAAATTCCAACATTCACCGTGAAGTTCAGTTCCTCCCGGATGCGCCTGCGGATCTGATCTGCGGCTTTTCTGGGAGGTCCGAACAGATGAATGGTTTCGGTCATGTCCAGAAAGGCTTCGTCAATACTGAATTTTTCAATATCCGGCGTATATTCAGAAAGCAGGGCGAGCATCTGCCGGGAATATCCGGAATAGATATCAAAACGGGAGGGGACAATGACCAGCTCCGGACATTTGCGCAGGGCGGAAGCAATGGTTTCTGCCGTTACCACGCCGTATTTTTTCGCCGGCGTGGATTTGGCCAGGATAATGCCGTGACGGGAACGGACATCGCCTCCGACCGCGGACGGGATCAGCCTGAGATCCTGAGCCTTTGGATCCCGGGAAAGGCGATATACGGACTCCCAGCTTAAAAAGGCAGAGTTTACATCAATATGAAAGATCAGCCGTTTTCTGGATTCCACAATTCTATTCCTCCTGTTGCTGCATGGTGAGCCTGATATGCTTCCTATCATAGCAGAATATCCGGATTTTTACCAGAATAGGATAGAAAGACAATGCGATAATCGCGGGGCGTGTGAATTGAACAGAACAGGAAAGAAAAACAGGATCATCGGACTGATGGCAGGGATCAGCATCGGGTTTGCGGTGTGGGGAAGCGTACGCCCGGAGCCGGATCTGTGGCAGGGGGCGGAAAGTATGCTGGCAGAGAGCAGCCGGCCGGTATCAGAGACGAAACAGCAGCTGTCCCTGCATTCCCTGAGTGCCGTGTTGATGGATGCAGACAGCGGGCGTATTTTGTATGGAAAGGACGAGCATCAGGTACGGCCTATGGCCAGCACTACAAAGATCATGACCTGCATTCTTGCGCTGGAGCTTGGAAATCCGGAGGATTTTTGTGAGATTTCAGAAAAAGCGGCAGGGCAGCCAAAAGTGAAGCTTGGCGCGCCGGCTGGGAGCCGTATCAGGCTTAAGGATCTTTTGTATTCCCTGATGCTTGAGTCCCACAACGACTCAGCAGTGGCAATTGCGGAGCATATCAGCGGCAGCGTAGAGGCCTTCACGGAAAAGATGAATCGCAAGGCACAGGATATTGGCTGCGTGGATACCACGTTCCTGACACCGAACGGACTGGATGCGGAGAAGCAAAATGCAGATGGAGAGGTGATCCGTCATGGTACGACAGCCGCTGAGCTGGCAAAAATCCTGCGTTATTGTACGAAAACGTCCCCAAAACATGATGAATTTTTAACGATAACGCGCTGCCGAAGTTATTCTTTTTCTGACTCTGAGGGATATAATACCTACAGCTGTCAGAATCATAACGCTCTTCTGGATATGACACAGGAGGCTGTGACCGGAAAGACCGGATTTACCGGAGGCGCCGGCTACTGTTATGCGGCTGAACTGTCCGACGGTGAAAGGAGCTTTATCCTCACACTTTTAGGATGTGGCTGGCCTCCGCATAAAGCCTGGAAATGGGAGGACGTACAGAAGCTGTACAGCTATGGCAAACAGAATTATTTCTATTGCGATTTTACTTTTGAGGAAAACAGACTCCGGGTCCCACTGCTGGGAGGAGCGTATAAAGACTGGATTTACGCAGTTTCTGAAAGTCCGGAACAGAAGAGGAGTTTTCATCTTCTGGTATCGGAAACGGAGCGGCCTGTGGCAGAGTACGATATGAAAACGATCCTGGATGCTCCGGTGAAGGCAGGGGATGAAGTCGGAGTGGTCCGTTACCGGCTCGGGCAGGAGGAAATCGGCCAGAGCCACTACTGCTCAGAGGAAGATGCAGCGGCCTGGGGGCTGTCGTACTGTCTGCAGCGGATCCTCGATTTCTGGATATTCTGAAATTGTAAAAATATTTCGAAAAGACTTGAATTTTATCCGATGACATTATATTATTATAATCGGCAGAAATTGGATTTACTAAGCGATTTATTGTCTTTCCCTTAACAATGTGAATGGAAATGTACAGAAATCGTCAAATATTTCAAAATGGAGGATTGCAAAATGAGTAATCAAACATCAGCAAGTAACAGAATCAACGCATTACTTGATGAGAACAGTTTTGTTGAAGTTGGCGCTTATATCACAGCAAGAAGCACCGATTTTAACATGGCTGACAAGGAGACTCCGGCAGATGGCGTGATCACCGGTTACGGTACCATCGAAGGAAACCTTGTGTATGTGTACAGCCAGGACGCTTCCGTACTGGGCGGCTCTTTAGGTGAGATGCACGCAAAGAAAATTTCCAACATCTATTCCATGGCAGTAAAGATGGGCGCACCGGTCATCGGCCTGGTAGACTGCGCAGGTCTTCGTCTGCAGGAAGCAACGGACGCATTAAACGGTTTTGGTGAGATGTATTTAAGCCAGACCATGGCATCCGGCGTGGTTCCGCAGATCTCCGCTATCTTTGGTACCTGCGGCGGCGGTATGGCAGTAGCTTCCGCTATGGCTGACTTTATCTTTATGGAAGAGAAAAACGCAAAATTATTTGTAAATTCTCCGAACGCAATCGACGGAAACCGCGTTGAGAAGTGCGATACTTCCAGCGCTGCATTCCAGAGTGAGGAAACCGGACTTGTGGACTTCACCGGAAGCGAAGAGGATATTTTATCCCAGATCCGCTCCCTGGTAACCATCCTTCCGGCCAACAACGAGGATGACATGTCCTACAGCGAGTGCACCGACGATTTAAACCGTGTATGCTCCGATCTTGAAAATTATGCAGGAGCTACCGATCTGGCACTGGCACAGATCTCCGATGACAACTTCTTCTTAGAGGTGAAGAAGAACTATGACAAGTCTATGGTAACCGGCTTTATCCGTCTGAACGGAACCACCGTGGGCTGCGTGGCAAACCGCACTGCTGTTTACGCGGCAGACGGCGTGAAGGAAGACGAGTTTGATGCAGTTCTCTCCGCTAACGGCGCAGAGAAGGCAGCAAAGTTTGTTTCTTTCTGTGACGCATTCAACATTCCGTTACTGACCCTGGTGAACGTAAAGGGCTACAAGGCATGCAAATGCACTGAGCGCCGCATCGCAAAGAACGCAGGACGTCTGACCTACGCTTTTGCAAACGCAAGCGTTCCGAAGGTAACCGTCGTAGTCGGCGAGGCTTATGGCACCGCATACCTGACCATGAACTCCAAGTCTATCGGTGCAGATGTGGTATATGCATGGCCGAACGCAACCATCGGCATGATGGATGCTTCCGCCGCAGCCAAGATCATGTACGCAGACGAAATCGCAAAGGCAGATGATTCCGTTGCTCTCATCAACGAGAAGGCAGCTGCTTATCGTGAGATGCAGTCCAGCGCACTGGCAGCGGCAAAGAGAGGATATGTAGACGATATCATCGAGGCATGCGACACCAGAAAACGTGTGATCGCAGCATTCGAGATGCTGTTTACCAAAAGAGAGGATCGTCCGGACAGAAAACATGGAACGGTTTAGAATGAGGTGACAAATATATGAAACAGTATATGAAACGAGTTTTGTTAGTGTTAAGCATGGTAGTCAGCCTCTTTGCTCTGTCCGCATGCTCCAACAAGAATGCTGCTGAGGCAGAAACTATGGATCCGCAGACAGCTTCCTACATTTCTCAGATCTCGGAAAACCTGCTCCAGACCATCGCCGAGATGGACGAAGCCACAGCAGAGGAGTCTGAGACCGGCCTGTTAAAGCAGGGCGAGGACGGACTTGCAAGCGGCCTGACTTCCTGGATCGGTGTCATGAAGGACACCGGCGCGTTCGTAAGCGTCCTTTCCTCCGATACCGAGCTTGGCGAGGATGATCAGTATGTATGTGTGATTCAGGCGCAGTTTGAGAAACGCAACGTAGAGTTCAAAGCATTCTACACCATGGATCCGCAGAGCCAGAACTTAAATCCGGTCAGCCTGACCTTCAGCCCGGAGTACACCGTAGGCGAGAATATGGCAAAAGCAGGTATGAATACCTTACTTGGTATGGGTACCGTATTCCTGGTACTGATCTTCATCAGCATCCTGATCAGCTGCTTCAAGTTCATCAGCGTCTTCGAAAACAAGATGAAAGCAAAGAACACAGCTCCGGCACCGGCAGCAGCTCCAGTGGCAGCACCGGCAGCAGAAGAGGAAGAGCTTGTGGATGATCTGGAACTGGTGGCTGTCATTACTGCGGCTATCGCAGCATCAACCAACTCATCAACCGACTCCCTGGTAGTACGCTCCATCAAACGTGCACCGGGCGCAAAATGGAAAAGAGCATAAGCGAATAGGAGGATTCTTATCATGAAAAATTACACAATTACTGTGAATGGCAATGTATACAATGTAACTGTTGAAGAGGGAACCACTGCTGGTGTAGTTCAGGCTCCGGCAGCAGCACCGAAGGCAGCTCCGGCAGCACCGAAGGCAGCAGCTCCGGCCGGCGCTCAGGGTTCTGTAGTTGTAACCGCTCCGATGCCGGGTAAGATCCTGGCAGTAAAGGCTAACGCCGGACAGGCTGTAAAGAAAGGCGATGTTATCATGGTTCTCGAGGCTATGAAGATGGAGAACGATATCGTAGCTCCTCAGGATGGAACCGTTGCAAGCATTAATGCAGCAGCAGGCGACGCAGTAGAAGCTGGCGCTACTCTTGCTACATTAAACTAATAGCTTGCAAAAAAGCAAGTTCCACATGGAGGGATTAAAATGGATTATATTGGATCTACTTTGGCCAATCTTCTTCAGCAGACCGCATTCTTCAATCTGACCTTCGGAAACTTTATCATGATTCTGGTGGCATTCGTATTCCTGTATCTGGCGATCAGAAAAGGATTCGAGCCGCTCTTACTGGTTCCGATCGCGTTTGGTATGCTGTTAGTTAATATCTACCCGGATATTATGGCTGCCCCGGAAGATATGTCCAATGGCGTAGGCGGACTTCTTCACTACTTCTTCATTCTGGATGAGTGGAGTATCCTTCCGTCTCTGATTTTCATGGGTGTCGGCGCAATGACCGATTTCGGCCCGCTGATTGCAAACCCGAAGAGCTTCCTGCTTGGCGCAGCAGCTCAGTTTGGTATCTACAGTGCATATTTCCTTGCAATTTTCATGGGCTTCAATGATAAGGCAGCAGCAGCTATCTCCATCATTGGTGGAGCAGACGGCCCGACTTCCATCTTCCTTGCAGGTAAGCTTGGACAGTCTGAGTTCATGGGACCGATCGCAGTAGCAGCTTACTCCTACATGGCGCTGGTTCCGATCATCCAGCCGCCGATCATGAAGGCTCTGACCACAGAAGAAGAGCGTAAGATCAAGATGGATCAGCTTCGTCCGGTTTCCAAGCTGGAGAAGATCCTGTTCCCGGTTATCGTAACCGTAGTAGTCTGCCTGATTCTGCCGACTACCGCACCGCTTGTTGGTATGTTAATGCTTGGTAACCTGTTCCGTGAGTCTGGCGTTGTAAAACAGCTGTCCGAGACCGCAAGCAATGCCCTGATGTACATCGTAGTTATCCTGCTTGGTACTTCCGTAGGCGCATCCACCAGTGCAGAGGCTTTCTTAAAGGTAACCACCTTAAAGATCGTTGCCCTGGGTCTGGTAGCATTCGCAGTAGGTACCGCAGCCGGCGTTATCTTCGGTAAGATCATGTGCAAGCTTACAGGCGGTAAGGTAAACCCGTTAATCGGTTCCGCAGGTGTATCTGCAGTGCCGATGGCAGCCCGTGTATCCCAGAAGGTTGGTTCTGAGGCAGACCCGACGAACTTCCTGCTGATGCATGCAATGGGCCCGAACGTAGCAGGTGTTATCGGTACTGCAGTTGCAGCCGGTACATTCATGGCAATTTTCGGCGTTTAAAATTCAATCATTTCTTGCTGCAGCAATATAAAGTTGCCGCAACATATAAATTTGGAGGTAAAGAATCATGGCTGAGATTCAGAAAAAACCGGTTAAGATCGTTGAGACTGTCCTGCGTGACGCTCATCAGTCCCTGATCGCAACCAGAATGAGCACCGAGCAGATGCTTCCGATCATCGATAAAATGGATAAGATTGGCTATTATGCAGTAGAGTGCTGGGGCGGCGCAACCTTTGATGCTTCTCTTCGATTCCTGAAGGAAGATCCGTGGGAGAGACTGAGAAAGTTAAGAGCCGGCTTTAAAAATACAAAATTACAGATGCTGTTCCGTGGCCAGAACATTCTGGGTTACAACCACTACGCAGATGATGTAGTAGAATACTTCGTACAGAAATCCGTTGCAAACGGTATTGATATCATCCGTATTTTCGACTGCTTAAACGATCTGCGCAACCTGCAGACCGCTGTTAAGGCAGCAAATAAAGAGAAGGCACACGCTCAGATCGCACTGTGCTATACCCTGGGCGATGCTTATACCCTGGATTACTGGAAGGACATCGCAAAGAGAATCGAAGATATGGGCGCAGATTCCATCTGTATCAAGGATATGGCTGGTCTGTTAACCCCGTATGCAGCACAGGAGCTGGTAAGTGCATTAAAAGAGTCTACCGAGCTGCCGATCGACCTGCATACCCACTACACCTCCGGTGTAGCTTCCATGACTTACTTAAAGGCTGTAGAGGCAGGCTGCGATATCATCGATACCGCAATGTCTCCGCTGGCACTTGGTACCAGCCAGCCGGCAACCGAGGTTATGGTAGAGACCTTCAAGGGTACTCCGTACGATACCGGCTTATCCCAGGACAAGCTTGCTGAGATCACCGATTACTTCGCACCGATCCGTGAAGAGGCTCTGAAAACCGGTCTGTTAAACCCGAAGGTACTGGGCGTTAATATCAAGACCCTTCGCTATCAGGTTCCGGGCGGTATGCTGTCCAACCTGGTTAGCCAGTTAAAAGAGGCTGGTAAGGAAGATAAATACCAGGAGGTTCTGGAGGAGATCCCGCGCGTTCGTAAGGACTTCGGTGAGCCGCCGCTTGTTACTCCGTCTTCCCAGATCGTTGGTACCCAGGCTGTTATGAACGTCATTTCCGGTGAGCGTTACAAACTGGTTCCGAAGGAGTCCAAGAAGATCATGCTTGGCGAGTTCGGTCAGACTGTAAAGCCGTTCAACGCTGAAGTGCAGAAGAAGATCATCGGCGACGAAACCCCGATCACCTGCAGACCTGCAGATCTGATCGCTCCGCAGCTGCCACAGTTCGAGAAAGAGTGTGCTCAGTGGAAGCAGCAGGATGAGGATGTCCTTTCCTACGCTCTGTTCCCGAAGGTAGCAGAAGAGTTCTTCAAATACAGAGAGGCTCAGCAGACCAAGGTAGACGCTGCTGTGGCAGACACCGAGAGCAAGGCTTATCCGGTATAATTAATACAGAATTAACGATAGGAGCAGGAAGAAATCTGTGAAAACAGGTTTCTTCCTGTTTTTCCATGTTACAATCCATGAAATTCTTACAATTTTTTGTGATTCTGTGAAGTTTCTTTGCTTTCCGTTGACGCAGTCGGATTTTGTCATTATAATGTAACGTAGCGTAAATTTGTCGGGAGCAGGATCCTGTCCCAGACAAATGCGATACTAAGGAGATCATCAAATGAAAAAACAAACCTTGAAAAAAGGTCTGGCTGCGGTTCTGGGACTGGCTTTATGCATGCAGATGCCATCTGTGAACAGTGCACTGCAGCTTTCCGCATATGCACAGGAACGTGCCGCTACCATCAATGCTTCCAGCTTAAATGTCCGGAGTGGTGCGGGAACCTCCTATTCTTCGGTTGGAAAACTGGGAAAAGGCGCGGCAGTTACCGTGGTAGGGGAAAAAGCTGCTTCTGACGGGAAAACCTGGTATCAGATCCGTTATACCAGCGGCGGCTCGACTCAGACAGGATATGTATTAAGCACCTATGTGAAGTTTCCGGTGTCTTACAGCCATGATTCCAGCTTTGAGTCCCAGCTTTCCGCGCAGGGATTTCCGGAATCCTACAAGACCGGGCTGCGTCAGATCCATGCCCAGTATCCAAACTGGACCTTCACTGCTGTGAAGACCGGGCTGGACTGGAATACGGTTATTCAGAACGAGGGAGTGCTTGGACGAAATCTGGTACATACCAACAGTATCTCTTCCTATAAATCATTGGCAGACGGAGCTTACAACTGGGATTCCGGCACCTGGACAGGATTTGACGGAAACACCTGGGTGGCAGCATCCACTGAGATTATTAGTTATTATATGGATCCGCGGAATTTCCTGGATGAAGTCAACGTATTCCAGTTCCTGGATCAGAGCTATAACGCATCCCTTCATACAGCAGAGGGACTTCAGTCCATGTTAAAGGGAACCTTTATGGAAGGCAATGTAAGAACGGGTGCGGTTGCTTCCGGAAGTACATCCGGCGGCAGCTCATCAGGAAGTACTTCCGGCAGCAGTTCCTCCGGTTCATCGAAGGTCATTACTGTGGGCCCCGGCGTGTCGGGAGGCAATTCCGGTGTTACCTCATCAACACCGGGGAAAAACGAAGGTTCCTCATCCGGCAGTGCCAGTCAGACGCCGTCCTCTGATGGAGATCATCAGGTGCGTCTGGAAGGACCGAGTGCCTCCATCAGCAGAAACCGTGCAGAGCTTTTGACGTCCAGTGTTGTGATCGGTGTTGGCCCGGGAACTGCGTCTTCAAACAATGGAAGCACTGCCGGAAGCAGTCCGTCCGGTACGACATCTGCTGCACAGACACCGGGTGTGGCTGCAGGAAACGGAGCTTCGGTTTCTAGTGTCAGCTATGCCGATGCGATCATGAATGCAGCGAAAAGTTCCGGTGTCAGTCCGTATGTGATTGCAGCCATGATCATTCAGGAGCAGGGACGCAACGGTACCGGTAATTCCATTTCCGGAAACTATGCAGGATATACCGGCTATTACAATTATTTTAATGTAGGCGCGTACGCTTCCGATGGGATGGGAGCGGTGCAGAGAGGCCTCTGGTATGCTTCCCAGAGCGGAAGTTATGGCAGACCGTGGACCACGCCGGAATCCTCCATTGCAGGCGGTGCCCAGTTTTATGGCACCAACTATGTGAAGGCCGGACAGGATACTCTCTATTTAAAAAAATACAATGTCCAGGGCTCTAACATATATAAGCACCAGTACATGACCAATGTAGACGGAGCGGCTTCTGAGGGGTCTATTTTTGCAGAAGGCTTTACTTCCCAGCAGAAGAGTACGGCACTGAATTTCAAGATTCCGGTATACAGCAATATGCCGGAAACTCCGTGCGCACAGCCGACCCTTAGCGGCAGCCCGAACAATAAGTTAAACGGCCTGGGAGTAGAGGGCTTTACCTTAACGCCGACCTTTAACCGTGATACCTACTCCTACGATCTGATCGTAGACCATTCGGTATCCAATGTAACGGTCAGCGCATCAGCGATTGATTCCAAGGCATCGGTACGTGGCAACGGCAATGTATCTCTTTCCAGCGGAATCAACGATATTTCTGTAGTTGTAAGAGCAGAGAATGGCACGGAGCGTACTTACACGATCCATGTAGTCCGCCAGGCCGGAGGTCCGACTTATAACGGAGGGATCAGCAGCGGAGGTTCAGGCAGCGGTTCTTCCAGCGTTACCGTGGGAGGTCCGGGAAGCAGCTCGGCGGGCAGCTCCTCCGGAACCACATCCTCCGGTGTGATCACGGTGGGACCGGCAGGCGGATCTACGAGCTCGTCCCCGAATTCCGGATCTTCCTCAGGAGGAAGCCAGGTGACATTTTCCAGTCCGGGCGCTAATTAAAATCAGTGAGAACGGCGGCTGAAAGAAGCCGCCGCTTCAGTAAAGAAACAGGAGATAACATAATTATGAACAGAAATTGGAAACAGATCTGGATCCGGTTTGCCATGGTGCTGATGCTGGCCGTGGCAATCTCGTTTCAGAGTTTTGCAGGGAATGCGCGTATCGCGTTCTCAGATCCTACCGCGGAGGTGGGAAGTGAATTTACGGTAAACGTAAAATTTACCTGTACGACCGGTGAGAAAATTGGCAAGACGGTTGTGATGCTTTCTTATGATACCAGTGCCATGGAATTTATTGGCGGTGAGCCGGATGTCAGCGGCGGAAACGGAGCCATCCGTGTGATCGGCAGTGTGAGCGGAAGCAGCGAGTCTGCCTCTACCATTCGTTTCAAAGCACTGAAGGCAGGAAGCAGTAAGATTGAAGTAACCGATTATGAAGGTTATGACGCAGATGAGCAGCTGCTGGACATTACCCAGCTTGGAAGTTCTTCTGTTACTATTAACAGCACAAGCACAGCGGCAGCGGCATCTGGTGACACTTCCCTGTCCTCCCTTCAGATTTCTCCTGGTACCTTGAGCCCTGCGTTCAGCGCTGAGGTTGACAGTTACACCGCATCTGTAAGCCTGGATACCGAAAAGCTTACCGTGAGCGCAGTACCGGCCAGCGATAAGGCAACCGTTGCTTTAAGCGGAACTGATCTGCAGGAGGGTGAGAATACCGTAACCTGTACGGTAACCGCTGAGGATGGTACCAGCCATACCTATACGATCCTGGTGAACCGTGTCGAGGGCGGTGAAAGCCTTGCCGACGGACAGGAGGAAACGACAGCTTCGGCTGAGAATGTTGAGGTCCTGGCAGAGCTGGAGGCATCCAGAACCCCACTTAAGATTGGCATTGCTGCACTGCCGGCAGATGTAACGGTTCCGTATGGCATGAAGGAAACCTCCATCACCATAGGCGAGACCAAGGTTCAGGGATGGGTACCGGATACTCAGGGCGGACAGCCGGAGTACTGCATCTTCTACGGTGTGAGTGACGCCGGAACAGTCGGCTTCTATCGTTATGACCTGACTGATAAGACCATCCAGCGTTACTTTGAGCAGAGCAGTGAGGGCAATTCTCAGAGCCTGGAGCTTCAGGATCTGGCAGAAAAGTATAATGCTCTGGTAGATGATTACAATATTGCAAGAATCGCTCTGGTGGCTGTAGCGGCAGTCGCAGTCATTCTTCTGATCCTCCTGATCATCAGCCGCATTGGAAGAAACCGCCGGATGGAAGAGACAGATGATATGGATTACGATCAGCTTGACGAGCCGGCAGAGAAGAAACAGAAAAAAGAATCCAAAAAGAACGGACGCAGACTCAGCAAAGAAGAGCGTTATATGATGGGAGAAGAGGACGATTACGAAGAGGATCCTGATTTCCGGGATAACGCATCCGAAGATCCTGATGCTGAAGAATATCTGCCGGAAGCAGCAGATGATGCAGATGCCCAGCTGGACGAAATGAAAAAGGAGCTGGCTGCCAGTGTGGCAGAGAAACCGGAGCACGGCGCGGAAAAACGCGGTGAAGAACCGGCGGCAGGAGCAGATTCGGAGAGCGATGATTTTGAAGTCTTCGATCTGGATGACGACCTTTAAAAGCTGAAAGGAAAAAGCAAAAAAGCGGTGTATTGACTTCGCCGCTTTTTTTGCTATAATACTGTTATACAATTTCTATAACAGAGAATTCGAAAGATGGTGAAAACATGATCATTAAGATTGATTTTGAAAGCGAGGAGGCAATCTATATCCAGCTCAGGAACCAGATCATCATGGGCATAGCCACAGACCGGATCCGAGAAGGCGATTCTCTGCCATCTGTCCGTCAGCTTGCAGAGAATATCGGAATCAACATGCATACCGTAAATAAAGCTTATGCGGTCCTGAAGCAGGAAGGATATATCAAACTGGACCGACGGCGCGGGGCTGTAATTGCTCTGGATATCGACAAGCTTCGCTCGATCGAGCATTTGAGAGAGGAACTTTCCGTTCTTCTGGCAAGGAGTGTCTGTAAAAATGTCTCCAGAGAGGAAGTTCATGCTCTGGTTGATGAGATTTATGATTACTACACCGGCAGCCGCGAGAGTTAGATGGAGGAATTGCCATGTTATGTGAGCGTTGCAAGATAAGAGAAGCAAATATTCAATATACAGAAATTGCCAATGGAGTTCGCACCGAGCACAATTACTGTGCACAGTGCGCCAAAGAGATGGATTTTGGTCCCTATTCTGCCATTTTTGAGGGGGAATTTCCGTTAGGCAAGCTTTTGTCGGGGCTTTTAGGAGTGCCGGGGGAGGAATCGGAGGAAGAAAAGACCGGTCAGATCATCTGTCCGACCTGTGGCACCAGCTATGATGATTTTGTGAAAAACAGCCGGTTTGGCTGTGCGGACTGCTACAGCGTGTTTGATCTGCTGATCCACGATAAGATCAGGCAGCTTCAGGGCAATGTGCGTCACACCGGAAAGCATCCGAAATTCCAGAAAATCAAGGCGGATCCATTCCATCTGGCCTCTTGTGACCAGCCGGAGAAAGGCACCGCAGACATGACTCCCGCAAGCTGCAAAGAACAGACTCTGAATACGGATGCGGCAGTGGAAAATGAAACTCAGCTGCAGATCCGAAAGCTGGAGGCAAGACTCCGGGAGGCGGTGCGTGCGGAAGAGTATGAGATCGCAGCTGACTGCCGTGACCAGATCCGCGCACTGAAGGAGGCGCAGTCATGATGAAATGGTTTGAGGAAGTAAACCGGACACGGCCTGCCGTGATCTGCAGCCGTGTGCGTCTTGTGCGGAATCTGGAACAATATGCATTTCCATCCAGGCTTGATGGAAAACTGGCAGAAGAGATGATCGGACGCCTGGAGGATGGCCTGAAAGATCTCGGCACTGCTGACGGCCGCCATTATGAGCAGGCAAGGCTGCAGGAGCTGAGTGATCTGGACCGCAGAGCACTTCGGGAGCGCCGGGTGTTTAACTCCACCATCGCTTCCGGAAAAGCGCCTGCTGGGGTCATGGTATCAGATGATGAACGCGTGGGCATCGTATTAAACGGAACAGATCACATCCGCATCCAGCTGTTTGCCTCCGGTCTGCATCTGGATGAGCTCTGGACCCAGGCAGGGCTGATCGATGATTATCTGAATGAACGTTTTGATTATGCCTTTGATGATAAGTATGGTTACCTGACCTCATTCCCCACCAGTGTGGGAACCGGGCTCCGGGCGTCGGTGGTACTGCACCTGCCGCTGTTATCCCAGAGCAAGCGCTTTAACGGCATGGTGACCGAGATGACGCGGTTTGGAGCTTCGGTGAAGGGCATGTATGGGGAGGGTGAAGAAAATTGCGGATCCCTGTATGAGGTCAGCAATCAGAAAACCCTGGGCATGACGGAAAAAGAAATCCTGGACATGGTGACCAAGGTGGCACTGCAGCTTACTGCCCAGGAGGAGCAGATGCGAAAGCTGGCGCTGGATAAGAACCGGGTATCCAGAGAGGATGATGCCTGTCGTGCTTATGGCACATTGAAATATGCCAGAAAGCTGACGATGAAGGAAGCTATGACGCTGCTTTCCCGGCTCATGGCCGGCTGCGAAGATGGGCTTTTGCGTATGGAGGAGCCTTGCGCGGTATACCGCCTGATGCTGGGGATCCAGCCGGCTAATCTTCAGAAGCTTTCCACCAGACCTCTGGGAAGGGAAGAACTGGAGATGGCACGGGCTGCTTATCTGCGGGCAGAGCTGCCCCAGCTTTTGGCTTAAGACAGATACAAGGAGGACCTGAATTTTGATAGACAGAAATCGTTTTACAGAACAGGCCTGGAATGCCATCGCACTGTCTACCCGGACAGCGAATGAGCTGGGCCATAATTATGTGGGAACCGAACATCTTCTGGTTGGGCTGCTGCTGGAGGAAGAAGGCGTTGCGGCAAGAGTTCTCGATGCCAACGGTGTAACGGCAGATAAGGTGAAAGAGCTGATCAGCCAGCTCATCTTTCCTAACCAGAATGTGGGAACCATCGGAGAGACCGTATATACGCCGGGGGCTGTGCGGGTATTGAACCAGAGCTATCGGGAGGCTGTGCGGTTCAAGGCGCCGCTCATCGGAACGGAGCACCTGCTGATCGCCATGATCCGGGAAAGCGACTGCGCAGCAGTACGGCTGCTGAATACCATGGATGTAAGCCTGCAGAAATTGTACGTGGATCTGCGCGGTGCCATGGGCGAGGACGGAGCAGATGCGCGAGAGGAGCTTCAGTCCTCCGGATCCGGAGCAGATGGCAGTGCGGCGACTCCGACGTTAAACAGCTTCAGCCGTGATCTGACAAAGCTTGCCCGGGAGGGAAGACTGGATCCGGTGATCGGCCGGGAAAGTGAGATCCAGCGTGTTGTCCAGATCCTGAGCAGAAGAACGAAAAATAATCCCTGCCTGATCGGTGAACCGGGGGTAGGTAAAACCGCGGTTGTGGAGGGCCTTGCCCAGATGATCGCAGGCGGCAATGTGCCGGAAACCATTGCAGATAAACGCGTGATGACGCTGGATCTGTCCGGCATGGTAGCCGGATCCAAATACCGCGGTGAATTTGAGGAGCGCATCAAGAAGGTGATTTCCGAAGTAACCGAAGACGGGAATGTGCTTTTGTTCCTGGATGAGATCCATACCATCATCGGAGCAGGCGGTGCAGAGGGAGCCATTGATGCCTCCAATATCTTAAAGCCTTCCCTGGCCCGTGGAGAGATCCAGCTGATCGGCGCCACAACTCGGGAGGAATACCGCAAGTACATTGAGAAAGATGCAGCACTGGAGCGCCGTTTCCAGCCGGTTGTGGTAGAGGAGCCGACAGAGGAGCAGTCCATCGCCATTTTAAAGGGCCTGCGCCCGAAATATGAGGAGCATCATAAGGTAACCATTACGGATGATGCACTTGTGGCTGCGGTCCGTCTGTCTGCCCGCTATATCAATGACCGCTTCCTTCCGGATAAGGCCATTGATCTGATCGATGAGGCGTCCTCCAAAATCCGCCTGACCACATATGTGGAGCCTGCGGAGATTAAAAGCCTGACAGAGGACATTGACAAGCTGGAGCTCCAGAAGGAACAGGCTATTAAAAATGAGGCATATGAGAAAGCCGGTGACATCAAGAAGCGCCAGCAGAAGAAGCGCGAAAAGATCGAAAAGCTTCGCGAAAAATGGCAGAAGGAAAAAACATCCAGGAAGCTGATCGTCGGAGAAGGCGAGATTGCGGATGTGGTTTCCGGCTGGACCAAAATCCCGGTGAGAAAGCTGGCAGAGGAGGAATCAGAGCGTCTGCGCAGGCTGGAGTCCATTCTGCATGAGCGCGTAGTGGGTCAGGAGGAGGCTGTGACCGCTGTGGCAAAGGCTATCCGCAGAGGCCGTGTGGGCTTAAAAGATCCGAAGCGTCCGATTGGTTCCTTCTTATTCCTGGGACCAACCGGCGTTGGAAAGACCGAGCTCTGCAAGGCACTGGCGGAAGCTATGTTCGGTACGGAAAATGCCCTGATCCGCGTTGACATGTCGGAGTACATGGAGAAGCACAGTGTCTCAAAGATGATCGGATCACCGCCAGGATATGTAGGCTATGAGGAGGGAGGCCAGCTCAGTGAGAAGGTCCGCCGGAACCCGTATTCCGTGATCCTCTTTGATGAGATCGAGAAGGCACACCCGGATGTATTTAACATTCTGCTGCAGGTACTCGATGATGGCCACATCACGGATGCCCAGGGCCGCAGGATTGATTTTAAGAATACTGTGCTCATCATGACCTCCAATGCAGGCGCGGAGAACATCATTTCCCCGAAACGCCTGGGCTTTGCCTCCAATGATGACGCGAAAGAGCGCTACCGCTTCATGAAGGAGCGTGTCATGGAAGAGGTGAAGCGGATGTTCAAGCCGGAGTTTTTAAACCGTATTGATGAGATCATCGTATTCCACCAGCTTTCTCAGGATCATATGAAAGAAATCGTGGATATCATGCTGAAGAGTATCTGCAGACGCACTCTGACCCAGATGAACTTAAAGCTCACGGTAGATGACACGGCAAAGGCATTTCTTGTGGAAAAGGGCTATGACGAAAAGTACGGTGCCCGTCCGCTGCGCCGCGCGATCCAGAATCTGCTGGAAGATAAGCTCGCTGAGGCTGTGCTGGACGGTGAAGTTAAAGCCGGTGATGAAGTAACCGTTACCAAAGGAGAAGACAGCTTGAAATTTTTATCGGCAGAAGTGATAAAAAACTAGATTAATTTTGTCGGTTGTTGTATAATCCTATGAGAAATATGAAAATACCAGGAGGGCAAACACATGCCAGTAATCGAATCTTTAATCCGCTCCGAAGCTGATGGAACCATCAGCTTTGGCAATTACAAATTAGACACCAAGAGCAAGCTTGATAATTTTGAACATGCGGGAGATTTATATAAGATCAAAACCTTCTATGAGATCACAAAATTAGAGCGCAACGGTTCTTTCGTTTATGAGTCTGTACCGGGAACAGCAGTAGAGCATTTCTCTGCAAAGCATGATGGCGTAGAGTTTACCGTATCCGGCGACAAAGATGCCCAGATCACCATTCAGCTGGAGGATGATACAGAATACGAGGTTTATGTTGACGGTGTTGCGGTAGGCGGCATGAAGACCAACATGAGCGGCAAGCTGGTAGTCAGTGTGGAGTTAAGCGAGGGTGTCACCTGTCAGGTTAAGGTGGTAAAACGCTAAACATCCTCTTTCAGGAAGGGCATACATAGCATGGCAAAAGCAAAGACAACCGTATTTTTCTGCAAGGAATGCGGTTTTGAATCCAGCAAATGGCTTGGACAGTGTCCGGCATGTAAAGAGTGGAACACACTGGTGGAGGAACCGGTGGCAAAGAAAGCTCCGGCCGGCCGTACAGGCGGTATTTCCCAGCGTGTACCGGCAAAGCCTGTAAAGCTGGAGGAGGTGTCCATAGAAGAACAGGACCGGATCCCAACGGGATATCCGGAACTGGATCGTGTACTGGGGAGCGGCATAGTAGCCGGCTCCCTGGTTTTAGTTGGGGGTGATCCCGGTATCGGAAAATCGACCCTGCTGCTTCAGATGTGCCGGAATCTGGCCAGGGATGGACACCGGGTGCTTTATATTTCCGGTGAGGAATCCTTAAAACAGATCAAGATGCGGGCCAGCCGAATCGGAACCGTAAGCGGAGAACTTCTGTTTTTATGCGAAACAAATCTGGATACGATCGAGGAGGCCATCCGCGAGACAAAACCGGAGATCGTCATCATCGATTCCATCCAGACCATGTTCCGGGAGGATGTGGCATCCGCACCGGGCAGCGTGAGCCAGGTACGGGAATCCACCAGTGTGCTGATGCAGATTGCCAAGGGCCTGGGGATTTCTGTGTTCATTGTCGGACATGTGACCAAAGAGGGTGTGGTAGCCGGGCCGCGTGTGCTGGAGCATATGGTAGACACAGTTCTCTATTTTGAGGGTGAACGCAATGCCTCTTACCGCATTCTGAGGGGAGTAAAGAACCGCTTTGGCTCCACCAATGAGATTGGCGTGTTTGAGATGCAGGAGAATGGACTGGAGGAGGTAGAAAATCCATCGGAGTATCTGTTAAGCGGACGTCCGGAGGATGCTTCCGGTGCTGTGGCAGCATGCTCTTTAGAGGGAAGCAGACCAATCCTCCTGGAAGTGCAGGCGCTTGTGACCCAGACAAACTTTGGCATGCCAAGGCGTACCGCAGCAGGGACGGATTTCAACCGTGTGAACCTGCTGATCGCTGTGTTGGAAAAGCGCTGCAGATATGAGATGTCCCGTTACGATGCTTACGTGAATATCGCAGGCGGCATGCGGATGAACGAACCGGCGCTCGACCTTGCCATCATTATGGCTCTGGTATCCAGCATGAAGGATAAGCCTGTGAATCCAAAGTGCATGATCTTCGGCGAGGTGGGACTGGCCGGCGAGGTGCGTGCCGTCTCCAAGGCGGAGCAGCGAGTACATGAGGCCATCAAGCTGGGATTTGAGTCCTGTATCCTGCCGCAGGTATCTCTGGATAAGATGAAGAACACTGATAAGATCACACTGTACGGTGTGAACAATGTAAGGGAAGCCATTCGGCTGATTTGATGAAAAAGCAGGAAACCGGCCCGGGGCTGGTTTCCTGCTTAAAACACTGCTTTCGCATAAAAAATATATTTTTTTCAAAAAATTAAAAAAATTGTTGACAGTGCGAATAATCCATGTTATTATAATGGAGCGTTGAGGAAAACGAAAGAAACAAAAGCTTAACAAAACCGCATAGGGGATTAGTTCAATGGTAGAGCAACGGTCTCCAAAACCGTCGATGGGGGTTCGAGCCCCTCATCCCCTGCTAAAGAAGAGCGATAAGGTCGAAAGGTCTTATCGCTCATTTTGTTATGCGCAGAGATCCATTCCACAAAAAACAGGAGGAATTTTCATGGACGCTGATCGAGGAATCATCCGCATTTCCGTGCGAAACCTTGTGGAGTTTGTCATGCGGAGCGGAGATATAGATAACCGCAGAACCTCCGCGGCGGAGAAGGACGCCATGCAGGCGGGCAGTCGTATGCACCGGAAGATCCAGAAACGTCAGGGCGCGGATTACCACGCTGAGGTGCCGATGAAGCATACGGTGGAGCAGGAAGATTACCGGATTCTGGTAGAAGGCCGGGCAGACGGTGTCATTGAGGCAGTCTCCGGAGTTACGATCGATGAGATCAAGTGTGTCTATCTGGATATTCATCAGCTGGAAGAGCCGCTTACGCTGCATTTGGCGCAGGCACTGTGCTATGCGTATATGTACTGTGCGGATCACGAAAATATAAATTCCATTACCATCCAGATCACCTACTGCAATCTCGAAACGGAGGAGATCCGCCGCCTGAAGCAGGATAAGACGCGGGAAGAACTTGAGGAATGGTTTCAGGGACTGATCCATGAATATGTGAAGTGGGCTAAATATCTGTATCATCATACCCTTCGACGGAATGAATCTCTGCGGGAACTTCAGTTTCCGTATGAGTACCGGACCGGACAGAAGGAGCTTGCCGTGTCTGTGTATCGGGCACTGGCCCGCAGGCGCAATCTGTTTATTCAGGCGCCGACCGGAATCGGAAAGACCCTTTCCGTGGTTTACCCATCCTTAAAATCCATGGGCAATGGGACCGGAGAGAAGCTGTTTTACCTGACGGCAAAAACCATTACCCGAAGTGTGGCGGAAAACTGTTTTGCGCTGCTTCGGGAGCGGGGCATGTTGTTTACCACCGTGACTGTCACAGCGAAAGAAAAACTCTGCCCCATGGAAAAGACCGAATGTAACCCGGATGCCTGTCCCTGCGCAAAGGGACATTTTGACCGGGTGAATGATGCCGTGTTTGATATCATCCATGAACAGCAGGGCATTACCAGGGAGATTCTTCTTCAATATGCGGACCGGTATCAGGTCTGCCCCTTTGAATTCTGTCTGGACATCAGCAGCTGGGCAGACGGCATTATCTGTGATTATAACTATGTATTTGATCCGAATGCCAGACTAAAACGCTATTTTGCGGAGGGAAATCAGGGGGACTATCTGTTTCTGGTGGATGAAGCGCACAATCTGGTCAGCCGGGCACGGGAAATGTTCAGCGCCTGCCTGGTAAAGGAGGATATCCTGCTGGTGAAAAAGCTGGTCAGAGGGCGTTCCGGAAAGCTTGTGCGGGAATTGGAACGCTGCAACCGCAATCTGCTGGAGCTGAAGCGGGAATCAGCCAGATACCGGGTGCTGCCGGACGTAAATCTGCTGGCATCGAATCTTCTGGGAGTCATGGGAGAGCTTGAAGTGTTTCTGGAGGAAGAAAAAGAATTTCCGGAACGGGAACTGGTTCTGCAGTTTTATTTTGACCTGCGGCATTTTCTGAACATGCATGATGGCCTGGATGATCATTACCGGATCTATACGGAGCTGGGGGAGGATGGAAATTTCCGCCTGTATCTGTTCTGTATTGATCCGTCCCGGTGCTTAAACGCCTGTCTGGAAAAGGGTATTGCGGGAATCTTTTTTTCAGCGACCATGATTCCGGTCATCTATTATAAGAAGCTGCTCAGCGGCAATCCGGAGGATTTTGCAGTTTATGCAAATTCTCCGTTTGACGGGAAGAACCGGTTGATTCTGGTGGCGAAGGATGTCAGCAGCCGTTACAGCCGCAGAAACCGAACAGAATTTGGCAAGGTGGCCGATTATATTACGGAGCTGGCCCACAGCCATGTGGGAAATTATATAGTGTTTTTTCCATCCTATCGTTACATGGAGGCAGTGGAACAGCTTCTGGATGAGCGCTATGACGGAAGCTTTCGCTGGCAGATGCAGACGAGCCGCATGACGGAGAAGGAGCGGGAGAAATTTCTGGAGCTGTTTGAAGAAAAGCGTGAACAATCCTTTGTCGGACTTTGTGTGCTTGGCGGGATATTTTCAGAGGGAATTGATCTGAAGGCGGAACGACTGGAAGGAGCGATCATTGTGGGAACCGGCTTGCCAATGGTATGCAGTGAACAGGAAATCCTGATGCAGTATTTTGCGGAACAGGGAGAGAATGGATACGATTATGCCTATCAGTATCCGGGTATGAATAAGGTGCTGCAGGCAGCAGGACGGGTCATCCGCACGGCTGAGGACCGGGGCGTGATTTTGCTTTTAGATGACCGCTTTTTGCGGCAGGAGCTCCAGGAGCTGTTCCCGCGGGAATGGACCGAATATGGTCTGGTGACCCGGGAAACGGCAGGAGGGTGGCTGAAACATTTCTGGGAGAAACGATAGCCTGGACAAAAATCCTGGTTCAGGAATGGGGCAAAGAAAGTCCGGCATGAAAAATGGAGATGCGCTACAGCATCTCCATAAACTGCTTAGCCGCCTGGGAAATAGGCAGGCTGTCATTGCTTGCGACCACGATCTGACGGGTTGGAAGCTCTTCGTGGATCTGAACCTTAAAAAGGCTGTGCTCGTTTTCCGGAATACAGTAATCCGGAACAAAGGCAACGCCCAGACCGATGCGGGCCAGGTCAATTAAAAGATCATTGCTGGAAAGCTCGATCTCCGGAACCAGATCCAGCTGATGGCGCTGGAACATGCTGTGCAGAAACTCACTTGTGGTGCTCTTGCGGTCCAGCATCAGGATCGGAAAGTGCCTTAAATCCTTCAGGCTGATGGTTTTGCCCCGCAGCTCCTTGTATTCGTCGTTGGCTACGAAGACGTCTTTAAATTCCCGGATGATACGCACATTCTGGGTGTTGGAAAGACCGGAGTTTGGATAGTTGGTGATGGCAAAATCCACCTGGCCGGATTCCAGCAGTTTTGCGCAGGCAATGGAGGTCTGGTTGGTAACCTTGATATGCACATTCGGATAGCGCCTGTGAAAATCCTTCAGATAAGATACCAGATAGTAACGGCAGATGGTGTCACTGGCACCGATGCGAAGCTGACCGCCGTTTAAGGTATTCGCCTCTAAAAGCTGGTTCTCGCCCTGGCGGATCAGGTTCATGGCAGGTTCGATATGCTTTAAGAGAATCTCACCCTCCGGCGTAAGCTGTACCCGCTTCGTGCTGCGGATGAAAAGCGGCTGGTTCAGCTTTTTTTCCAGTACCTTGATGGACTGGCTGACAGCAGACTGGGAAATGAACAGCTGCTTGGAGGCTTCCGAGAAGCTTAGGGTATTAGCAACATGATAAAATACTTTATATAGTTCGTAATTGATGTCCAATATTAGTCCTCCTTATAAAACTATGGCTATTCTATCATGCTGCTGATGAATTGTAAAGGACCTGCGGGATAAATTGGCATCGAAAAAGAATATAATAAATTCTTAAATCGCTTGCATAAAATCCGGATTCGGTATAATCTGTCAGAGATAGACAATCCGTCCGCTTACACACAAGTCAGCGAACCAATGCGATGCCTGGTGGAATCAGCACTTTCAGAACGGACCGGACAGTCACCGCTTTTGCAGGCACTCCGGCTTATGGAATGCCTGGACGGAAGTCTGGAACTGTCAGTTCTGGCACGGACTGGATCCCACGCATAACCGTCTTGCAGATGAACGCTATATCAAGCTGAGCCATGGACTGGATTTTATGGATGCTGCCGTTGACCGGGGCTGCTTCCTCGGCAAAGCCGGCCAGGAGCAGACAATATTGATAAAGGTGGAAGAAAAGTGAAGCACGATGCTACGATAAAAACCGTGACAGAAGTAGGACTTGCTGTCGATGAAAAATTAAGGATCTTAAAACACGTGATCGAGCCGGAACACAAAACCGGAAAGGAAAAGAGGATCTGCGTTGTAACCGGTACCCATGGAGACGAGCTGGAAGGCCAGTATGTCTGTTATGAGCTGAACCGGATCTTAAAAGAACAGAAGGAACATTTAAAGGGAATCGTCGAGATATACCCTGCATTAAATCCCCTGGGCGTGGACTCCATATCCCGGGGTATTCCTATGTTTGACCTGGACATGAACCGCATCTTTCCGGGAAGCGAGGAAGGCTCTGTGGCAGAGCATGTGGCGGCAAAAATCGTGGAAGATATTGCAGGCGCAGACCTGTGCATTGACATTCATGCCAGCAATATTTTCCTGAGGGAAATTCCACAGGCCCGCATCAATGTCAACACCAGGGAGCAGCTTCTGCCCTTCGCGACACGTCTGAATCTGGATTTTGTCTGGGTCCATGCGGCGGCTACTGTGCTGGAATCAACGCTGGCCCACAGTTTAAACTCCATCGGGGTCCCGACGGTTGTTGTTGAGATGGGTGTAGGCATGCGTATTACGGAGCATTTCTGCCATCAGCTGACTGACGGAATTTTCTGTGTGATGAAGGATCTCGGAATCTGGGACGGCGATGTGATCGTTCCAAAGGAACCGATCATTTCTGATGATGGAGAGGTCGGATTTTTGAATGCAGAGCATCCGGGAATTTTTATCCCTTCTGTGGAACACTGGAAAAATGTGGAAGAGGGACAGATCATTGGACGGATCTTAAATCCGCTGACCGGAGAAATTGCCCAGGAAGTAAAAGCACCGATCCACGGAATGCTCTTTACGCTGCGGGAATATCCGGTGGTATCCTGCGGTTCCCTGATCGCCCGTGTGCTGGGAGGTGACTACCGATGAGAAAAGAGATTATATTTACGCTGGAAAACAGTTACCGGGATAACATGGACGTGTACGGCTTCCACTTCGGAAAGGGAGAGAAGGCAGCCTGCATTGTAGGGGCCATACGCGGCAACGAGGTACAGCAGCTGTATATCTGTTCCCAGCTGGTAAAGGCATTAAAGGAACTGGAGGAGAAGGGCGCCATTGTGCACGATAATGAGATTCTGGTAATCCCGTCTGTCAACCACAGTTCCATGAACATCGGAAAACGCTTCTGGGCAACGGACAATACCGATATCAACCGGATGTTTCCGGGATATCATGCCGGAGAAACTACCCAGCGGATCGCAGATGGTGTGTTCCGGGCAATCCAGGGATACAATTACGGCATTCAGTTTACCAGCTTTTACCTTCCCGGAGATTTTGTGCCGCATGTCCGCATGATGGACACCGGTTACCAGAACGCAAGCCTGGCGAACCTGTTTGGACTTCCGTATGTAGTGATCCGCCAGCCGCAGCCGATCGATACGGCTACGCTGAATTATAACTGGCAGATCTGGAATACCAATGCGTTTTCTGTTTACAGCAGTGCCACAGTGCAGATCGATGAGCGGGCAGCCCGTATGGCGGTCGCATCCGTGCTGCGTTTCCTGACCCGTATGGGGATTTTGCGTTATACCAGCCACAGCGGCTATATTGCAAGCGTCCTGCGGGAAGATGACCTGACGAATGTCAAAAATGATCTTCCGGGTCTTTACCGCAGGCATGTGGAGCCGGGGCAGGAGGTGCACCGGGGAGAGGTGCTGGCTTCCATCATTGACCCGCTGGAGGGTGAAGTGATCAGCCAGATCCTGTCTCCGACAGACGGAATTGTCTTTTTTGCCTATCATGAGCCTACGGTGATGGAGGGCACGATCATTTTCAAGATCATCCGCCGTCTGCACGAATAGACTGTGTCTTTATATCAGGTCAGTGCTCCTGCCACCGGCTCAGAACATGCTCCCGGTTCAGGAAATTGTTCAGCTCTGCCCCGATAAACAGGATGCAGATGCAGATGTAAAGCCACAGCATCAGAAGAACAATGGCTGTCAGGCTCCCGTACATATAGGAAAAATTACTGAAATGTGAAAAATAAATAGAAAAGGCATAAGAAAATGCCAGCCATAAAACCGCGGTAAAGACAGCTCCCGGAAGCTGCTGCCGCGGTTTTTGCTTTCTGCACGGAACGATGGTATAGAGTCCTACAAAGGTAAGCAGGAAGATGGCCATTGCAAAAAGAAAGCGCAGACTGATGACAATGCGGGCTGTGGGCGCAAGGATCGGAAGAAAGCGAAGCAGCAGATGCTCAATATTTTTGCCGAAGATCAGAAGCACGAGGGACATGACACAGACCAGCATAAAGATCAGCGTGTAAAAGGAACACAGCAGGCGCTGCAAAAGATAATTGCGGCGTTTAAAGTCCCCGTAAATCCGGTTTAAGCCCCGCTCAATGCCCAGCATTCCCTTGGAGGCGGACCACAGGGCCGTCAGCGCGGTTACGGACAGAATGGTTCCCGGAGATTTGATGTAAAGATCCTCTACAATGTTGACAATCAGAGCGTGCAGCATCTGGGGCATGATCTTTACCATGACAGCGAGCAGGTCAGATTTTCCGACGTTCGGAAGAAACTGGATCAGGGTCAGGAGCAGCATGATAAAGGGAAAGAATGCGGTTACAATAAAGAAGGATGCCTGTGCTGCGTACACGGTAATCTCATCCTTTACGCACCGGTCCCAGAGCTGTTTACAATAAAGGAAAAAAGAAATCATAGATAACGTTTCCTTTCTGAAGTCTTACTCTTTATCATAGTAGCATGAGCTTTGGAATATGGCAAGGAGAGGTTTTCGGCTTCTTGTGGATGCCGGAAATATGTGCTATAATTATCCAATACGTTTTGCTGTGAAGTGCAAAACGAAAAACCTATGACACCTGGAGGTTTACCATGAAGAGGCTGCTGCGTTATTTAAACGCCTACAAAAAAGAGACGGTGCTGGCCCCTCTCTTTAAAATGCTGGAAGCCAGTTTTGAATTGTTTGTACCGCTTGTTGTTGCACGAATCGTGGATGTAGGCATCAAAAATCAGGATCCGGGCTATATCCTGCGAATGGGAGGACTTCTTGTATTGCTGGGAGTGATCGGCCTGACCTGTTCCATCACGGCACAATATTTTTCGGCAAAGGCAGCAGTCGGTTTTGCGACCGGTCTGCGCAATGATCTGTTTGCCCATATCGGAAGCCTCTCTTACAGTGAGCAGGATACCATCGGAACCTCCACGCTGATCACCCGCATGACCAGCGATATCAACCAGGTACAGTCCGGTGTGAATCTGACACTGCGGCTGCTCCTCCGTTCTCCGTTCATCGTGTTCGGAGCCATGGTTATGGCTTTCACCGTAAATGTGAAGGCAGCCATGATCTTTGTAGTTGCCATTCCGGTGCTTTCTGTGATCGTATTCGGTATCATGGCTGTCAGCATGCCGCTGTACAAAAAGGTTCAGAAGCAGTTAGACCATGTGACCCAGGCAACCCGGGAAAACTTAACTGGCGCACGTGTGATCCGTGCCTTTAACCGACAGGAGGATGAAATCCGAAACTTTGACGAGTCCAACGGACTTCTCGTAAGGTTCCAGGTCTTTGTCGGTAAGATTTCCGCGCTGATGAACCCGATGACCTATGTGGTAGTCAACCTTTCCATTATTTCAGTAGTCTGGATCTCCGGAAAACAGGTGGATGCCGGCATTATCACCCAGGGTGAGACGGTGGCGCTTGTCAACTATATGTCGCAGATCCTGGTAGAGCTGATCAAGATGGCAAACCTGATCATTTCCATTTCCAAGGCACTGGCCTGCGCAAATCGTATCAGCAGTGTCCTGGAAGAAAAGAGCAGCATTGTCAGTCCTGCTAAGGGTATGGTAACGGCTTCGGAAGCTGCGGCAGAGGGAGCAGGAGCACCGGCAAAGGTACAGTTTGATCATGTGAACTTTCTTTATAAGGGCGCCAAGGCAGATTCCCTGACAGACATCAGCCTGACCGTAAAGAAGGGACAGACTATCGGTATCATCGGCGGTACCGGTTCCGGAAAATCATCTCTGGTAAATCTGATCCCGCGTTTCTATGATGTGCGGGAGGGTGCAGTCCTTGTGGATGGTGTGAATGTAAAGGATTATCCGCTGGAAACCCTGAGAGAAAAAATCGGTGTTGTGCCGCAGAAGGCAATCCTCTTCCAGGGAACTCTTCGTGAAAATATGAGATGGGGCAAAAAGAATGCCACCGATGAGGAAATCTACCGCGCCCTGGATATCGCGCAGGCCCGCGAATTCGTGGATGGCAAGGAAAAGGGACTGGATCTTTATATTGACCAGGCCGGAAAGAATTTATCCGGCGGACAGAGGCAGCGCCTGACCATTGCCCGCGCCCTGGTGCGCGAGCCGGAGATCCTGATCATGGATGACAGTGCCTCTGCACTGGATTTCGCGACGGATGCGAAACTCCGTATGGCGATCCAGAAGGGCACAAAGGATATGACTGTTTTCATTGTATCCCAGCGTGCGACCACGATCCGGCATGCGGACCAGATCGTTGTCCTGGATGATGGTGCGGCTGTGGGCATTGGTACTCATGAGGAGCTGTTTGAAAGCTGTGAGGTATATCGCGAGATCTGTCTGTCTCAGCTTTCCAGAGAGGAGGTGCAGTAAGGTGGCAAAACTTGAGATCGAAAAACATAAATCAACCTTAAAGCGGATCCTGAACTACATTGGAAGCTATAAATGGCTCGTAGTTCTCTCTCTGGTCCTGGCTGCCGTAACCGTGGCAACCACCCTTTACGCGCCGATCCTGGTGGGAGAGGGTGTCGACCTGATCCTGGGGCCTGGCAATGTGGATTTTACCGGGCTGCTTGCGATCCTTCGTAAAATTGCAGTCGTGATCGTCGTTACGGCGCTTGCCCAGTGGCTCATGAACCATATCAACAACCAGATCACCTACCGGGTGGTAAAGGACATCCGCACCAAGGCCTTCAATCATCTGGAGATTCTTCCGCTGAGCTACATTGATTCTCACCAGTACGGCGATATCATCAGCCGTATCATTGCAGATATTGACCAGTTCTCCGAGGGACTGCTGATGGGCTTTACCCAGCTTTTTACCGGTGTCCTGACGATTCTCGGAACCCTTGGATTCATGCTGGTGGTGAATCCGTTCATTACGCTTGTGGTAGTGTGCGTGACTCCGCTTTCCCTGTTTGTGGCAAGCTTTATCGCAAAGAAAACCTATTCCATGTTCAGGCTTCAGTCCCAGACCAGGGGTGAGCTGACTTCCCTGGTAGATGAAATGGTGGGAAATGAAAAAGTAGTACAGGCCTTTGGCTATCAGGATGAGGCGCAGAAGCGCTTTGAGGAGATCAACGGACGCCTTCAGGGCTACAGCCTGCGTGCGATCTTTTTCTCTTCGATCACCAACCCGGCCACCCGCTTTGTCAACAGTATGGTATATGCCAGCGTCGGTGTTGCCGGTGCTTTCGCTGCCATTCGCGGACTGCTTACCGTGGGACAGCTTTCTGCGTTCTTAAGCTATGCGAACCAGTACACAAAGCCTTTTAATGAGATTTCCGGCGTTGTGACCGAGCTGCAGAATGCCCTTGCCTGCGCGGCACGGGTATTTGAGCTGATCGACGAGCCGCCGTTTACCCCGGAGGATGCCGACGCAGTCAATCTTCAGAACGTGGACGGCAGTGTAAAGCTGGAGCATGTAAATTTCTCCTACACTCCGGATACTTCCCTGATCGAGGATTTAAACCTGGATGTAAAGCCAGGACAGCGCATTGCCATTGTCGGACCGACCGGCTGCGGCAAGACCACCATGATCAATCTGCTGATGCGTTTCTACGATGTAGTAAGCGGTTCTATCAGGGTGTCCGGTGAAGATATCCGCCACGTTACAAGAAAGAGTCTGCGCACCAATTATGGAATGGTTCTGCAGGAAACCTGGTTAAAGGCCGGAACCATCCGGGAGAATATTGCCTACGGCAAGCCGGACGCGACCGAGGAGGAGGTCATCCGGGCGGCAAAGGAGGCGCATGCCCACAGCTTTATCAAGCGTATGCCGGATGGATATGACACGGTGATCTCCGAGGATGGTGGCAATCTTTCCCAGGGGCAGAAGCAGCTTCTCTGCATTGCCCGCGTCATGCTGTGCCTGCCTCCGATGCTGATCCTCGATGAGGCAACCTCTTCCATCGATACCCGCACCGAGATCCGTATCCAGAAGGCTTTCGCTGCCATGATGAAAGGCCGTACCAGCTTTATTGTTGCACATCGTCTTTCTACTATCCGTGAGGCCGATGTGATCCTGGTGATGAAGGATGGCCATATCATTGAGCAGGGAACCCATGAGACCCTGCTGGCACAGAACGGATTTTACGCGAACCTGTATAACAGCCAGTTCGCGGGATAATAAGGAGTGTTGGAATTATGAATTACGCAACCATCAAGCCGGTAGACATTGCCAATGGTCCGGGTGTGCGGGTGTCGCTTTTTGTGAGCGGCTGCAGACATCACTGCAAGGGCTGTTTCAATGCTCAGGCATGGGATTTTGAGTACGGTGAACCGTTTACGGAAGAGGTCTGGCAGAAGATCTTTTCCGCTCTGGATCACGACTACATGGAAGGCATTACCCTGCTTGGCGGGGAGCCTATGGAGCCGGAGAACCAGGCTGGGCTGCTGCCGTTTTTAAAAGAGCTGAAAAAGCGTTTTCCCAAAAAGACGATCTGGTGCTTTTCCGGATATGATTTCGAGAAGGACATTCTGGGACGCATGATGAAGGAATCGGAGGTAACACGGGAACTGGTGCCGCTTCTGGATGTTCTGGTAGATGGAAAATTTGTGGAAGACTTAAAGAATTTAAGCCTGAAATTCCGTGGATCCGAAAACCAGCGGATCCTGGATGTGGCGCGCTCTCTTGCAGCCGGGAAGGCAGTCTGGATGGAGCAATATCGATAATGGAGCTATCAAAAATGGAAAACAAGAGAAGGGTGCTGTGGAAGCTGTTTGTCTCCACGCTCTACCTGAGTGCTTTTACCTTTGGCGGCGGTTATGTGATCGTTTCGCTTCTGAAGAAAAAATTCGTAGATGAATATCACTGGATCGAGAATGAGGAGATGCTGGATCTGGTCGCGATCGCCCAGTCCTCTCCGGGAGCCATTGCGGTCAACGGGGCCATCGTGGTGGGATATAAGCTGGCCGGAATGGCCGGAACGGTGATTGCAATTCTCGGAACCATTATTCCGCCGTTTCTGATCATTTCTGCAATCTCAGTCTTTTATAATCTGGTAAAGGACAATTTCATTGTGAGTCAGATGCTGCAGGGCATGCAGTCCGGAGTAGGGGCAGTCATCGCATCGGTTACCTATGAGATGGGAGCCGGCATTGTTCATGGAAGGAACAAGACATCCATCCTTATTATGGTCTGCGCTTTTGCTGCATCCTGTATCTTCCGGGTCAATGTCATTTTCGTGGTGATTGCCTGCGGACTTCTTGGCGTCGCGCGGACGCTCCTTACCGGAAAGGAGGCTGCATAAATGATCTATCTTAAGCTTTTTATCAGCTTTCTCCAGATTGGCATGTTCAGCTTTGGAGGCGGCTATGCGGCTATGCCTCTCATACAGGGACAGGTAGTGAACGGGCATCAGTGGCTGACCATGGCGGAATTTACGGATCTCATTACGATTTCCCAGATGACACCAGGTCCCATTGCAGTGAACTCTGCCACCTTTGTCGGAATGAAGATTGCCGGTGTACCTGGAGCTCTCGCAGCAACATTCGGATGTATTCTGCCTTCCTGCGTCATCGTTACGCTGATCGCGAAGCTGTATCTCAAATACCGGAACATGGCCCTGTTGCAGGGCGTGCTGGCCTCCTTAAGACCTGCGGTGGTCGCCCTGATCGGCTCTGCGGGTATTGCCATTTTGATCAATGCCTTCTGGGAAAACAGCGCGCAGATTACTGCTTGGGGAACCAACTGGATCATGGTAGGAATCTTTGTGATCTCTGTAGTGCTGCTGCAGAAGGGAAAGATGAATCCGATCCTGGTCATGGTGCTGGCCGGAGTCATGAAGGTTCTGACGGCCCTGTTCATTGGCGCATAAAGATAATTGTGTTTATTTTGTGCCCAAAAGAAAAAGGTTCTTTTGACGGTCTGTAAGAAATTTGTCAGAATCTTCCAATTCTCGTCAGAATTGTAGAAATAGTGTCAGAATCGCTAAGAGAACGGTAAAGTCTTAAGCCTCCTCTTTGTGCTAGAATTCTATCATAAGAAAACGATGACAGAATTCAGACAGCACGAAAGAGGAGGCTTACATTATGATGAGAGGAAAACGAATTGCCGGATGGGTATTTGCATTTGCATGCACGGTCATGGCAGGCTGTGGGTTTTCTTTAGCCGCTGAGGGCTATGGATTATATAAAAATGCAGTACAGACTGTAAGCCTGGAGGAAAAGGTAAACGAGATCCGCAGCCGGGAGAGTTTTACTTCCCTAGAAGAGATGCCGGAGACTTATGTGCAGGCTGTGGTAGCGGTGGAGGATCACCGCTTTTACGAGCATTTCGGCCTGGATCTGATCGCGATCGGCCGGGCTTTGGTCAATGATATAAAAGCAGGACGCTATGTAGAGGGCGGCAGCACCATCACACAGCAGCTTGCAAAAAATCTGTACTTTTCCCAGGAAAAGACCATGAACCGCAAAGCAGCTGAGGTTTTTCTGGCACTGGAACTGGAGCGGAACTATACTAAGGATGAGATTCTTGAACTCTATGTAAACAGCATTTACTTTGGAGACGGATACTACAATGTCGGAGAAGCCAGCGAAGGATACTTCGGGAAACCGGCAGCAAAGATGAATGATTATGAGTGCACGCTTCTGGCAGGCGTACCAAACGCCCCGTCCAAATACGCACCGAGCAAAAATCTGGCATTGGCCGAAAAACGTCAGAAGAAGGTCATAAGCCGGATGGAAGCCTGCGGTTATCTCACGAAGGAAGATACCACACTGATGAGCGCAGAACTGGTGGCGATGAATTAAGAAAACAAAAGGAAAAGGGACAGTCCAATGAAGCGGATCGTCCCTTTTCTTTCTGTTACTGAATTTCCCGGATCATACAGTATTGCTTGAGCGGGAAATTCTGCTTCATGATTCCATAGACTTTAAAGCCAAGGTTTTGATAGAATTCCACGTTCTTTTCGTTGTGGGTCTCCAGGGAGATCATCATGCGGTGGGAGTCAGCATAGTCGATGGCTTCCTGCATCAGCCGGGCGGCAATGCCATGATGCTGCATCTTAGGATCTACCGCAAGATAGATGATATGGAGACGCTGGTTCTGGTGCAGCTGGTCTGTCCAGCTGGAATTTAAATAGTCCACGCCCTTTAAAAAGTTGTGAAAGGTTCTCAGGGTGTGATCCTCCCTGATGAGGTAGGTGTCGGTCTGGAGCGTGGCCCGGGCTTCTGCAAAATAGAACTGGAAAATGTTGTAGGGCTCGGCCTCGTCAGAGACAACCAGTATTCCGTTTAAGTCGGCACTGTCGGAGAAAATCTCGCAGGTTTCGTAAAATTCATCCATATCGCAGTGGAAAAGCTCCGGCATAAGGCGCTCACGGACTTCAGGATCCGGAATCAGAGTCTCATAGAGCGGGTCGTGTTTGAAGCAGGCATACAAAAGCTGCTCTAGCTTTGGCAGATCTTCACGCTGTACGCGGTATAGTTTATCACTTTCCATAGTATGTTCAGACGAAGCTTCGTCTGTCCTTTCTGTATTTCATGATATTGTTGGTAAAAACTCAGATCAGAAACTGGTCATGCACCAGACTCTGAATCTGATCGGTGGTCTGCAGCAGCAGGCGGCACTGATCCTGGAAAATCCTGGTCAGATGACTGATCTCACCGGAGAGCGAAATCTCGTCTGGCTTTTCCTCTTTTTTCTGAAGCAGATCCTTCACCAGAGCATAGATGTTTTCGTGCGGCATCAGACGCCGGTAGCCCCATTTCAGTCGGTCCTGCGGCTGATTTAACACATAGTCGGTGAAATGGTTGTAAACCTCTTCATCAAACATGAAAGCGTAGGCATTGTTGTCTACCTGGTAGAGCTTTCGCAGGGCAGAAGAGAGATTCTGCTCCTTTAAGTTGGCAATGGCACCGCCGATCAGGCGGATGTTCTGCAGCAGGATTTCATGCGGGTAGTGGACATTGCCGTACCAATCAATGCGTACCAGCTCATCCTGGGCGTATTTGAAACGGCGAAGAGCTTCTTTTTCGGCTTCCCGGGATTCCAGATACAGGCATTCGGCTTCTTTTTGTCTTCCTTCTGCCAGAAGCGCACGATAATGACTGTTTAAGCTTCTGCGGGATTCATAACGGCTTTCCGCAACATCCGCTGCATCGGAGAGCATTTTTTCCAGGTCAGAGATCTTTTCTGCCAGAGAAGCCAGAGTCATAGGACTGATGAGATCCATGGCAACGAAGGAACGAAGAATCTCACTGGATGCGTTGTAGCCGTCCAGGGCACGCTTCATGACCGGAGCGGAGCATAACGGGATCACGCAGGTTTCGTCAAGAGCCATGATGAGAAGGGCGAAGAGCTCATGATGAAGCCGGTAGACCTGCTCATCGTAAAAGGCATCGTTATCAAACTGAGAGTGATAGTGAGTCTCCATAAAGCTTCCGCCCGTAAAATCGTTGACCATGGACGGGATGCCGGCAATGGCCATGGAAAAGTCATCGGACCAGGTCTCGATCGGGGACGTGACGCGGGTCTCCTCCGGGTATGCCTGGGTCAGATCCGGAAGCTCAGATAAGTATTCCTCCAGAAACCGTGTATATTCGTAGCAGCTGCGGATGCGTGCGCGGGTACCGTGCGCCAGGGCCGGAAGCTCGAAGTTTAAGTCAGCAATGACCTTTCCTACCCATTCCGGGTGTGCAGTGAACACCTGCTCGTATGCACCGGTGGACCAGTCAAAGTTGGAATCCACAACCCCCCATTCCTCAGCAGCCATGGCGCAGATCACAATGGTATTATTCGGAGTAAAACCACTTGCGAGAAGTGCTTTCGCGATGCCAAACATCAGGGCAATGGCCGTATTGTCATCCTGAAAGCCGCTGAAGTAAGAATCGTAGTGGGCAGACAGTAAAACCATGCGGTCCGGATGACGGCCGGGAATACTTCCCACGATGTTGTAGGTGGTACAGTCCCGGGTGACACGGCTGTCTGCATCCAGGGTGACGGTTATCTCGGCAGTGCGCTCCAAAAGCTCTTTTAAGGGATCGGAGTCCTTCCGGGAGATGGAGAACGCAGGTGCATTCTCCGGGCCTGCGATATCCTGGGCATTTAATGCTTCGTCATCGATCTCTCCGTAGCCGCCGCTCTGCACAGCGATCAGCGCAGCAGCGCCCTTTAAGTGTGCCTGATAAACCGGGTAATTGATCCACCATTCATCGCGCTGGTTGATATCTACGAGAACCAGCTTGCCGGTGACATCCTTCCCTTCGTAGTCAGCAGCGGTTCCCTTTCCAAGATACATCAGGGAAAATTCCTTCGGTCCGTCGGTAACAAACGTCGTCTGGTAAGCGCCAAGCTGGATCTCGTGACGAGTACCATCTTCACCGGAGTAGGAAAGAACAGCTTTTTTAAATTCCCAGCCATCTACCTTGACGGCATCTTTTCTCACATCGGAAAGGCCAATGGCTTCCATTTCCTGTTTCAGCATTTCACCGGTCTCAAACTCGGCGCGGGAACCGGCCGGACGGTAGCCCAGAACCGGATTGGTGCGAAACTGCTCCATACGCTTGGCCAGCCGGTAGGAGTAATCTATATCAAGGTTTTTCAGAATGGATTCCTGTAAGTTCATGTATGTGCAACCTCCGTTTTTACAATCAAAATGATTATAACAGATTATAACACTGAATCACAGGATAGGAAAGAAAAATGGTAAAAAAGAAAAATTCTAAAAAAACTACTTGATTTTCTGAAAATTTCGTGGTAACATTCAAATCAACAAAATAAAACAGTCTTCAGGGCGGAGTGAAATTCTCCACCGGTGGTAAAGCCCACGAGCCGCAAGGCATGATTCGGTGTAATTCCGAAGCCGACAGTACAGTCTGGATGAAAGAAGAAAAACGATGTGCATTTCCGGTGGGAATGTACTGTATCAAGTTAGAATCAAAGCTCTGGAATTCAAATTCCGGAGCTTTTTCTTTTTTTGGACCTGGGACCTGCAAAGGGAGGCATGTAATTTTGACAGAGTATAAATGGATGCGCCGGGCCATAGAGCTGGCAAAACAGGGAGAGGGCTGGACAAGTCCAAATCCGCTGGTTGGCGCTGTGATCGTAAAGCAAGGACAGATCATTGGAGAAGGCTATCATGCCAGGTATGGTGAATATCATGCAGAACGAAATGCCCTGATGGCCTGCACAGAACCGGCAGAGGGGGCGGATCTGTATGTAACGTTGGAGCCATGCTGCCATTACGGGAAGCAGCCGCCTTGTGTGGAGGTCATTGTGCAGGCCGGGATCCGGAGGGTGTTCGTTGGTTCGGATGATCCGAATCCGCTGGTAGCAGGAAAAGGGATCCGGTATCTGCGGGAGCGGGGCATCACAGTGGAAACCCATGTGCTGAAAGAGGAATGCGATCGTTTGAATCCGGTATTTTTTCATTACATCCGAAAAAAAACGCCCTACGTGGTTATGAAATATGCCATGACGATGGATGGAAAGATCGCTGCCTATACCGGCGCGTCGAAGTGGGTTACCGGAGAGCAGGCCAGGGCATATGTTCAGCAGGAGCGGCACCGCTATCGGGGAATCATGGTGGGAGTCGGTACCGTGCTGACAGATGACCCCATGTTAAGCTGCAGGATGCCCGGCGGGAGAAATCCGGTGCGGATTATCTGTGACACGCATTTGCGGACACCGGTTTCTTCTCAGGTTGTGAAGACGGCAAAAGAAATCCCTACGATCCTGGCAGTCTGTGAGACAGACAGGAGCAGATACCAGCCTTATCAAGAGGCCGGATGTCAGATCCTGACACTGCCTGATGCTGATGGCCATCTGGATCTGAATGCCCTTATGGAAAAGCTTGGGGAAGAACGGATCGACAGTGTTCTCTTAGAGGGCGGAGGAACCCTGAACTGGGCAGCCTTAAAAAGTGGAATCGTACGTGAGGTACATGCTTATATGGCACCAAAGCTTTTTGGTGGCTCGGAGGCAAAAACTCCGGTGGAAGGCCGGGGCGTGCCTGACCCTGCAGAGGCGGTACATTTAAAGGTCAGGGAAATCCGTCACCTGGGAGAGGATTTACTGATTGAAAGTGAGGTGCAGGATGTTTACGGGAATTGTTGAAGAAATCGGAACGCTCAAAAGGATTGTCTGGGGCACCCATTCGGCGGCACTCACCATTCAGGCAGATCGTGTTCTTTCGGACGCGGCAGTAGGTGACAGCATAGCAGTGAACGGAATCTGCCTGACGGTCACGAGTCTGGGAAATGCAGCTTTTACGGCAGATGTGATGCACGAGACGCTGAACCGTTCCTCCTTAAAAGGGGCAAAGCCCGGCATGCATGTGAACCTGGAGCGTGCTATGGCAGCAGGAGGACGGTTCGGAGGCCACATTGTGAGCGGCCACGTTGACGGAACCGGAACAATCCGGGAAATCCGGACGGATGACAATGCCGTGTGGTATACGATCAGTGCGGAGCCAAAGCTTCTTCGCTATATCGTAGAGAAAGGCTCCATCACCATCGACGGTATCAGCCTGACGGTGGCAGCTGCAGCTGCAGACCACTTTTCTGTATCCACGATCCCACATACAAATGCGGTGACAACGCTTGGAGAACGGAAGGTTGGAGATCTGGTCAATCTGGAAACCGATATCATCGGAAAATATGTGGAGAGACTTATGCGTCCGGAGGAACCGGAGACGCAGCAGAATACAGGAGCCGGCATGAAGCATAAGACAGAAGCATCCGCTGGCGGCATCACGAAAGAATTTTTGACCAAATATGGTTTTTAGGATACAGGAAGGAGAATAAGCATTATGATTCAGTACAATACAGTAGAGGAAGCATTGGAAGAGCTTCGAAAGGGACATGTCATCCTGGTGACAGACGATGCAGACCGGGAAAATGAGGGTGATTTTATCTGTGCGGCAGAGTACGCTACGACCGAGAATATTAATTTCATGGCAACACACGGAAAAGGCCTGATCTGTATGCCGATGTCTGCAGCTTATGCGGAAAAGCTCCAGTTTCCGCAGATGGTTTCGAACAATACGGACAATCATGAGACTGCATTTACGGTTTCTGTGGACTGTGTCGATACTACGACCGGTATTTCTGCGGCGGAACGCTCTGTGACGGCATTGCGCTGTGTAGCCGATGATGCAAAGCCGGCAGATTTTCGCAGACCGGGTCATATGTTCCCACTGGTGGCAAAGAAAAACGGAGTGCTGGAGCGAAACGGACATACAGAAGCAACCGTTGATCTGTGCCGCCTGGCCGGTTTAAAGGAATGCGGCCTCTGCTGTGAGATCATGCGGGAGGACGGAACGATGATGCGCACTTCGGAGTTGATAGAGCTGGCGAAAAAGTGGGATCTGAAATTTATCACGATCCAGGCCCTGCAAGCATATCGGAAATGCCATGAGAAGCTGGTGGACCGGGTGACCGTAACCCGCATGCCGACAAAATATGGAGAATTTACGGCATACGGATTTGTAAACCGTCTAAACGGCGAGCATCATGTGGCACTGGTGAAGGGCAGCATCGGCGATGGTGAGGATGTTCTTTGCCGTATTCACTCAGAGTGTCTGACAGGTGATACCTTCGGTTCCCTGCGCTGTGACTGCGGACAGCAGTTTGCCGCAGCTATGACCCAGATTGAACAGGAAGGCAGAGGTATTCTTTTGTATATGCGTCAGGAAGGACGGGGCATTGGCCTTATCAATAAGCTGAAGGCTTATGAGCTGCAGGAACAGGGCATGGATACACTGGAAGCAAATCTGGCTCTGGGCTTTGCGGGAGATGAGCGGGAATATTACATCGGCGCACAGATCCTGAAAGATCTCGGGGTGAAGAGTATGCGGCTTCTCACCAACAATCCGGATAAAGTGTACCAGCTTTCCGAGTTTGGCATGACGATCAGGGAACGGGTACCGATTCAGATGAGTGCCACAAAATATGACCTGTTTTATCTGCGGACTAAGCAGCAGCGTATGGGACATCTGCTGCGGTATTAAAACTGGTTATTGAGAATCATATAATATATAGAAGAAAGAAGGAACAATCATGAGAGTACTGGAAGGAAAAGTAGTAGCACAGGGAATCCGCGTAGGAATCGTGGCAGCAAGATTTAATGAGTTTATCACATCGAAGCTGGTGGGAGGTGCCCTGGACGGGCTGAAACGTCATGACGTAAAAGAGGAAGATATTGATGTGGCCTGGGTGCCGGGTGCTTTCGAGATTCCGCTGATTGCGTCTAAAATGGCAAAGAGCAAAAAATATGATGCAGTGATCTGCGTTGGCGCAGTGATCCGCGGCAGCACAAGCCATTATGATTATGTGTGCAGCGAGGTCTCCAAGGGGATTGCCAATGTTTCCTTAAACAGCGATATTCCGGTGATGTTCGGTGTGCTGACAACCGACAATATAGAGCAGGCTATTGAACGGGCCGGAAGCAAGGCGGGAAATAAGGGATACGAGTGTGCCACCGGTGCCATTGAGATGGTGAATCTGATCCGCGCACTGGAGTCATAAAAACAAAAAGCCTGGAAAATGCGGCCACTTTTGCAATGTGAAGCAATAAAATATTGACGAATCTTATTTTTCGGTTACAATAGGTAATAGCGATGTTATTACAAAGAACTGAAAGTGAGGAAATTTGCGATGTTAAGACAGGTTTCTGTTTATGCTGAAAATAAAAAGGGGGCATTAAAGGTCATTACCGGAATTCTGACTGAAGCTCAGATCAACATACTGGGTTCTGTTACCAACGACAGCGCGGAGTATGGAATCATCCGCATGGTAGTCACGGATCCGGATAAGGCGCAGGAAATCCTTCAAAAGGCAGGTTATCTTTGCCGCCTGACCAATGTGCTTGGCATTGAGGTCGAGGATGAGGTTGGAAGCTTAAACCGTGTGCTGGCAGCATTCCTTGAGAGCAACATTAACGTAAATTACCAGTATCTGTCCTTTAACCGCCAGTCCGGCAAGCCGGTCATGGTACTCCACACCGATGATTGTGAGTTCGTGGAGAAATGTCTGGCAGCAAAGGGCTTTCAGATGACCGAAGTATAAAACAACAGGATCCGATAAAATGAGGGATGTGATGGTAGTATGCCAGGCATCCCCATTTTTGGTATTGGCAGGAGAGAATGACATGAAATTTGATAAACTGGAACAGAACATTATTGATATGATCAAGGAGGAGCAGGCCAAGCTTGGTTATCGGAGGGAAAATATCCGCCTGTATTATCCCCTCAGTTCCCTGGTCCATCTGACCGGAGAAAAGCTTGGAGAACAGGAGATGCTGGCCCTGCTGACTGAATTCGGCAAAAAAACAAAGACATGTCTCGGCGGCGTGACGGTTGCGGCAAAGAAGGAACGCTTCTGTTTTCTGATTCCGGAGGAGGGTGTTGCTTATGTAAAGGAACATACCAGACCCAATGAATTTATCCGCGATCTTGTAGAACTGGTGGGAAAGCACGGCTGTACCATGGAGGAGATCAAAGCACTATTTGAAAAACAGCCCTGGCCGGTAACAGTGGAGCCGGTGAAAAACGGAGAATTTGATATTCTGATCCGTTTTGACAAAGAGGCAGAGGATCCTTATTACTATTGTTTTAAAGATGAAGGATGCCACATCATTTATCACCGTTTTTTACCGGAAGATTACGCAGATTTTGAATTTTAGCATGCATAAGCGGGAGGAACCATATGCCAGTATTTGATTTCAGTGACGCGCCGGACAAAAAGAATCCGGCCGAATGTACATACACCACGTTTCAGTCCAGTGAGCCGGAGGCATCACCGGAAAAGCCAATCCTGATCCTGGATAACAGCAGGAAAAAGTGGCAGCACCATTCCTGTGGAATGTTTACCAATCCGGTCAAACGTACGACCTTTGAATTTCATGAGGAGGACGGCACCGTCAGTGCTGATATTTTGAAAATTGACGCGCGGTTTGTCAGTCTGTTAAAATGGCTTGGCGAAAACCATATCAGTGTCCGTTTATCAGGAGAAAACCGTCCGGAAGGATATGCGGTTTACAAAATCCGGGAAACTGCCTTTGGCGGTGGCACGAAGCTTTCTGCGGAGGACGGATTTTTGCAGTTCATGATCGAGCGTCTGTTTGCCAGCAATGCTCCCGGGGAAGAGGAGAGCGATGAGAGCCTGGAAGAGGCCGGAGATGACATGAAGCTTACCAGCCTTCAGAGTATTACGGACTTTATGAATTGTGCAGGAAGAACCTTGCCGGACAACATCCGTCTCTGGGCCAGAAGAAACCTTGCGGTGGCACGATCCCATGAGGTATCTCCGGAAGAACGCCGTCATGCGCAGCGGGCGCTTTCCATCATGATGAATGTGCAGTGGAAGAGTAATTATTTTGAGTCCATCGACCCGAAGGAGGCACGCCGCATTCTGGATGAAGAGCTTTACGGCATGGAGCGGGTAAAACAGCGTATCATTGAGACGATCATTCAGATCAACCGGACTCACACACTTCCGGCTTATGGACTTTTGCTGGTAGGACCGGCTGGAACCGGTAAATCCCAGATTGCCTATGCGGTAGCCCGGATCCTGAAGCTGCCGTGGACCACGCTGGACATGAGTTCGATCAATGACCCGGAGCAGCTTACCGGAAGCTCCCGCATCTATGCCAATGCAAAGCCCGGTATCATTATGGATGCGTTTTCCATGGCCGGCGAGTCCAATCTGGTGTTTATCATCAATGAGCTGGACAAGGCGGCTTCCGGCAAGGGCAACGGCAATCCGGCAGATGTGCTTTTAACCCTGTTGGATAATCTTGGTTTCACGGACAATTACATGGAGTGTATGATCCCGACTGTGGGCGTGTATCCCATTGCGACCGCCAACGATAAAGCTCAGATCAGTGCGCCGCTGATGTCACGTTTTGCAGTGATTGATATTCCTGATTATACGGCAGAAGAAAAGAAAATAATCTTCTCCAGGTTTGCGCTGCCAAAGGTTTTAAAGCGCATGGGCTTAAAGGCCGGAGAGTGCGTGGTAGCGCCAGACGGACTGGATGCAGTTGTGGAGTTTTTCGCCGGAACCAGCGGAATCCGCGATCTGGAGCAGGCGGCCGAGCACATTGCAGCGAATGCGCTGTATCAGATAGAAGTCGATCATGTGTCAGCGGTGGTATTTGACCGGGAAATGGTCATGAATCTACTGGGATGATAGTTTGTTACCCGGCATTCTTCACCTGTATGCCGGGTAACTGCAAAATATAAAATAAAAAAATTCAAATTGTTGTTGACAATTAACACAATTTATATTATACTACAGAACGTAGCGAGGCGTGGCTCAGTTTGGTAGAGCGCTGCGTTCGGGACGCAGAGGTCGCAAGTTCGAATCTTGTCGCCTCGA